>Ga0207641_10001262_pt1 | contig 25214 bp, 22 predicted proteins | sample KBSSwiS62_FD_184306 | JGI IMG/M metagenome (GOLD analysis project Ga0207641, IMG submission 184306) | Switchgrass rhizosphere microbial communities from Kellogg Biological Station, Michigan, USA - KBS Switchgrass S6-2 (SPAdes) (version 2) | ecosystem: Host-associated > Plants > Roots >... | reverse complement strand
TGGTTGATCGGGAAGCAGCTAGGCACTCCTTGCCCGCTGCACGGCTCGCAGCTCTCGATAGCTAATCCGCTGGATTCCATGCTGATCGAGCAGGGCCGTGACGCTGGGATCGGTGAGCATCGCGGCGTCATGTACGCGAATATCGGCATGATGACGATCATAGCCACGCAGCTCCTCGCCATCCAAAACTGTCAATCGGCGCGCAAACGGGACCCCCGATCGGCGTTGAATAGGGACCCCTTGATGAGGATACGCGACTTTCCCAGCTTGTGACGCAGGGAGGGCGTAGCCCGACCGAAGGCGCAAGCTGGGAAAGTCGTTCGGCGTTTCTCTGGGGCTACCCCGGGGCGGTCAGCTGCGGTTTTTGAACCGCCAGCTGTCATTGCCGGTCTCGACGATATCGCAATGATGAGTGATGCGATCGAGCAGCGCGGTGGTCATCTTCGGATCGCCAAAGACGGTCGGCCACTCGCCGAACGCGAGATTGGTGGTGATGATCACTGATGTCCGTTCGTAGAGTTTGCTGACGAGGTGGAACAGCAGCTGACCACCTGATCGTGCGAAGGGCAGATAGCCGAGTTCGTCAAGCACGATGAGATCCAGGCGCGAGAGCTGGGCGGCAAGCGAACCGGCCTTGCCGATGCGGACTTCCTCCTCAAGCCTGGTAACCAGATCGACGGTATTGAAGTAGCGGCCACGTGCGCCGTTGCGGATAACATGGGCGGTGATCGCGGTGGCGAGATGGGTCTTGCCCGTGCCGGTGCCACCGACCAGGACGATGTTGCGTCGCCCCGGTAGGAATGAACCGCTGTGAAGCGACCGGACCAGCCCTTCGTTGATCGGCGTGCCATCGAAGGCGAAGGTGTCGATATCCTTCACCGCCGGCAGCTTGGCCGCAGACATCCGGTAACGGATCGAGGCGGCATGACGATGTGCGATCTCGGCGCGCAGCAGATCTGTCAGGATCTCCATGGCAGTGCGATTGCGCTGCAGGCCGGTGGTGACCGCATCATCGAACGCGCCCGCCATGCCCTTGAGGCCAAGGCCGCCCATGGCGGCGATCATATCATGCCGCTGCACGGACAGCTCGCAGCTGGTCGTAGCGGTCGCAATCGGCGATCGGCGGATGCTTCAAAATCAGATCCTCGGATGTGATGATCGTAAGCGTTTGTGGCGGTTCGCGCCTGCGCGACAGGATATTGAGGATGACCTCGTCGCTGGCCGCGCCCGCATCGAGGGCTTCCCGGATCGCATCCTCGACAGTCTCCAGGCCATCGGTCAGCACGGCCGACAGCACGCGCACGAACCGGCGATCGGCCTCGTCGCCGGTCCCGAGCTTGCGCCGCAGCCGGGCCAAAGCTGGCGGCAAATCCCAGCCCTGGAACGGCGCGCCATTCCTCAGCGCGCCGGGCTTGCGGGCAAGCACCGGCAGATAATGCCAGGGATCAAGTGTCGTCTGGTTGCGCCCGAAGAGGCGAGCATGGTCGGCGACGATATCTTCACCGCAGCGAACGACGATCCGGTCAGCATAGCTGCGAACCTGCACCGTGCGGCGGGCGGCCTTGGCCATCACCGAATATTTGTTGCGATCGAAGCTGACCAGGCATGTGCCCGTCACGGCATGTTCGCTCTCGTGGAAGTCATCGAACGGCGCCAATATCGGTTGCAGAAACGGCCGCTCCGCGTCCAGCGCCTGCGCCACGGTCAGGTCGCCTTGTTCGGGATGGGCATGAAGCTCGGCCCACCGCCGACATTCTGCCTCCAGCCAACCGTTCAGCTCCTCAAAGCTGGCGAACCGCAACCGGGGCTGGAAGAACCGTCCCCGGATCGTCTGAACCTGATGCTCGACCTGGCCCTTCTCCCATCCCGCGGCCGGTGAACAGGCCGTCGGTTCGATCATGTAATGATCGGTCATGATCAGGAAGCGCCGGTTGAAGATCCGCTCCTTGCCGGTGAACACCGTCGTCACCGCCGTCTTCATATTGTCGTAGATGCCCCGGCTCGGAACCCCGCCGAAAAAGGCGAATGCCCGCGCATGGGCGTCGAACAGCATCTCCTGCCCCTCGCGGGGATAGGCGCGGACATAGACCGCCCGTGAAGCGCATAGCCGCATATGCGCGACCTTCACCCGCATCGGCTTGCCGGCGATCTCGACGTCCTCGTGGCTCCAGTCGAACTGGTAGGCTTCGCCGGGCCGGAATAGCAGCGGGATGAAGGCGACCCCGCCGTCACCGGGATCGTCCCGTCGCGCGACCTTCCAACGCGCCACGTAGCGCCGAACCGCATCGTAGGAGCCTTCGAAGCCTTCGCGCTTCAGCAAATCGTGGATCCGCGTCATCCGCAGCCGATCCCGCCGACCCCGGGCCTCATTCTCCACCAGCAGCGCATCCAGGCGTTCCTGGAAAGGGCCGATCCGTGGCAGCGGCTGTGAACCGTGCGATGATAGTCGAAAGCGCCCTCCGGTGCCCGGATCGCCTTACGCACGACCTTCCGCGATAAATGCAGATCACGTGCGATCGCCTTGATCGCCTTGCCATTGGCATGCTCGCGCCGAACCCGAACCACTGTCTCCACAACCAACATCCCGATCTCGCCGCCTGCAAAGCCAGGCCGCTGTCTAAACCATCGGAATGAGGGGTCCCTGTTCGACGCCGATCACCCCGCTAACGGGGCTCTTTTTGCACGCCGATCAACACTTCTCGATGATTGAAAGACCGCCGCAACCTCTCATTCGCAGTTCTGGCGCCGTCCGGCTTGGTCTCGCAACGGCGTCGCCGATCTTCTTCCCCGCCTGTGCCAGGCTTCCTCGCGAGGCAAGAAGTCCGGCTTGGGCCGTCCTCCGCTGTGCTGCGGCCTTGCAGGTGCGAGCCCCCCATCCAGCGCCTTTCGACCGCCATCGAGGCCGCACAGGGCGGCTTCGAAAGATCGAAGGAATTGAACATGGCACAGATTGGCATCTTCACGAAAAGCAGCGATGGCTCCTACACGGGCGAGATCGTCACCCTCGCGGTTCAGGCCAAGAACGTCCGGCTCGTCCCGGAGGAAAACCGCCAGAGCGACGTCTCTCCCAGCCACCGGGTCATGGTCGGTCGCATCGAGATCGGCGCGGGCTGGACCAAGACCTCCAACGAAGGTCGGCAATATCTTGGGCTGAAGCTCGACGATCCGAGCTTCAATGCTCCGATCTATGCAAACATGTTCGACGACGAAGACGGTAAGTCCTACTCGCTGATCTGGTCGCGGCAGGGCAGGCGGGATTGACGCCCATGACCACGCCCGGCGTTGCCGGGCGTGGATCTCCCTCAATTCCAATTGGCGAGGTAAGGGGCCGATTCAAGCGATTGCCGACACGAAACGGATGCGACATGTTGTGCCCTCCTAAGAGGGCAGAAGCGACCGGAATGGAGGCATTGTTCGAACTTGTTGCAGAGCCGGTCGGCGCGGCGTGCATCCTTGCGTTTGCAATGCTGCTCGCGCTGCTGATGATGCTATCGGGCGATGCCTATCTCCGTGGGGCTGCCTTCGTCACCGCCAGCGTCATGGTAGGCTGGATTGGATTCTTCGTACCTACCGAGACCAGCTTCGCGGTTATGTTGGGCCTCGTCGTGATACTTTGTCTGGGCCTATTACTGTTGGCGCGACGACGACGCGCTCCCGCTGCGGCGTTCTCTTTCGCGGACGATGTCGATCTTGCTCGAGGTGAGGGCGCTCGTTTGGCCAACATTGAGCAAGCTGCCTACAAGCACTGAATTGCCGGCTTGCGCCTATGGAGCGCTGCTAATGCACCCCGCGCACGTAATTCACCGTACGCGCCAGCACCTCCCATAAGTGGCTATATCAAAACGACATTCATAAGAGCCATCAGATCGTTCGGACGAGGATTTTGTACATGAATTCTGCCCTCGACGCAACGGCGTTCGACTGCGACGCCGATAACGAGAGGGTGGCAATCACCCGCCAGCTTCATGACGGTCGTCATGCTTCACTCTCGACGGTCCGGTCGGCGGCGTTCGGACGGACGGCTTGGCGGAGCGGGCGGCCACCTCAGCGCCGATCGAGCGCGCCGTTCCCGTCCGCTGCGGCGAAGAAGCTCGATCCGTCGCTCAGCGTCAGCCTGAAGCTGATCGAGCGAAGGTCCGCGGTACGGATCAGGTCCTCGCGCGCGAAGCCGCGTCCTCCGGTCAGCTTGAAGGTTGGCGGCAGCGCGACGTCTACCTGCGAATGCACCTTCGGCGGCAGCGGCACCTGCACCGGCAGCGCGAGGTCGAGGTAGCTCGCCCTCGGGCACGACTCCGTCCTGTAGCTGCCCGACGCCGCAGCCGAAAAGCCATCCCGATCGTCTTTGTCGCGGAAGCTCGCGGCGACGGCGGCATTGCCGGGCAGCCTGGTCGCCGAAAGCGCAAGGACGCTGCTGACGACGAATGACGAGGAGAAACTGCTGTTGCAACGTATTCCGGGGTTGGGCGGATCGATGCTGGACATCTCGATCCGGGTCACGAGCAACTGCGGGTCGCCCGGATTCTCGATCACCAGCCGGAAGCGCCGCATGCCCGCCGTTGAGGTCGCCTCGGCGATGGTCACCAACCGGGCCGACTTGTCGCGCTCCAGCACAACGCGGCCGATGTTCAGGCGGACGGCTGCGCCACCGGCGGCAGGCGCGGGGATGTTGCGGACGTAACTCTTGTAGCCGGGCGCCCCCACCGAAAAGCGCAGCGGTGTCGCGCAGCGCACGCGCGCCGTGCACAATATGTCCGATTCGCTCCCGGCTAGCGCGCAAACGGCGGGCGCTGCGCCCATCGCCGTCACTGATGCGGAAAGCTGGTTGCGGCTCAGCGACGTATCGCCTAGCACCACCAAGTTGCGCGCGCAGTATCCACCCGCCTGCGCCTGCGTGGCGCCGGCCGACAACAGCAGCGCGACGGCGGGCAACAATCCTGTTCTAATCCTGGCCACACTTCACCTCGATCACGAAGAATGGATAAAGCGTCGTCCCCTCCAGGCCAAGCGCATCGCCGGACTGCGTCCTCGGTCGCGACAGCGGCGCGGTCACCCCGCCACATTTCGCGCCGAAGAGCCGCAGGCGGTCGCTGCGGCCCGGCCGTTCGCGCGCGGCGACAATGAAGAAGCCGGCCGAATCGCTTTCGCCGGCGGTTTCGGTCAGATCGCGATCGTCGCGGTCGAACAGCCTGATCTGCAGTCCGTCGACCGGCGCGCCGGTGCGTTCGTCCTGCACGCGGCCGTAGAACGTCGCGGGCAGCGGCCACAGGCTCTGGACTAGGCGGAACGTCTCGATCGCGACGACGGCGATCAATATCACGGCGGCGAGCTTCGCGCTGGTCCGGGCGGCGGCTCCGTAGCGGTAGGCCACCCGCATCGTCGTGCGGGACGGCGCACCGATCAGCAGCAGCCCGCTCGGCGTTTCCGTGAAGGATCTACTCTTCGCCACGATCACGCCGGTCAGGACCGCCAGCAGCAGCAGCAGGACCGCGAGGTTGCAGCCCGATTCGTTCAGCCCCGGCAGGCGGGCGAGATTGCTGCGGACATCGGCTAGCTGGCCGGCTGCTGCGGCGACGCCGGCCAGCGCGGCGGGGCCGAGCTCGGCGAGGCTGAACGTCTTCTCCGAAGCCTCCGCACCGCGATCACGGATGTCCAGCCATAGCGCACGTATCGCGGCGAGCGGGCCGTTCATGGCGCGGCGTCGCGCGCGACGAAGCCTGCGACCGGCTCGGCCCGGGCACGCGAATCGAGCGCATATCTGGCGAGGTCCGCGTCGGTCAGCGGAGCGCGCACTAGGCCGCGCGCGAAGGCAATGCTGCCGGCGATCGAGCCCGGCAGGCGCCAGCGCTGCAGCGCGCGGCCATCGCCGACTGCGGCGATCATCATCGGCGGTTCGCCCTCGATCAGCGCGAACGGATGGTCCCCCAGATCCTCGAGGAACTGGCTGCCCGAGGTTTGCGCGCTCCAGATCGCGACGCCGTTGGTCAGGCTCCAGAGGTGGACCTGCCCGTCGACCAGATCGGCGCTGAGCGCGAACCTGTCCGAAACGAACTGCGAATGGCCGATGATATAGGTCTTGGCGCCCAGCCGGCTGAGTATCCCGCCGCTCACGACATCGAAGAGGGCGGCGGTGCTGGCGGATACGAGCAGTTTCTGGTCGTCGGCGCTGAACTCGATGTGCCTCACCCAGTCCCCGCCCTCAGCGGTCGACAGGCGGCGGCCGTCGACGGTGCTCCACATCGCGACCCGGCTACTGTTGCCGACGATCGTGCCGGGCGAACTGGTGCTCACCGTCGCGAGGACGCCGCCGCGGGGGCTGAAGCGGACAAGCCGCACGTTGCCCTCCGCACGGTCCGATTCGATGGTGAACCGCGGGCTCAGGCTCGGGACCGCATACGCCACCACCTTGCGCCCGCTGACCGAAAGCAGCGTCGTCCCGTCGGGGCTGAACAGCACCTGGTCGGTGAAATCGTCGGGCGATCCGGGTGCGGCAGGCTTGCCCCTGAAGTCGCCGCGCCAGACGCGCAGGCCGTGCTCGGTCGCCACTGCCACGCAGTCGCCCACCAGGTTGATCGCCACGTCATAGCTATTCCCGTCGATCGCCGCCTGATGCGTCAGGCTGCCGTCTGCGGCATTCCAGAACCTGATCTCGCCATTCGCCACGGTGACGATCAGCGGCCTGCCCGCCGCCATCGCGACGCCCCTGATCTCGCGGCCGGCATGGTCCAGCGCGGCGATGAAGCGGCCGTCGCGCCCGTCCCACAGGCGCAGTGGATCGCCGTTGTCCATGCCGCGGAAACCCGGACCCGCATCGGTCAAAATCCGCGAGCCGTCGCCGTTGGCATAGGCGCGATAGACCTCGCGGCTGTGCCCGCCGAGCGTCGCGATTTTTCTGAGCGTCGCGGCGTCCCACAGGATCGCGGTCTTGTCCGCCGCGCTGGTCACGAAGTGGCCACCGGGCAGCGCCGTCACCGCGTGGACCGTGTCTTCGTGCGCGTCGATCATGCGGTCGCTGAACGGCGAGGTCGTGCGCCACACGCGCAGCGCCCCGCCGGGCTCGGCCGAGACCCAGCTGTCGCGGCCGCCGGCGGCGGGCAGCGGAGCGTCGTCGTCGCGCCACCGCTGTACCTCCGCGACGCGCCCGATCGCGAGGTCGGGCAGGTCCAGTCTGCGCCGCGTCTTAATCACCCCAGCGCGATCGACCAGCGCCAACCCCGGACCCTCCCGGCCGATGTCACACAGCCGTCGCGCGTCGTCGAGGCCAGGCTGGGAGCTTTCGCCTCCGTCGCTTAGTGACCAGGCGGCGACGCGATCGCCCACCCTCGCGATGATGCTGTCGTCGCGCAGCATCGGCACGCCCTCGACATGATCGGCCAGCTTCCGCAGTCGCATGCCGTTTTCGAGGTCGAACAGCAGCAGCGCGCCGTCGTGGCACTGAAGCACTATCCGCTCGGACCGTGCATCGATAAGCGCCGATGTTCCGCCGCGGCTGGGCTCGACCCCGCCGATGTTATCGTCTGACGGCGCGTCCGAGACGACCGGATCCGGCTGTTCGGCGATGGCGGTGCAGGCCAGGGTGGCGAGCGGCTTGGCCGAAGCGGCGTCCCACACGCCCGCGGGGTCGAAACCCCCGAAGCTGACCAGCTTCGCGCCGTCCGGCGTGTAGATCAGCGAGCGATACGAACTCTGTCCCGGCTTCGTGGCCAGCAGCTTGCGCCCCGCGACGTCCCATATCCGCAGCGCCTGGTCGCTGCCAATCGCCGCCAGCCGATTGCCGTCTGGCGACAGCACGATCGCCGTCACCGGCGACCCGCCGAGGTCGATCGAGCCCTTAGCCAGGCCGCTCGCGCGGTCGAACAGGTCGATGCGGTTGGCCGAGACCGATGTCGCGACGATCACGTCGCCCAGCGCGAACGGGGCGGTCTCGCTTGGACTCGCGACATCCAGCGCGATCAGCTGCTTGCCGCTGCCGGTGTCCCACAGGCCCAGCTTGCCGTGGAAGGTCACCGCCACGCTGTTCCCGTCGTCGCTAAAGGCGAAGCGCCGGGCGAGGTCGGCGCGATCGGCCGGCCGCCGTATCTCTGCCGTATCGAGCGCGTCACCGCACGCGCGCGCCTGCGCGCTGCCTGCGTTGTGTCCGCTCTGGAACAGCGCCGACGCCTGCCGGTCGCGCTCGATCGAACAGTCGATCAGCTCGGCGCGCGTGGCGGCCCCCGATCCCAGTTCGGCCACCAGCGTGCCGGTGTGGAGGTTCCACAGTCGCGCGGCATCGTCCTCGCCGACGCTCAGAGCGCGCGTGCCCCCGGGGCTGACGCGCAGGAAAACGACGTCGCCCTTGTGCGCGACGATCGCGCCGCGCTCATATTGGCCCGCGGCGCTGCGCAGCAGCGCGGTTTCCAGCTCCGGTTCGACGGCGCGTTCCGGCCAGGCGGCATTGGGCAGCCCCGCCAGCGCATAGCCGATGGCCTTGGACGCTTCGCCGCGTGCCGCCGCCTCGTCGGCGATCTGGCCAAGCAGCAGCGCCTGCGACCGCCCGACCGCCGTCAGCGAAGGGGGCGGCGTGCCATCGCCTGGGCGAGCCGCCACGGGCGTGGCGGCGGTCGCGATCGTCACGGCCCACAGCAGCGCCGCATGCGTCGAGCGATGGCGGGGAATGCGTGCCGTCATGCTCAAGTGGAGGTCGTATGCGCGAACCGCCTGTCGATCATCGCCATCGCTTCCCCCGCAAATGCAACGGTCCAAGATATTCCATGCGCCTCGGGCGGCATCAAGGCCGGTATCGACCGAATTCGTCCAAGATCGCGTGCATACTGACGTAACGAACCAGTCGTTACAATTATTCAATACAACATTATTCAATACAATGTGGAGAAGATATGATTGATCACGTCGTCCTCATCACATCGGACACGGTCAGATCGAATGTTGCGCCGCCGACCTGGACGTCCTGTTCGGCCAGCGCGGCGAGCTCCCCCTTGGCTTCGAGGTCGCCTGTCGCCAACGTGATGGGCGACAGCGCCTCATCCTTGCCGGCCAGAGTCATGCAGAAGTCGTAGAAAGTCTCGATGACTTGCGCGTCGTCGAGCTCGCAGAAGTCGAGGGCGGTGCTGGCGCGCAGCATGGCAATGAGCTGCCGACCGGTGGCCAGGGGACAAGCAGCAGATAGGGCTCAAACGTCTCGCGCACCTCGTCGGTCATCTCGACCACGGTTCGCCGAACGCAGCCGCGATCGAAGCGAGGCTATCGGCGGACGTCTTGCTGCCACGCTCCGCGCGTTGCATCGTCGCAATGCTGTGCCCGATTTCGCGACAAGATTTTCCCAGGTGAGCCCGTGCTGCTTCCGCATCTCCCTGATCTTTGTCCGGTTCCTGTTATGGAGTCACAAGCAAACATGAAGTGCCCTCGGTGTCGATGACTACAGACGCGAGATCGAACCCACCACGCCACTTAACTGGCACGTCAGTCCGCCCGTCAGCTAGTTCCATTAGCTGCCGTGAGCGGCCTCCACGGGGAACGGCAGGAAAATCCCGCGAGCTGCGATCCATTGCGCCATGTTCAGTTCGATCGGCGTGGGTGGGTGCGAACCTGCGACGACATAAAAGACGCGTCCGCTTTGCGCCCTAATTTCGGCCGTTCAAGCGTGATGCGGGCGCAGCCGAAAGCGGCCGTTCGTTTATTCAACTTTGAGCGAGGAGCCTAAAGGCTAGGTTACGCTGACGGCACAAAGCGTGGCCGTAAATCAACTCAAGTTGTATCTATCGGATCGAGGCAACGCACAAGGCAGGTAGGCCATTGCTGAAACATCGTGGGCCGCTATTTTGGCCGAACAGCCTGAAGCACAGATTTCGGGACTTCAATCCGTTGAAAATTGATAGCTGCGAGTTCCGGGGGCGGGGAGGGCTGCAACGTCCTGGACTGCCAGTGGACGGGACAGACAAATCCGCGCCGCTTCAGCGACAGCGCGTAGCGCCATTCCCGCTCCACCGAAGGAGAAACGGCGGCGGACTTCGACCAAAATAGCTGAAAGACATGGGCCTTTCGGATCGCCTCTTGGATTTTCGCATCCCAGTCGTCCCCGGACCGAAGAATCTCGAGGTCATAGTTGAGCCTATACATCGGTAGCGTGCGTCCAAAGGACGTGGCGAACTTGACGATTTCGAGGTCGTCTCGGGCGTAAGACGCGAATACGTTGATCTTCACGGAGCGAATGATCAGCCTCGAAAGGCTGCCCTCGGGGTGGTGATAGCTTCCGTCCCAGCTATCGGCGAAATCGAACTCGCTATCCCCATGCCAGTTATGAGAGGTGCTCCAATGTTCGCGGTCGGGGACGATCGTCGCGAGAATTGTTCCGCCCGCCCAGATCGTGGCCGTCCAGCCAAGATCTGGCGCCTCGTCATCCCAACGATAGGCGTCTTTGCCATCTGGGAGATCGACTGTGGCCACGCTCATTCCACTCTGGAGCCATTTGAAGTTAGCTCGCGCGAGCTTGTCCGAGGCGGCGGCGAAGCTCAGTTCCACATGTACGCCGGTGGTCTTCCCCCGAATGGACTGGCCGCCTAGTCCGCCACGAAAGCCGCGTACAACATCCACGAGCTCGGTTTCGGACGGTGGCACTAGGCAGAAGCTGACGTCGCGACCGGTATCGATCGCGAGAACTCGCCAGCCTGGTAGCCTCTTCAGAATGTTCTTTGCCGCGCGATTGGTGTTGGGGGCGGCGATGGCGCGAGCTATGGCATCACCCCGTTTGAGGCAGCGAGCGGCCGCTGCAGCCACGACGTCATCCTTGTCTTTGGTCAGCCCCTCTAGCTCTTCTGGGTCGGGACAGTCTGGTTTGAGGACCTCAAGGGCGGACACACGGACCGCGGAATGACGATCGCTAAGGGCCAGTTCAACTAGCCGGCGCTGACCCAACGACTTCTTAGTGGCTATAGTTCTTACAGCCGGGTCGTGTGAGCGAGACAGCACCTCGTTGAGCTCGATGGCACCCTCCATGGGATAGACAGCGTCGCATCTGACATCGCGGTTTGGATCGTTGAGGGCCGCGGCGATGAGAGCCTTGGTCCATACGGCCTGCTGGCTCTTGTTGGCCCTGAAACTGGACCCAGCTTTCGAAAGTATCTGGCCCCGGGTTGATGGGTCCCTGTCCTGGCTCCATTCCAGAGCCTGAGCGAGGGTTGCCCGCCACGCCGCGCGCTCGATGGCGAGACGCCAGTAATCTCCTTTGCGGAACGCCTTGGCGATGCGGAAATTCACCTCCGCGTCCCTGATGGACTGAATGCCGTACCAGAAGCCCGAATTGTTCTTGTCGGCATGATGGTCGGCGAGCGCCTGCTTAAACAATTTCTTGTCGTCGAGGATGATGGCGGCGTGAGCCCTGACGCAGGCATCGGGGCCAGCCTTCGCCAGCTCCATGAGCTCGTCAGGATTCAGCTTCCGACCGTTGAGTGTTTTGTGAAGCTCGTCGTGTTCGCGCATGCGGTCTAGCCACCACCAGCCGCGCGGCTGGCGCCGGCACTTTTGTCTACATTGGACAGGTTTCGAGCATGCCGCATTTGCGATTACATAGCAATCGATCGCGGGCGACGGACGGTTTCAGCGAGGTGTAAGCTGCTGAATGCGTCATCGGCGATTTACCTCTTGGCCACACGATATCTCGGCTATGAGCGGCACAAGATCACGGTGCTTTACGAGGAAGTGATACAGGCTTCACGTGGCTCGCGATGGCTCTGGGCGCTCACCTTTGCGAGCAGCATCGAAGGCTTGGTGCGCATGCTCTCGCCGCGTGGAAATCTTCGCCCCGACATCGACGCGGCAGCCATCTCGGGATTGTCTCGCACATCGGACCATGGGAAGATCCCGGCGTTCAGAAAGAAATTGTGTCGCGGCCAAGGAGCATTGCTATCAATGCCGTGAGGCGGTCGAGGGAGACTTCTCCGAGCTACGTGCTCAACCAACTTCGGAGCGGCGGCGCGATCACCCGCGACCAGATTTCAGCATGGGAAAAGATTCGGAACGAGGTCATGCGCGGAAATCTCGTATCGCCCTATTCAAGTAAAGAAGAAGACAGCCTGCTTCTCGCACTCGCGAGCTTAATGCACACCCTAACGCGTGAAATCGTCTCGCCAACCGTGCCAATCATAAACGGAACACATGATGTATCGACGTGAATAACATCTAGTGCCGCGCCGTTGGGAGCGTCGTATTAGCGTGAGCAACTGAATTGAGTGGTCTCGTCGCGCCTGTAAATCCGGCACGTTCGCGCGCCGTCTGAGTTGATCGAGATTTAGTGACCCCTGAGCCACGTGCGAAGTTCAGTAGCAGTATTCTTCTTTTCGTCGATCACCATCCAAACTTCTTTCTGATAGTTTTCGAGTTTTCCCCAGACGATACGGTCGTAGAGACCAAGATACTCCCACGATGCCCATGTTTGGTCATAGCTGGATTCGGATGCTGGGAAGAGTGCGATCTTCGCAGTGCCCTTTACGCCATCGGCGATCCCCAACTCCCAAGGCACCCACTTGCTTTCCTTACTGTTCTTACTTGCGAGGAGGACAAAGCGGCTCGTATCGCGAATTCGGGCTTTCAGGAGCGCAGCGGTTTTTTCGTTCGTGTATGGAGGCATCTCTGGATCGATCTCGTCGACGTAGACCTTTGCGCCATGGTTTTCGAGAACCAGCATCGCGCCGGCGACCAGATCATCGTCCTTGCTTGAATGGGAGAGAAATGTGGAGCCCGCGAGCGACCTGGAAGCGGCGGCCTTCCGAATCCTCGCCGTTTCGACCGTTCCCATCTGGGCCGCATAACTGCGAAGCTCTTCGCGAGTGATGTATTCTGCCATGTGATTTCAGACCCGCTTGTCGATGCGCGTCAGGATTTCGGCCACCAGTTTCACGATCTCCTCGACCGCGATGTCGGCGCGCGTGAGCTCCTTCAGTTCGCCGTCCGAGGGGCGCATCGCGCTGTGCCCGGCCACCTCCAGGTCAGATCCGATAAGGCTGTCGGAGATCTGAGCCGCCGCCCCGCCGGTTGAGCCGATCGGGATCACAAAGCAGTCGGCGGCCTTGGCGGTCTCGAACTCGTCGAGAACGCCGCCCGCGATCACCGGCGAGCCGGTCGCTGGATCGATTTTCATTCCGCCGATGAAGACGACGACGCCTGCAATCCTAGCCAGCTCAGCGCGAAGGGCGGTCCATTGGGCTCTGTCCGGTGCTTCGCCGGGGATCGGCTGGGGGAAGGGACGCGCGATGAGGCGCCGCTCGAGATCCCAACCGCCGCTCGATCGCAGGGCGTCGAGGAAACCCGCGATGGAGGCCGATCCCACGACGAGGCCCGCTCCGCTGACCAAGTCGCGATTGCGATCGCCCACGAGCCGGCCAATGGCCTGTGCGACGTTGTAGACCTTCGCGATCTCGTCGCCGGCCTCGGGAGGCCAGCTGCCGCTCACCCACACCCGACGTGCCGCCACGCGCCGTTCGACCTGCCGGAGAAGTTCGGGCACCTCGGAATAGTCGTCGATCTCGACCACGACGAGCCCGTAGCGCTTCAGATCCCGGCTCCAGAGCTTGTGCTGGGTGCTGCGCGCCTCGAACTCAGCGTCCGTCTTGTAGTCGTCCCGCTGCGGCGGGCGCACGATGGCGAAGTGCTCGGGAGGTGCGGACGTGAAGCTTTCTCGGATCAGCGACAGGACATGGCGGATGTTCGGGTCGGTGAAGCTGATGCCGAGGAACAGCATCGACATGCTGGAGAGGTGTGCCTGCAGCAGAGGGAGGAACGCGCCGCGCTTCGACCGATAGAGTTCGTAGTCGTCGGTGGAGATGACGACGTCGTCCAGCCGCTCGACCGACCCGTGCATCTTGAACAGGCGGGCGGCCCCCGGCGTCGCGCGAAGAGCTAGGTCGGCGGCACCGGAGACTGTGTCGATCGGTCGGTTGACCCCGCCGAACGCACGCTCGACGAGACGGTCGTAGTTGGTGGTCCAGATGAACTTGACCGGTAGGCGGGCGATGATCTCCAGTGTCGCAGGGACCGCGTGTTCGACGCCGATCTGCTCCTTGATGACGTTCCTGACCTGGGTCGCGGATCCGTTCTCCTGGATGCTCCACTGCGCGAGCGCGGCAAGGTCGTGCAGCTCGCCGGACTTCACTCCGAGTTCCTCGCCCAACTCGGTCAGAAGGGATGCCCACGAGGGATAGCCGGCGCCCATGGAAACGCCGGCGCCAACGAACACGGCGCCGCCCCCTCCGATCAGGGCTTCGGGATAGTCCTTCAGGAATCGCCTGGTCGTCGCCGCAATCGCCATCTTATCGCCCCTCCGCGCTGGTCAGTTGCGGCCGCGGATCGCGATCGCGTCCTCGATCCACTTCTCGATGCCACCGGAGATGGAAGCGTAGACGGCCTTGCTGTCGTTTCCGATCGGCGTGATCAGCTGAACGACTTCAGATAGCTTCTTGCCGGAGTTGAAAGTGATCCCTTCGAAAGGATTGGCGCCCGCAACCGATATCTGGCTGGCGCGGTCGAGCAGCTTGTTGACGCGGATGCCGACCACACCCCTCTTGTCGTTCCAGGCCTTGATGATCTCATGCTGGACCCACGGGCGGCTCGCGGTCTGAGATCCGACCAGCACGACGACGCAGCTCTTGCCGTGCATGTTGTCGGCGATCCACTGCTCGATGGAAGCCTTGCCCCTGCGTTTGACCTCTTCCCAGGCGTTCGGGGTGCACAATGATTGCCCCTCGAGTGCGCCCATGTTCCTGACCTGCTGCGTCCGCCAATAGTCATTGTCGAAGTGAAAGCTGAAGAATACACGACGAGCCACGAAAATCTCCCTGAAAGTATTTACTTCTCAATCTGGTGTCGAAGTCGTGGATTGCAAGCGTAACGAAATCAGCTTCCAACGTGCTAAGCGACCGATGGGCGTCTCGCCATCATCCGAGAGGATAGGCGTTGCATCGATTTCCGCTTAGAGACGGTCACGCGAACCCGGCGAGACGTCCCGATGCGTCGATCTCGATCGCCCCGTCCCACTTTCCCGGCATGGCGGCGAGGTCGTCCGAGCAATGGTCGGTCCCAATCAACTTCGTCCAGAAGATGCAGACCGGGGCGGTGACTCGCTTGCCCCAGCCGGCTAACTCTATACGCGCCTTCACCTCGATCCGCTTCTGGTCGTTATCGAACCCAGCAAACAGCTCAAAGCGTGACCCGTCATCCATCACGACTGCGGAGTCGTGCATTAGCGCCGTGACGTAGAGAGCAAGGAAGGCGTGATTGGCATCGAAGCCCGCGCGTTCCTGAGGTAGCAGCGCGCCAGCCTTCGTGAGGACGGTCGCGAGATCCTCGCCGACCTGGTCATCAGTGAACGCCGGGTTCCAGATGAACGCCCCTGCCAGATAGTTGAAGACGACCTGCTCCCGTCTCGTCACCTTCTCGAAGCGATCCGTCTCCATCTTCTTGATCGCCTGGGCGAGGACGGACTTCACGACATCCCGCCTCAAGCCGAGGCGGGCATCAAGCTGCGCGTCCGTGACCGTGCGTAGGTTGGCAGCGCAGATCCGCTTGGCCTTGTTGAGATCGGGGAGGCGACCTTCGCCCTGATGCAGCCAGGAATCGAGGCTCAGGTGGATGTTCCGCACGGTTTCGGTGATGGGTCCCTTGTCACGCCGGTCCCGATGAGCGACGAAGTCACCGATCTCCCGAATCGACGTTAGACCGTAGCAGCGGTCGCGAAGGCCAAGAAAGATCCGGTCCAGATCCTCCACGCGGCGGTCCCCGCGGATGTAGCGCTCGACGCGCTGACGACATTCGGCCAGCTTCATTCCGCCATCTTATCAGCCTCTACGGCGAGAACAAAATAAAAACATTGATTCGCCAGTGAGCAGTTGGGCGCATTCTCACCCGTTGCCAACAAGCGTCCTCTTCGCACGTTGCGTCAGCCGAAAGCTGCCAGTCCCCTCACGGCCCAACATCAGCCGTTGCGATCGGTGACGGCAGCCGCGCCGTGTGGCTTCCTTGTCTCAGCAAAGCCGCCGGCAACCTCTCATTGGCTGGTCTGGCGCTATCCGGCTTGGTCTCGCAACGGCGTCGCCGATCTTCTTCCCCGCCTGTGCCAGGCTTCCTCGCGAGGCAAGAAGTCCGGCTTGGGCCGTCCTCCGCTGTGCTGCGGCCTTGCAGGTGCGAGCCCCCCATCCAGCGCCTTTCGACCGCCATCGAGGCCGCACAGGGCGGCTTCGAAAGATCGAAGGAATTGAACATGGCACAGATCGGCATCTTCACGAAAAGCAGCGACGGCTCCTACACCGGCGAGATCGTCACCCTCGCGGTCCAGGCGAAGAACGTCCGGCTGGTTCGCGAGGAAAATCGACAGAGCGATATCTCTCCCACCCACCGGGTGATGGTCGGCCGCATCGAGATCGGCGCTGCCTGGGCCAAGACCTCGAACGAAGGTCGGTCCTACCTGGGGCTCAAGCTCGACGATCCAAGCTTCACCGCTCCGATCTACGCGAACCTCTTCGACGACGAAGACGGCAAGACCTTCTCGCTGATCTGGTCCCGGCAGGGACGGCGGGACTGAGCTTGGTGGCTGCGCCCGGCTTCGGCCGGGCGCAGTATAGCGCACTAATCTCCCGCAGAGCGTACCGTTGCGATTTCAGACGGCGCGATCGCCTCGCAGCGCTCCGTCAACGCGACATTCTGAGAGCGCAACGCGAGATTTATCAAAATGTCCATTGGCGCGGATGAGGCCGGCGATCGGTCTGTCGTTTTGGCCCCCAATATAGGGCAGCCCCGAACTTTGTGGCTCGCTTGATAGCGCCAATGCTCTCCCATCTCCTGCACGGTAGCCGCTTCGCGGCGTTGCGAAGGGAATAGAGGAGCGGTGATCATTTGCACGAGGTCGGGGCGACCCGACTTTGCAAACTGGAGCACATATCCCTTGGTCGTCGGTGTCCAGTATTGGACCGGCGGGCGCCTCACCGTTGTAGCCAGCTCCTTGGCATAGGCTTCCATCGTCGACCGATAGAATTCGCCGCCGGCGAAAATGCCGAGCAGCGTAAGTCGCGTTTCCCACAATGTGCCTTCATTGCCGGACTCATCCGCTGCCGGGCTGTCACGAAGTCGTTGTTCGGCGTCTGCGATAGTTGCGAATCCCGTGCTCGGATTTTCTCCAACGACAATGGCGGCTCCGGCCCGCATCCGCAGAGCCTGGACGCCGCGAGCGGTGAGATCGGTCGAGGCCGGGATCTTGCCAAGGGCGACATGGGCCAGGCGGGATGCGCATGGCATGTCGCGCAAGGCGATCGCGTGCGTCATGGACGTGGATGTAACTGCGGCGTCGAGCTTGGTGTCATTTTGAAATAGGATGGCGGCCTCGTCGCAGCGATGCACGTCAATGAGCATATTTGCATAGTTGCGCTGAGCCGCTGCACGATCGCTGACTGGAATGAGGGGCAATATTACAGCGGCTTGCCGGACCCAGTCTTCAGGCAGGGTGATGTCTGGTGAGGGAGCGGCCGCAATTAGAGGCGCGGCATGAGATGAGGCCGCTGCGACCGAACCGATAAATGCACAAACGAACACGCGCATATGTTTTTCCTGATGCCGCCGAGCCAACTCTATCAATCTAAAATGCGAGCCTAGAGCGGGCTTCGGTTGATTATCGTGATATGCGTGATTTTTCCCGCATGGCACGTAGCGATCATCACATAGGCTCTGTCCCATGGGCGTTCGGTTTGTCTTTCGACCGAGATCATAAGAGACGCATATCCGGGATAGGTCTGAAGCACATGGTTTGAGCTCCCATACCATTTGGCCAGATAGGCGAGAACTTGCTGTTCACCGCGAGCGATGACGCGGTCGTTGTCCGTCAGCACCTCACTTTGTGAAGTTAGGAATGGCTTGATAGCCCTGTAATCCCCGCTGGTTATGGCTGCGGGTAAGGCCGCATGAAGTTGCCAGATTCCGTCCTCCGCCGGCGGCACCAGGGAAGCTTTTGCTACCGATGGCAAAGCCAGTCCGAAAGCAATGATCAGCGCAACAGCAGTACGCATTATGGTTTCCGAGGAACGGGCGTGGCGATCGATTCAAATACCTCTTTGGACATGAGGTTGACGTTGACCGCAGCCTGCGCTCCCTCGCCACCGCGAACGGCGGTCTTTGGCCCCTCGACATGGATCAACATATAGCCGTCGGGTGCCTCGCGAACTAAAAGCGTGTCAGTGATGGCGGCGGTAGGTGGGTTTCGCGCAGAATCTGGAATCCGCCGATTTTGAGAAGGAGCAGAACCTGGGTCTGCACCTCCCTCGTGAGAGGCGTATTCGCCAGCACGATATGGCAGGCGTTCACCTTGTCGCCCACACCCACAAAGATATGATCCGGCTGCAATTGAAGACGAAACCAATGTGGGACCGATGGGAAGCGTGCCTTCGCGCTTGCCGGGATTGTTTCCGTCGCCTCTAAGAGCATCGTCCCGGCGTTCTCGGCCGTTGGCGGATGGCCACGCGCGGTCTGGAAGCAGATGTCCGGGATCGCGTTGAAGAACGGGGTGGCAACGTCGGGATCGTTGATGACGCCGGCTTGCGCAGCACTCGCGATCATTTGCCCAATCAGTACACCGAGAACGAAGCCGCGCATATTTTCTCCTGCCCGGTCGAAATAGCGAGAGCTGGATAAGAAATATTTAAGCCGAAGGGTGAACGGCACTTTGGGTGCGCGGGCGTCCCGGCCTGGGGCCACAGGGGCGCCAACTTTAAGACTTCCTTTACGAGCGGGGGCCCACCACCAAAAAATGAGAGCGCAAGCATTGTCACCCACTCTGACGGCTGCCAGCCCTAGGTGTTTAGTCCCGGTATTTGATGGGTCGGATCAATTGTGAATCGTTCGGGTTCGGTTGTCCAGATTTTGCAGATGTATTCGTAGGGCGTGAGGCCCTTGAGGGTCTTGAGCCGGCGTCCATAATTATAGGCGTCGATGAAGTTGCGGAGGTGGGCTTCGAGCTGTCGATGGCTATCGTAATGGTAGCGTTTGACGGTGGCCTCCTTGATCGTGCGGTTCATCCGTTCGACCTGGCCGTTGGTCCATGGATGCCTAATTTTGGTAAGCCGGTGCTCGATGTCATTTTCCTGGCAACGCATATCGAACATGTGCGTCATGTACCGCGCAGTCGGCCCATCGGCGTAGCGCGGCGGGAAGGTGAACTGGATCCCGTTGTCAGTCAGGACGGTGTGGATCTTGTAGGGCACGGCCGCGATCAGGGCGACGAGGAAGGCCGAGGCTGATGTCCTGCCGGTCTTGGTGACGAGCTGAACGAAGGCGAATTTGCTGGTGCGATCGATCGCGACATAGAGGTATAGCTTGCCTTCGGCAGTACGAACCTCGGCGATATCGATGTGAAAATAGCCGATCGGATAGGTCTTGAACTTCCGCTTCGGTTCCTTGTCGCCGACGACCTCGGGCAGCCGGCTGATGCCATGGCGTTGCAGGCAGCGATGCAGTGAGGATCGCGTCAGGTTCGGGATGGTCGCCTGCAGCGCATAGAGGCAATCGTCCAGTGGCAACAGCGTATGCCGCCGGAAAGCGACGATGATTGCCTCTTCCTCGACCGATAGCGTCGTCGACTTGGCGTCCTTCGGGCCGGTCGGAAGATCGCCGACAGCCGTACGTTTCTTCCACTTGGCGACCGTCTTGGGATTGATGCTGTAGCGCTGGGCCAGCGTCCTCAGGCTCTCTTGACTATGTTGTATCGCTCGACGGACCGCCTCAGTCGTGGTGGCGCTTCCGTGAAGAACCTGTCCCATAGCGCATCCTTCCATTGTTGGCTGAATAATGCACCATCAAATACCGGGACTAAACACCTAGGGCTGAGGCTTGTTACTCAAATGTTTGGCTGGTTTGGCGCGTAGTCCTGTGAGCAGAGGTAAGAAAATGTGGCAAGCAATCAATAAATGTGTTTTGGATCACCCAGTGCTGGCTCGAATAGCTTTTGCAGCTTTCCTGGCCGCGGTGATCGGTGGGCTTGCTTGGAGGGCTATTGCTCGCCACGGAGCCAAAGCGGTCGGCCCAGTCGCAGTCATCCTCACCGTCACTGCGCTATCATTTGTTTTTGACCGTTTTAAGAAAGGCAATGCAGCGCACTGAGGGCAGCGTTCGTACGCCTGATGGCTTGTTATTTATGACGATGATCTCGCCTGCGGTCGCCGACCCGCCCGCACCTATTATGGCGCCAAGCCGGGTATTTCGGACGGATACAAGGACATTGTGGAGGCGGATTGCTCAGCACCGAATACAAGCTGCCAATTATCGTCGTCTGGATGAGGCGGCGCAAGCTCCTGTCCGACTCCGGTAAATTGGAGCACGATCGCAACAAGAACGGCGATGACCAACCCCAGCATCGAAAAGCAACGCCGCTTTATCCGCGCCAAGAGTTGCTCAGGCGTTGCTGCCGTTATTTCGGTCACCTGCATTCCGAGACCTTCATCAGTCGCCGACGCGCTTACGCTTGATCCGAAACGACTCCTTCAATCTCAGGGTCGTGACCAGAACGGCGAGCCCGAGGAACATGAGAGCCTTGACGATCCCCTTTTCTTGGATATCGGTCCAAACGTGCCATGCTCCTAACGCGATGAGGCCGAAAAAGAAGATCGCACCCATCACGATTCGAGTTCGGGGGCTTCGCGCGCTTATCCACTCGGCAATTGTCCGGGCGATCCGCTCGCCGCGGTTCGTTGGCCCGCGATACCGCGGTAGCCGCCGGTCTGTTTTCATGTTCATGGCCTGCCCTTGGTTATATTGCGATCCTAGCTTTCGGGTATTGCAGGACATTTAATGGGCGAGGTTAAAGGCGCGGTCTGTCCTTTGATCGGCAAAGGCGGGGGATAAGATCGCTCGCGCTTCGGAAAGCCGGACGTCCCAGCCTTCGGCTGTCGCGCTCTATTCCGCTTCGCTCTACCGAGTCATCGCTTTGCTTGTCTCGTCCTAACGGTGACATGGGGTAACAGCGGGGCGTCGCCGACTCACCGGAGCGGAGCATAATCTTCCCTTCTGTAACTGGAGGTCGGGTCATGCTCTTTGTCGGATTGGACGTCTCGGTGGCCGAGACCAGTGTTTGCATCATGGATCGAGATGGCGGTCTCGTGCTTGAGGGAAAAGTACGAACTGACCCGGCGGCGATCGGGCGTTACCTTGTCAAGCACGCACCGGAAGCCGAGCGCATCGGGCTGGAAGCCGGCGGATCGAGCAGCTGGTTATGTCGAGAGCTGCGCAGCCAGGGCTTGCCGGTCGTCCATTTGGAAGCTCGGCATGCCCACCGAGCCCTATCCATGCGAATCAACAAAACAGACCGAAACGATGCGCGGGGCCTCGCTGAGCTGATGCGGGTCGGATGGTTCAAAGCAGCCCATGCAAAGTCGGTCGAGGCGCATCGCATACGGTCTCTTCTCCTTGCGCGGCAGCGACTTATCAATATGCGGCGAGACCTCGAAAACCAGGCGCGCAACATCATGAAAACGACGGGCACAATGTTGGGCAGCACGGCAGGCCGTGGCTTCAGCAGTCGTGTTCGAGCCGCTTGCGAAGGGAACGAAGCCTTGGCGGCGATGTGCATGCCACTCCTGAAAGTCGTCACCGCGATCCGCGATCAGATCAAGGAATACGACCGATTGCTACTCGGCATGGCGCGAAGGGACGAGACTGCGAAGAGGCTTATGACTGTGCCAGGTGTGGGCGCGCTTACGTCGCTCGCATTCATGAGTGCGATCGACGACCCGGCCCGGTTCAAGAGATCCAGCGACGTCGGCGCGTATCTCGGGCTTACGCCGCGCCGACATCAGTCCGGCGAGATGGATTGGTCCGGCCGCATATCGAAACTTGGCGATGGCCTTGCCCGGACTTATCTCTTCGAGGCGGCGTCGGTCCTCGTTGGGCGCATCGAGCGATGGTCCGCCCTCAAGGCGTGGGGCGTGCGATTGGCCAAACGAGTTGGTTCAAAAAAGGCCAGGATCGCGGTCGCACGCAAGATCGCGGTAATCCTCCACTGCATTTGGGTTGATGGCACGGAGTTCGAATGGGCAGCAAAAACCGCCGACGCTTGAAATCATTGATCCTCCCAGTTCCGCTCGCCTGAGCGGATCGTCCAGCCGGGACGATGGGGCTGATGACCTCGCAGCGATCGTTGTGGCTTACAAGACCACGCCGGTAACAATGAGGCATCTAACCGACGAAGCCCATGTTGAGGCGGCGACAGCCGACCTCGTAAAGAACGACGAGCCCGGCATCGATGATTTCATCAGGATAACGATTGGAGGTGGCACCCGATCCGCTTGAGCGGGAATGCGGTCAGCGGACGTTCAGCTTGCCACCGCCGCCACGGCCGCGCAAGCTGAACGAAAGGAGGCTCAAATGGCAGCATTGCGTGGTAAGGTCGCTTTAGTTGTGGGAGGCACACGCGGCATTGGGGCTGCGATTACGCGCCGCTTGGCCGCCGATGGCGCATCGCTGGCGGTTATCTACCGGGGCCGCTCCGATGATGCTCGGCAGCTCACCCGCCAGATCGAGGAAAGCGGGAGTTCAATACTCGCGCTTCAGGCTGACGTGAGCGACCGCACGGCCTTGCTGGCGGCGATCGATGAGGCGCTTAGGCATTTTGGCGCGCTCGACATCCTCGTCAACGTCGCTGGCATGGCCGAGAACGGCGATCTCGCTGACTATGCTGACGACGCTTTCGATCGAGTATTTGCGGTAAACGTGCGTGCGCCATTTATTGCGGCGCAGAGGGTTGCGGGCGCGATGGCAGCCGGTGGGCGCATCATCACGATCGGCAGCATCGTCGCCGAGCGAGCGCCTGGTGAGGGGGTGACACTCTATGCCGCGAGCAAATCGGCACTTGCCGGGATGACCAGAGGTCTCGCCCGCGACCTCGGATCGCGTGGCCTCACCGCAAATCTGGTTCAGCCGGGACCGATCGACACCGAACGCAATCCAGCCGATGGACCGCATGCGGAGGAGAACAGGGCGCCCTTAGCAATTCGCCGGCACGGCACACCCGATGAGGTAGCTAGCCTAGTCGCTTACCTTGCATCACCAGAGGCGGGCTTCATAACTGGGGCGGTGTACAACATCGATGGTGGTTGGAGCGCCTGACGCAACGTCCGCTTTCTGGATTATTCTGCTGGTCCCTTTTAGCCGACAATGCACCACACCTGCCGCCGAGTCCAATAAGCAAGGCAATTCCATCGCGTCGATTCTACCCTTGACCTGAACCCCGCTGTTAAAGAACGATCGCTGACGCTGTTGGATCTCTAGTCCGAGGGCGGCCACCGCGCGCTTGGGCGCGATGACGTTGTTATCCGGCCTCCGGCGCGGCGGGGTGGGCAGCGTCTCCCTTTAGGCCCGCCGCGGCGTGCCGCAACCCGGCTGTGCCGGGTCCTTCTCTGATGAAGTGGGACGGCTGCGGGATCGCAGTTGGTACCATCGCCTGCTGATTCGCAGCGGGACAGGAGGAACGGAGATGGAGATCGCAACGATCGGTTTGGATATCGCAAAGCACGTGTTCCAGGTGCACGCAGTGAATGCGGATGGCACGGTGGTGATCCGCAGGAGCTATTCTCGAGCGCAACTCATGCGGCTTTTTGAAGAGATCCCACCATGCCTGGTCGGGATCGAAGCATGCGGTACCGCGCACTATTGGGGCCGCCAGCTCCAGTCGCTTGGGCATGATGTTCGTCTCATGCCCGCTCATTACGTGAAGCCCTATGTGAAGCGCGGTAAGAACGATGCGGCCGACGCCGAGGCCATCTGCGAAGCGGTCACCAGGCCAACCATGCGCTTCGTTCCGGTCAAGGCACCGGACACGCAAGCGCTGGCCTTGATGCACCGACTGCGGACCCAGTTTGTCGGTCAGCGCACCGCCATGTTGAACGCCCTTCGCGCCGGGATGGCCGAGTTTGGCATTGTGACCAACCAGGGGCTTGGCGGCGCGACCGAGATTCTGCGCATTGCGAGCGCGGGCGACGATCGCCTCCCGGAGTTGATCCGCGAGCCCTATCGACTGCTTGCTGATGCTATTCGAGCGGTGGAAGCCCGGTTGGCGACCCTTGATCATCAGATCGCGGCCAGCACCCAGTTCGACGATACCTGCAAGCGGCTGAGCACGATTCCGGGGGTGGGGCCGGTGACCTCGACAACGATCATCGCGCTTGCCGGCGATGTTTCCCGGTTCCCATCGGGCCGCGACTTTGCTGCGTGGCTAGGGCTGACACCGCGCCAGAACTCGACGGGTGGCAAAGCCAGGCTCGGGCGCATCACGAAGGCGGGCGACCAAACCTTGCGAACGCTGCTGGTGCTTGGCGCCTTCTCGGTAATCAAGCGCGCCCTCGTCGCTCCGGAGAAGGCCTCGCCCTGGTTGATGGCGCTGATGGAACGTCGGCCACCGCTGGTCGCGGCCGTCGCGCTGGCGAACAAGATGGCGCGGATCATCTGGGCGATCCTCACGCGCGGCGGCAGCTTTCGCACGCCGGCGAGGACATCATGACGCATTTGTAGAGTTTCCCGCGGAGCCTGGCTCCGAAGGAAGCGAGGTGGTGCCCAAGCTATGATGACGAACCGGTTGAGCCGGGGATCGCTCAGTTCGGAAAACGAAGGGAGCCTTCGAGCCCGTTTCTCTGATGGAACGTGCGATCCGCGGATTTCATCAGGGCCAGCGGTCGTCGACCGCACCAATAGGCCGGACACATGACCGCACCCGACCGATCGAAGTCATGCTCGGTGTCACCTCGCATAATTTATCGAAGAGCTCAGCGGACGCCGCGCTGTCGCGCGGCGGCGTGTTTGTTGGCCTGACCCCCGAAGTGGGATGGCCGGCTCTCCCTGCTAGGCCCGCCTCGGCGAGCCGCAACCGGCGCTGCGCGCCGGTCCTCCACGGTGTTGCGGCCCTTCGGGTGCAGCCCGCCTTTGCGGCGTGCCTTTCCGGTCGATTTTCGCCGCCCACCCCACTCCGGGGTTCCGGTGCGGGAAGGTGAGAAGGGTTTGGCAGAAGGTGCCTTGCAAGGGCCGTCCACACATTCGTTTCGGTCCTTTGGATGCAGCCCGCCTCTGACGGCGGTCCTGCCGGTCAGCTCCTGTCGCCCACCCCGCCATTCCGGCGGCCGGTTGCGGCTTTTGAGAAGGAGTTGAAGACATGGCACGCAATCAATCACCTCGTTCGACAACCAGCATTTACGCCGACGTCACCG
>Ga0207641_10001261_pt1 | contig 25224 bp, 29 predicted proteins | sample KBSSwiS62_FD_184306 | JGI IMG/M metagenome (GOLD analysis project Ga0207641, IMG submission 184306) | Switchgrass rhizosphere microbial communities from Kellogg Biological Station, Michigan, USA - KBS Switchgrass S6-2 (SPAdes) (version 2) | ecosystem: Host-associated > Plants > Roots >... | reverse complement strand
AGGCTCTCGGCAGTCTTGCGCGCGGCGCGGACGATATTGGTGTTGAACGCACCGGCGAGGCCGCGCTCCGAGGTCGCGACGACGAGCAGGTGGACCTGATCGTTGCCGGTGCCCGCAAGCAACTTCGGGCTCTGCGGCCCGACGGTAACCTTCGACGCCAGGCTCGCCATCACGGCGTTGATCCGCTCGGCATAGGGACGGCCGGCTTCCGCCGCCATCTGCGCACGGCGCAACTTGGCCGCAGCGACCATTTTCATCGCCTTGGTGATCTTCTGGGTCGACTTCACCGAAGTGATGCGGACCTTGAGGGCCTTGAGACTTGCCATCTACTCTGTGTCTCTTCCGTCCTGGTTCGCCCGGCCGAAACCGGGCGATATCAGCATGTTAAGCGAAGGTTTTCACAAACGCTTCGAGCGCGGACTTCAGCGCGGCCGTGGTGTCGGCCGACAGGTCCTTGCTGTCGCGGATCGCGGTCAGGATCGCGGCGTTCTTCGAGCGCATTTCCGCGAGGAAAGCCGCTTCGAAGCGCGTCACGTCCTTGGCCGGGATCGTATCGAGATAGCCGTTCACGCCGGCGAAGATCGATGCGACCTGCTCTTCGAACGGCAGCGGCTGGAACTGAGGCTGCTTGAGCAGCTCGGTCAGGCGCGCACCGCGATTCAGCAGGCGCTGGGTCGAGGCATCGAGATCCGATCCGAACTGCGCGAAGGCAGCCATTTCGCGATACTGGGCGAGCTCGAGCTTGATCGATCCGGCGACCTTCTTCATCGCCTTCGTCTGCGCGGCCGAACCGACGCGCGACACCGAGAGACCGACGTTGATGGCCGGGCGAACGCCCTGATAGAACAGGTCGGTCTCGAGGAAGATCTGGCCGTCGGTGATCGAGATCACGTTGGTCGGAATGTACGCCGAAACGTCGCCCGCCTGGGTTTCGATGATCGGCAGCGCCGTCAGTGAGCCATTGCCATTGGCTTCGTTGAGCTTGGCGGCGCGCTCGAGCAGGCGCGAGTGGAGATAGAACACGTCGCCGGGATAGGCTTCGCGGCCCGGCGGGCGGCGCAGCAGCAGCGACATCTGACGATAGGCGACCGCCTGCTTCGAAAGATCGTCATATACGATCAGCGCGTGCATGCCGTTGTCGCGGAAATATTCGCCCATCGTCACGCCGGTATAGGGCGCGAGATACTGAAGCGGGGCAGGGTCCGATGCGGTCGCGGCGACCACGATCGAATATTCCATCGCGCCATTTTCTTCGAGCGTCTTGACGAGCTGCGCCACGGTCGAGCGCTTCTGGCCGATCGCGACATAGACGCAATAGAGCTTCTTGTTCTCGTCGTCGCCCGCATTGGCGGTCTTCTGGTTGATGAAGGTGTCGATCGCGACCGCCGACTTGCCGGTCTGGCGATCGCCGATGATCAGCTCGCGCTGGCCGCGGCCGACGGGAACGAGCGCGTCGAGCGCCTTGAGGCCGGTCTGCACGGGCTCGTGCACCGACTTGCGCGGAATGATGCCGGGCGCCTTGACTTCGACGCGGCTGCGCTCGGTCGTTGCGAGCGGGCCCTTGCCATCGATCGGGTTGCCGAGGCCATCGACCACGCGGCCCAGCAGGCCCTTGCCGATCGGCACGTCGACGATGGTGCCGGTGCGCTTGACGACATCGCCTTCCTTGATCTGGCTATCCGAGCCGAAGATCACGGCGCCGACATTGTCGGCTTCCAGGTTGAGGGCCATGCCCTTGATGCCGTTCGAGAATTCGATCATCTCGCCGGCCTGGACGTTGTCGAGGCCGTGTATGCGGGCGATGCCGTCGCCCACCGACAGCACCTTGCCGACTTCGGAGACCTGCGCTTCGGTGCCGAAGCTGGCGATCTGGTCGCGGATGACCTTGGAGATTTCTGCGGCGCGGATATCCATGTTCAGCCTTTCATCGCAATCGCGAGAGTGTTCAGTTTGGAGCGGATGGAGCCGTCGATCTGCCGGCTGCCGACCTTGACGATCAGCCCGCCGAGTATCGCGGGGTCCACGGTGAGGTCGATCGCCACGTCGCGATCGAGCTGGGTCTTGAGCTTCGCCTTCAGCGCCTTGACCTGCGTGGCCGTGAGCGCATGAGCGGCGGTGACTTCGGCGGTGATTTCGCTACGCTCCGCGGCGGCAAGCGCGCGGAACGCGCTGATCGTTGCGTTGAGCTGGCCGAGGCGGCGGTTATGCGCGAGCACGCCGAGGAATTTGGTGGTGAGGGGATCGATGCCGAGGCTCGCTGCCGCTGCGGCAACCGCCTTGGTGGCTTCGCTGCGTGTCACGAGCGGGCTCGTCGTCAGGCGCCGAAAGTCTTCCGATTCGGCAAGCGCCGACTTCAGAGTGTCGAGACTCTTGGAAACCGCATCAAGCGCCTTCTCATCACGTGCAAGCTCGAAAAGCGCCGTTGCGTAGCGCCCGCTGAGGCTAGCCTGAATACCGCCGGAATTCTCCACGCGCGTTCAATCCCCCAAATGGATATCGTGCCCCATGCAAAAAAGGGGGCGCCAGGACGGCGTCCCCGCATGGGTCGCGGGCCGGTTAGCAAGGAAGGTGCAAGGATGCAAGGTCGATGGGCGCTAAGTTTTATGCCTGTCCTGAATCAGAAAGCCGGACCCTGAGGGGCCCGGCTTCCTTCACCTAATTATATCGGGTGTCTGATCGTTACGCCGCGACCTTCACGGCCTCCGCTTCGATCGCTGCGGTGGGCTCGACACCATCGATTGCGATCCGCCGTGGCTTCTTGTGCTCGGGGATTTCGCGCACGAGTTCGACGTTGAGCAGGCCATTGTCATAGCCTGCCTTGGTCACCTTGATGGTGTCGGCCAGTTGGAAGCGGCGCTCGAACGCGCGCTTGGCGATGCCGCGATGCAGATACTGCGGCTGCTCGCCCTCGGTGTCGCCGGCGCGGCCGACGATGATCAGGACATTATCCTGAATCGTCACGTCGATGTCGCTGCGGTCGAAGCCGGCAAGTGCCATCTGGATGCGGTAGGCGCCGTCGCCGGTCTTCTCGATATTGTAAGGGGGATAGCTGTCGCCTTCGCCGCGCGTCAGATCGACGAGACGATTGAGATTCTCGAAGCCGATCGAGGAACGAAGGAGAGGGGAGAAATCAAGAGCACGCATGGGTCTGTTTCCTAATCAAAGCGATGTGACCTGATGGCCCGCGGATCATCCGCCGGACCTGCCGAGCCGCCCCTGATGGCGACGGCCGACGCTCGCTGAGATAGGAAAGCCTGTTTGGCCTTCAAGACCTCTGAATACAAAAGTCCGGGCCCTCGCCTCCAGCGCGAGAGCCCGGACTTCGAAGGACGCGAGGTCCTATTTGTCGAGCGCCTTGATCATCTCGAGGTGATGCGAGACGACCGGCGCGATCTCGCCGGCAGCGGCCTTGAGCGTCGGAACCTCGCCATCGGCGGCATAGCCCTGCATCAGGCTGAGCGCGGTCTGATGGGCATCGATCTGGTTATCGACATATTCCTCGTCGAACGCGGCGCCCTTCAGCTTCGCCAGCTTGTCCAGATCTTCCTGCTGATCTTCGGTCATCATAGCATCCGGCACGATCGCGGGTGCGGCAGCGGCGGACGCCTTCTTGATCTTGGCAGTCGAATCTGTGTGCGCCTTGATCATTTCTACGGCGAAGGACTTCACGTCGGCGGACGCGGCGTTGGTCGCGGCAAGCTTGGCCGCCGCAAGCTCGAACGCATCGCTCTTGGCGGCCATGTTCGCGAATTCCTGTCCGGTCGGGGTCGGGGTGACGGCCTGCTTCACGTCGTCGGCCGCGTTCGACGCCATCGCGCCCGCCGCATCCAGTGCGTTGCTCGCGCTATTGGCCGTCGCGTCCGCTGCCTTCTCGGTCTTGGGACCGCAACTCGCGAGGCCGAGCGCCAGCATGGCAGCCGTCGAGGCCAATAAAATCTTCCGCATGTTCCACTCCGTTGCTGGGAAACTAATCCTTGTTAATGCTGGTCTTTCCCGCATCATTCGCCCCAACGTCCCGCGTCCCGGGCCGTTCCGTTTCACCGGGCCTTGTCCGCGTCGAACCGGTCACCTAACCAGTTGTGAAGCGTGAAAACGGGGATGGGGAACTATGGCGGCGGTTGAAGTGGCGTTCGATGCGAAGCGCGATCGGCTGGTTATATTCGCCTCGACCCTGGGCACCGTGTTCGAATGGTATGATTTCTTCGTCTACGGCACGCTCGCCAGCATCGTCGCGGGCCACTTCTTCCCCACCGACAATCCTGCCGTCAGCTTCCTGATCTTCCTCGCCAGCTTCGGCGTCGGCTTCGGCATGCGCCCGCTCGGCGCGATCATGTTCGGCATCGCCGGGGATCGGCTCGGCCGCAAATATACCTTCCTCGTGACCATCGCAGTCATGGGCGTCGCCACGGCGGCGGTCGGATTGCTGCCGACCTATGAGACGATCGGCGTCGCGGCGCCCATTCTGCTCGTCCTGTGCCGCGTGTTGCAGGGGCTCGCGCTCGGCGGCGAATATGGCGGTGCCGCCATCTACGTGGCCGAACATGCGCCGCGCAACCGTCGCGGCTTCTACACCAGCTTCATTCAGGCGGGTGTCGGCGCTGGCTTCATGCTCAGCGTCTCGGTGGTGCTCGCGGCCAATCTGATGATGGACAAGGCGGACTTTGTCGCCTGGGGATGGCGCATCCCCTTCCTGTTCTCGCTGATCCTGCTGGCGATATCGCTATGGGTGCGGCTCAAGCTCAACGAGAGCCCGGTGTTTCAGGCGATGAAGGATGCGGGTGCTACGGCGCGCAATCCGCTGCGCGAAAGCTTCGATAGCTGGCCGAAGGTCAAGCTGATCCTCGTCGCCATGATCGGCGGCGCGGCCGGCATGACGGTGATCTGGTACACCGCCCAGTTCCAGTCGCTCTATTTCCTGCAGAACAGCCTGCGGATCGACGACAATCCCGCGCGGCTGATCGCAGGCGCCAGCGCGCTGTGCAGCGTCTTCTTCTTCGTCCTGTTCGGCTGGGTGTCGGACAAGATCGGACGCAAGAAGCCCATCCTTATCGGCTATGCCCTCGCGGTCTTTTTGTTATTCCCGCTATTTCATACCTTGGCGCAGGCCGGCAATCCGGGGCTGGCAGCGGCCATGGCGCGCGCGCCCGTCGTCGTCACGGGCAGCGATTGCAGCTTCGATCCCTTCGCAACCAAGGGGCAGGCAACGCCCTGCGGCGATGTGTTGGAGGCATTGTCCAAGAAAGGCGTCGCCTATGACAAGATCGATGGCGCGCCCGGCGCGGCGCCGATCGTCACCATCGGCGGCGGGACGGTGGACAGCAGCGATCCGGCCGCGCTCGACGCCGGGCTGGCCGCGGCGGGCTACAATCTCGAAAAGATCACGCCGCCGCTGCCGAATGCCATGATCATGGTGCTGTGCATCCTCGGTGTGGGCATGTTGTCGGGGATGACCTACGGGCCGATGGCCGCCATGTTCGTCGAGCTTTTCCCCGCCCGCGTCCGCTACACCTCGATGTCGGTGCCCTATCATATCGGTGCGGGATATTTCGGCGGTTTCCTGCCGTTCATCAGCCAGTTCATCGTCGCAAAGACCGGCGATCCGTTCGCCGGTCTCTGGTATACGATCGGCGTCTGCGTGGTCGCCTTCATCGTGACCCTGATCTGGATACCGGAAACCTCCGGCAAGGAACTGGATTAGGCGCAGGCGGGCCGCTATCGGCTCGGCTGTGACCAACTATGAAGCACCTCTCCGCCTGATTCTCGACGGCGCCGCGCTGGTGAGCAACTGGCGCTGGCTGGCCGGACAGAGCGGCAGCGCCGCCTGCGGCGCTGCGGTAAAGGCCAATGGCTATGGCCTTGGCGCGCGCGACGTCGTCGATCGGCTGGCGGCGGCGGGATGCGCAGACTTCTTCGTCGCGACATGGGGCGAGGCGGAAGCGCTGGGCGTAGTGCCGGGCGGTGCGGCGCTCTCGGTTCTGCACGGCGTGCGCGAGGAGGACATGTCATCCGCGCTCGCATCGCGCGCGCGGCCCGTGCTCAACACCCCCGCGATGGTGGCGCGCTGGAAGGCTGTCGCGCCGGATCGGCCCTGCGACGTGATGGTCGATACCGGCATGAATCGCCTCGGGCTGTCGGTCGAGGATGCCTGTTCGGGTCTGCTCGATGGTCTGACGATCGCAACATTGATGAGCCACCTCGCCTGCGCCGACGAGCCGGACAGCGCCATGAATGAAGTCCAGCGTACTCGCTTCGCTGCCGTCGCCGCCAGGGTCGCGGCCCCGCGCTACAGCCTCGCCAATTCCGCCGGCATCTGTCTCGGCGAAGGCTATGGCTTCGATCTCACCCGCCCCGGCATCGCGCTCTACGGCGGTATCCCACGTGCGGAAGCGGCGGGGGCGATCAGGGCCGTTGCCGCAATCGAGGCGCAGGTCCTGCAGATCCGCGATATCCCGCCCGGTGCGACGGTCGGCTATGGCGCCACCTTCGTCGCAGCCGAGCCGACGCGGATCGCCGTCCTCAATCTCGGCTATGCCGATGGCTATCTCCGCGCCTTTGCCGGGCACGGCACCTTGCGCCGTGGCGATCTGGTGTTCCCGCTGCGGGGGCGGGTGTCGATGGATCTCATAGCATGCGACATCGGCACGGCTGATGTCGCCGAGGGCGACTGGCTGAGGGTCGATTATCCGCTTGAAGCTGCGGCGAAGTTCAGCGGCCTGTCGCAATATGAGTTGCTGACCGGCCTCGGCAGCCGCTATCAGCGGCGCTGGACTGACTAGGTGACCACTATTTTCGACGCAATCATCCGTTTCCTGGCGTCCCTAGGCCGGCTCCTGATCGGGGCGCTCGCCGCCATCGGCAGAGTCGCGACCTTCGGCGGGACGACCGTCGCCCGCATGGTGCGCCCGCCTTATTATCCGGGCCGCGTGTTCGAGCAGCTCTTGCAGATGGGCTGGTTCTCGCTGCCCGTGGTCGGCATGACCGCGATCTTCTCGGGTGCCGCGCTCGCGCAGCAGATCTACACGGCGGGTTCGCGCTTCAACGCGACCTCGACGGTGCCTGCGGTCGTCGTGCTTGGCATGGTGCGCGAACTCGGGCCGGTGCTGGTCGGCCTGATGGTCGCAGGCCGCGTATCGTCGGCGATGGCGGCCGAGCTCGGCACGATGCGCGTCACCGAACAGCTCGACGCGATGACGACGCTGCGCACCGATCCCTATCGCTATCTGATCGCGCCGCGCCTGATCGCGGGGCTGATCGCGGTGCCGCTGCTCGTGCTGATCGCCAATGCGATCGGCATTTTCGGCGGCTATTTCGTCGCGGTGTACAAGCTCGATTTCAACGCGGTCGGCTATCTCAACACCACGCGTCTCTATCTGACGGCCACCGATCTGCAGATGGCGCTCGTCAAGTCGGCCTTCTTCGGTTTCTTCATCGCGCTGATGGGCTGCTATCATGGCTTCCGTGCGCAGGGCGGCGCCGCCGGTGTCGGCCGCGCGACCACCGATGCCGTCGTCTCCGCCTTCGTCATGATATTGTTGTCGAACATGATCATCACCCTGATGGCGTTCGGCTGATGGCGGTCGAGCACAAGATCGTCCTCAAGGACGTCGCCAAGGCCTTCGGATCGAATACCGTGCTCGACGGCGTCAATCTCGAAATCGAGAAGGGCGAGTCGATGGCGATCATCGGCCAGTCCGGCAGCGGCAAATCCGTAACGCTCAAATGCATCCTCGGGCTGGTGAAGCCCGATCGCGGCGCGATCTGGATCGATGGCGAGGATGTCGCGACGATGTCGCAACGCGAACTGGAACGCACCCGCGCCAAGTTCGGCATGTTGTTCCAGGGTTCGGCACTTTTCGATTCGCTGCCGATCTGGCGGAACGTGACCTTCGCGCTGACGCAGGGCCGCGCGCGCGATCCGGTCAAGATGAAGAAGATCGCGGCCGAAAATCTCGAACGGGTCGGCCTCGACAGCAAGATCCTCAATCTCCGTCCGAGCGAGCTTTCGGGCGGCATGCAGAAGCGGGTTGCGCTCGCCCGGGCCATCGCGCCGCGCCCGGAGATCATCTTCTTCGACGAGCCCACCACCGGCCTCGATCCGATCCGCGCCGATGTGATCAACGATCTGATCGTCGAACTGGTCGACGATCTCGGCGTCACCGCGCTGACGATCACCCATGACATGGCTTCGGCGCGCAAGATCGCGCACCGCGTCGCCATGCTCTATCAGGGCAAAATCATCTGGCGCGGCCCGCGCGATCGTCTGTATGATTCGGGCAACCCTTATGTCGATCAGTTCGTTCAGGGGCGTGCCGAAGGGCCGATCCGCTGAACTGACAGTTCGATTTTTTCGATCACTGAGAGTTGTCTTTCTCGTTTGATCGATCAGTCGCCCTCCGGCAAAGCGCTTTCATCGATAGCGAGGAGCAAGAAATGCTGGGCCGTGAAATTCCGAATGTTACCCTGAAGACCCGTGTCCGCGACGAGAGCGTCGGCGGACCGAACCCTTTCCGCTGGCAGGATGTTCACACCGGCGAACTGCTCGGCAAGGGCCGCGTCGTCGTGTTCGCGCTTCCCGGCGCTTTCACCCCGACCTGCTCGACCGAACAATGCCCGGCCTATGAGCGCGAATATGACGCGATCCGCGCGGCCGGTGCCGACGATGTCTATTGCCTCTCGGTCAACGACGCTTTCGTGATGTTCCAGTGGGGCAAGAATCTCGGCCTTAGCAAGACCAAGCTCCTGCCGGACGGTTCGGGCAATTTCACCCGCCGCATGGGCATGCTGATCAACAAGGATCACCTCGGCTTCGGCGATCGCTCGTGGCGCTACGCGATGGTCGTAGACGACGGCAAGATCGTCGCCTGGTTCGAAGAGCCCGGCATCAACGACGACGGCTCCGACGAAGACCCCTACGGCGAAAGCGCGCCGGACAAGGTCCTGGAGTGGTTGAAAGCGAACCCGAAGTAACAAATGGCTCGTAGATCCTCCCCGAGCTTGCTCGGGGAGGGGGATCGCCGAAGGCGGTGGAGGGGTCATCGGAACGTCGCGATAGCCCCTCCGTCAGCGCCCTGAGCTGCCACCTCCCCGAGACAAGCTCGGGGAGGATTTTTTCAGGCCGGGTCTATTCCCAGCGCCTTCTCCACCCGATCAACCCAGCTCTGCACCGCCGGATAATCTTCCAGTGCGAACCCGCCTTCGTGCGCAACCCGCGTGTACGCCACCAGTGCGATGTCGGCGAGCGTCAGCGCCCTCCCGACAAGAAACCCGCCGCCCTTCACCGCATCGTCGAGCAGCTTCAGCGCACCCTTTCCCCGCTCGACGATCCTGGGCTCGAGATCCGCCACCGCCTTGCCAAGATAATGGACATGGAAGCGTGCCACCGCGACATCGGGCTCGTGGCTATATTGCTCCCAGAACAGCCACTCCATCATCTTGGCGCGGTCATAGCTGTCGGCCGGAATCAAGGTCGATCCCTCGGCAAGATGGAAGATGATTGCGTTGGACTGCGCCAGGATCCGGCCGTCGTGCAACTGCACCAGCGGCACCTGACCCGCCGGGTTCATCGCCAGATATTCCGGCGTGCGGGACTCGCTTTTCAGCACGCTCGTCTCGATCCAGTGATAGGCGATGCCGAGCAGATCGGCGGTCCATTTGACCTTGAGGCAGTTGCCCGAAATCGAATCGCCATAGATTTTCATGCTGTCCCCCGTTTGAATCTGCCTAACCCGGCGGAGCCTTGCGGCAAAATCGGATTTGCCGCGCGGGTGATAAGCTGCACTTATCTGCCCAACGACGCCGCTGGCGCTGAGGCTCGAAAGCGAACCCGACACTCTTGCCGTCACCCCGGGCTTGTTCCGGGGTCTGCCGTGACGCAGGCGCCCAAGATGATAGCGCAGCGCAACGCGGGCGTGATGATGGATGCCGGAAAAAGTCCGGCACGACGTCTTCCCTGTCACATTTCCGTAAGCCCCGGCGAGGGCGGCTGTAACAGAAACGATAGATAGCATGGGCTCGTCATCCGACATGATGGAGGCGAGACGATGAACGCAATCACCCGCATGGCCGCCTTTCGCGACAGCTATCCTTCGACGCCCGAACCCGATGGGCTGCGCCGCCGCTTCCGCACGATCTGGATCTCGGACATCCACCTCGGCACGCGCGGCTGCAACGCGCCGATGCTGATCGACTTCCTCGACAGCACCGACAGCGACACGATGTACCTCGTCGGCGACATCATCGATGGCTGGCGGCTCAAGCGCAGCTGGTACTGGCCGGCGCTGCACAACGACATCGTCTGGAGGGTGATGAAGCGCGCGAAGCGCGGCGCCCGGGTCGTCTTCATCCCGGGCAATCATGATGAGATGTTCCGCCAGTTCACCGGCCTGACTTTCGGCGGCATCGAAATCCGTCGCAGCGCCATCCATGAAACGGCGGATGGCCGGCGCCTGCTGATCACGCATGGCGACGAGTTCGACGCGGTGGTGATGTGTCACCGCTGGCTCGCCTTCCTCGGCGACTTTGCCTACGAACTGCTCATGAAGCTGAACATCGTGATCAACGCGGTGCGCCAGCGTTTCGACCTGCCCTATTGGTCGCTGTCGAAACACGCCAAGCACAAGGTCAAGAACGCGGTTTCGTTCATCTCGCGCTTCGAAGAGGCGGTCGCGCATGAGGCGGGATCGCGCGGTGTCGACGGCGTCGTCTGTGGCCATATCCACACTGCCGAGATCCGCCCCTTTGGCGACGTCACTTATTATAATGATGGCGACTGGGTCGAAGGCTGCACCGCGCTGGTCGAACATTTCGACGGCCGGATGGAGGTGCTGCACTGGGCAGAGATCATGGCCGCTCGCCGCGCGGCAGAGGCCGATCTGCGCGCGGTCGCCGCATGAGGATCGTCATTGCGACCGACGCCTGGGTGCCGCAGGTCAACGGCGTGGTCCGCACGCTCTGCGCGGTAACCGCCGAACTGCGGGCGATGGGCCATCACGTGTTGGTTATCTCGCCCGATCAGTTCGTAACCTTGCCGTGCCCCAGCTATCCCGAAATCCGGCTGGCGATGGCGACCCGTTTTGCCGTCGCGAGGCGGATCGATGCCTTTGGGGCGGATGCCATCCATATCTCGACCGAAGGGCCGATCGGTCTGGCGACCCGCAGCTATTGCGTCGATCGCGGCCTCGCGTTCACCACGGCCTATCATACCCAGTTCCCCGACTATCTGGCGCAGCGCACGCATATGCCGGCCGAGTGGTTCTGGGCCTATATCCGCTGGTTTCACCGGCCATCGTCGGCGGTTCTGGTCGCGACGCCATCTGTCGCGGCCATATTGGCCGAGCAATCTGTCGGGCCGGTCAAACCTTGGGGCAGGGGCGTCGCTCTCGCACTGTTCAAGCCCGGTCGCCCCGCCCACCCGGCGTTCGCCGGGCTGCAGCATCCCATCCAGCTCTATGTCGGAAGAGTTGCTGTGGAGAAGAATATCGGCGCCTTCCTGTCATCGAAGGTTCCCGGCACGAAGGTCGTCGTCGGCGATGGCCCGGCCCGCGAGGCGCTCGAACGCGCATGGCCCGATGTGCGCTTCCTTGGCGCGCTGTCGGGTGATGCCCTCGCATCCGCTTATGCCGGCGCGGATGTCTTTGTCTTTCCAAGCCGCACCGATACGTTCGGCCTTGTCATGATCGAGGCGCTGGCCTGCGGAACGCCGGTGGCGGCCTATCCCGTTACCGGGCCGATCGACGTGCTCGATCCGTGCTCCTCGGCGCTGCATGAGGATCTCGACATCGCCATATCGCAGGCGCTGACCCGCGATCGTCGGATCGCGGCCGCTTATGGCCGCCGCTTTGGCTGGCGGCGAAGCGCTGAACAGTTTCTCTCGGCGCTCGCGCCGCTGCGGCAGTCTGCGGACATGCTTGCCGCGTAACTCCCGGCTTGTGCTTGGGCATCGCTTTGATTACATCCTCCCCACGCTTTGGCCGCTCCGTGAAGGGGCGGCCCTTTTATTTTCCGGGAGATTCCTGATGGCCCAGCCCCTGATGCCCCATGCCACCGCGTCGTGGCTGGTCGACAATACCGCGCTCAGCTTTCCGCAGATCGCCGATTTCTGCGGGCTCCATATCCTCGAAATTCAGGCGATCGCCGATGATATGGCCGCGACCAAGCTGACCGGCCGTGATCCGGTTCGCGCCGGCGAGCTTACCTTGGCCGAAATCGAAAAGGGTTCGAACAATCCCGCCTATCGGCTGGTGATGATCAAGGGCCCCGATCAGACGCGCCGTACCAAGGGGCCGCGCTACACGCCGGTCTCGAAGCGCCAGGACAAGCCCGATGGTATTGCCTGGATCATCCGCAATCATCCCGAAGTATCGGACGGCCAGATCTCCAAGCTGATCGGCACGACCCGCACGACGATCGCCGCAATCCGCGATCGCACCCATTGGAATATCGCCAATATCGTCCCAAAGGATCCCGTGACGCTGGGCCTGTGCTCGCAGCGTGAGCTCGACGCACTGGTCGCCAAGGCTGCGAAGGCAGCGGGCATCGAAGCGCCGACCGACACGCGCCTCGAAGGCGATCGCGAAGCATTGATCGAACAGCTCCGTGCCGAGCGTGATGCGGCTTCGAAGACCGCCGAGCTGTCGCTTGCCGAACAGGAAGCGGCATTGTTCAGCGGACCTGCGTTCAAGAACTAGGGGACGCCGGTGGGTCAGGACCTCGTCGTCTTGACCCGCCTTCCCGCCGGGACCACAAGCCAGCGCATGGACGACAATGCCTCCCTCGCCGAACTCTCGTTCGAAGATGCCCTGAAACAACTCGAAGCGATCGTGCGTCAGCTGGAATCGGGCGAGGTGCCGCTCAATGAGTCGATCGCGCTCTACGCGAAGGGCGATGTCCTGCGCCGTCAGTGTGAGGATCGGCTCAAGGCTGCTCAGGCGCTGATCGAGAAGATCAGTATCGGGCCCGATGGCGTGCCGAGGGGAACCACACCCTTCGCCGCAGGCTGATCCGATGAGCCCATTGCTATCGATCGAACTCGAACGAGTCGCGCGCGAGATCGACGCGCGCTTCGATGTCATGCTGACCCCGCCTGACGATTCGCGCCGCAGCCTGTTCGAGGCGATGCGACACGCCGCCATCGGCGGCGGCAAGCGTTTGCGGCCGACCCTCACCTGCGGCGCGGCCGGCCTGTTCGCGGTGGACGGCGAATGCGCGCTGCGCGCCGGTCTCGCAATCGAGGCGATCCACATCTACAGCCTCATCCACGACGATCTGCCGTCGATGGATGACGATGACATACGTCGCGGCAAGCCCACCGTGCACAAGGCGTTCGACGAAGCGACCGCGATCCTTGCCGGTGACGCATTTCAGGCGTTGGCGTTCGAAATCGCGGCGGACGATGAAACCCACCCCGATCCCTTCGTGCGTGCGGAACTCGTCGGTGCCATCGCGCGCGCGTCCGGTACGGCGGGCATGGTCGGCGGGCAGGCGATGGACATGGCCGCGCCGAACGCCAAGCTCGATCTTTCCACGATCACGCGGCTCCAGCAATTGAAGACCGGCGCGCTGATCGCGGTATCGGTAGAGGCCGGCGCGATATTAGGGCGGGTCGCCCCGGAAGGCCGGCTGCGGCTGCGCAACTACGCCCATGATCTGGGGCTCGCCTTCCAGATCGCCGACGACCTGCTCGATGCCGAGGGCGACGCCGCAGCGATGGGCAAGGCTGCGGGCAAGGATGCGGCGGCGGGCAAGGCGACCTTCGTCTCGCTGCTCGGCATCGATCGCGCGCGCATGCAGGCCCAGTCGCTGGCGGATCAGGCGATCGCACATCTTTCCATTTTCGGCAGCGAGGCCGATCTGTTACGCGACGTCGCAGCCTATGTCGTCGAACGCGATCGCTGAGGGCAAGGGGAGGCAATATGCGCATAGGCGTCTATCCGGGTACATTCGATCCCATCACCCTGGGGCATATGGATATCATCCGTCGCGGTGCAAAGCTGGTTGATCGGCTCGTCGTCGGCGTCACCACCAATGCGTCCAAATCGCCGATGTTCTCGGTCGACGAACGGCTGGCGATGGTCCGGCGCGAAGCCGCGACGCTCGACGCCGATATCAAGGTCGTCACGTTCAATTCGCTGCTGATGGATTTCGCTGAAGCGCAGGGCGCCTCAATCATCGTGCGCGGTCTGCGGGCTGTTGCCGATTTCGAATATGAATATCAGATGGCGGGGATGAATCAGCAGCTCAACAACCGCGTCGAGACGGTGTTTCTGATGGCGGATGTCGCTCTGCAGCCGATCGCGTCGAAGCTGGTGAAGGAAATCGCGCTCTACAGCGGCGATATCCGCAAGTTCACCCCGGCGACGGTCGCGCAGGAAGTTGTCGCGCGCGTCAACGAGATAGGTAAGAAGAACGGGTAGGACCCGCAAGGACGGTTCAGCCCAGCGCAAGCCGGGCGCATATAGGGATCGCAAGCCCAAAACTGCGGCAGGAGATAGTGGTTAGATGCGTTCGAAGTTCGTCATAGCGGCCATGGCCGGTCTTCTGTTTTCCGGCACTGCCTTTGCGCAGGCCGCGCCGGATCCATACGCGCCGCCGCCCGTCTCGCCGCAGAACATCCTCAATCTCGATCTGTCGACCGGCGGCCGGGTCAAGATCCAGCTACGGCCGGACAAGGCGCCTTATTCGGTCGAGCGGATCAAGACGCTGGTGCGCCGCCATTTCTATGACGGCCTTATCTTCCACCGCGTCATTGAAGGCTTCATGGCGCAGGGCGGCGATCCGAAGGGCACCGGCGAAGGCGGTTCCGATCTTCCCGATCTGAAGGGTGAGTTCAGCGATCTGCCGCATGTGCGCGGCGTGATGGCGATGGCGCGCGCGCAGAGCCCGGACAGCGCGAACAGCCAGTTCTTCATCATGCTCCAGCCCAATCTCGGCCTCGACGGCAACTATACCGCGGTCGGCCGCGTGCTGTCCGGAATGGAATATGTCGATGCGCTGGAAAAGGGCGAGCCACCGGCGAACCCTTCGAAGATCGTCCATATGTCGATCCAGTCGGACGATGACGGGCAGCCGCCCGCTGCCTTCGTCCCGCCGCCGCCCGCACCGGCAGCGGCCGTGGTCGCGCCGACGAAGAAGGAAGCCAGGAAGGCCGCCAAGGAGGCTAAAAAGGCGCTCCGCGCGGGGCAGAGAACCGATGCTGCGGTGAACGCGGTTTCGGGCGACGAGAGCGTCGCCACGCCGCAATAATCTCCTATGCGCGTCGATCTCTTCGACTTCGATCTCCCGACGGACAATATCGCGCTGCGCCCGGCGGCCCCTCGCGATAGCGCGCGGCTGCTGCTGGTCGACGGCGCTGCGCCGCTGAGCGATCATGTCGTGCGCGATCTGCCCGGCTTGCTGCGCGCGGGCGACTGTCTCGTCTTCAACGACACCCGCGTCATCCCGGCCCAGCTCGAGGGCACGCGCGGCGACGCCAGGATCGGCGCGACCCTGCACAAGCGCGAGGGCCTGCGCCGCTGGTGGGCGTTCGTCCGCAACGCCAAGCGCATCCGCACCGGCGACATGATCGATTTCGGCGCCGACGTCTTCGCCACCGCGATCGAACGCGCGGACGATGGCTCGATCCTGCTCGATTTCACCGGCGACGAACCGGTCGAAATCCTGCTCGAACGCGCCGGCCGCATGCCGCTGCCACCCTATATAGCCGGCAAGCGCCCCGCCGATGCGCGCGACCTGGACGACTACCAGACGATGTTCGCGCGCGAAAAAGGTGCCGTCGCCGCGCCGACCGCCGCGCTGCATTTCACCCCCGAGCTGATGGCGTCGCTGGCCGTGGCGGGCGTGCAGATCGAGACGCTGACCCTGCATGTCGGCGCGGGCACCTTCCTGCCGATGAAGGTCGATGACACCGACGATCACCGCATGCACGCCGAATGGGGCCGCATCGATCAGGCCACCGCCGACCGCCTCAACGCGGTGCGTGTGAGCGGCGGCCGCGTCATCGCGGTCGGCACGACAAGTCTGCGCCTGCTCGAAAGCGCCACCGGCGAGGACGACATCATCCGCCCGTTCGACGGCGACACCGCGATCTTCATCACTCCCGGCTACCGCTTCCGCGCGATCGACGGGCTGATGACCAACTTCCATCTGCCGAAGTCGACGCTGTTCATGCTGGTGAGCGCGCTCATGGGGCGCGAGCGGATGCAGGCGGTCTATGCGCATGCGATCGAGCAAGGATATCGCTTCTATTCCTACGGCGATTCGAGCCTGCTACTGCCTGACCGATCCCGTTGATCGCTCCCAGCCGTTCGTCCCGAGCGTAGTCGAGGGACGTTGGCACGCGGAAACGTGTCTCGACTGCGCTCGACACGAACGGCAGGGTGGTTGAAGCGAAACGACCCTCGCCTTGCCTATTGCCACCGCACGGGTTAGAGGCGCGCCCATCCAGTTCACCTCAAATAACGGAGCACGCTCGGCGATGACGACCGAACGCACCTTTTCCATCATCAAGCCCGACGCCACGCGTCGCAACCTCACCGGCGCGGTCGCGGCCAAGCTCGAGGAAGCCGGTCTGCGGATCGTCGCCTCGAAGCGGATCCAGATGACCAAGGAGCAGGCCGAAGGCTTCTACGGCGTCCACAAGGAGCGCCCCTTCTTCAACGATCTCGTCAGCTTCATGATCTCCGGCCCGGTCGTCGTCCAGGTCCTCGAAGGCGAGAACGCCGTGTTCAAGAATCGCGAAGTCATGGGCGCGACGAACCCCGAACAGGCCGCCGAAGGCACGATCCGCAAGCTCTTCGCAGAGTCGATCGAAGCCAATTCGGTCCATGGTTCGGACAGCCTTGAGAATGCCAAGATCGAAATCGACTATTTCTTCAAGCCGGAAGAAGTCGTCGGTTGAACCTGACTCCCGTCATCCGGCGGGCTTCGCCGGATGACGCAGCGGCCCTGTCGCTGGTCGGCCGGGCGACGTTGCTCGAAACCTATGCGCATATGGTGCCGGTCACGGATCTGATCGCCTTTGCCTGGAACGGGCATAGCGAGGAGGATTATCGCGGCTTCGTCGAGCGCCACTGCGCCGCCTGGATCGCCGCCGTGCCGAGCACCGGCGCACCGATCGGCTATGCGCTGCTCACCGATCCCGATCTGCCGATGGAGATCGGCGCGACCGATATCGAGTTGCGGCGGATCTACATATTGTCGAAATTCCACGGCGGCGGCCTGGGCCGCAAGCTGTTCGAAACGACGACCGCCCACGCACGCGAACTCGGCATGAAGCGGATGCTGATCGGCGTGAATGCCGAGAATGAGAAAGCCATCGCCTTCTATCGCTACATGGGCGCCGCGAAGGTCGGCACGCGGCGCTTCCAGGTCGGCAGCACCCTGTTCGACGACCTGATATTGGGCGTCACGCTGTAGCCAGGCTGGGCGCTGCACCCACTTCCATCGTCACCCTGAACTTGTTTCAGGGTCCACTCCGCCGGCTTCTCTGTCCAGCGGATCGAAGCCCAACCCTATCGCAAGATCGCTCCAGGTCGGGTTGCTCTGTTCGATCAGATTGAGCTTCCATTCACGCCGCCAGCGCTTGAGTTGCTTTTCGCGCGCGATTGCATCGGGCATCGTTTCGTGGGCCTCGAAGAGGACCAGGCGATAGACCCGATACCGGCTGGTGAAACCGTCGAAATGGCTGGCACGATGCTGGTGTAGCCGTGTCATCAGGTCGGAGGTCACGCCGATATACAGTGTCCCGTTCCGCCCGGAAGCCATGATGTAGGAACAAGGCTGGCGTTCGTTGGGCATGGGCAAACGGTAACACAGCATGGACGGACCGGTGGATGCTGAAATAAATTCAGCATGACGAAGTAAAGTGAGCCTCGTCTCAAAACTCCATCAGCATCGCGAGCTTCCTCGGTGCCGCCAGCAGCCAGCTTTGCCGCAGCCGGTGCTCGACCAGCTCCCAGTCCACCTCATCGCCATCGAGGCGCACGCCGACCCAGCCGGAAGGGCCGAGATAGGGCGGGCGGAAATAGGTGTCGGGATCGAGATCGATCAGCATCGCCTGCTCCTCGATGCCGCTTGTTTTCACCAGCACCGCGGTGATGCCGTCGCTGTGATGGTTGTGCCAATAATAAGCGAACATCTTCTTGTCCGCGACCTTCCAGGCGGGCGAGCCGTGCGAGACGGTCTCGGATACCTCGGGCAGCGCCATCGCGCGGGCCGTGATCTGGGCGTGCATGGCTTTGGAATCCGCGACCGTCATGCTGCTCTCACCCCCACCGTTCGTCCCGAGCGAAATCGAGCGACGTGCCAATGTGCCAACACCCTCGACTACGCTCGGGACGAACGGATTTAAAGGCTGGGCGATATCAGGTCGTGAACTTATAAATGGCCGCTATCGGGCGGACGGCTGAACGGCTGAGATTGGGTGGAAAGCGGTCATTTGCGGCCGATGAGATCGGCGCTCTCCGCCACATACCTAGCGCGAAGTTCATCGAAACGTGGGTTCCACTCGCCTATGCCGTGTAAGGCTTTCAGAGCGTTTTCAAGACGCACAGGAGCAACGACTGTCCGGAGCCTCAGAGCGGTAGCTTCCTCAGCGGTGGCTAAGCGCGTGACCGACCTATCGCGGGCTTCGACGTAAGTTTGCCCCTCAACACCGACCTTGAACCAAGGCTGCGGAATGGTCGCGATATTGTCTTTCCGGTTGCCGATTATCCGCCAATCTCCGCAATGAAGCTTCGCATCGAGCGTGAGCGCGGCAAACTGGAGCGGGCTATCGTCCACATCCGCAGGCGAGGCTCCCGCTGAGACTACCTTGTCGTAGATGACGACGTATAATTCACCCTTCCAATCGCCAGCCAGCTGGCCGATGCCGTATCTTTCCTCATCCAACGGAATGAGAAAAACATCTCCAATAATGACCTTCTTGCCCAAGCATGCCTCCCTGATGAGAGTAGGTTGGTCGAAATCGCCGATGTCTGCAAATGGGTCGAAAGCGGAATGGCTGGTTTATAAACCAATGGCCTAGTTAGTTTTAATAACCAAAGCCGCCCACTACTTCGCCGCCTTCGCCGGATGCCGCGCCTTCCACATCGCGTCGATCCGCGCCGCCGCCGTCTTCGCGCTCCCGCTGCCGATCAGCGACAGCCCGCGCAGCCGGATCGCCGTGCCGCCGAGAAAGCTGCTACTCGTCCCGTAACCGACGTCGTAGAGCGCGGTCGTCTCCGCCATCTCGCCATCGTCGGCGGTGAAGCGCGTCGTGATCGCCACCGGCAGCCGCGCGTCGCCATGCGGTTTCCCGTCGTCGCCGGCGTCCTTGCGCGCCTTCTTCAGGCCATCGGCAAACCAGCTCGCCTCGATCCGCGGATCGGTGCTGTCGACCGGATCGACGCCGAGCGCCTTGGGAAAGCGGATCGTCTGCCCCTGAATCGCCTGGCCGCCCGCTGCCGACAGATCGATGCGATCGCCGTCCTTCTCGACATCGGCCTTCAGGATCAGCGTGCGCGCCTTGACCTTCTCGTGGCGTTCGGACGCGGCCTTGTCGGCCTCGCTGCTGCGCCGTTCGTCATAGCTGTTCCAGAAGGTCAGCCCCGAGATCACGAGCGCCGCGACGGCGAGGATCTCGCCGAGGGTCAAAAGTCTGAGCCGGCGCCGGCGTGCGGCGGCGGCTTCGGAGATATCGTCAGCCATGCTCGCGGATATAGGCGGCAAGCGCGGCAGGATAAAGGCGATGCTCCTCGATCAGCACGCGCGCCGAAAGACTGTCCGCCGTATCCCCCGGCAGGATTTCCACCCGCGCCTGCGCCACGACGGGTCCATCGTCGAGCTCCGGCGTCACGACATGGACCGAGCAGCCGCCCTCGGCATCGCCCGCCTCGATCGCGCGTTGATGCGTGTCGAGCCCCTTGTAGAGCGGCAGCAAGGACGGATGGATATTGAGGATGCGGCCCGCCCAGCTCTCGATGAAGCCGGCCGACAATATCCGCATATAGCCGGCCAGCGCGACATAGCGGACCCCGGCCTCGCGCAAGCGGGCATCGATCAGCGCATCGAACTCGGCGCGCTTCATCCCCTGATGCGAATGCGCGAAGGTGGCAATGCCGGCCGCCCGCGCATATTCGAGGCCGGGCGCCTCCGGATTGTTCGATGCGACGAGCACCACCTCATAGGGGCTATCGGCCGCACGCGACGCCTCGACCAACGTCGCCATATTGCTGCCGCGCCCGGAAATCAGGATGCCGACGGGGGCTTTGGTCATGGTGTCCAACTTCCTTGGCTTAGCCCCTCTCCTTTAGGGGAGGGGTTGGGGTGGGGCCCATCCGCGAGTGCGGCGCTTGTGGGGAGACACCACCCCAACCCCTCCTCTGAAGAGGAGGGGCTCAGACATGTTCACCCCAGATGCGTCGCGGTCCATGCCGCCCGCGCGCTCCACGTCTCGACGCTCCCGGTCACGGTGCAGCCCTTGGTCCCGGCTGCGACATGGCCCATCCGCACCACCGTCTCGCCCGCCGCCTCCAGCGCCGCCGTCACATCGCCGACATCCCCGGCCGCGACGATCACGGCCATGCCCACGCCGCAGTTGAACGTCCGCGCCATCTCCTCCGGCTCGATATGCCCCTGCGCCTGGAGGAACGCCATCAGCCGCGGCTGCTCCCACAGATCGGCATCGACATGCGCGTGCAGATCGTCCGGCAGCACCCTCGGGATATTCTCGAGCAGCCCGCCGCCGGTGATATGCGCCATCGCCCGCACCTTGCCCGCGCGCACGACGGGCAGCAGCGATTTCACATAGATCCGCGTCGGCGCCATCAGCGCATCGATCAGCAGCCGTTCCTGATCGAAGATCGCCGGCCGATCGAGCTTCCAGCCCTTGTCGGCGGCGAGCCGGCGGACGAGCGAGAAGCCGTTCGAATGCACACCCGACGAAGCAAGCCCGAGGATCACGTCGCCATCGGCGACGCGGTGCCCGGTCAGCGCCTGATCGCGTTCGACCGCGCCGACGCAGAAGCCGGCCAGATCATAATCGCCATCGGCATACATGCCCGGCATCTCCGCCGTCTCGCCGCCGATCAGCGCGCAGCCGGCCATCTTGCAGCCCTCGGCAATCCCCGCGACCACGCGCACCGCGACATCGTTATCGAGCCGCCCGGTGGCGAAATAATCGAGGAAGAACAAAGGCTCGGCGCCCTGCACGATCAGGTCGTTCGCGCACATCGCGACCAGATCGATGCCGACCCCGTCATGCCGCCCGCTATCGATTGCGAGTTTCAGCTTGGTGCCGACGCCGTCATTGGCGGCGACGAGCAGCGGATCGCTATAGCCCGCCGCCTTCAGATCGAAGAACCCGCCGAACCCGCCGAGCTCGGCATCGGCGCCGGGCCGCCGCGTCGCCTTCGCCAGCGGCCCGATCGCCTTGACGAGCGCATTGCCCGCCGCAATCGAAACGCCCGCCTGGGCATAGGTGTAGCTGCCGGGTTTCTCGGGTGGATTGCTCATGCGGCGCGATTAGAGCGAGAGGCGCGCGGAGGCAATGGGGATGGGCCGCGCAAGGTCATCACGCGCTTCCTGCCAGGCTGCCCGGCCCTCTTGAGCCCACCCGGTTCGAGCCGGGGCAGGCGAGAGGCGCGCGCTCGGCTGGGTTTGAGTTGATCGGCCGCCCAAATCATAGGAGGATAGCCGATCAATATGGGGTTCGGTGGAGGCCTTATGGGTAGATATGAAGGGGTCCCCGTAACCGAATGGCTGAACGACGGGCGACGGATTAAAATGCGAGAGCCCTTCGCCTTCATCGACGACGAAAATCTCAAATGGGATGTCCCGGCGAACGCGATCGTGGACGGCGCCTCCATTCCGCGCATGCTGTGGAGCCTGATCGGCGGCCCCTTCGAAGGAAAATATCGCGACGCATCGATCATCCACGATTGGTATTGCGATCGTCGCTCGCGCCCCTGGCAGGCCGTGCATCATATGTTCTTCCAGGCAATGATCGCTTCCGGGGTCGGGCTCGGCCGGGCGAAACTTCTCTATGCGAGCGTCTATATGGGCGGGCCGCGCTGGAGCGAGACCGTCATCAGCAATGCGAATCTGATGGCCGACGATGATCTGGCGGGTTCAGGCCGCGCTCCGCCAGACGGGCATTCCCTGCCACAGGGCGGCGATGTGATGATCAAACGCGTCTATCGTTACGATCTGAACGAAGCCGACCTGGCGACGCTCAAGAACAGCCTGCGCGCGACATCGACACTGGACGATATCGAGGCGAATATCGATGCCTTCACCGAAAATATGCCGCAGATCACGCTGTCCGAACATGAAGAGAAACTGACCGGCTAGGCGCTATCGATCAAAATGCCGATGACGTCAGCACCACATCGGCATGCTTCCACGCCGCGCCATAGCGCGCCGCCACCAGCTTCGCCTCGCCGCCGCGCTTCTGCGCCTCCAGCGCCTTCGCCAGCCCGAACAGCGCCCAGCCATTCTCGGGATTGCGCACCAGATCCTCGCGATACACCGCCTCGGCTTCCGCCGCCCGCCCGCTATCGATCAACAGCGCACCCAGGAAATGCCGCGTCGGAAAGAAGCTGTCGGCAGGCTCGTTATACGCCAGCAAATCCTCGCCCGCGACCGCGCGCGTGAGCAGGCCGATCGCCCCCGCCCGATCGCCTGCCGCCGCCAGGATGCGCGCGCGCGTCTTCAGCGATGCGACAGCGAATACATCCTTCGCCAGGTTCAGCCCGGCAATCGCGCCTTCCGGGCTGGTCGCGGCCACCGCGTCGAGCCGATCGGCTGCCTCGCGTGCTTCCTTGATCCGCCCCTTCGCCGCCAGCGCGATCGCCCGGCCCGAGTGATAGCTGACGGTCAGCCCGATCAGCCTTTTGTCGGGCAGCGCCTCGCGCAGCATCTCGTCCCACAGCCCGAAGCGGATCATGCCGTCATAGAGATAGCCGATCGACCAGTCGACCGTGCCCATATTGGCGAGCATGTCATCCGACATCGCCGCCCGCGCCGCGCGCGCCGCGCTCAATGTCTCCGCGCGCCGCCCCTCCATCGAGGCGGAGAAGGCGAGGAACTGGTAATTATGCGCGGTGTACATCGGATAATAATCGATCGGCGTCGTCTGCTTGTAATAGGCCGCATCCGCCGCCGCCCCGAGCCGGTTCGCCTCCGCCGCCTCCTCGTAACGGCCCACCCGCTGCATGATATGCGATGGCATATGCACCAGATGCCCGGCCGCCGGCATCGCTGCCTTGAGCCGCTCGGCCGATGCGAGCGCGGCTTCGGGCCGGCGCGAGGCCTCCACCGCATGAATATAATAATGGTTCGCCCCCGGATGGCTCGGGCTGCGCGCCAGCACGGTTTCCAATGTCGTCACGACCTCGGCCGTGCCCGGCGCGGGCGTGCCGTCGGCATTCCACAGCTTCCACGGCGCGATATTCATCACCGCCTCGGCGAACAGCGTCTGGATATCGTCATCGGCCGGAAAGCGCTGCGCCGCCTCGCGCATCGCCCCGGCATAGGCCGCGAGCAGCGGCGTCGTATTCGACGGATCGAGCGGCGCCGCCCCGCGATACCGCTCCCCGATCGCCGCGATCAGCGCCTTCTCCGCCGGCGACGCGTTCGCCGTTTCAGCCCGCGCCCTCAACACCGCCTCCCACGCGACCTTCGCCCGCGCTTCGGCCATCATCGGCATATTATAATTCGGCCCGAGCGTGAGAGCGACGCCCCAATAACAAATCCCGCAGCGCGGATCGATCTCCGCCGCCCGCGCAAAGGAGCGCGCCGCCTCGTCATGATTGAACGCCCAGAGCAGCCGCATGCCCTGATCGAAATAGCGCTGCGCTTCGGGGGATTTGCTACTGATCGGCCGATGGAAATCGCCGAGGCCGGTGAAGAGTTGGGCGTCGTGAGACCAGTCGGCGATGCTTTGGGGGAAGGCAGGGGTGGGGGCGCTATGGGGGTGGTCCATGCCTGGCATGGCGGGCATGGGAGAGGTTTGCGCCGCTGCCGGAAAGCCGATCGCGATCAACGCCGCGGCGCCGCACAGCCTGGCGATGTGGACAGCCAGCCGAAAAGTCTTCGTCCTGCCGCGCATGATCGTCTCCAGAATAGGAGGAGGTGATAATATGGGGGAGGTTGGTTTGGAAGCGGAATGTCCGGTGGGCAAAGCGCAGCCGGGGTGTGCGCGGCCTTGGCCTGAGATCTGACCTCTTTCAAGAGCGCTTCCTGTTGCAATTGAAGCGCCCGCCTCCGCATAGATATACTGCTGGGCTTTTCGGGGTGTCGCTCGTGCCTCCCGATTGGGGAGGGTATCGGAGGTAAGGGGGTGGGCGCGTAGGCTTTGAAGGGCTTGGCCATCGAGCTAATGAGCACGATAGCCAAGTTTTTTGTGAAGAGACGCCTTGAGAAATCATTAGGATGGCGAAACGGAAATATTCGGATAATACCTTGTATTACATTTAATGTGAGGAATAGATTTTGGCGGACCTGTTGAGCTTTGAGGATGCGTTAACTGCGTCAGCGGCTTCAAATCGCCACGTTCTGCTCGGCAACGGGTTCAGTATCGCGTTGAAGCCGGACATCTTCGGTTATGTTTCTCTTTTTGAGAACGCTGATTTCTCGGCAGCGCCCCAAGTCCTGCAACTTTTTGCCGCGCTAAATACCGAAGACTTCGAGATCGTTATTCGCCACATCCAGGACACATGCACGGTGGTTGGGGTTTATCAACCAGAGCTCATCAATCTGATCGCACAGCTGCAGGAGGATGCCGCCGCCATAAAAGACGCCCTCGTGGCGGCCATTGCAAAGCGCCACCCGGATCGACCTTACGAGATTAAGGCGGAGCAATACGCAGCGTGCAGGAATTTTCTATCGAATTTTAAGCATGTATTCACGTTGAATTACGACGTTCTACTGTATTGGGCCCTAATGCAGACCGAGGTGGACGAACTGGATCTGCGACACGATGACGGGTTCCGGCATCCCGAGACAGACCCAAATCAGCCTTGGGTGTCATGGCAGGAAGCCAATTCCGCTACGGTAAATTATTTGCACGGAGCTCTCCATTTGTTCGACAACGGGCATGAGATCATAAAATATACTTGGTCTAGGTCATAAACTCATAAACGGAATTCCCTTTCGCATGCGATCGTGATTCAAGCTCCGTGAAGGAGTTGGCGATGAGCGCACGGCGATATGAGCTTTCCGATTTCGAGTGGTCGTTGATCACGCCTT
>Ga0207641_10001258_pt1 | contig 25235 bp, 17 predicted proteins | sample KBSSwiS62_FD_184306 | JGI IMG/M metagenome (GOLD analysis project Ga0207641, IMG submission 184306) | Switchgrass rhizosphere microbial communities from Kellogg Biological Station, Michigan, USA - KBS Switchgrass S6-2 (SPAdes) (version 2) | ecosystem: Host-associated > Plants > Roots >... | reverse complement strand
AAGGTGAAAACCCGCCGCATGGCGGGGGGCAGCAGCCGATCGTCGGTGAGCAGCCGCAGAGCCAGATCATCGTGATCAACGCGTCCACGCCGTGGGCGCAGGAGCTCGAAATCGTGATGCTGCCGCACGGCTTCCTTCGCGCCGCGGCGGCGAACCACGCGACCGTCGAATCGAAAACGGTGAGTGGCAAGAAGTACCAAGTGGTCTCTTTTGTCGGGAAGAACAAGGCCAAAGTGAACGGATATCTCAACGCGCAGAATCTCGTGGAGCGGGTCGAGACGTCGATCGACAACGCATTCCTCGGCGACATGCCATTCGAGGCGATCTATACCGAGTACAGGGACGTCGGCGGAGCGCAGTTCCCGATGCACATCGTCCAGAAGCAGGGCGGGTATCCGATCTTCGACTTGACGCTTGCGGGCGTGAAGGCCAATGCCGCGGAGAACATCCAGCCGGCGGCTCAGGGCGGTGGCGCCCCGCCGGCCGCGGCACCGGCGGCCACCGCGGCGTCAGAGAAGATCGGCGACGGCATGTATCTGATTACGGGCGGCTACGCGGCAATCGTGGTCGACTTCAAGGACCACATCACGATCGTCGAATCCGGGCAGAGCGAGGCTCGCGGCCTGGCGATCATCGCCGAAGCCAAACGGCTGGTTCCAAACAAGCCAATCACGTACGTCGTCAACACGCACTGCCACATCGACCACTCGAGCGGCCTGCGGGCGGCCGTCGCCGAAGGCGCGACCATCCTCACCCACCAGTTGAACAAGGCCTATCTCGAGAAGACGCTCAGCGTGCCCCACACGCTCAACCCGGATGAAGCGCAGAAAAACGGCAGGAAGCCAGTCGTGGAGGCGGTCGGCGAGAAGAAGGTGCTGACCGACGGCACGCGCACAATCGAGCTGCATCACCTCCAGAAGTTCGGCCACCACGACGGCATGCTCGTCGTCTATCTGCCGAAGGAGAAGATCCTCCTCGAGGCCGACGGCTACAACCCCCAGCCGGCGACGGCGACGCCGCCAAGCCCGCCGAGCCCGTTCACCGTCAGCCTGGCCGACAACATTGCGCGGCTGAAGCTCGACGTGCAGCGGATCGTGCCCGTGCACCTGCCCGCCGACAACCGTGTCGTGACGATGGCGGAGTTGACGAAATGGATCGGACGCGCCGCGCCGACGCACTGAGCGGCGCGTCCGAACTCTCAAGTCTCAAGTCTCAAGTTTGAACGTTCAACTTGAGACTTGAGACTTGAAACTTTGACAGGTTTTAGAACACGAACCTTGCGCCCATCATGGCCTGACGCGGGAACCCGCCGCCGCCGCGCAGGTTCGTCAGGACCAGGAAGGTGGTCGGCAGACGACGGTCTGAGTTGGCGGTCACGGGGTTATCGAAGTTCGCGCGATCCGTGATGTTGTAGATGTCGAGGAAGAGCTCGAGCGCCTTCGTGGTGTTGATCTTTCGGTGCCAGCCCGCTCGGACGTCGATCTGGAAATAGTCAGGACCGATCGCGCCATTACGCCCGCCCTTGTACGCCACGTTCGTCATGGCGTCCGTCCCGGTGCCGCTGTAGGTACCGGCAGGCACCGGATCGACGAGTTCGCCGTTCCGATCGGCGTCGATGCTGCTGTCGAAGATCGTGAACGGCGAGCCGCTCATGTATCGGGCAGTACTCGACACATTGATCCCACCCGACTTTGGAATTTCGACCTGCGCGCCGAGCGACAGAATGTGCCGGCGGTCGACGTTGCTCGGTCCGTTGAACTTATCGAGGTTGAGCTCGGTCATCGCCTGATAGGTGTTCTTGTCGGCCTGATCGTTACCGGTGCCGGTGGCTTTCGACAGCGAATAGGAGATCCGGCCAGACCAGTTGTTCGCGTAACGTTTTTCCAGCGACAGATTCAGCGCGTTGTAGTCGGCTTCGCCCGTGTTCTCCATCACCCAGACCTGCGACAGGTACCGCTCGCCCAGAACGCCGAAGGCATCAAACCGTGTGAGCGCACCGGTGCGGCTGGTGTCCACGCGAAGCGCCGGGTTGAGATTGCGCGCCAGGAACATGTCCTTGTTCACGGCCCGCACGTAGTCGGCGTGCAGCGCGAGCGACGAGGTGAGCTCGCGAACGTAACCCAAGGTGAACTGATGCGCGTACGGCAGCTTGCGGTCCGGTGAGTCGAAGATCACCACGCCGTCGTTCTTCACCGGCACGCCGGGAGGATACGCCTGGTTGAGGAGCGTGCGATTGACGAACGGGCCGTTGACCAGGTAGGGATCGGTCGGCAACCGTCCGGCGCTTGGCCCCGGATCGGCGCTGTTGGTCGGGAAGTTGACGACCTGGGACGTCGTGAACTTGCCCTGCTCCAGCGTGTCGTCCAGCGCTCCGAGAATCGTCCGGTTGTAGAAGATCCCGTAGCCGCCGCGGATCACCGATTTGCCCGCATCGTCAAGAGAGTGCGTGAAGCCGATCCTCGGCCCGAAGTTGTTCTTGTCGACGGGCGACGTCTTGTCGAGGTTCTTGAACAGCGGGTTGTCGGTCTCGTCGAGCGGGATGATCTCGAGGTCGTAGCGAAGCCCGAGGCTGAGCGTCGTGCGCGGACTTACACGCCACTTGTCCTGGACGAAAAACTCGTACGAGTGGTTGTTGATGAACTCGTTGAAGGTGCCGGTGCGAATCTGGAACCGTTCGGGGTAGGTTCTCGGGTTGTTCCGGTCGAACGGCAGGTCCGAGTTGATCGTGAACGTCCCGTTGGAGTTGACCTGCGACACGCGCCGGAGCTCGGTGTAGTTGTAACGCGCGCCAAATTTCATGTCGTGATCCCCATGCTTACCGGGGATGAACCAGGAGTAGTCGTCCTCGATCTGATAGTTGGAATCCCAGGGGCCCTGGGACTCGGTGCTGGCCTGACCGAGGAAGCTCGTCTGGTTCAGTTGCGGCGGGCAGAGCGCCTGGTTGCCACTCGTTTCCTGCCCGAACACGAAGCCTTCCAGCCCGCCGTTCGGACCCTGGGCGCGGAAGCACGCGTTGCCGTGCCACCAGTGCTCCCAGGTCCGCGCCACGCGCACCGTGTTCACGCGCGAGTTGCCGAGCACACTCGTCAGCGTGCCGACCGCCGTCTGATCCAGGTCGGTCTCGTCCTGCAGCGATGCCAGCGTTTGACGGGTGCCGACCGTGTTCCACTGCGGCGCCCACTCGCGCAGCCAGCGCACCGCCCACGTGTGATTGGGGCTGATCTGGTGGTCGAAGCGGATCAGTGTGTTCCAGTCGGTGCGGTCCTCAGCAATTGAGAAATTGAGGTCGGGTCGCGTCTGGAAGGGACGTGTCCGGTTCGGGTTGTCCACCTGGCGCTCCAGGCTGAAGAAGAAATGCGCCTTGTTCTTGACGATCGGCCCGCCGAGGACGCCACCCCAATCGCGTCTGACAGCGGTCGGCTTCACCAGATTCTGGGTCCTGACGAAGTAGTCCGCAGCCGTCAGCCGGTTGCTCGCCCCTTCGGCGAACAGGACGCCTTTGAACTGGTTCGTTCCGGCCTTGGTGATCGCGTTGACCACTGCGCCGGCGGCTCGCCCGAACTCCGCGTCGTACATGCTGGTGAGAACCTGAAACTCTTGGACCGCTTCGAGCGGCGTGCGCACCTGCGCGCCGGAACTGGTGCCGAGGGCGTCGTCGCTGTTATAGCCGCCGTCCACGGCGACGTTGTTGTTCTGCGTGGACTGCCCCGCGGCGACGATTGTGTCGTTGCCCATCTGGTTGGATGGCGAGAACTGCACACCCGGCAGCAGCGCGACCGCCGCAAAGTAGTTGCGGTTCATCGCCGGCAGCTGGCTCAGCTCCTGCGTCCCGATGTTGCCGCCGACCTTCACGCTCGTCGTGTCGACGAGCGGCGACTCGGCAACGACACGGACGGTTTCCTCGAGCGCGCCAAGCGCCATTGTCACGTCGATCGTGAGCGTCTTGCCGACGGCAAGCACCAGGCCTTTCCGCTCGAACGTCCGGAAGTTGGTGAGCTTCGCGGAAAGGCGATATCGCCCGGGCGTGAGCTGTGAGGCGAAGTAGCTGCCGTCGGCGCCACTCGTTACCTCACGGTAGAGGCCGGTGTCCTCGTTGGTGACCACGATGTTGACGCCAGGCAACGCACCGCCCTGATCGTCGAGCACGCGGCCACCGATTTCCGAGGTGCCCTGTTGAGCGAGCGCGGGTGTGGCGAGGGCGAAAAGGAAAGAGAGGACCGAACCAACCAGGCGAGTTCGCATCTGCGGCCTCCATGTATGAACGTGCGACTAGGAGAGCGACGCGCGCGCGAAATAAGAAAACTGGCAGGACGGATTAAACAACTCGTAAGGCGGGGGCGCAACCGAATTTGCGCGGTAAATGCCGCTCGGCGCTTACGAGTTTCTTACGGATTCGAACCGCCGTAGGTGTCAGCGTTCAGACTGACCGGATGAGCTAAGACTGTCTATTCGTGGCGCAACGCGACCAGCGGCTCGACGGCTGCGGCCCGGCGCGCCGGCATGAGCGACGCCACGAAGCCGACAACGGCAACGAGGAACGCGGCCGCGGCGTAGAACAGCACGTCGGCAGCAGCGGATTGGAACAGCCAGTGCGTCACGAGCCGGGTGCCGGCCGCGGCCAACACGAGACCGCCAACCGCTCCAGCGAGCGCGACGGCCATACCCTCCCCGAGGATCAACCTGAGCACGGAGGAGCGCCCGGCGCCGAGAGCCATGCGGATACCAATCTCCTTCGTTCGACGCGAAACCGCGAAGGCCAGGCTGCCGTACAGGCCGATGGCCGTCAGCAGAACGGCGAGACCCGCCGCATAGCCGACGAACGCGGCGGTGAGACGCCCCTCACGCATCCAGCCGGCCAGCTGCATGGGCAGCGTGATGGTCTCGGCGATGGGTACGTCGGCATCCACGCGGTTGATCTCACGCATCAGCGCGGGCAGCACGGCCGCGGGGTCGCCAGCCACGCGAATCGCCAGGCGGGAGTCGATCTGCATTGGATTCTGCCAGAACGGCACGTATACGAAGTAGGATGGCGAGAGGGCGAACAAACCTTCATCGCGGTTGTGGATGCGAACGTCGGCGACGATGCCGACGACTTGTCGCGACGTGTCCGACATAACGATCGTCGAGCCAATCGCGTCGCCGTTCGGCCACAAGCGGCGCGCCAGCGATTCGCTCACGATCGCGACTGGCGGCGACTGGGTAGTGTCGCGATCGTCGAACTCCCGTCCACCTAGGACCGGGATGCGGAGCGTCTCGAAGTAGCGCGGCCCGATCTCGTTCTGACCGGCACCGATGCGCTGGTCTCGACTCCACCCCCGCAGCTCTACGGTCGGAACGAAGCGACCGGCAGTCAGCACGGCGCCCACGCCCACCATGCTCACGGATTCGACGCCCGGCACCGCCGACAGTCGGCGCACGATGTCGTGCTGGAACTGTTGCGCGCGCTCCGGCGTGTAGTTCATCAGCCTCGGCCTGACGCGCATCAGCGCCACATGCGATGACTCGAACGTCGTCCCCTTGACGACGCCGCGGGCGCTCGACGTCAGGAGCGATGCCACCGCGACGAGCGCTACGGCGATGGCCGCTTGCGCCGCGAGGAGCCAGCGCCCCACCGACCAGCGACCGGAGGTTGTCCGGCTATCAGGATGCGCGTTGCTGTCGGCTCGAGCGATCCGGCGCGCGGGAATGGCGCTGAACACGCAGGCAGCCGCCACAGCCGACACGATCGCTGTGAACGCGATCGCCGGGGTGAGGCTGAAGTCGAAGTAGAGCGGGTGGCCCTCGTCATCGATCGAATAGAAGAATGCTGTGAGCGCCTTCACGAAGCCTGTCGAGAGCGCAACACCTGCAACGCCACCGATGACCGCAAGCATCAGCGATTCGGTCAAGAACTGGCGGACGACGCGCGAGCGGGCGGCTCCGAGCGCCAGGCGAATTGCAAATTCGTGGCTGCGCGCCGAGCCCTGCGCCGTGAGGAGCCCGGTCAGGTTTGCGCCGCAGACCAGCAACAACACGATGCCGACAGCGGTCAGAATTCCGACGAGTTGCGCGACCGACTCGTTCCTCGTCGCACCCAGGAAGCGCGTGACCTCGATACCGCTGTTCTCGCCCACTTTCGCGTGTAGCCACGCTTCCGGACGCAGCATCGTCAGCTCGCCGGTGACGTCCGAAACCGATCGTCCCGGCGCCAGACGCCCCGCCATCTCGAGAATGGTGCACTGCGGCGAGAAGGCGCCACCGATCTCGGTGCACCATCGGTAGCCGGTCCCGAGCATCATCGTCGGGATGTAGAGCTGGGCGGGATATGGTCTGAGGCCCACGAAAGTTGCGGGGGCCACGCCAATCACCGTGAACGTCACGCCGTTGACCTTGAGCGTGGCGCCGACGGCGTCAGGCGAGCCGCGGAACCAGGTGCGCCAGAAGTCGTGGCCGAGAACCGCCACGCGGTCGCGATCCGGGACCCGATCCTCGTCGTCGTGAAAGAAGCGGCCGAGCGCCGGCGAGATGCCGAGCAGCGGGAAGTAGTTCGCGGAAACGACCGCGCCGTTGACCTCTTTCGCCGTGCCGTTCACCGAAACGTAGAGCGGTGCCGTCGAATAGTGTGCGGCGAGCCCGCTCAGCGTCTTCGTGCCGTTACGAAAGGTGACGTAGTCCGCATACGACAGCGGCCCCTCCGGCGTCGGCCGGCCGCGGGTTGCGCGCACGGCGACGATCTCGCCCGGTCGCTCCACCGGCAGCGGTCGGAACAGCATCGTATAGCGGAGAGTGAACGCCGTCGTCAGCGAGGCGATCGAGAGCGCGATCGTGACGATGGCTGTGACGGAAAACACCGGCGTGCGCCGCATCGTGCGCAGGCCGTAGCGTAGATCCTGCAGAATCGTTTCCGGCAGCGAAATCCCGCGAGCGTCGCGGCAGTCTTCCTTCACCTGCTCGACTCCGCCGAATTCCAGACGGGCGCGGCGCACGGCTTCCTGACGCGGCATGCCGGCGGCGACCTGCTTCTCGATCGCGTGCTCGAGGTGGAACTGGAGCTCGTCGTCGAGCTCGTGTTCGACCGTGGATCGCCGGAACAGCGCGCGGAGGCGATACAGCGCGTCGGCAAGCATGTCATCCCCTCGAGGGGGGTCGGATACGGTATCCGACCCCGGCTACGGCGTATCCAGCAGCAGGCCGACCGCGTTCGTCAGCGACCGCCAGGCGGCAGTCTGCTCGCCGAGCGCGGTGCGACCCGCCCGCGTCAGCTCGTAATACTTAGCCCGCCGGTTATTGTCGGATACGTCCCACGACGCCTTGATCCAGCCGCGACGTTCGAGCCGGTGGAGGGCGGGATACAGCGAGCCCTGCTGCACCTTCAGGACGTCGCCGGAAATCTGATGGATGCGTTCGGAGATCGCCCAGCCGTGCTGCGGCTCGAGCGCAATCGCCTTGAGAATCAGCAGATCGAGCGTTCCTTGCGGCAGCTCGATCCGTGCAGAGTCGCTCACGAGACGCCTCCCCTTCGGCTTCGACAGGAGCATACCGGAACTCCTGTCGAAGCGCAAGGGAAGTTTCAAGTTTCAAGGCTGAGCGGTGGTCGGTTTCTTGGCTGCGAGCTCAGCCTTCAAAACATCGACTGCCTTGTCGATTTGCGCGTCGCGACCTTTCACGAAGTCCGCCGGTGTGTTGTCGACGTGCACGTCGGGCGGCACGCCGTAGTTCTCCATGTTCTGACTCGTCACCGTCCACACGCCGCTTGCCGGCGTTCTGATCGCGGACCCATCGAGGAGCGTGTACGAGCCAGTGCCGATGACCGCGCCCATCGTCGGCACGCCGACCACCTTGCCGAGACCGAGCGCTTTGAAGCCGGCCGGAAACATCTCCGCGTCCGACGCCGACCGCTCGTTCTGCATCACGACCATCGGCCCATAGAAGTTCTGCGGCCGCGGCTGCTGGAATCCCGCGTCGCGGCCGACGGTGTATTGATATTGGCGTCCGGCGAGGATGCCGAGCAATTCCTGATCGATCCCGCCACCGCCGTTGAAGCGCTGATCGATGACGAGCGCCTTCTTCGTGCGGTTCGCTGTGAGGTCGAGTTGGAACTGTCGCAGCGACGGCGCGTCCATCGCGCGGATGTGCAGGTAGCCGATCTCGCCGTTGCTCGCCTTGGTCACCATGTCGCGGCGGCTGTCGACCCACCGGGCGTACTGCAGATCCGCAAAGGCCTGTCCCGCGACTGGAGCGATCGTCATTTCCCAGGCCCCGTCCTTCGACGGCTTGTCGTTGACGAGGAAGTGGAACTTGTTGCCCGACGCCAACGTGAGATACCGCCAGTAGTTCTCGGATGTCTTCAACTCGTGATCGTCAATCGCCACGATGAAATTGCCGGTCCTGATCTTCAGATAGTCGTGGTCAGCGGGTCCGTTCTTGTAGATGTGGCCGACCTTGTAGTAACCGGCAGGATCGCCCACGAAATCGAACCCCGGATAGCGCGTCTGCGTGTCGGTGCGCATCGGATTCGGGCCGCCGCTGACGCCGGTGTGCGACGCGTTGAGGTGGCCGATCATCATCATCATGATCGTGTGCAGCTCGTCCTCGTCGACCAGGTTGTCGAGCAGCGGCTCGTACATCTCGCGGACCGCGTTCCAGTTGGCGCCGTGCATCTTGGCGTCATAGAAACGGTTCTTCATGATCCGCCAACCCTCGTTGAACACCTGCGCGCGGAGGGCCTTGCGATCGATTTCGAAGTTGGCGGTGTAGGTCACCTGGCGCGCGGTCTGCGCCGGCGTCGCCGCGTTCGCCGGCGTGTCCGACGCTGCCTCCGGAGCAGCGCCGCGTCCACGTCCGCCGCCCGCTCCACGGCCGCCGGTTCCTGCCCCGCCGCCCGGGCCCGCCTGAAGCGTGATCGGCGCGGCAAAGAGGCGCTCGGCCGACCGAAAGTACACTGTGCGACCGTCGCGGGCGAACACGAAGCCCGGACCTCCGCCAAACGGGCCGCCACCGCCGCCGCGGCCGCCACGACCCGCCGCGTCGCTCGGCGGCGCGGCCGGCACGCGCGTCAACTGGCCGCTTTCTACGTTGATGATGTAGTTGCCACCGGCTCCGTCGGCTGCGGCGCCACGGCCGCCACCGGTCGAGACCGCCAACGCAACCGACGCGCCCTCCGGCGCCGGCGTGAGTCCTGCGATCGTCGTGCCTGGCACGGTCAAGCGGTGCGCGCGGCGCGCGAGACCGCCCCAGTCGATGCGGACTTCCGGCGCCGCCGGCGCGCCGCCGCGGCCGGCATTCTGCCGGGCGGCCGCTTCGGCCGCCAGTCCCTGCGCTTCGTTATCGATGTCGCGGTTCATCGGATCGCGATCCTGGTCCCGCAGCGACAGCGCCCATAGCTCCATCGTCGTGCCGATGCCGCCCTGGGTTGCGATGCCGTTGCTGAATCCTTCCGCGGACGTGAAGACGATGTAGCGGCCATCGGCGGTCCAGACGGCATTCGTCTCCGAATACATCAAGGCGTCTTCCGAAATGTGCCGCTCCTCGCCGCCGCTGATCGGCGCGATGTAGGCGTGCGATCGAACGGTGCGATCCTGCTTGGTGAAGCTCACCCACTTGCTGTCAGGCGAGACGGCGACAGACCCGAGGCGGCCGACGTCGGCCGACGTGACTGTCGCGGTCTTGCCGTCGGCGACGGTGTAGGTGTACAGGGTCTTGTCCGCGGCTGTGAACAGCAGCGTTTTGGCGTCCGGCGACCACACCAGCGAGCCCTTCTCGTTGTCGAGGTTCGTGATCTTCTTCGGGCTCTTTCCTTCCGGATCGCTGATCCAGACTTCGTCGCGCCCGGATCGATCGGAGACGAACGCGATGGACTTGCCGTCCGGCGACCACTTCGGCGCCTGGTTGCGGGACGCCATCGGGTCCGGCGCCACGCGGGTGATGTCGCCCCGGTCGGTCGCAATCGTCAGGATCTGGCCGCGCGCCGAGATGACCGCGCGGCGTCCCGACGGCGAGATGTCGAACGAGTCGACTTCGTTTCTGATCGTCTCGACGTCGTGCTCGTTGTCTTTTTCGTCGGCGTCGATCTCGACCTTGATCTCGCTCGTCTTGCCGGAGGCCACGTCCAGCTTCCAGATTCCGAAGAGCTCTTCGTAGACGATCACTTTTCCGTCGCTCGACATCGAGGGCCAGAACAGGTTGCCGTCCACATGTCGCGTGACCTGTACGGGCTGCCCGCCATTCGCCGGAATTTTGTAGATGTTGTTCACGCTCTTGCGGACGTCGGGGCTGCCCGGCGCGACGCTCTTGTCATTCGGCAACGGATCCGCCACGTAGTAGATGGCGCCGTCGGCGCCCCACATCGGCCAATAGCGGTTGTAGCGCTCGTCGGCCAGCAGCTGCCGGTAAGTCTTCGCGTTCAAGTCGGCAATCCACAGATCGGCCGCGTAGCTTCCGCGATAGTGCTGCCGTGTCCACACCGCGGGATGGCGGTTGAAGACGAGCGATTTACCGTCTGGCGAAAAGTTTCCCCAGTAGCCCCAATCGACCGGCAACGGTTGCTCGGGGCCGCCGGCAACCGGCACCTGATGCAGCGTCGCCACGTTCGGAAACGCACCATCTCCATGCGCCGCGCGGAAGAGGACGTGTTGCGAATCGCGAGTCCACCCGACCACGTCGTCGTTACCGGAGTGGAACGTCAAGCGCCGCGGCGCGCCGCCGGTCGCGGCGATCACGAACACGTCGTTGTTGCCGTAGCGGTTCGACGAAAAGGCGATCCACCGGCCATCCGGCGAAAAACGCGGATAGACCTCGTGACCGCGGTTATCCGTGAGGCGATGGGGATCGCCGCCGTCCTCGTTCGCGGTCCAGATGTCGCCGAGATAACTGAAGGCGATCTTGCCGGCGTGATAGTCGGGGTGTCTGGCCAGCTTGATGGGCGCGGACGTCCGCGGCACGGCGCCGAACGCCAGAATCAGCAGGCCGGTGACCAATGCGGCGAACGACGCTCTTCGGATCATCACAACTCCCCCTCTACGGCTGCGGGATCCTATCACCGGTGTCCGAGCAGGCTGACTATTCGAGCAGGAGCGGCTCGCTGCGGTCATCGCCGATTGGTACCAGTTGATGGTCGTGCATGATCAAGCGCGCGCACGCGTTCCACCTCAGTCGCGCATCGTCATTGCCGGCAGGGCGGATGCCTTCGGCTCTGTCGTAATGATTCATCGCTTCCCTGAGCCACTCGTAGGCCTGCGGTCCACAGCCTGGCATCCCGTGCCGCAAGCGTGCCTTGGCCCGGCGCTCGGCGACGATTCCGGCGTAGTACGCACGCTCGTAGTCCTCCCGTAACCGACCCACTGCGGCGCACGCCTCGACAACCGTGGACGTGTCTTCGTGGAACTGCTCCGTCAGGGCGAGCACCAACGTGGTGAGCGCCTCCTGGTTGTCCGGCTCGACTTCCAGGACGTCCCGGCAGATGCTTTCGGCCTCTCCGGGCTCGTTCAACAATCGATATCGCTCCGCCTTCGCCAGCGCCCTGGCCACAGCTTCCGGCGAGATGGCTTTCAGTTCGAATTCCATGGCGACCTCCACGTGCTGCTTCACGAGCGGAACATCCTGAACAGCTTGGCGACCGGGTCGTACAGTTGGTCGATCACGCGCTCCTTCAACGGGATGATCGCATTGTCCGTGATGGTGATGCTTTCGGGACACACCTTGGTACAGCACTTCGTGATGTTACAGAAGCCCACGCCGTGCGCGCGCTTCAGATCGCGGGCGCGCTTTTCGGTGTCCAGGGGATGCATCTCGAGCGCCGCCGCGTAGACCAGGTGCCGCGGACCGATGAAATCGTCGAACATCTGGTGATCGCGTAGAACATGGCACACGTCCTGGCACAGAAAACATTCGATGCACTTCCGGAACTCCTGGACGCGCTCCACGTCGACTTGCGCGACCCGCCACGTGCCATCGGCCGCATCGGGCGGTCGCGGCTTGAAGCGCCGAATGCTCTTTTTCGCCTTGAAATTCCACGACACATCAGTGACCAGATCGCGGATGGGCGGGAACGCGCGCATCGGCTCGATGATCACCGGCTGCGACAGGTCGAGCTGATTCAATCGCGTCATGCACATCAGCCGCGGACTGCCGTTCACTTCGGCAGAGCACGATCCGCACTTCCCGGCTTTGCAGTTCCAGCGCACGGCCAGATCGTTCGCGCTGGCTGCCTGGATTTGATGAACGGCATCCAGCACCACCATGCCCTCGGTCACTTCGGTCGCATAGTCCTGAAGCCGGCCGCTTTGCCCATCGCCCCGCCAGATCCGGAACGTTGCTGTGCTCATTCCATGTCCTTGATCACTTGCTTCAGCGTTTCGGGCATCTCCGGAATCGTCACGCTGAACACTTCCATCTGGCCGTCGCGGCCCTTGCGGACGACGAAGTTGATGGTGCCGAAGCGCGCATCCTTGGTCGGATAGTCGTCGCGGAAATGACCGCCTCGACTCTCGCGGCGCTCGAGCGCCGAGCGCGTGATCGCCTCCGAGACCGTCAGCAGATTATGAAGATCGAGTGCGGCGTGCCAGCCGGGGTTGTACTCCCGATGGCCGCCGACGCCGACGCGGTTCGCACGCTCCCGCAGCGGCGCCAGGCCGTCGAGCGCCCGCTGCATCTCACTTTCGTTTCTGACGATCCCGACCAGGTCCTGCATCATTTCCTGCAACGCGTACTGCACCTGGTAGGGCCCCTCTCCGCTCGTGCTTCGCTCGAACGGCTCCAACGCGCGCCGCGCCGCCTCGTCGGCCTGCCGGGAGTCGATGGCGGTACTCGTCTGAGCCTTTGCGTACTTCGCCGCGTATTCACCGGCGCGCTTGCCAAACACGATGATGTCCGACAGCGAGTTCCCGCCGAGGCGGTTCGCGCCGTTGATGCCCGCCGCGCACTCACCCGCGGCGAACAGGCCGGACACGGTTGACATCTGCGTGTCGGCGTCGACCCTCACGCCGCCCATGATGTAGTGCGTGGTCGGCCCGACTTCCATCGGTTCCTGGGTGATGTCGATGTCGGCCAGCTGCTTGAACTGGTGGTACATGCTGGGCAGCTTCTTCTTGATGTGGTCGGCACCGTTGGGCACGCGCGCCTTGATCCAAGCGATGTCGAGGAAGACACCGCCATGCGGGCTGCCGCGGCCGGCCTTGATCTCGCGGACGATACAGCGACTGACGTGGTCCCGTGTCAGCAGCTCCGGCGGGCGCCTCGCCGCTTTGTCGCCCTGCGTATATCGCCATCCCTCTTCTTCGTTGTCGGCGGTCTGCGCCCGATAGTTGTCGGGAATCTCGTCGAACATGAACCGGCGGCCCTCTTTGTTCTTGAGGACCCCGCCCTCGCCCCGCACCGCTTCGGTCACGAGGATGCCCTGCACGCTCGGGGGCCAAATCATCCCGGTGGGATGGAACTGCACGAATTCCATGTCCACGAGCTCCGCGCCGGCGTCGTAGGCCAGCGTGTGGCCGTCGCCGGTGTATTCCCAGCTGTTGCTGGTGATCTTGTAGGCGCGCCCGATGCCGCCGGTTGCCAGAATGACGGCGCTCGCCTTGAACAGCTTGAAGCGGCCGCGCTCGCGCTCGTAGCCAAACGCGCCGACGACTCGGTCGCCGTCCTTGAGCAACCGGATGATGGTGCACTCCATGTGCACGTCGATCCCCTGGTGGATGCCGTGATCCTGCAGCGTGCGAATCAGCTCGAGACCGGTACGGTCGCCGACATGCGCGAGTCGCGGATACCGATGGCCGCCGAAATTCCTTTGAAGGATGCGGCCGTCCTTCGTCCGATCGAAGACGGCGCCCCACGCTTCCAGCTCGCGCACCCGGTCGGGCGCCTCCTTCGCGTGCAACTCCGCCATGCGCCAGTTGTTCACATACTGGCCACCACGCATGGTGTCCGCGAAGTGGACCTTCCAGTTGTCGCGGTCGTCGACGTTCGCGAGGGCGGCGGCAATTCCGCCTTCGGCCATGACGGTGTGCGCTTTGCCGAGGAGCGACTTGCAGACCAGGCCGACCGAAACACCGGCCGCCGACGCTTCAATCGCCGCGCGCAGTCCCGCACCGCCGGCGCCGATGACGAGCACGTCGTGCTCGTGAGTCTGGTAGTCCACTAAAGAATCCGAAGGTCGGTCCAGACGCCCATCGAGCACAGCCGGACGTACAAGTCACTGAAGCCGACGGTGAACAGACTGCACCAGGCCCAGAGCATGTGCCGCCGATTCAGACAGCTCACACACGAATACGCGCGAAGGCCCAGGGGCGCGTGCGACAGTTCGTCGACGCAGCCTCCGACGACGTGCCGCATCGAATGACACCCAAAGAGGTACCCGCCCAGAAGGAAGACGTTGATCGCGAGCACCAGCGTTCCCACGCCAACGCCAAACGATGCGGCGCCAGTTGTCGAATCGGTCCACCACAGCGCCTTCCACACGTCGATCGTCAGGATGAACAGCACACCGACCGAGAGGAAGAGCATGTAGCGATGGACGTTCTGAAGGATGAGCGGAAACGAGTTCTCGCCCCAGTAGCTCGAGCGCGGCTCGCCCACCGTGCAGGACGGCGGGTCTGCCCAGAACGCCTTGTAGTAGGCGCCACGGTAGTAGTAGCAGGTGAAGCGGAAGAAGGCGGGAATCGGCAGAATCAATAGGGCCGGTGAAAACGGCAACCACGCCGGCCAGGCGTCCGGTTTCGGTCCGAACCAGCTGTGCGGTGACGAACCGATGATTTCCGGGGAGTAAAACGGCGAAAGGTACGGCCCGAATGTGTAGTGGTTACCCTGAAAGGCCGCCCACGTCGCGTAGACGAGAAATGTCGACAGCCCCACGAACACGAGCAGGGGTTGAACCCACCAATTGTCTCTTCGCGAGGTTTCGCCGAACCGGCGCACCGTCACCCGGACAGGTGCAGTCAATGTAGCCATGCGACTGACCCCCGAACTCGGACTGTGTCTTGAGCGCCATACGATACCCTAGAAACGCCAGAACGGTGACAGCGCGCGTGCCGCAGCCTCCGCCGCCGCCCGACCACGATCCGACGCCACCCCCGATCGCGGCCAGCGCGCGGCCTGCGGCGATCCGTTCAGGGTTTCGGTGACGGCGTCGAGCGACGCGGCGAGCGCCTGAAGGTCGTAGCCACCTTCGGTGACCACCGCCATGCGCCCCTGGCAGTGCCGCTCGGCCACTCCGCGCAGCTCACCGGTCATCGCCGCGAACGCATCGGTCGAGAGACGCATTCCCGCGAGCGGATCGCGCTCGTGGGCGTCGAACCCCGCCGACAGGATCACGAGATCGGGCTTGAACTGAGAGAGCACCGGCAGGATCACCGCGCTGAACGCCGTCTGATAGTCCTCGTCCACCGCGCCGACCTCGAGCGGCACGTTCACTGTGAAACCGGCGCCGGCGCCGCGACCGACTTCACCCGCCGCGCCGGTGCCCGGATAGTACGGAAACTGGTGGGTCGAGACGTAAAGGACGTGCGGGTCGTCTTCGAAGATGTGCTGCGTCCCGTTGCCATGATGCACGTCGTAATCCACGATGGCGACTTTCTCGGCGCCGTTGGCGCGCGCGTGCGCGGCTGCGATGGCGACGTTGTTGAATAGACAGAATCCCATCGCGCGATCGCGCTCGGCGTGATGGCCGGGCGGCCGCACGAAGGCGAGCGCTCTGCGCTGTGGGCCGCTCATCGCGTGGTTGACTGCCTGCACGGCGGCACCCGCCGCCAGCAGCGCAATCTCGTGGGACTCTGGCGATGTGTAGGTGTCGGGATCCAGCTTGACGGCGCGGCCGACCGTTTCAGAGATGCGGCGCAGGTAGTCGCCGTCGTGAACCCGCAGCAGTTGCTCGCGCGTGGCGGCCGACGGAGGGACCACCTCGACGCCTCTCGACTTCCATCGGCCGGCCACGACATCCATGACTTCGGCCCGCTCTGGCCGTTCCGGGTGACCCGGAGGCGTCTGGTGTTCCGCAAAGCGTTCGGTGTGAATCAGGGTCAGCGACATCGGCATCAGTCTAACCAATAGCTGTCAGCTTTCAGCTCTCGGCTCTCAGCTGTCAGCCGCGTATACTGGCGGGCATGAAGACTCGAACGTCCCGTCTCATGCTCGTGGCCGGCTGCTCCGTGGTGTTTCTCGGAGGCGTCTGGCTGCAGCCGGTCGTCTCTTCGCAGGCCCCCGAGCAGGAAACCCACGCGCAGCGCGCGGAGCGCTTCCGTCAGATGTCCGCGAACTTCGAGAAGACCGGCCTGGCGACGCCATTCAAGGGGATCACGGCGAATGGGCAGATCGAGACAGGTCTGTTTGCCATCCGATCGACCGGTGTGTCGACCGAACCCGTACGGAAAGCCGCCGAAGTGTTTCTCGCGTCGATCTCCAGGGCGCAGCGCGACAAGTCGACGTTCGGGGTGGACGATCCCGAATGGCGCAAGTGGATGAATCAGGACTTCTACGCCCGGCAGGGCGTCAGTTTTCTCGAGATGACGGACGCGCAACGCGAATCGGGGATCGCGCTGCTGCGCGCCGGGCTGAGCGCGAAAGGGCTCAAGCAGACGCGCGACATCATGCGCTTGAACCACACGCTCGGGGAGATGGATCACGACGACTTCGATCGGTACGGCGAGTGGCGCTATCACGTGACGGTGATGGGCCAGCCGTCCGCCACCGAGCCGTGGGGCTGGCAGCTGGACGGCCACCACGCCATCATCAACTACTTCGTCCTCGGGGATCAGGTGGTGATGACGCCGTTCTTCGCCGGCTCAGAGCCGGTGATTGCGCCGATCGGCAAGTACAAGGGGACGAGCGTCCTGCAGGACGAGCAGAGCCGCGGCCTCGCGATGATTCGCGCGCTGTCAGATGCCCAGCGCGCCAAAGCCATCCTGACGTCCTCGAAGACCGGCAACCTGAACCTGACCGAGGCCTGGAAGGACAACGTCGTCCTCGATTACGCCGGCCTGCGCGTGGCGGAGATGACCGACGCCCAGCGCAAGCAGCTCGTGGACCTCGTCGCGCTCTACGTCGACAACATGGACGACGGCCACGCGCGCGTGAAGATGGACGAGGTGCGACGCCATCTCGACAAGACCTGGTTCGCGTGGATGGGCAAGGCGGACGATGGCGCCGTCTTCTACTATCGGATTCACAGCCCCGTGGTCCTGATCGAATTCGACCATCAGGTGCCAGCGAACCTCAAGGCGTACGCCAAGGATCCCAACGCTCCGAACCCGCAACACATCCACGTCGTGGTCCGTACGCCGAACGGGAACGACTACGGCAAGGATCTGCTGCGACAGCACTACGTGCAGCATCCCCACGCGACCGCCGCACAGTAGGCGGGCGATTCCGCTCGCGGCCGTGGCGGAAGCCACGCGCTCAACCCTCGCGATTGTTTCGGCGACGTAACGGCCCGCGGGCGAGGGATTCCAGCATCAATCGCGAGATAGCAGCTGCAGCGCGCGGCTCTCGAGCACCTTCAGGCGCTCCTCCAGCATCCCCCTCGCGCGTTCGAGCGCGTTGTCACCTGCATCCGCGTCGACCTGGAACGGCTCGCCCATCGCGATCGCAACCGTGGAAAACGGCTTCGGGATCTGGGTCCGATCCCAGCTGTTCAGTGTCCAGTGACGGCTGGCTTCGAGGTGGAACGGCAGGATGGGATTGCCAGTCGCCTTCGCCAGCCACACGGCGCCAGCCTGCGCGACGCGTGCGGGACCGCGCGGGCCGTCGAGCGTGAAACCCGCCGGCTTCCCCGCCGCCAGGTCGCGCGTCAGCTGCAGCAACGCCCTGCGTCCACCTCGCGACGTCGAGCCACGCGCAGTGCCGTACCCGAAGCGCTCGATGATGCCGGCGATCCACTCGCCGTCGAAGTTCTCGCTGGTGATCACGACGATGCCGCGGCGGCGGAAATAGTAGGTGGCGGGAAGAATGCGGCCGTGCCAGAAGGCCATCACCGGTTGGTGACCACCGGCGACGATCGCGTCGAAATGCTCGAGACCTTCGGTCTTCCACCGTAGCGTGGATCCCAGGAGCTGAACGAGGCGATAGCCCAGGATCGAGATGAGCCGCGCCTGGATTCGTTTGGAACGCGACGCGCTCCATGAGATCGCTTCGCTCATCGCAATGGGTAATTTGGTAAGTTGGTAAATTCGTGTTCTGATCCAGCCATTTACCCACTTACTCAGTTACTCAATCTCACAGCCTATCCTTGACGTAAGTCATCAAGTCGACGAACTGAGTGTCGGCCTGCGCGCTGGCCTGAGCGCCTTTGAGCATGATCGAGCAGAACGGGCACGCCGTCACCACGGTGTTGGCGCCGGTCGCCTGCAGCTGCTTGAATCGGACGTCGCTGATGCGCGAACCGGGCTCTTCCTCTTTGTCGGCGAAGAGAAGTCCACCGCCGGCGCCGCAGCAGTACGGGTTGTCGCGATTGCGCTCGGGCTCGACGATGTCAGCGCCGAAGCGCGTCAGCAGGTTGCGCGGTTCGTCGACCTTGCCGGCATAGCGGCCCAGATAGCAAGGGTCGTGGAAGGTGACCGTTTCGCGCGCGCCTGACAAAGCCGCGCTGCTTTGACGCAGCAACTCCTCGACGTACACCGACGTGTGCACGATCTCGACCTCGTAGCCGAACTTGCGGTAGTCGTTGCCGATCGTCTTCACACAGTGCGGGCACGACGTGAGGATTTTCTTCACCCCCGCCGCCTTCAAGTCTTCGATGTTGCCGTTCGCCAGCTCCTGGAACATGTATTCGTTGCCGGTGCGCTTCGCGGGATCGCCATTGCAGCGCTCCTTCGACAACACGCCGAACCTGACCTCCTTCGCCCGAAGGATCGCGAACAGCGACCGCAGCGACTTCTGAAAATCGGCGTCAAAGGAGCCCGCGCACCCGAGCCAGACGAGCACGTCGTGCTTCGTCGCGTCGAAAGTCTCGAGTCCGGCTGACTGCACGAACTTAGTGCGCTGATCGTAGCCGAGGCCCCAGATGTTGCTGCGCCGCTCGAGGTTGTTGTACATCGCGCCGAGGTAGTCCGGCGCGTCGCCATTCGACACGAGGCCGCGGCGCGAGCCAATCAGCACCGGCAGATGCTCGATCCCGACCGGGCACTGGTTTTCACAGGCGCCGCACGTCGTGCACTGCCAGAGCACCTTCTCGCTGTAGACCTCGCCAAGCTTGCGATCGCCCACACCCGCGAGCAGCGCCTCCTGCGTCTGCAGGATGATCGTCTTCGGGTTCAGTTCCTTGCCCGCGCCCCAGGCCGGGCAATTCACCTGACAGCGCCCGCATTCGACGCAGGTGAACGCGTCGAGCACGCTCTTGCTGCCGAGATCCTTCACGGTTTCGAGGCCGACCTGTTCCTTCTCGAAATCGAGGTTCGGCAGGTTCCCAAGCTCCGGCGACTTCAGGAGCACGGTGATCGGCGACAGGACCAGGTGAAAGTGCTTCGAGGCCGGGATTAGCGCCATGAAGGCGAGGATCACCAGCATGTGCGTCCACCAGTTGACCCGCTCCGCCATCGTCCCCTCCTCCAGCCGGAACGTGAGGAGGTAGGTGATCATCAGCGTGGCGATGAACAGCGCGATGACGATCGACTCGATCGACACCTTCGTGCCCAATCCGACCGGACGCACGAACGCCCGGCGAATCAGCAGAAAAAGGATGCCGCCCAGAACCGCCACGGCAAAGGGCATCAGCGCGACACGATAGGCGGTGAACCAGGCGGTGTGCGTGAGGTCGACGATGCCAAGGCCGCTCAGGAATTCGGTCAGGGTGTAGCCGCCGAACGCGACGAAGCCCCAGAACACGAACGCGTGCGCGATGCCGGTGATCGGCCGCTCGCGGATCGTTCGCGCCTGCAAGACGACGTCCACCAGAAAGCGGGTGATTCGAAACCCGAGGTTGTCGAGGGAAAACGTCTGGGGGGCGACGGCAATCAGCTGGACGCGACGTGCGACCTGCGCCGCGAAGGCAGCGACGGACGCCACGAACAAGAGCCAAAAGCCTACGGTTGACATCGGATGCAGACGAGGACACAGCCGTCGACAAAGGACACAGAGAAAAGGCTCGCGGCTGAGCATTCTCTGGCGGCCTTTGTGTCCTCTGTTCTCCTCTGTGTCCTTGTCACTGTTTCAGAGCACTTATCATTGCGGGTACGATCTCGAACAGATCGCCGACGATGCCGTAGTCGGCAATTTCGAAGATCGGGGCGTCCGGATCTTTGTTGATGGCGACGACCGTGTTTGCGCCCTTCATGCCGACCAGGTGCTGAATCGCGCCCGAAATGCCGAGCGCGAGATACAACTTCGGCGCGACGGTCTGACCCGAGCTGCCCACCTGACGCTCCATCGGCAGCCACCCGGCGTCGCAGATCGGGCGCGACGCGGCGATTTCCGCGCCGAGCGCTTCCGCCAGCTGCTGGGCGAGGGCGATGTTCGTCTGCTCCTTGATCCCGCGGCCGACCGACACGATCCGCTCGGCCTGCGACAGATCCACCGCCTGCCTGGCCTGCTGGAAGGGCGCTTCGGGCTTCTGCCGAATCGCGGCGGCATCGACGGCGACCTCGAGCGCGCGCACCGGCGCCGCGGCGCTGCCCTTCGCGACCTGATCCACGCGATACGCGCCAATCTGGAAGGTGATGAAGTGCGGGCCAGGGCCCTGCGGCACGATGTCAGCGGTGAGCTTGCCCTGGAACATCGGCCGTACGAACGCCGTCTCGGATCCCACGGTCTTGATCGCGGTGACGTCCGTGACGAGCGCGCGATCGAGCCGCGCGGCCAGTTTCGGGGCGAAATCGCGCGTCTGGTAGGTGTGCGGCAAGAGCACCTGCGCCGGTGACAGCTGCCCGATGGCGGCCTGCAGCGCGGCGGTGAAGCCGTCGGGGGTATACGGCTCGAGCGCCGCGTGCTCGACGGTAAGGATTTCGCCGACCTGCGCGACAGCAAGCTCGGCCCCGACGGCTGCGGCGTGCGCCCCCGGAACGAGGACGGCGAGCGGCGCTCCTGAAAGCTTCGCCAGCTGCTGGGCGCCGACGATCGTCTCCCACGAGGCGCGATTGAGCTTGCCGTCGCGCTGCTCGGCAATGACGAGAATCATGCGATGACCCGCGCCTCGTCTCGCAGCTTCCGTACGAGCTCTTTCGCGGCTTCCGCCGGCGATCCATCGATGATCTGGGTTTTCTTGCCCTTCTCGGGCACGTAGAGGCTGACGATTTTCTGTTTCGACGCCGCGCCCGCCGGGGCGGAAACCTTGCGAATCTCTTTCTTCTTCGCGGCCATGATCCCTTTGAGCGTGGCGTAGCGGAGCTGGTTGATTCCGCTTTGAATCGTCAGCACCGCCGGCAAAGGCATGGCGACCCACTGAAACCACCCGCCCTCGAGCTCGCGCTTCACGCGCAGTCCCCTGTCGGCCTCGGTGACCTCGACTTCCATGATGATCGTGGCGTGAGGGCGGCCGAGCTTTTCGGCGAGGATGACGCCCACCTGGGCGAACCCCTGATCGTCGGATTGCAAACCGGTGAGCACGATATCGAACTCGTCGCTCTTCATCGCGGCGGCCAGCGCGTCGGCGGTCACGAAGGCATCGGCGCTGGCGAGGCTCTCGTCGTCGACATGGATGGCGCGGTCGGCACCCCGCGCGAGCGCTTCGCGGATGACTTGCGCCACCCGCGCCGGGCCGGCCGAGCAGACAACGACCTCGCCGCCATGCTTCTCCTTCAGGCGCAACGCCTCTTCGAGCGCATAGGCGTCCGGTTCGTTCATCTCGAAAGCCGCATCCTGCTCCCGAATCCAGGTTTTCGAATCGTCGAGCCGGGGCTGCCACTCGCGGGTGGGGACCTGCTTGATACAGACGGCAATCTTCATCTGGTGATTTGGTGATTTAGTGATTTGGTGATTGTTGATTGATTGGATGATTGGCTGATTTGGTGATTGGTTACCGATTGAGTGATTGGCTCATTGTGATCGCCTGGCCGACTGTCAATCAACAAATCGACCAATCCCTCAATCATCAAACAATCACCCAATCACCCAATCACTAAATCACCAGATTCGCAGCGTCACCCCTCATATCTTTTGAACAGCAACGCCGCGTTGGTCCCTCCGAAGCCGAACGAATTCGACAGCGCGTACACGATGCGCGCCGACCGCGCCGTGTTGGGCACGTAGTCGAGGTCGCATTCGGGATCGGGCTGATCGAGGTTGATCGTGGGCGGGACGATCTGGTGATGCACGGCGAGGACTGTGATACCCGCTTCGAGGCCGCCGGCGGCGCCCAGGAGGTGGCCGGTCATCGACTTGGTGGACGACACCGGCACCGACTTCGCGTGGTCGCCGAAGCAGCGTTTGATGGCAATCGTCTCGACTTTGTCACCGTGCGGCGTCGAGGTGCCATGGGCGTTGATGTAGTCCACCTGCGACGGCTGGATGCCGGCGCTCTCCAGCGCCGCGCCCATCACGCGAAAAGGACCGTCGCCGTCCTCCGACGGCGCGGTGATGTGATACGCGTCCGCCGACATGCCGTAGCCGACGAGCTCCGCGTAGATCCGCGCGCCGCGCCTGCGGGCCGACTCGTAATCCTCGAGAATCAGGACGCCGGCGCCCTCGCCGACGACGAACCCGTCGCGATCCTTGTCGAATGGACGGCTGGCGCGGGAGGGTTCGTCGTTGCGCGTGGACAGCGCGCGCAGGGCGCCGAATCCACCAATGCCCATGGGAGTGATGGCCGCCTCCGAACCGCCGGCGATCATCACATCGGCGCCGCCGCGCTTGATGATCTCGAACGCATCGCCGATGGCGTGCGCCGAGGCGGAGCAGGCGGTGCACGTCGCCGAGTTGGGCCCCTTGGCGCCAAACCGGATCGAGACTTGGCCGGCCGCGAGGTTGATGATGGCCGAGGGGATGAAGAACGGCGAGATCTTGCGCGGGCCGCCCTCGAGCAACGCCTTGTGCTCACGTTCGATCGTCGTGAATCCGCCGATGCCGGACGCGATGAAGACGCCCACGCGGCCGGCGTTTTCCTTGGTAATCGCCACCCCGGCGTCGTCCATGGCGTACTGCGACGCCGCGATGGCGTACTGAATGAAGACGTCCATCTTCTTGACGTCTTTCTTCTCGATGTACTGCAGCGGATCGAACCCCCGCACTTCGCCCGCGATCTGCGTGGCGAACTGCGAGGCATCGAACTTCGTGATGGTTTCGACACCGCTCTTGCCGGCGCCGAGCGCCGTCCAGTTCGCGTCGGTGCCGATTCCGAGCGACGACACCAGGCCGATGCCGGTGACGACGACTCGCCGACTATTGGTCATCCCCTACTTCTTGCCCTTCGCGTGCGAGTCGATGTACTCGACCGCTTCCTTGACGCGGGTGATTTTCTCGGCGTCCTCGTCGGGAATCTCGATCCCGAACTCCTCCTCGAACGCCATCACCAGTTCGACGGTATCGAGCGAGTCGGCGCCGAGGTCGTCGACGAACGAGGCGTCCGGCGTCACTTCCTCTTCGTCCACCCCGAGCTGCTCCACGATGATGCTCTTTACCTTGTCGGCTACGGCCATTCAATCCTCCTACATGTACATCCCACCGTTGACGGCGAGCACGTGCCCTGTAATATACGCTGCCTCGTCCGACGCAAGAAAGCAGACGGCCGCGGCTACCTCGTCGACACGGCCCAGCCGCCCGAGCGGAATCTGCGAGGCCCAGTCGACCTGCGCCTTCTCGGCGACGGCGCGCGTCATGTCGGTCTCGATCATGCCGGGCGCGACGGCGTTGACCGTGATGGTCCGCGACGCCACTTCGCGCGCCAGCGCCTTGACGAACCCCTCGAGCCCGGCCTTCGACGCGGCGTAATTGGTCTGTCCGGCGTTGCCCATCTGTCCAACGACCGAGCTGACCGCGATGATCCGGCCGCCGCGCTGCTTGAGCATCGGCCGCATCGCCGCCTGCGCCAGGACGAACGTGGCGGTGAGGTTGGTGGCCATCACCGCGTCCCAGTCCTCGCGCTTCATGCGCATGAGCAGTTGATCGCGCGTGATGCCGGCGTTGCTAACGACGATGTCGAGCCGCCCGTGCCGCTCGATGATTCCCGCGGGCACCGATTCAAGGGCGGCCGCATCCGTCACGTCGACGCTGAGCGCTTCGGCCTTCAAGCCGCGCGTCGTCAGCGCGGCCACGCAGTCGTTGGCGTGATCGCCGCGCGCGGCGGCCACCACGATCGCCTCCTGCGCCGCAAGCCGTTCCGCAATCGCACGCCCGATGCCGCGCGATGCTCCGGTGACCAGGGCGACTTTGCCGGCGAGATTGAACATTAGGATCGGGTGAGGGCCGATTCGACGCCCGCGAGATCATCGGGACCGCCGAAATTGACGATCGTGGCGTCGCGATGGATCTTGCGGACCAGGCCGCTCAACGCCGTGCCTGGACCCACCTCAACATACGTTGTGACGCCTTCCGACGCAAGGCGGGTCACCACCGCTTCCCACCGCACCGGCGACGCCACTTGCGCGACCAGCGCTTCGATCGCGGCCGCTGCGTCGCGCTTCGGCTCGGCGTCGACGTTGGCCACGATCGGTACCCGCGGCGCGTGCGTTTCGACCGCTCGCAATTCCGGCGCGAGGCGTTCCGCCGCCGGCGCCATCAGCGCGCAGTGAAACGGCGCGCTCACGGCCAGCGGGATGACGCGTCTGGCGCCTAGCGCCCGCGCGCGCTCGCCCGCGCGTGCGACCGCGTCGCGCGCGCCGGCAATCACCACCTGCCCGCCGCCGTTCAGGTTCGCGGGACTGACGACCTCGCCATCGGCGGCCTCCCGGCACGCCTGCGCGACAACCTCGGCATCCGCGCCGATCACGGCGGCCATCGCGCCGGTGCCGACCGGCACCGCCTCCTGCATGTAACGCCCGCGGCGCCGCACGATGCGCAGCGCGTCGGCAAAGTCGAACGTCCCCGCCGCCACGTTCGCGGAGTATTCGCCAAGGCTGTGCCCCGCGACGAAGGCCGGCGTGATGCCGCGCGACACGAGCAGGCGGCACGCGGCGGTGCTGACCGCCAGGATCGCCGGCTGTGCGTTCTCCGTGAGGGTGAGCCGATCCTCCGGTCCCTTGTCAATCAGGCCGCTCAGCGACTCGACGAGGGCCGCGTCGGCTTCGGCGAGCGTCTCGCGGCAGATCGGATACGCGTCGGTCAGCGGCCTGGCCATGCCGACTTTCTGCGATCCCTGCCCTGGAAAGATGAACGCGATCACGAGTGGGTGATAGCCGCCGCCGCGA
>Ga0207641_10001256_pt1 | contig 25238 bp, 22 predicted proteins | sample KBSSwiS62_FD_184306 | JGI IMG/M metagenome (GOLD analysis project Ga0207641, IMG submission 184306) | Switchgrass rhizosphere microbial communities from Kellogg Biological Station, Michigan, USA - KBS Switchgrass S6-2 (SPAdes) (version 2) | ecosystem: Host-associated > Plants > Roots >... | reverse complement strand
CAAAAAAAATTGTTTTACCATTTTCTTTGATCCAAAAAACCTGGTGATAAGGCGAATGAGCACCGGTAACTTTATAATGTATATAATCATCAATTGTTCCCTCATTTTCTTTTAATAAAACTACTTGCTTCAATCTTTTTAATGCTTCTAATTCCTCAGTAATAAATGAAGGAAACCCTTTCTCAAAAGCAAAACTCAATTCTTTTTCCTGCAGATAAAACAAGGCGTTAGGAAAACTTAATTCGTCGTGATTTGTTCCAAAAGAAACACCTCCTGCATGATCTTTATGTAAATGCGTTAATAAAACTTTTGTAATATCAGATGGATCGATACCTGCATCAGCAAGGTTTCGATGAATTTGAAGTTTGCCATCTTTTTCAAAACCAAGTCCTGTATCAAACAATAGAATATCTTTTGAAGTTATGATAATGAATGGCTGAATTTCCACCAATAAACTTCCAACGGGTCTTTGTTGCAAATCGTGTATATCTTCATCAAACGGGACAAAGAGTTTTGTTTTATCGATCGTAAACGTGCCTTCACTTAATGGAATGATTTTCATAAAACGAATTTCCGTTAATTCGTCTTAATTCATGCAGTTAACGTAAAACCATTTGCCGGTCGGCATCCAATCGTATAAGAATAAACAGAAGAATCGTGTTTGTAAGTAAAGAAGTACCACCATAACTAACGAAAGGAAGAGGAATACCAATAACCGGCGCTAGACCAACCGTCATTGCAAGATTGATCGCAATATGAAAAAAGAAAACCGCTCCCACCCCATAAGCATAACACCTGCTGAATACACTTCTTTGCCGTTCCGCAACGGTTACTATGCGAAATAATAAAACGAGATAAAGACCCAGTAAAACTAAACTGCCAATAAATCCAAAGCCTTCACCAATTGTACAAAAGATAAAGTCGGTTCTTTGCTCAGGCACAAAATCAAAACGTGTTTGTGTGCCTTTAAGCAACCCTTTACCGGCAAAGCCACCACTACCAATAGCGATCTTTGATTGCTTTACATTATAATCAACATCCTTGTTGCCCAATGCTTTTGCTTCATCTCTCCTGTGTTCTTTTTTATATTCTTTTGGAATATCCTTACCAATGGTGCTGAAAATTCTTTCTACCTGGTGTTCTTTCAAAATATGTTTAAATGCAAAAGGAACTCCAAAACGTTGAATACCGATACATAATAACCCAATAAGAATAATATTAACAAGGAGAGACCTGTTTCTTTTTACCTGGCGTCTCATAATAAAAACAATAAACACTATTATTGCCAGGAGAATAATTGCTAGTAAGTTTTTTTCAACAAGTAATGTTGCTACTACTAATGTCCCTGCTGAAAATCCAATTATAAGAACAGCAGATGGTAACCCTTCACGATACATAACAATAAAAAATGAAAGATAGACCAGCGCCAAACCTGTTTCACTTTGCATGATGCTGAATACTGCGGGTAATAAAGCAATACCCGCTGCTATAAGTTGTGATTGTGTTCGTCTGAAATCTGTTTCAGGTCTTGAAAGATATTTTGCCAAAGCAAGACATACACAAATTTTACAAAATTCAGCAGGTTGAAATTGAAAACTGCCGCCCACTTTAATGATAGATTCAGTTCCCTTTACATTTGATCCCAATGGAAAAACAAGAAGTATTAAAAAAATACCAGCTGCATACCAAAGATTAGCAGTTGCCGGAAAAAATTTACTATCCGTAAGAAGGATGAACATGCCGATAACTATCGACACAATAAAGAAGTAAAATTGACGGCTGTAATCTGTTTTGAATCGCAGAAATGTTTGGATGACATTATCACCATCATGATACGTCACTCCAAAGATCGCCATGATACCAACTGCAGATAACAGGAACCATAGCCATACAAGACTCCAGTCAACTCCTTTTGATATTTCGGGGTTACGCTGGCTCATGTACGGGCTAACTGTTTTTGACGGTGAGTTCTTGTATCATTCCAAATAGCTATCTCTTCTTTGTTGTTTTGCTTTTTGTTGTTATTATCTTTCTTTGAACCAGGTAAAGAAGGGTTTTCAAAAACAAATTTCTTAATATAAGAACTATCCTTCGTCATCTTAAACCATTCAAAGGCTCTTGTAGAATCAGCTATCTTTTGCTTTCTTATATAATATTTCGGCATCAAGTCCGCATTGGAGATTCTTTCAAGATCTTCCTTGCTTTTCGTCTGCAAAGTATCGTTTAGATATTTTTCCATTAAGATCCGGGCAATTGGCCCGGCCCACGTAGCGCCAAAGCCTGCGTTTTCTACTGTTACTGCTATCGCGATCTTTGGATCTTCTTTTGGTGCAAAGCAAACAAACATAGAATTGTTAGGCAGTTCGAGTTTTCTACCATCAAGAAAAGTAAAGTTTTGAGCAGTACCCGTTTTTGCACAAATATTTATACCCGGAATTTTTGCAATGCGTGCGGTACCTTCCTCTACCACATCCTGCATACCATTTTGTACAGCGTCATAAGCTTCATCAGGAATATGAGTTAATACTTCATGCTTCCGTCGGTATTTACCAAGCAAGGCAGTGTCTTCTTCAGTTTCGTCATCAATTTTTTGAACAAAATGTGGTATATAATAATAACCCCTGTTAGCAATGATACACATTGCATTTGCTAATTGAAGAGGTGTAGCTGTCATTCTATCTTGCCCAATGCCCAACGTAAGGTTGGTACAAGAATTCCATTGACCACGATATAGTTTATCGTATTCAGTAGTATCAGGAATACCTCCTTTGTCTTCACTTGGCAGATCTAATCCCAGCCGGGTACCCAATCCAAATGCATTCATGTAATCGTGCCATTTTTCATACCCTACTTTTACATCACCATATTTTCGATTATCAACGATCAGGCGATAAGTATTGCAAAAAAACGAATTACATGAATGAGCAATTGCAAGACGAAGGTTAGCTGCATGTCCTGCCCAGGTTTCTAAACAACCTACTCTTTTGGCGCACCCATAATACCCACCAGTACAAGCTATACCACTTTTCGGAGTTATCACCCCTTCTTCCAATGCTATTAATGCATCAATCGGTTTAAAAGTCGATCCAGGGGGATACTGTCCCTTTATGGCACGGTTCAATAAAGGCGCCTTAACATCCAACACTAATTTTGTATAGTTTTTACTTTTATCTGGTCCGGTTAATTCATTCGGATTAAAATTTGGACCAGAAGTCATTGCGAGAATACCCCCTGTTTTTGGATCGAGTGCGACCACAGAGCCAACTTTATTGGTCATTAATTTTTCTGCCAGTTGCTGTAACTCTATATCAATATATGTTCTTAACCCGCGGCCTGCGATCGCAGCGGTGTCAAATTCTCCTTTTTCATAAGAGCCCACTAACCGGTTCTTATTATCTTTAATTAAATATTGAACGCCGCGTTGTCCCATTAGCACTCTCTCATAAACAGATTCCAATCCTGTTTGACCGACATAGTCTCCCATTCTATAAAAAGCATCAGAGGTTTCTATTTGTTTGGGAGTTACTTCAGCGATATACCCAAGAAAGTGTGCAGCCGCATTGAAAGGATAAACTCTTACAGGTCTTTGTACCAAAACAAAGCCTGGAAATTTCCAACTGTTTTCTTCGAATCTTACTTGCATTTCGGGAGTAAGCAAGTCTTCAAAAATGGAAGGGCGTACTGCCGTGTTTTTAAATTTTGCATCAAGTATTCTTCGATTAAACTCTGCTGTATCAATGTTCATCATCCTGCAAAAATCCAAAGTATCAATGCCTTTTATTTCTGCAGGGGTTACCATCATATCATACATAATGGCATTGTTCAAAATAGCTTTTCCTTTTCGATCGAAAATGATCCCACGTTCCGGGTAAACGATCTTTGGATATACTGCATTATCCATTGCCAGCTTCCTGTATTTATCCGAAACAACCTGGAGATTGAACAACTGCGCAAGGATCAAAAGAAATGCAACAGAAAATATGAGTCTGACGATACGGCTTCTTGATTGGTTAAACACAGGCATAAAAAATGTACGAGGTAAGTTGTACGCAGTACGATTGCAAATTACAACGAAGATGTTGTTTTTAAAATGGAGTAGCTATTATTTAATTTTCTATTATAAATTGTTAATCAACTATGCGGTATTGGTCCGGTACTTCAACCTTCTTGGAAATAGGATTTCCGCAGTAAAGATAAGCAGCATGCTTATGGCGGTAGACGAGACTACTTTTATCAGGAAATCAAGAAAATTGCCAACCTCAAGCCATTCCAACAATAGAAGGTAACCGTGATGAAGCAATGAAAGCGCAAATACATATACTGCATACGGCGCCCAACCCATTGCTCTCGCAGAAGGCTCGCTGTAGTTAAATTCAGATGTATCCTTCGGGATCAGGATATTGATTATAAATGGGCGGAAATAAGCGACCAATACACAGGCGGCTGCATGTAAACCCGGGGTGACAGTAAAATAATCATATGATAAGCCTGTAAGAAAACCTATTAACAATAACAAGAATCTTGAAATAGAGAATGGAAGCCAAAGGATAAAAAGAAAATAGATTGAAGGAATTATAAATCTATGTAGGGCAGGCACATTATCAAGTACATAAACCTGTAATAAGATAAAGAAAATGAAACGAATTATATTTCTCAACATCGAATTCATTGTTTCCTTTTATTTAATTCATCTACCTTTTTCTGTGTGGCTTTGTCCAGTGTCACCTGTTCTTCCCTTTGCAGATTTTCTACTACAAAAACCTGTTGCAGGTTTTGAAAATTAGCAGAAGGCTTTACCCGCAATACATAAAAATTGGTACTCTTATCTTCCACAATATCGGATACGGTACCGATCATCCAACCCGGAGGATAATTATAGGAATTGATACCGGTAAGCACCGTATCACCTCTTAATACAGAATCACTTTTGGGAATATTTCTTAATGTTAAGTAAAGTGGACTTTGACCATCCCATTCTATTCTCCCATTATTCCGACTTTTTTTCATCATGGCACTTACCGTGCTTTGTACATGGAGCAAGCTCATAACCTGGCTAAAATTCTCACTCACACCAACAACTTGTCCCACTACACTTCCATCCGAATTAATAACAGCCATATTATCTTTAATACCTTGTTTAGATCCGCGATTGATCTGGAAATAATTCTTCTGGCTGTTGATCGAGTTGCTTATCACCTTTGCTTCTTTAGCCAAATATTTTCTCAGCATATGAATGGTATCAAAACGAACAGTATCTGTTATGACATGAGAGCCTGTATCTATTTTTATGAAATTACCGGGTAAGAGATTCAAAAGAGAGTCATTCATTTTATGGATACGCAGATTCTCTTCTTTCAAATGAAAGTAATCATCCACGTTGTCATATTTAGAATTGACGTATCCGGTAATTTCATTTGCCTTTCCAAAAAAAACAGCCCGGTGATATTTATTATAACGGAATAACATGGAAAGTGCAAGCACCTGCAGCAGCACAAAGCTGATAAAAGTGAAATACCGGCGGATAAAGAGAAATACGTTACGCATTTACAAAGGCTCAAGGTTCAGTATGCAAGGTACAAGGAGTAAACACTATTCATAACGAACTTGTGCCTTGTACCTTGTGCCTTAACAACTTTTTATCTCATAACAAATGGATACCTGTCGTAGTGCTTCAATGCAATGCCTGTGCCACGCACCACACTTTTCAGTGGGTCATCGGCAATATGCACGGGTAATTTGATTTTTTGGCTTAATCTTTTATCTAACCCTCTTAACAAAGCCCCACCACCTGTTAGGTAAAGTCCCCGGCGATAGATATCGGCCGCCAGTTCGGGTGGAGTTTGTTCCAACGCTTTCAAAATTGCTTCTTCAATTTTGAAAATGCTTTTGTCTAAAGCTTCAGCTATTTCCTGGAAACTGACCATGATCTGTTTTGGAATACCTGTCACAAGGTCACGACCATTTACCGGAATATCGTCTGGAGGCGTTTCAAGGTCTTTCATAGCAGCGCCAACCTGTATTTTGATCTGCTCGGCGGTTCTTTCTCCGATCAATAAGCTGTGATAGCGGCGCAAAGCTTCCATAATATCGGCGGTAAATTCATCCCCGGCGATTCGAATGCTCTGGTCACAAACAATACCGGCAAGAGCAATAACCGTGATACCCGTTGTACCACCACCAATATCAATGATCATATTCCCAACGGGTTCTTCCACATCAATACCAATTCCAAGCGCAGCGGCCATAGGCTCATGAATAAGATAAACTTCTTTTGCGCCAGCTTGTTCAGCACTGTCACGAACAGCTCTTTTCTCAACTTCTGTAATTGAAGAGGGAATACAGATCATCATTCGCCAGCTTGGGGGAAACATCGGCTTTTTTGTATACACTAATTTGATCAGCTCACGGATCATTAGCTCCGCTGCGTTAAAGTCAGCGATCACTCCATCTTTCAGCGGACGAACTGTGCGGATGCTTTCATGTGTTTTCTCATGCATCATCAGGGCCCTTTTACCCACAGCAAGCACTTCCTTGGGATTGTTGCGATTAAGAGCAATGATCGAAGGTTCATTTACTACAACTTCGTCGTTATGTATGATGAGGGTATTGGCGGTACCCAGGTCGATGGCTATTTCTTGTGTAAACCAGTTAAAAAGTCCCATTTATGAGTATTGGATTTAATGTGTGCAAAGTTGGGTGAATTGTTTGAATTAGCAAAGCGAAAAGCCTTGACAGCCAATATTTTTTTAGGGGGTGAGGCATTTTGCAATTTGCTAGTAAAAGAAATTTTCAGGAGGGTCGGCTGCAGGAATTCTAATAAACACTCGTTGCCTCGCATCCCGATAGCTATCGGGATACTTCCTGCAAGTCTACTCGGCAATTATAGAACGCAAACAGCAGTGATTTGTTATGAATTCTGAAGAGAGAATCTTCATAATGTCTTATTCACGGTTGTGTGAAATCAAATTGATTAACTTCAATTCATGCGTTTCATCAACCGCACTGTTGTCATTCTCTCAGTTATCAGTTTGTTTGCAGACATAGCAAGTGAAATGATCTACCCTGTTGTTCCTGTTTACTTAAAAGAAATTGGCTTCTCTGTTTTACTCATCGGAATATTAGAAGGCGTTGCAGAATTTACTTCGGGCATCAGCAAAGGATATTTTGGAAAACTAAGTGATGAAAAAGGAGTTCGATTACCATTCATAAAAGCAGGATACTTTTTTAGTGCGATCAGCAAACCAATGATGGCAGTGCTCGTTTATCCGTTGTGGATCTTTTTTGCAAGAACTCTCGATCGTTTTGGTAAAGGATTAAGAACTGCGGCAAGAGATGCATTGCTTTCCCAACAATCAACCAAAGAAACTAAAGCCAGCGTATTTGGCTTTCACAGAGCGATGGATACGGTCGGTGCTGCCATTGGGCCGATCATCGCCCTGGTGTTTCTCTATTTTTTCCCAAAAAAATATTCATCGCTATTTTATTTCGCTTTCATTCCGGGTATTATTGCCGTGCTGTTGATCTTTTTACTTAAAGAAAAAAGAGAACCTATTTCAAGTTTAGAGAAAGGGAGTTTTTTTTCTTTTCTTAAATATTGGAAGGTTGCCTCCCTTGAATATAAAAAACTTATAGTCGGGTTATTATTGTTTGCATTGTTTAATAGTTCAGATGTGTTTTTATTGTTGATCACTAAAGAAGTTACAGGGAATGATACTACAACTATCGCGGCTTATATCTTTTATAATCTAGTTTACGCAGCTGCCTCATTTCCTTTGGGAAAAATGGCTGATAGATTGGGGATCAAAAATGTTTTTATCACCGGGTTATTGATGTTCGCAATTGTATATGGAGGGTTTGCTTTTCATCCTTCAACAGCAGTGATCTTTACTTTATTTTTTATTTACGGAATTTATGCAGCAGCTACAGAAGGCATTGTCAAAGCATGGATCACAAATATTGCGCATGATACAAACACTGCGACAGCGGTTGGATTTTATACATCTTGCCAAAGCGTATGCAGCTTGCTTGCTAGTATCATTGCCGGTTTTATCTGGTCTTCTTTCGGCTCTTCATTTACATTTGGTGCCACTGCTTTTATTGCGTTTTCTGTAATAATTTATTTCTTATTGAGTTTCAGGAAGAATTGATTTTCATTAGGCTTTTATTCACATTCTGGCACGAAAATGGGGTTGAAACAGTAATTAAAACCCAATTTTTTATGAGGAAGGTATTTTTATTATCTGTAACCCTTTGTTTATTTATTTTATCGGATGCGCAAAGCAAAAGCACTCACAGCTCTTCTTATCAATCAGCCCTTGGAGTAAAATTCTGGGATGGCGCAGGTATCTCATTCAAACATTTTTTTCAAGGAAATAACGCTGGAGAATTCATTGGTTTCTTTTGGAATCGTGGTTTTCGTTTGACTGGTTTGTATGAAATACATGGAGATTTTGCAGATGCACAAGGTTTGAAATGGTATGTCGGCCCTGGTGCACATGTTGGTTTTTATGATTACTATGATAATCACAATAACCATATCGATGGCACTTATGTTGGTATTGATGGGGTTTTAGGTCTTGATTATAAATTTAACGGAGCACCTATCAACATTTCCATCGATTGGCAGCCGTCATTTGAGTTTGGGGATTACGTAGGTTTTTCACATTATGGTGGACTTGGAATTCGATACACTTTTTAAACTCGTCTTTTAGTTTTTAGCTATAAGGTTAATTGTGGAAATGAGGTATTTTTTTAAATACCTCATTCTTTTTTATCTTGTCGGTATTAAAACAAGTCATCATGAAAAAACTACTGCTTCTATTCATTCTATTCAATGCAATTGCACTACTATCATTTTCGCAGGATGAGTTTGCAAAGATCCAGGCCGACTTTGAGAAAATGATGAATGACCCCAAAAACATCTATGGTAAAAACAAGGATGTTGGAAAATATTATGACATCCGTGGATTTAAAATGTATGTTGAAGTGTATGGACAAGGAAAGCCATTATTATTTATTCATGGCAACGGAGGTTCCATAAATAATTTTACAAAACAGATCCCTTTTTTCGCACAGAATTATAAAGTGATCATAGCGGATAGCCGTGCACAGGGAAAATCTGTTGATACAAAGGATTCACTCAGCTATGAAATGATGGCAGATGATTATGCGGCTTTACTTGATGCAATGAAAATTGATTCGGCTTATGTTGTTGGTTGGAGTGATGGTGGCATTAATGGATTATTGATGGCAATTCGCCATCCTGAAAAAGTAAAAAAGCTGGCAGTTACAGGAGCAAATCTTCGACCTGATACAACAGCAGTACCACAAGAAATTTGGGATATGGTGACCCCAATGTATACCGGGCTAAAAACCAAGCCTGATAAAAATGAAATGGAAAAAGGCGGATATAAACTTTTAAAGCTATTGGTTGAGAACCCGCATATTCCCTTAAGCGACCTTAAAAAAATAAGTTGCCCTACATTAGTGATCGGTGGAGATCATGATGTAATTAAAGAAGAACACACAATGGAGATCTATAAAAATATTCCAAATGCTTTTTTATGGATATTGCCAAACTCAGGGCACAGTACACCAATCGTTTATGCGGATGAATTTAATTCTAAGATAGATGCCTTCTTCAAAAAACCTTACAGGAAGATCGAAGGAACGGGAAGATTTTTCTGAGAATTATTGATGAACAAATCCTAATCGCATTTCCATTTCATTGGATAGCGTTGGTAGTTTTCTTCTTTCGATTAGAAAACTATTCAGCTGCGCAATTTCTCTGAATATATAATGTTTGTCGGCTGCAGCTTTTAAATAATCCTTCCCCGAACTCCCACCTGTTCCGATCCTGGTACCGATCATACGATGCACCATATTCATATGGCGGTAACGCCATGAACTTAATTGTTCATCTATTTCTAATAAACAATTTAATAATTGAAAAGGTTGCTGCAATAATGGATAGCCACGGTAAAGCATGATGAATAAAGCGGCTCTTGAAGCGGCAGAGGAAAGAGACGGTTTGAGGCTCGAAGTTTGAGGTTCGGAGTTGAAGAAAACTTCGTCAAGTGCTGATAAGTTTCCTTTCTCAACATCAGCAAGACTTCCTTCATAACTTTTTTTATATATCTGCCAGAAAGAATTTGCATCTTCAGATAATGCAGGCGCCAATGGCATTCTTTCAAGCCAGCTATTAATAAGCTCTAATAATGACTTATTACCTTCTGCGCTTTTAATAACATCAACATGTTCTTTTCTTAATTGGGCGGTATAGTATTCTTTGCCGTGCCTGTTGTCAAACTTCAATCCCAGTTTTGCTTCTAGCTGTTTGAATTGCCAGCTTTGAAAACCAGATGCAGGTCGAAGCATATCACGGAAATCAAGAAAATCCATCGGCGTCATTGTTTCCATAATATCGATCTGGTGAACAAGCACTCTTAAAATAGTAACGCAACGATTGAGGCGATGAACAACAGTTTGTAATTCGGGTGAATTATCATTCAATGCCGGTTTATTCATGATAGTGGCAACTGCATCCACTTCATGATGAAGTTGCTTGAACCAAAGCTCATATGTTTGATGAATGATGATGAAAAGCATTTCATCATGTGCCGATAAATTTTGTTTATCACTTTCCGGAAATTGAGAATTAAGGATTCTATCAAGCTGAAGATAATCGTGATAATGCATGTCGGCCATAAGGAAGTTTGTGCAAATGTAATCGTGAATAGTGAATGGTCAATATTTCTCAAAGATGGCATGGACGTTCACAGATCGCTTCTGTGAAAATCTGTGATGCCTGTGAGATCAAAAAGGTTCAGGAGAATTGTTGTAGTACAAGAGTGCGACGCAACAAATGATGAAAAGAATTACAAAAGTTGGCTACCAAATTATCTTATTCAAACTCGTATCCTATATCCCTTCTGAAAGAAATACCAGTGAAAGAAATATTACGCAATTCCTTTTTTGATTTTTCAACGGCTTCAAAAATTGAATTACCAAAAGACGTGATGCAAAGAACCCGGCCGCCGTTTGTTACTGGTTTTCCCGCTTTTGTTGTAGTACCGGCATGAAATAAAATACTTTCTGCAGTATCTACTTTATCAAGCCCGTGAATAACATAGCCTTTTTCATAATCGCCGGGATAACCGCCGCTGATCGCCATGACTGTACATGCAAAGCGATCGTCTTCTTCGATCTTTATTTTATTGAGTTCTTGTTTGGTGGCTGCCACTAACATTTCAAGAAAATCATTTTTCAATCGCGGTATCACCACTTCTGTTTCGGGATCACCCATGCGACAATTGTATTCTATCACAAAAGGTTCATCGCCGACTTTAATTAACCCAAAGAATATAAATCCGCGATACTCGAGTCCTTCAGCTTTCAGTCCTTTAATTGTCGGCTTGATAACTTTCTCTTCTACATTTTTTAAAAAAACCTCATCGGCAAATGGCACAGGGCTTACAGCACCCATACCGCCAGTGTTCGGACCTGTATCTTCTTCCCCTACTCTCTTATAATCTTTTGCTTCGGGTAGCAGCACATAATTTTTTCCATCAGTTAAAACAAAAACAGACAGCTCGATACCCTGCAGAAATTCTTCGATCACCACTTTCTTACTTGCGTCGCCAAACTTTGCCCGTTGTATCATTAATTCAAACTCTGCTAATGCTTCAACATAATTTTCACAAATAACAACACCTTTACCTGCTGCCAACCCATCGGCTTTCAATACGATCGGCAATTCGTGTTTATTAATATATGCAACACCGTCTTTATAATTAGCTAATGTAAACTCACCATATGCAGCTGTAGGGATCTTGTGTTTCTGCATAAAGGCTTTAGCAAAAGCTTTACTGCCTTCCAACTGCGCCCCGTTCTTTGATGGACCTATAATATCAAGATCCTTTAATTGCGGATCATTTATTAAAAAATCTGTGATACCCTTTACTAAAGGTTCTTCGGGGCCAACGAGAACGAGATCAATTTTTTCATCGATGCAACATTTTCTTATTGCATCAAAATCACTCACACCAAAATCAAGATTAGTGCCGCATTGTGAAGTACCGGCATTCCCCGGCGCAATAAAAAGTTTATCGCAAAGAGGGCTTTGAGAGATTTTCCATGCAAAAGCATGTTCACGACCGCCGGCGCCAAGTAAGAGGACACGCATATAGGATTTGGTTTTTTTAAACGCATTGCGAATATCGGGTAAGAAAGTTAAAAGAAGTATAGAAAATTTGCGAGTGGAGGATTTTGTTTATTTTGGACAAGTAATAGTTAAATCAACTCTGATTAGTTAATTAAAAACGATTGTATGAGTCAAGCTCCAAAAACTGGCAAGCACCCGAAAGGGTTAATGGTTCTTTTTTTTACTGAAATGTGGGAACGATTTGGTTACTATCTGATGGTAGGAATTTTACTTTTGTATTTGATAAACACCACAACCGGGGGCAAAGGATTGCCAAGAGCAATGGGAGCTGATATTGTCGGAACCTTTATTGCGTTAGTTTATTTGACTCCTTTTATCGGAGGGCTTATTGCCGACAGGTATCTTGGCTATATCAGATCTATTTTTCTTGGAGGATCATTGATGGCTGCTGGTTACTTGTTGCTGGCATTACCCGATAACATTACAATGTATATCGGGCTTGGATGTATCATAGTTGGTAACGGTTTCTTTAAACCGAATATTTCCACCTTGTTAGGGAACATGTATAATACAGATGAGCTAAGGCCCTTAAAAGATAATGCTTACAACATCTTTTATATGGGTATCAATATTGGCGCATTGGTTTGCAATTTTGCTGCCGCTATTTTAAGAAACAGAATTGGCTGGTGGGCCGCATTCTCTGCTGCTGGTGTTGGTTTAATAATTGGTTTGATCTGGTTAGCATTTAATCTTAAACATGTAAAAAAGTTTGATGTAAAAAAACCAATGCAGGCCGGAGACATGCCGTTTTCAACCATCTTCGGTTCTGTTTTTTTACCAATGATCGTATTTGGAATCATCGGTTGGTTCCTTCCAGGAAATTTTATGGGTTCTGATTCCAATGATGCGTTTATTCTTGCATGTGTTCCTGTTATTTATTTCTACACAAGATTATGGTTAAAAGGAAACGCTGAAGATAAAAAAGGAGTTGGCGCATTATTATTCATATTCGCCATTTCAATTATCTTCTGGACTATTTATAATCAAAACTCAACTGGCTTGACGATCTGGGCAGAATCACATACAGACAGATCGATCCCAAAGTTTATGGAAAAGCCTGCGGATGCAGTTTATACGCTTCAAAACTTAACTACTTCGCCAAGAGAAGTTGATTCATTAGATCAATATATGAGAGTAGTAACTGATGCTACAGGTAATCCGATCAAAACAATGGGACCCGATCCATATTTTGTGAACCTACCTAAAGAAAAATGGCCACCAGATGGATTAGCCAAAGTTGGTAATACAGAACTCTTTCAATCCATCAATCCATTTTTTATTGTTGCATTTACACCTTTATTAATAATGTTCTTTGCATACATGGCCCAGCGAAACAGACCTGTTTCAACTGCAAAGAAATTTGCATGGGCTTTGATCATTTCCGGTCTTAGTGCATTAGTAATGGTGTTTGCTGCCATGTCTGTTCCCAGCATATATACACATAAAGCATCTTCATTCTGGTTGTTCCTCACATACGGTGTATTTACAGTTAGTGAAATTTGTTTAAGCCCTATTGGTCTTTCATTTGTTTCAAAGCTTGCACCACCGCGATTAACTGCATTGATGATGGGTGGGTGGTTCTTATCAACTTCATTGGGAGGCAAAGTTGCCGGAGTAATGGCCAGCTTTTGGGATAAGATACCAGATAAAAAAGTTTTCTTTGGGATCATTACAGCTGCTGCAATACTCGGTGGGTTATTGATCTTCTCCAAAATAAAATCGCTGGAACAAATAACAAGAGATAAAACTGGTTCTGCTTAAATATATCTAAGTTTTTCTGAAAAGGTGATGTTCTATTGACATCACCTTTTTTTATTTATCTTACTTCAAATTAAAACCAACTGTATGGCTGATCAGCAACCTGCTTTTAGACCATTTGTTTCTCCTGAAACAAATATGGCTGAGTTTACAATTAAGTCCGTATTGACGGGTGCTGCTTTTGGAATTGTATTTGGAGCAGCTACTGTTTATCTCGCATTAAAAGCTGGTCTTACAGTTTCTGCTTCTATCCCTATTGCTGTTTTAGCTATTGCTCTAGGAAAACTTTTTTTGAAAACAACTATTCTTGAGAATAATATTATCCAAACAACAGGAAGTGCCGGAGAAAGCATTGCTGCAGGAGTAGTTTTTACTTTGCCGGGGTTTTTATTTCTATCTAATCCCGATAGCGGCAATTTCTTTAATTATTTCACCATCATGACGCTTGCAATATTAGGTGGCATTCTTGGTACACTGATGATGATCCCCTTGCGTCGTTCATTAATTGTAAAAGAACATGAAACACTTCCCTATCCTGAAGGAACAGCATGTGCTTCAGTTTTAAAGGCCGGCGAAAAAGGTGGTGATCTTGCTAGAACTGCATTTATGGGAATGGGTGTTGCGATAGTTTATGCAATACTGCAAAAAGTATTTCATGTTATATCAGAAACACCAGTTTATGTTACTAATCTTAAAAATAAATACCTACCCTCTGCAAGATTGAATGGTGAAATAACTCCCGAATATCTTGGCGTCGGATATATTATAGGGCCGAAAATTTCCGGTGTATTAGTAGCAGGTGGTGTATTAAGTTCATTTGTTTTAATTCCATTACTCGCCACTTTAGTTTCCGGTGATGCAACATTTGCGCAATTAACAAAACTGGGATTAAATCCAGTGAAGTATGGATGGGATGCTGCCACTCATAGTTTTGCCAATAATGCAGAAGCATTATATCGGGCTTATATCCGCCAGATCGGGGCAGGAGCAGTTGCGGCTGGTGGTTTTATTACATTAATAAAAACGATCCCAACAATCATTTCATCTTTTAAAGAAAGTATCGGATCAGTAAAGGATAAATCCGTCGCGCCAGCAGTGAAACGAACTGATAAGGACCTAAGCATAAAAGTTGTAGCTCTTGGAAGCCTGGCATTAATTATAATAATGGCATTACTTCCAATCATCCCAGGGAATAATATCGGAAGTCGTTTATTATTAGGATTACTGGTTGTCATTTTCGGAGCTTTTTTCGTGACTGTTTCATCACGCATTGTCGGGTTGATCGGTTCATCCAATAATCCTATCAGTGGTATGACGATCGCCACTATTATGGCAACCTGCCTGGTGTTTATTGGTGTTGGGTGGACAGGAAAAGTATTTGAACCAATGGCGTTGGTTGTTGGCGGAATGATCTGTGTGGCTGCTGCCAATGCTGGTGCTACATCGCAAGATCTTAAAACAGGTTATATCGTTGGAGCTACTCCGAAGTACCAGCAATTAGCGTTATTTATCGGTGTCATTGTTTCTTCAATTGTTATCGGGTGGACAGTAAAAATCCTTGATACTCCATCAACAGCTCTTGCAGCTTTGGGAGTAAAACATGCAATTGGCGAAACCTATTCTGCGCCGCAAGCAACATTAATGGCAACAATTATAAAAGGAATTTTAGGAGGTGATCTCGATTGGCAGTTTGTTATGGTAGGCGTATTTATTGCGATCGTACTTGAACTATGTAATATCAAAGCACTCAGCTTTGCAGTAGGAACATATCTTCCTCTTGCCACTACACTCCCGATCTTCGTTGGAGGATTTATAAGAGGAGTAGCTGATAAAAAGGCTAATAAAAATAAAATACCGGATGAAGAAGAGGACTTAAGAAAAGGAAACCTGTTTGCAACCGGACTTGTGGCAGGAGGGGCATTATTCGGTGTCATTGCCGCCATACTCACCGTATTTTTTGAGTCAGGAATGAAGTCTGTAAATCTTGAAGAAATGATAAGTCACGGTCTTGGAGAAGATCTATACATGGTATTGGGTGTTGGATTCTTTGCCGCTATGGCATTTATACTTTGGAGAGTTGCAACCAGCAAAAAGAAAGTTATCTAATCCTCCTTTATAAAAGAAAGAGCCGGTATTATTGTACCGGCCCTTTTATTTTCATGGGAAATAATTAAACGAACTTCAAATAATCATATTTCTTTTTCAGAATTGCCATATCATCTGCCGCTAACCAATTCTTCAAAACAGTTGCATATACATTTTTAAAATCAACCTTATATTTCAGATCACCCTCGTCAAGATCAGAAAGATCAGGCATTGGATTGATCAACCCTTTTTCTTTTACACCACCTCCGATCAAAAACATATTATTAGCCGTTCCATGATCTGTACCACCACTTGCATTTTGCGAAACTCTTCTTCCAAATTCAGAGAAGGTCATTACCAATACGTCATCGAATCGTCCATTGTCCTTCAGGTCTTTTGTAAATGATCTCACCGCATCATTCATTTCAGTAAACAAACGTTGTTGCTGCATTTGCTGATTGACATGTGTATCAAAACTGCCGTGTGACACATAATAAACCTTTGTATTGATATCCGAGAAGATCAGTGATGCAATTGTTTTCAAATTCTGACCCAACTCTGTTTTTGGGTATTCAGCTTTTGATGGATGTAACTTGCTTTTTTCAAAAATATAATCGGCAGAGGATACCGTTTCGGAAAGCGTTTTATATAAATAATCAACCGGCTGTTCGCCTGGTTCATCTTTATGTTGCTGCATCACATCTTTAAAGAAACGTTGGTTAGCTGTACCAAATAATCGCTTTGGATCTTTCATTGCAATTGCTTTTGCCTCCTCTCCTTTCATTGCAAGGCTTAATGTATCATCCAGCTCCAATGCATAAGTTGGCTTATCACATCCTTTACATTGCGCATCAAGATAACGACCAAGCCAACCTGTTGTCCAGTACTCTTTGCTTTCACTGCCTGTCTGCCATATATCCATGCTGCGGAAATGTGAACGATCAGGATTTGGATAACCAACGCTATTCATAATACCAAGGCTTCCATCATCATATAATTCTTTAAAACCCGTGAGTGCTGGATGTAATCCGGCTTCATCAGTTAATGATAAAATTTTTGATTTTTCAATACCAAGTCTTGGTCTTGACTTATAATAAATATCATTACGGTAAGGGATAATAGTATTCAATCCATCATTGCCACCACTCATTTGAAGGATCACTAATACTTTATTCCCTGCCGGCACCATATTCTTTGATTCAAATGCCTTTAAAAAATTCGGCACCATCAATGATGCGGTGGCAAGTGAACCAACCTGTAAGAATTCGCGACGTTTGATAACCATAAAAATATTTTAGATTTTATCCCGCATCGGCTGGATGCAATTAACACAACTGGTATTCCGGCGTACTCATCAATTGCAATGTTGCCGACTTAATAAAACTTTCTTTGCTCCCTGCATCGGAATATTGTTTTATTAATTCGTTGCTGACGCTACTTTTCGTTTGTAATAAATTTGATGATAATGAACTGATCAGTTGTTCCTTCTGTACTTTTTCAAAATGTCCCATGTATTCTTTCCAATCAATAGTTGCTCTGATAACACCACGTTTTCCAAAACCCATCGGCTTATTTCCGTCCTCCGGGGCTTTTCTTCCCATCATCAGGTCATCATCATCCTTGGTTTTTACATTCATTTCATCAACATCATTTATCAATTGCGGAAGTCGCATACGAAGCATGAGGCTGCTACTGTCGATCCATGTTTTACCACCCGGCCAGCCAGCTACGTTCGGTGGATAAAACAATATTTGTCCCAATGCTCTTTGTAAAAAGGTCAATACTTCTTCATTTTCTAATTTCATCGGAAGCATCCGTTGGATGCCTGCTATTAATTCTATCGGTGATTTTATTTTACTACCAATATTTTTTTCATCATAAAACCAATCGCTGGTAAAAATATCTTCCATCAATTTGCCAATATCATAAGTACTTTGATAAAAACGATCGGCAAGCCAGCTCACTTTAGCTTCATCAATAGTATCGTTTACAAAAAATTTATAGACCTTTTGAGTGATAAATTTTGCTGTTTGTTTTTGTGACAATAAAATATCCAATACTTCATCGCCATCATAATTCCCGGTTTTGCCCAACACTGTCTTTGTACCATAATCATGTTGAAAACGGCGGAAAATAAATTCTCCTTTCAGATCAGAACTCCACCCGGTAAATGCACGGGCCGCTTCTTTAATATCATTCTCTGTATAATTGCCGCGACCAAGTGTAAACAATTCCATCACTTCTCTTGCAAAGTTTTCGTTGGGATGATCCTTTCTATTTTGCTGATTATTCAAGAAATTCAGCATTGCCGCGGATTTAGAAACTTCATGCAACATGTCTCGAAAACTCCCAAGAGCATTGCTGCGGATAGTATCCAATAAACCTTGCTGATAAAATACATTCAGGTTACGGCAGGCAAAATGTCCATGCCAGAAGAAAGCCATTTTTTCTCTCAGTTGCGCATCAGTATTTATAAAAACATTTAACCAATTAAGGTTTAAACTCTTTACACTTTCACGCTGCTTCTGCTGGATCTTTTTTTTATCCTCTTCTTTCATTTCTTTCATCTTTTCCTGCCGGCCCACTTCATCAATGCCAGCCCACAAGCCTTTTAGAAAGTCATCCGCCACATCGATATATTCAGGCTTTTTAGAAGAAGCTTTTTGCAACGCCTTATACAATTGTTTAGAAGAAACCTCAGAAAGATCCGCCAATTGTTCTACTGCAGGACCAAAACCAACCCGCCACATCAGGTGCTGGTTTTTGAGTTGATTAGCCAGGGACATTAAAAAGATTTTGTTTAGGACAAGTAATAATCCGCAAAGTTTAAACCATCTATCTACCGGTATTACCGATAACGCCAAATTGCAGATGATATTATTTTAAATTTGGTTGCCAAAAGGGATGAAATTCCAGATACCGTGCATCAGTTGCGCGGAAGATGATTGGTAAAAAGGGACCAAATTTGAAAATGCCAACAGGGTAAAGAAGCTCTGGCTTGCCTAATTCGCAGTTATAATTTTCATAAACAAGGTCTTTAACGTCTCATTTGTCTCCACCCCGCTTTTATTAAACAACGAATTAGATTTTGTATAGGCTATTCTTTTTTTGATGTCCGGATGACTGCTGACCCATTCTGTCGGCTCCCCACCGGTTTCTGTTATTTCTTTTTCTAATAATTCGAATAAATGAATAAACCCGTTGCAATCAATTTTTCTATCGCTTAAAATTTTTATCCCGTTTAGATCAGCCTCTTTCTCGAGCTTCCGGGAATAACTTAATCCTTTCAGATCATCGGCGCTACTAACGATCACATTGCCAATAGTACCAACATCACCAAAAATAATTGATATAAAAAGAGAAGAAGCCTGTTGCCGGAACAATGACCTCGTCGTGTGCCTTTCGTTTACGTGTGTAAACTCATGCGATAATAATGCAGCAAGCTCTTCATAACCATTCATGCCCGCAATTATTTTATCGTACACGATAATATTACCACCAGGCATTGCAAAAGCGTTTGCCACATTTTCCTGAACAACAGTAATGTTGATATTATATTTTGAATCGATATTCAGCTCTCTGAAAAAATCATTGATGTAAGCTGTTTTTTCAGCATCAATAGTAAAGGTTGGTTTTATAGCATTGTAAATACCATCCCCCAAACTCTCTTCATAAGAAATAGGAACCCGTTTTGCCAATCTTTCTGCGAGAAAAGGTACCAACCATATATATGCAGATACCAGTATCACAATAAACACGGTCAGCATACGGATCATTCTCCATTGATTCTTATTCATGAACCGGCCCAACCGTGATCTTTCTTTTTCTTTTAAAATTGATTCCAGTTTATCAGCAAATTCTTTTTCATTCACTTCTATTGTTTGGACTGGGTAAGTGCCGCAACGAACTATCGATTGCCCACGTTTCCAGAAATTGTCGCGGATAATTTGTTCATATAACCAATAAACAATTCTTGGCTCACCATGCTCATCACGCAATCCAATGCTAATTTTATCTTTTAGAAAAAGAATAGTGGCTTTTTGTTCTTCGCCACCTTGTACGTAATATTTTCCGGAGTATGCATCCATTCACTAAATAGATTCTGCGCCAAAATAAGATTGAAGAGTCAACGGAATTTTTATTCCATTAGCAGTTTGATTGTTTTCCAATAAGCAAGCAACTATACGTGGTAATGCAAGAGAACTTCCATTGAGTGAATGCGCTAATTGCATTTTGCCATTACTGTCTTTAAAACGAATTTTCATCCTATTGGTTTGAAAACTTTCAAAGTTGGTGACAGAACTTACTTCCAACCATTTTTGCTGAGCTGCGCTGAACACTTCAAAATCATAAGTAAGTGCAGATGCAAAACTCATATCGCCACCGCAGAGTTTTAAAATGCGATAAGGAAGTTCCAATGTGTTCAATAATTTTTCTACATGATTCACCATTTCTTCCAATACCTCATAGCTTTTTTCAGGATGTACCAATTGAACGACTTCCACTTTGTCAAATTGATGAACACGATTCAATCCCCGAACATCTTTTCCAAAACTTCCAGCTTCTCTTCTGAAACAGGGAGTATAAGCGGTCATCTTTATCGGAAGATTTTCTTCTTTCACAATTTCATCACGATAAATATTTGTTACGGGAACTTCAGCTGTTGGGATCATATAAAAATTATCAGCCTGCATGTGATACATCTGGCCTTCTTTATCCGGTAGCTGACCTGTGCCAAAAGCAGAAGCTTCATTTACCATGAATGGGGGCAGATATTCTGTATAACCAGCAGCAGTATTGAAATCAAGAAAATACTGGATCAATGCCCGCTGTAGTTTTGCCCCCTTGCCTTTGTATAATGGAAAACCGCTGCCGGTAATTTTAGCGCCGGTCTCAAAATCCACGATATCATATTTCTTTATCAGGTCCCAATGTGGTAATGCATCTGCTGAAAGTTTTGGTTCAGTTCCTCCGGCTCTTATAACAATATTATCAGCGGGTGTTTTCCCCGGCGGTACTTTATCTGATGGAAGGTTCGGAAGTTTCACTAATACATCCTGCAATTGCTTTTCAACAATAGCGAGCCGGTCAGAAATTGGCTGAAGCGATAATTTAAGTGTAGCAACATCCTGTTTTTTATTTTCAACTTCTTCTTTTTGTCCTTTAGCCATTAATTGCCCGATCTCTTTGGAAGTGCTGTTTACTTTTGCCTGTGTACTATCAAATTCCTGTTGTAATTTTTTTCTTTCTTCATCCAACGAAAGAATTTCATCAACAAGGTTCAATTCGGCAAAATTTTTGACAGCTAATCTTTGCTTTATTTCCTCTTTATTATTTCTTAAATATGCTACCTGCAACATTAATTTTTAATTTGTCTGAAGTACTCCTTCGGAGCGCAAAGGTAATTGTTGACTGTGAGACAATCAATGTACATTTATGAAAATAATCAATATGATAGATCCAACTATGGTTACAACCAATATTGAATTGAGCGGTTACAGGATCATAAAAAACCTGGGTATCGTTCGCGGTATCACTGTTCGTTCACGAAGTATACTTGGCAATATAGCAGGAGGTTTTCAAACGATCTTTGGGGGAAATATTTCCATTTACCAGGAACTCTGTGAAAGAACAAGGGAAGATGCATTTCAACTGATGTTGCAAAGCGCCTCCGATAAAGGAGCCAATGCTATCATTAGCATGCGCTATGATGCAAATGAAGTAATGGGTGGCGTAACCGAAGTACTTGCTTATGGTTCAGCCGTAGTTGTTGAAAAAATTATTTGATCACCTTATATATATCCGGATGGTGAATATTCATCCATCTATCAATATTGTTTAACGGAGTAAATCCAAATTTTTTATAGAGTTCATGAGCATCTCTTGTTGCCAACATCATTCTGCGCAATCCCTGCAGATCAGAATGTGCCATTATAACTTCCATTAACAATTTACTTAAGCCAAGTCCGCGGTACTCTTCAATAATAAAAACATCGGCGAGATAAGCGAAAGTTGCCCTATCAGTTATCATTCTTGCAAAACCCACCTGCTTATCATTTTCAAACACACCAAAACATAAAGCCCCTTCAATAGATTTCCTGATAATTTCTTTTGATATGCCTTCGGCCCAATATGATCGGGTGAGAAAAGACGAATAAGATCAATATTCATTTTTTCTTTTTCGGTGCTGATGTAAAATCTGTCTTTTGTAAAATTCATTTAATCATTTTTGACAAAATTAAGGCCGCTATCTTTGCCGCTATGCAGGCAAAAGATGATTTGCAAACAAGATGGTGGGCACTGGAAGCAAAACTTGTTGAAAGGTTTGGTAAAAAACCCGATATGGAAACTATCCTCTTTCTTATAGGCGTGCAGGAGTTTGGCCAGGTAAAAGAGAAATTTACCAAGGAACAAAAACAGGACCTGATGCATATAGCTATTTGCAGCCTTTTTGCGCAAAGTGGATATTATGAACTGGAAGGAAGAGATGTTGATGGATGGCCTCATTTCCGTCAATTAAAATCTCTACCGTCGTTTTCAGCAATTGAACAGGAAAATTTTATGAAGGATCATATATTACTGTATTTTGAGAACCACGATTTTTAAACTTTTTACTTTATGAAATATTGGATCGTTGCCTTATTAAGTTCTTTGATTGTTTTTTCTGCTTCTGCACAGAAAGATTCAACCATAAAAAAGAAAGACAGGAAAAGAGATGTGCTGATGCAAACAACGATGGGTGATCTGGTTATCAGGTTATCTGATTCTACGCCTTTACACCGTGATAATTTTTTAAAGCTGGTAAAAGTTGGCTTCTACGACAGTGTTTTATTTCACCGGGTAATAAAAAATTTTATGATACAGGGCGGCGATCCAAATAGTAAAAGAGCTGAAGCAGGCAAGCCCCTGGGAGATGGCGGGCCTGGTTATACAGTTCCGGCTGAGTTCAGAAAAACATTATTTCATAAGAAAGGAGCACTAGCTGCTGCACGAACCGGCGACAATGTCAATCCATCGAAGGCAAGCAGCGGTAGTCAATTTTATATAGCGCAGGGAAAGGTCTTTACTGATGCGGGCCTTGATTCAGTTGAAACTTTCCGGTTAAGTGGAAGAAAAATTCCTGCAGATCAAAGAGAAGTTTATAAAACGATCGGTGGCATACCGCATCTTGATCAGGGTTATACTGTTTATGGTGAAGTTGTAAAAGGATTAGACGTGTTAGATAAAATTGCAGCCGTTCAAACAAGCAGAGGACAGGACCGTGATCGTCCTTTACAGGATGTAAGAATAATTAAAACGAAATTGATCAAAAGAAAAAGACGATAAGAATTACAATACTTATACGGAGCGTCGCAACAAAAGCTCAATCGAAGAACAAAAGCTGGTATCAAAATTCTTTATTTACTTTTTAGAGTTATTTAACCTGATTTCATAATCTTTGCAACTCAAATTTTCAACTATGAATTTCCCCTCAAATCTTCGTTATACAAAGGATCATGAATGGATAAAATTGGATGGCAATGTGGCAACCATTGGCATTACCGATTATGCGCAAAAAGAGCTCGGCGATATTGTATATATAGAAGTAGAAACGATTGGCAAAGCATTAAAGGCAGGCGATGTTTTTGGTACAGTTGAAGCAGTGAAAACAGTGTCTGACCTTTTCTTGCCTGTAGACGGAACCATTAACGAATTAAATGCAGCTTTGGCAAACTCCCCTGAATCAGTTAACAGTGACCCATACGGTGAAGGCTGGATGGTAAAAATGACAGTGAATAATCCCGCTGATGTAGAAGCACTGATGGACGCGGCTACCTACCAAAAGCAAGTGGCCTAAATCTGAGCAAAAAAATATTTCGTAAATAAAGCGTCCCGCAGTTAGGGATGCTTTTTTTGTTTACCTTTTAACCAGCTTGGAACCGAAAATCAAATACAGCGAGCAAGAACTCGTTGCTTTGCTAAAAGAGCAAAACAATGATGCATTCAATTACCTGTATGATCATTATTCAGGGGCTCTTTTCACAATCATTAACCAAATAGTTCCGGATAAAGACACGGCAAGTGATGTGCTGCAGGAAGTATTTGTCAATGTGTGGCGAAAGATCAGTACTTACGATGAAACAAAAGGGAGGCTATTTACATGGATGCTGAATATTGCCCGAAATGCTGCGATTGATAAAGTGAGATCTAAAGGTTACAGGGATAATCAAAGGACCCAGCCAATAGCAGAAGATGAAAATGGAGGGATGTCTATAAGTTCTAATCCAATTGTAAATGATGTAGGACTGAAAAAAGTTTTAACAACATTGAATGAGGAGTATCGAAAGCTTATTGATCTTTCCTATTTCCAGGGATTTACTCATGAAGAAATTGCGAAGATGCTGGGTATACCACTGGGAACAGTAAAAACAAGAATAAGAACGGCCATCAGTCAATTAAGAACAATGATCAGATAAAGACGTGAATATTAAAGAATACATATCAAGTGGAGTTGTTGAAAGCTATGTGCTTGGAATGTTATCAGCACAGGAAAAGTTTGATTTTGAACAATACTGTGAAGTTTATCCTGAACTGAAAGCAGCACGAAATGCTTTTGAGCTGGCGCTTGAAAAACAGGCCATGGAAAATGCAGTGCCGCCACCAGCCAATGTGAAGGAAAAAGTATTTTCTGCTATTCAACAAAACCCCGCTTCCAATACTTCAAGAATAGTAAGTATAGAACCAACAATTCGCAAGTCCTCTGGCTTGCGTTGGATGGCTGCGGCTTCAATTATTCTGTTTTTAGTGACTGGCTATTTTGCTTACACACTTTTTAATCAAAATAAAGACCTGAACAACTCTCTCAAATCACTTCAAGTGAAGGTTGATCAAATGGAAGAATACCAGAAAATAATGAGCGATCCGAATGTCGCTGTCGTAAACATGGTAGCAATGACTCCTGCCAAAGCTTCAGCCAGCATTTACTGGGATTCTACTTCATCCGATGTTTATCTTCTTATAAAAAATATGCCTCAACTTCCTTCCGACAAACAATACCAGCTTTGGTCTATCATTAATGGTCAAAATGGACAGCTACAACCCAGCAGCCTGGGGCTTTTTGATGGAAAGGATCAAAAGGTTATTCTTAAAATGAGTAACGCTAAAAAAGCTGATGCCTTTGCAATTACTATTG
>Ga0207641_10001255_pt1 | contig 25261 bp, 27 predicted proteins | sample KBSSwiS62_FD_184306 | JGI IMG/M metagenome (GOLD analysis project Ga0207641, IMG submission 184306) | Switchgrass rhizosphere microbial communities from Kellogg Biological Station, Michigan, USA - KBS Switchgrass S6-2 (SPAdes) (version 2) | ecosystem: Host-associated > Plants > Roots >... | reverse complement strand
CGATCGAGCTCACCCGGACCGAGTTTCTGCTGCTCTAGCTCTTCCTGCGCAACCCACGCCAGGTGCTGACCCGCGACGTCATCTTCGACCGGGTCTGGGGGTACGACTTCGGGCCCGCGTCCAACTCGCTCGAGGTCTACGTCGGCTACCTGCGCCGCAAGACCGAGGCAGGCGGGGAGCCGCGGCTGATCCACACGGTGCGCGGCGTGGGGTACGTGCTGCGCGAGACCCCGCCGTGACCGAGACGGCGACCCGTCTCCCCCAGCTCGAGCGGTTCAGCCTCCGCGCTCGGATCGGCATCCTCGCCGCGGCGGTGGCGGCGGCCGTCGTCATCCTGGTGTCCGCGGCGGCGTTCCTGATCGTGCGGGCCAGCATCCTCGCCACGCTGGACGACAACCTCAAGCAACGCGCGGTCGCCGCGGCCCAGAGCCAGCTGGCCCGCCCGGAGCTGCTCGCGACGGTGCCGTCGGAGATCCTCGGCGCGGCGGACATCCGGGTCGCGCTGCTGTACTCGTCCGGGCTCGCGCAGTCCGCGGAGGGCGCGGCCTCGGCGCCGCCGCTGTCGGACGACGAGCTGGCGGTCGCCCGCGGCCAGCAGGCGGAGTCCGTCCGCTCGGCCGGTGGCTACCGGGTGGTCGCGGTGCAGGCCGGGGACGGGCGCGCGCTCGTCATCGCGCAGAAGATGGACTCCACCCAGACCGTGCTGTCCGAGCTGGCCACGGCGTTGCCGGTGGTCGGCGGGATCGGCGTGGCGCTCGCCGGGCTGGCGGGCGCCGCGGTGGCGCGGACCGGCCTGCGGCCCGTGCAACGGCTGACCGAGGCGACCGAGCGGATCGCCGCGACCGGGCAGCTCACCCCGATCCGGGTCAGCGGCTCGGACGAGCTCGCTCGGCTCTCGCGCAGCTTCAACGAGATGCTGGGCGCGCTCGCCGCCTCCCAGGAGCAGCAGCGCAGGCTCGTCGCGGACGCCGGGCACGAGCTGCGCACGCCGCTGACCTCGCTGCGCACCAACCTGGAGCTGCTCGCGGCGGCCGAGAAACCGGGGGCGCCCACCCTGCCGCGGGAGGACCGCGAGGAGCTGCTCGCGGACGTCCGGGCGCAGGTGGAGGAGCTGACCCAGCTCATCGGGGACCTCACCGAGCTGGCCCGAGACGACGCGCCGACCGCCGCCCGCGAGCCCGTCGAGCTGGTGGACGTCGTCGAGCGGGCCCTCGAGCGGGTCCGCCGACGGGCGGGCTCGGACATCGGGTTCGACGTGACGCTCGTGCCGTGGACGCTGGTCGGCGAGGCCCCCGCGCTGGAGCGGGCGGTGCTGAACCTGCTGGACAACGCCGTCAAGTGGAGCCCGCCGGGCGGGCACGTGCGGCTGCGGATGGTCCCGCTGGACGACTGGACGATCGTCGTCGAGGTCGCGGACTCCGGCCCCGGCATCGCGCCGGAGGACCGGCCGCACGTGTTCGAGCGCTTCTACCGCGCCGACACCTCCCGCACGATGCCCGGTTCCGGGCTCGGTCTGGCGATCGTGCGGCAGGTGGCGGTGCGGCACGGCGGCGCGGTGTGGGCGGACGCGGCGCCCGAGGGTGGCGCGCTGCTCTCGCTGCGGCTGCCCGGTCGGCACGGGGAGATCGCGCCGGACTGACTCAGCCCGCCGTCTCGGCCAGCCAGGACCGCCAGGTCTCGGTGAGGGCGGCGCGGTCCGCGCCCGGCGTGACGTCGTGGTGGCCGACGGCGAGGGGCATCCCGATCATCGACCGCTCGTGGAAGCGGATCAATGCGGACTCCGTGCGGACGCCGAGATAGCGCTCGGTCCGCTTGTCGACGACGCCGGGCCCGACCGGCGTCCGCACGGCGTCCCCCTCGGCCGGGTCGCCGAGCGCGGCGAGGACGCGCTTCCAGGCGTCCGGGGTGTTCGGGGCCTCGGCCTCGGCGTACACCGCGGGGCGGGCCTGGAAGTGCCGCAGGTACTCGCCGAGGGTGAACAGGTAGAGGTCCCAGCCGAAGCCGGTCATGGTCTCGAACTCGTCCCCCCACTCGTCCTCGGCCATCCCACTGTGGACGAAACGCAGCACGGTCGTGCCGCCCGCGGCGGCCTCCAGGACGTACTCGATGGCCTGGGTGCCGAAACGCTGCTCCAGCCGGTGGGGCTCGTCCGCGGTGACCTCGGCCTCGGGCTGCTCGCCCTCGAAGGTCATGAACCACCCCGCGACGCCCTCCCGGGTGGCGATCGCGCGCCACACCTCGTCGGGCGGGGCGGGGAGGACGACCTCACGGCGGATCTCGAACGGCGTGCTCACGGCTGCTCCTCGGGAGGCATCGCGGGATGGAGGGCGGCCACCAGGCGGTGGGGTCTGCCCTGGTCGGAGTGGTACTTCGCGACGAGGCCGCGCACGGACTCACCCAGCTCGCGGGTGAACGCCGCGCGGTCCGCCGCCGTGGCGAAGGTGATCTCGCCGTCGATCGCGAACGTGGCGATGCGCCTGTTCCCGGCCGCCGTCACCAGCCGCCCGACCTCACGCAGCAGCCGCGCGGCCAGGGCGAGCAGCCACTGGGCCGAGAGCTTGTCCGGCTCACGGTCCGGGTCCGGCGCGGTGAGCGCCCACGCCTGCGGCGACACGACGAACGAGCCCGCGGTGGCCCGCAGGACCCGCTCGGTCATGTTGCCCTTGCGCCGCTCCTCGACGAGCTCGATGAGACCGTGTGCCTCCAGCGCACGCAGGTGGTAGTTCACCCGTTGCCTGGTCAGGCCCAGCTCGGCGGCCAGCGAGGTGGCGGACCCGGGCTCGCGCAGGGCGGCGAGCAGACGGGCGCGGACGGGATCGAGGGCGATCGCCGCAGTGGCGGGGTCCTCGATCACGCTCGTCCGGTTCGGCACGGTCCGACGGTCTCACCGACAAGGAGTCTTGTCAAGAAAGCACTTGCTGTCCGGGACCGGCGCGACAGGGGTGGGCGAGCGGACGGTTAGGGTGCGGCGGCACACGTCCGCCGTGGGAGGAGTGGCAGACGCGATGACCGAGCGACCAGTCGACGAGGGTGGGGCCCGGCCCGATCCCGCCGTCTCGACGCCGCCCGCGGGGGTGCCGGACCCGTTGAGCGACACCGGACGGCACGCGTTGGTCGAGCCGGTCGGCGTCGAGCCCCCGCCGGTCGAGCCCGCGCCCGTCGAGTCGGCGGGCGGGCGTCGGTGGCGCGCCGGGCGGGTCCTGCCGGTCGTCGTCGCGGCGATGGTCCTGGCACTGGCGGCGGGCGCGGCGGGCGGCTGGGTCGGCTGGACGCTCGCCGACCGTCGGACCGCGGAGCTCGGGGTGCTCGGGCAGCGGCTCCCCCAGGCGGACCCGGCGTCGACGCAGCTCACACCGGTCGAGGCCGTCGCGCAGAAGGTGCTGCCCAGCGTCCCGCTGCTCCGCGTGGACGGCGGTGGCCCCGGCGAGGACGAGGGCTCCGCCGTCGTGCTGAGCCCCGAGGGCCTGCTCCTGACGAACGACCACGTGGTGTCCGCCGCCGCGACGGGCGGCACGATCACCGCGATCTTCGCCGACGGGCGGGCGTTCACCGGGCACATCGCCGGCCGGGACACCAGCGCGGACCTCGCCGTCGTCCGGCTCGACGGGGCCGCCGGACTGACCTCCGCCGAGCTGGGGAACTCCGACTCGCTGAAGGTCGGCCAGCAGGTCGTCGCGATCGGGGCACCGCTGGGCTTCGACGGCACGGTGACCAGCGGGATCGTCAGCTCCCTGAACCGGGCGGTCAGCGTCGGCGGCGACCGCGGCGGGCAGGCCACGGTGCTCAACACCGTCCAGCACGACGCGCCGATCAACCCGGGCAACTCGGGTGGCCCCCTCGTGGACCTGCAGGGCCGGGTCGTCGGCATCAACTCGGCCATCGCGGGCGCGGGCGGGCAGGGCGGCTCGGTCGGCGTCGGGTTCTCCATCCCGGTCAACCAGGCGACCCGGGTCGCGGACCAGCTGGCGCGGACGGGGCATGCCACCCGCACGGTGCTCGGGGTGAGCGTCACGCAGGCGGGTGCCCCGGCGGCGGGCGGTGCGGTGATCGGGCAGATCACCCCCGGCGGCCCGGCGGAGCAGGCGGGGATCAAGCCCGGGGACGTCGTGCTGCGGATCGCGGACCGGCCGATCCGGGACGGGGACGAGCTGGTCGCGGCCGTGCGGGACCGGCTCCCGGGGGACCGGGTGTCGCTCGTCCTCACCGACCGCCAGGTCGACGTCACGCTCGCGGGCGAGCCCGGCTGAGAGTCGCCCTCAGGAAACCCCGTCTCGCCTGGGTCAGGCGGCGCAGCGTGGTTCGGGCATCCGGCCCAGAAATGGTCGCCTCGGTCCCCGGGGAGGCGGTACCGCAGTCATCATGGGGGTGCGCCGTGGTGCCCCGCGGCGTCCACAGGGCCCGCGTCGGTGCCGGCACCCCCTCCCAGCGCCGGCGCGGTCCCGTGGGGCCCACCCGCGGCGCTGCGGCGTGGCCCCACCACTACGGTGAAGCACATGGAGATGGCGACCCCGCAACTCGGTCGAGCCCTCGTGGTGATCGTGGACGACCGGGTCGGCCACGGGGAGACGAACGACCGCACCGGCCCGCTCATGACCGAGCTGCTGGAGGAGGCGGGCTTCGTCGTCGACGGCACGGTCACCGTCCCGGGCGAGGCGGTCGCCATCCGCAACGCGCTGAACACCGCCGTGATCGGCGGGGTCGACCTGGTGATCACGGTCGGCGGCACCGGCGTCTCCCCGCGGGACGTCACGGCGGACGCCACCGCGGGCGTGCTGGACCGCCCGATCCCCGGGATCGCCGAGGCCATCCGCGCCTCCGGGCTCGCCGCCGGCGCGGTGGACGCCGGCCTGTCCCGAGGCCTCGTCGGGGTCTCGGGGAGCACCCTCGTGGTGAACCTGGCCCCCTCCCGCGCCGCGGTGCGGGACGGGATGGCCACGCTCTCCCCGCTGGTCGCGCACGTGATCGGCGAACTCTCGGGGCTCGAGACCTCCTGACGGGCGCGGCGCGGCCTCGGCTCAGGCCGGGGGCGTGGCCCCGGTGCCCGGCTCCGGAGCGGCGTCCGGGGCGGGCTCCGGCTTCGGGGCGGTCGAAGCGGCACCCGGGGTGGTCGTGTCTGTGCCCGGCGTCCCGGTCGCGGTGGGGCCCGCGCCGGGTGAGGGGGAGGGCGGGGCAGGCGTCGTCGGCTCCCCTGTGGTCTTCGGCGCGGTGTGCCCGTCCTGCTTCTTGAGCGCCTCCCCGACCTTGACCTTCACCGACCCGATCTGGTCGCTGTACCTGCCCTTCGTGGCCTCGTCCACCTTCGCGGCGGCCTTCTCGACGAACGGTCCGGCCTTCTCCCGTGCCTGGTCGACGTACGGACCCGCCTTGACCTTGGCCTGCTCCACGTAGGGACCGGCCTTCGCGGCGGCCTTGTCCAGGTAGGGACCGGCCTTCTCCTGCGCCTGCGTCAGGTACGGCTTGGCCTTCTCGATCAGGTCCCTGAGGGTCTCCTGCACACCCATCTGTTCCTCCACCTACTGTCGCGGTCCGTCGGGTACGTCCTCAATGGTGGCACCGTTTCGGATCGCGTGTGGCCTGGCAGCATGGGTATATGGCCGAACTGCCGGATCAGGTGCGCCGCAGGCTCGCCGAGGTCTTCGGGGACACCATGCCCGAGGTCACCAAGGACGAGCTGGACGAGGAGTCCCCGCGCGCGGACTCCGACCCCGACGAGCGGTGGTACCGCGAGAACCGCCCGCCCCACCACGACCAGGACTGATCGGGACTCAGGCCTCGTGCCTGCCCTGACCCTCCGCGCCCGTCTGCGCCTTGAGCAGGTCCCGGATCTCGGCGAGCAGCTCGACGTCCGTGGGCTCGGCCGGGCCGGGCTCCTCGCCCCGCTCGCGGCGCTTCTTGATCGTCTGAATGGGCAGCACGAACACGAGGTAGACGATCGCGGCGACGAGAACGAAGTTGATCGCGGCGGCGATGATCTCGGAGAAGTTGATGAGCGTGCTCGGCTTGTCCGCCTGTAGCTGGATGCCGAGCGCGGGGACGTCCGCCGGGGTGATCGCGTTGAGCAGCGGCTGGATGATGCTGCCGGTGAACGCGGTGACGATCGCCGTGAACGCCGCGCCGATGACCACCGCGACGGCGAGGTCCACGACGTTGCCGCGCAGGATGAAGTCCTTGAAACCCTTGAGCACTTCTGCCCCCTCCGAACGACCTCGCGGTCGGCTCATGATCAGTGCTGAGAGCGGAGCGTAACGGCGACCTGGTCCGAGAGCGACGCCGCGGCGACGCGCGTCGCGAGATCGCGCGGCAGCGCGACCAGGGCCGATCGTCCCCGGGCGCTGCTCCCGGGCCCCGACGCTCCCGGCTCCAGCACGGTGAGCACGACCGCCGACTCCGCGACCACCCGAGGGGCGCCGCCCTCGACCGCGGCCGTGACCACGTCCACCCGGGTCCCGGGCGTGAGCAGGCTCGCGACGTCCGGATCGGCCAGCCGGACGGGGACGGCGGCGGCGTCCGGGAGGCCGGTCGCGGCGGCCGCGAGGACGGGCACCGCGAGCCGCAGGTCGGTCACCGGTTCGCCGGCTCGGAGGGCCCCGGCGAGCACCTTGCCCAGCGCGGGCTCGGGATCGGCGAGCACGCCCGACGGCGCGAGGTCGGCGGGCCAGGAGCGGACGACGAGATCCGCGGGCGCGACGACCGCGCCGGGTGCGAGGTCTCGCGCCGCCACGACCACCGCCGCCGTGGCGGAGCCGGGCGGGCGGAGGGCGAGCACCGCCGCGAGCAGGAGCAGGAGGCCTGCCGCGGCACGGCGCAGGAGCACGGTCCGCCGCCAGCGCGCGAGCTCACGCAGGCGTGCGAACGGGTCCCGCGGCCCCGCCCTGGCGGGCGAGGTCGGGGCTGAGGTGCCGGTCCGGTCGGTCATGCCCCGCACGGTAGGGCCGACGCCAGCCGCGTGGAGAAAGTCGCGAAATCCTGTCCACAGGTGCCCGGAACTGTGGACAACCACCCCTCTGCGGGGCTCAGGACGCGGCGGCCGCCGGGGTGCTGGAGGACGATGAGCCCGAGTCGGACTTGGTGCTCGAGGAGCCCGAGGCGGACTTGCCGGCGCCCGCGGCGGCGGGCTCGGGCTTGCTCTCGGACTTGCCGGAGGACTCGGAGCCGCTGCTCACGCCGGCGGCGCCGGAGCGGCTGTCGGTGCGGTAGAAGCCGCTGCCCTTGAACACGATCCCCACGGAGGAGAAGACCTTGCGGAGCTTGCCCCCACACTCCGGGCACACGGTGAGTGCGCCGTCGGAGAAGGACTGCACGGCCTCGAACCGGTGGTCGCAAGCGGTACAGGCGTACTGGTAGGTCGGCACGTGATCCTCCGAGAACTGGCACTCTGGTTGCGCGAGTGCCAGCATAACCCGTCAGCCGCGGCTGTTGTTCCCCGTCACAACGATTCCGCGAGTCGGCATCGCCACACCTGTGACCGGTCGGTCGTGCGGGTCGGTCGGCACGCGGTCGAGCAGCTCGCCGTCGTGCAGCAGGGCGAGCAGCGGCGTCCCCGGTGCGGCTGCGCCCAGCGTGCGGTCGTAGTAGCCGCCGCCGCGGCCGAGGCGGTTGCCCGCGCGGTCGGCCGCCAGCGCCGGGACCAGCACCGCCGCGGCGGTGCGGAGCGCGGCGGGTCCGAGCCGGGCCGTGGTGGGCTCGCGCAGGCCGAGCGGGCCGGGGCCGAGCGAGCCCGGTCCCAGGTAGGAGGCCCAGTCCAGTGGCCCGGGAGTGCCGGGGACCACGGGCAGCAGCACCGACCGGCCCACGGCGCGCAACCCGTCGAGCAGGGCGGGGGAGCCGGGCTCGGCACCGATCGGGAGGTATGCGCACACCGGCCCGTCCGCGATCTCCTGCGCCCACTCCAGGACGTGGGCGCGCAGCTCCTCCGCGGCCTGCAGGCGCTGTTCGGGCGTGAGGGCCCGGCGGGCGGCGAGGAGTCGAGCGCGCAGGGTGACCTTGTCCAGCCGCTCCAGGCCGCCTTTCGCCGCGTCCGCGCTGCTCCGAGCGCCCGATTCGTGCTCCACCACCCGGCCACGCTAGCGGCGCGGATAGAGTCCCGGCATGAGCCAGCCCTCAGTCCTGCGCTCGGCCGTCGTCCCCGCCGCCGGTCTGGGCACCCGTTTCCTGCCGACCACCAAGGCCGTGCCGAAGGAACTGCTGCCGGTCGTCGACACCCCGGGCGTCGAGCTGATCGCCGCCGAGGCCGCCGAGGCGGGGGCCCAGCAGCTGCTGATCGTCACGTCGCCGGGCAAGGAGTCGGTGGCCGCCTACTTCGAGGCCGCTCCGGAGCTGGAGAAGACCCTGGAGGCCCGCGGCAAGGACACGCTGCTCGCGAAGGTTCAGCGGGGGCCCGGCCTGATCGACGTCAAGACGGTCTACCAGTACGAGCCGAAGGGGCTGGGGCACGCCGTCGCCCAGGCCGAGGACGCGCTGGAGCCGGAGGAGCAGGCGATCGCCGTCCTGCTGCCGGACGACATCGTGCTCCCCACCGGGGTCCTCAACCGGATGATCGCGGTGCGGGAGGAGAAGGGCGGCAGTGTGCTGTGCGCCTTCGACATCCCGAAGGCCGAGATCTCGCCGTACGGGGTGTTCGACGTCTCCGACACGAGCGACCCGGACGTCAAGCAGGTCCACGGCATGGTGGAGAAGCCTTCTGCGGAGGAGGCGCCCTCGACCTACGCCGCGGCGGGCCGGTACGTGCTGGACCGGGCGATCTTCGACGCGCTGCGCCGGATCGAGCCGGGCGCGGGCGGCGAGCTGCAGCTCACGGACGCCGTGCAGCTGCTCATCGACGAGGGCCACCCCGTGCACATCGTGGTCCACCGCGGCGGGCGCCACGACCTCGGGAACCCCGGTGGGTACGTCCGCGCGTTCGTCGACTTCGCCCTGAACCACCCGGACTACGGCGCGTCCCTGCGCACCTGGCTGGCCGACCGACTGGAAAACTGAGGCCCGTGCGGAGCGTCGACGAGCAGCTCAAGAGGGTCCTGGAGATCGCGGCCCGCCCGGCCCCGGTTCGGGTGGCGCTCGCCGACGCCCAAGGTCTGCGCAGCGCCGAGGAGGTCGTGAGCGCCCGGGCCCTGCCGGGGTTCGACCAGGCGGCGATCGACGGGTACGCCGTGCGCAGCGTGGACGTGGCCGGGGGCTCCGAGGCCGAGCCGCTGGAGCTGCCGGTGGTCGGCGAGATCCCCGCGGGATCGCGCCAGCCGCTGCGGCTGCAGCCCGGCCAGGCCGTGAAGGTCGCCGCCGGGGCCCCGCTGCCCACGCTGGCGGACGCGGTGCTGCCGCGGGCGCACACGGATGGCGGTTCGGCGCGGCTGAAGGTCACCCGCGGGGTGCCGTCGGCCGGGTTCGTCCGGCGGATCGGCGAGGACATGCAGCCCGGGGACGTGGCCGTGCGGCGGGACGCGGTGATCGGTGCGGCCCAGATCGCGCTGCTCGCGGCCGCGGGGCGGGACAAGGTGCTGGTGCATCCGCGACCCCGGGTCTCGATCGTCTCGGTGGGGGACGAGCTCGTGGACGTCTCGCGGCCCGCGGCGGCGGGACACGTCCCGGACGTCGCGTCCTACGCGCTCGCGGCGGCTGCCCGCGAGGCCGGTGCGGAGATCGCCCGACCGCCGCGCACCGTCCGGTGCGACGCGCGGGAGCTGCGCTCGGCGGTCGAGGACCTGCTGCCCTTCTCCGAGATCGTCGTGGTCTGCGGCGGGGCGGGCGGGAACGCCGGGGCCGAGACGAAGGCCGCGTTCGCAGGCCTCGGGGACCTCGACTTCTCCCGGGTGGCGATGGCGCCGGGCTCGTCGCAGGGGTTCGGGCGGCTGGGGAAGGACGGTGTGCCGACCTTCCTGTTCCCGTCGAGCCCGTCCACGGCCCTGGTGCTGTTCGAGGTGCTCGTCCGGCCGCTCGTCCGGCTGGGGCTCGGCATCACGGACCCGTACCGGCGCAGCGTCACGGCGCGGGTCACCTCGCCGATCGCCTCACCCGACGGGCGGCGCTCCTACGTGCGCGGCCGGCTGCTGCGCGAGGTCGAGTCGGGGGAGTACGTCGTCCAGCCGCTCGCCACGGGCGGGGTGCATCTGCTCGCCACCCTGGCGGACGCGAACGCGCTGGTCACGGTGCCGGAGGAGACCACGGACGTCGGGTTGGACGAGGCCGTCGAGGTCGCGCTGCTCTCCTCCCGCCGGTAGCGCCCGGTGGTCCACCCTCAGCCCGAGTACCTCGGGCGCCATCCCGGGTGGCCGGCCCGGCTCGGGCCGCTGGTCGTGCCCGCGGGGCGGGTCGAGCTGCGGCCGGTGAAGCTCTCGGACGGCGCCGCGTGGTCCGCGATCCGGATCCGGGACGAGCAGAACCTCGTCCACTGGGAGCCCTCGACGCCGGGCGGCTGGGCGCGGCGGAACGCACCCGCCGAGTGGCCGGGGCGCTGGTGGCTGCTGCGCGGTGCGGCCCGCCGCGGCGCGGCGCTGCCGTTCGCCATCCTGCTGGACGGGCGACTGGTCGGCCAGGTCATGGTCGGCAACGTGGTGCGCGAGCCGCTGCTGTCCGCGTACGTCGGGTACTGGTGCGACGCGAAGGCGAACGGCAAGGGGGTGACCACGGCGGCCGTCGCGCTGGTGGTGGACCACTGCTTCGGCGCCGTCGGGCTGCACCGGCTGGAGGCGACCGTGCGCCCGGAGAACGGGCCGAGCCTTCGGGTGCTCGCCAAGCTGGGCTTCCGCGCGGAGGGGCTGTTCCAGCGGTACCTGGACGTGGACGGGGCGTGGCGGGACCACCTGTGCTTCGCCCTGACCGCCGAGGAACTGCCCCTGGGCGGGCTCGCCGCCAGGTTGGTCGCGGAGGGTCGCGCCACCCGTCCGTGAGCCCGTTCCCGTCGATTGTCGCGCGGTGTGGTCACAACGACACCATCTGTCACACCCGCCTCGGGCGAAACCGCGATCCGGCCGGTGACCACGGCGCGTCGTTTCCCGGTTCGCGGCCGCAGGCTCACTACCGTGGGAGCCCGGGCGTGATCTTGGCTCCGGTGTCGGGGCGGGGTCGCGTGCGGACCGAGCCGATTCGGGGCCGTTCGGGGAGGAGGCAGCCGTGCCCAGCTCGTTGATCTTCGCGGGTCTCGTGGTGCTGTGGCTGCTGATCCTCGTCCCGGCGGTCGCGCGGCGACGCCAGGAGGTGGAGCGGCCGAGCGAGGCCGCCCTCGCCGGCCGGGTGCTGGCGCGACCGGTGCGGCATCGAAGCCTGGAGGTGGCGATGGACACGGACGACGAGCGGGACGAGCTCGACACCGCGACGGGGACGGCGGTCGGGACGGCCGCGGCGCGTCGGGTGCCGCAGGCGCGCGCCGCGGACGAGGACGCCGACGACCCCGCGCCCGACCCCGACGAGGCCGGGCACGCGGACGTCGACCGGGCCGGTGACCCGGAGGAGGGCTACGCCGCCTCCGGCTACTACGCCTACGGCGAGGACGGCAGCGGGGACGTCCCACGCTACGAGCCGCGCGCGAGCCGGGAGGAGGACCGCTGGGAGCGGCCCCCCGCGAGCTTCCGCCGCGGGCGGGGCGGATTCGACGCCGAGGCCGCGGCGCTCGCCGCACGGGCCCGGTACACGTTCCGTCAGCGGGTGGTGATCGCGCTGCTGGTCGCGGCGGTGGTGACCGCGCTGGCCGGGATACTCGTGCTGCCCGCGCTGTGGTGGGTGCACGGCCTCGTCGACCTCGGACTGGTCGGCTACCTCGGCTACCTGCGCCGCCAGGTGCGCATGGAGGAGGCCATCCGGGCCCGCCGGGCCGCGCGGATGGCGGGCACGCGGCGCGCCGCGGCAGGGGACGATCCCGATCTTGACGACTGGGCCCACCGGGGCCGGGATGTCGGCCGGGCGGAGGACGTCGAGGACGACGACTTCGCAGCGGACGTCGAGGACGGGGTCGCCGACCCGACCGACGATCACATCGACGATCACACCGACGAGGACTGGACCGCGCACGACGGTGGCGCCGAGCGGGTGCGCGGCACCGGCGAGCCGGTCGGGGTGCTGCCCGCTCGCCGTCGGACGGTCGACGGGACGGGTGCGGGGGAGCTCGAGTCCGCGCTGCCCCGACTGCAGCCGGCCCCCGCGCCGCCGCTGCCTGCAGGAACGCAGCTCGTGGACGTCGACGAGGAGGAGGACGATATCCCCGAGGCCGGGGTGGGACCCGCCCGCGGGTACCGCCGTGCGGCGGGCGAGTAGCCCCCTGATATGGTGCCTCCTGCACGGCCGGAAGGCCTGCAGGCCTGGGGCTGTAGCGCAGTTGGTAGCGCGTCTCGTTCGCATCGAGAAGGTCAGGGGTTCGATTCCCCTCAGCTCCACAACGTTTCACAACCCGAACTCTCGGGTTCTTCGAGGTCGACCGGCTCCCCGGAATCGATCATGGCCTTGAAGCCGTGGAAGTACTGCAGATCCCGCATCCGCTCTACCCGGCTCTGGGGCCAGCGCGAGTAGCGCCGAGGGTGTCGATCACGCGATGGCGGCGGCGTGCGAGACGCGGACTTCGGACGATCCGTCTCGCTGAGATTCGCCGTCATCTGGTAGGCATGCCGCCCTGGCAACGGAAGGAGCTCTGCCGTGCGGATCGAGCCGGGACAGGTCGCGGTGATCACCGGGGGCGCGAGCGGCATCGGCTACGGGCTCGCCGAGGCACTGGCCGCGCGCGGGGCGCGGATCGTCGTCTCGGACATCCGCGAGGACGGCGTGGCCGGCGCGGAGACCTCGTTGCGGAAGACCGGCGCCGAAGTGATCGGCGTGGTGACGGACGTCTGCGTGGAGGCGTCGGTCCGGGAACTGGCCGATCGGACGCTCGCTGCCTACGACCGCGTCGATCTCGTCTGCAACAACGCGGGTGTGGTGTGCCCCGACGCGCCCATGTGGGAGCAGGAGGCGGCGACCTGGGAGCGCCTGATCGGGGTGAAGGTGCTCGGCGTCGTCCACGGCGTGCAGGTGTTCGCGCCGTTGCTGATCGACCGGGGCGCGGGCCACTTCCTCAACACGGCCTCTGCCGGAGGCCTCGCGCCGTTGCCGGGCATGGCGCCGTACGCGGGCACGATGCACGCGGTCGTGGGCCTCACCGAGACGCTCGATGTGGAACTCAAGCGCGTCACGCCCGCGCTGGGTGCGACCGTGCTCTGCCCGGGGCGCGTGGAGACCGCGCTCCGGCAGAACTCCGCCACACTGGGGGCCATCCGGCTGCCGGCGGGCGCGCCGCCTCCGGCTTCTGACGGGGACGGTGCCCTCTCGCCCCGGGAGGTGGCCGAGGCCGCGATCGAGGCGATCGAGGCGGGGCGGGTGCACGTCGCGCCCGGCCCGACGGTTCCCGGGCGTGCTCGCGCGCGTGTGGAGGCGCTGCTCGCCGACATCGGGAACCCGTGACGGGCCATTTCTGGTAGGCCGCGCCCTGCACGGCCTCCCGCAGGTCGCGTCGCGGCTGATCCCGGTACCCATTTCTGACCATTCCGGTGTCCACGTGGACACCCGCGGACCGCTGTCCACGATCGCATCGGACACTCGCGGCGACCAGCACCGAAAGGGTCCCGACCTGCCCGGACGGCTGTCCATGGACAGCAGGCGTTGGACCGAACGGATCTTTGCGGCGGGCGCGTCGGCCCCCGATACTCCGCCTTGTGCCGGAGATACCCACCGACCAGGGGCGGGACACCCCGCAGGCCTTCTGCGCCGACTTCGCCGCCACGCTGAGCTCGCGGTCGGTCTCGGTGCGGGACGCCGCCGAACGCTCCGGCTGGAGCAAGTCCGCGATCGGCAACGCGCGCACCGGGCCACGGCTGCCGCGCCGCGAGCTCGTCGTGGACGTGCTGTCCGCGATCGGGCTGACCGAGGCCGAGGTCGGCGACTGGACGCTGCGGCACGCGGCGCTCACCATGGGGACGGCCGATCCCGCCGTCCTCGATCCCGCGGGGCCCACCAGGCCGACGAGGCCTCGGGATCGCACGCTCCCGCTGGTCGCGGGGCTCGCCGCGCTCGTCGGGGCGGTGGTCGCGGGGGCGGTCGTGTTCGTCGTGACGCGCCCGGTGCCGGTCCCGGTCGCGCCGGTCGCGGCCGCGGTCGTGACCGTGCAGAACAAGGTCGCGCTCGGCGAGTCCGAGCTGGTCGAGGACGCCTCGCCCGCCTACCTGTCCAGCCGTCCCGAGCCCTTCTGCGGCCGCAACGGCTGCAAGGTGGACGGCACCGAGGTGGTCAGTGGGGCGCTGCTGCCCGCGACCTGCACGGTCACCGGCGCGGACATGTGGAACTACAACCTGGACTCGCCCGCCGGGCAGAACCCCGGCCGCGCCCATTCCGCGCGCTGGTACCGGCTTAGCTGGCCGGACGGGCGCAGCGGCTTCCTCTCCGAGGTCTACCTGGACCCCGCGTCCCGCGGCGGGCTCGGGCTGCCGACCTGCGCCTAGTGCGGTGACCACACTAGAGGCCCGCGCCGACGCCGCCCGCGCCGCACGCTGCGGCGGAGGGGTCCGTACCGCACGCCGCGGGCGGCGGCGGTGCTCCGCGGGCGCGAGCGCGGCGGCGCGCGCCGCTGTCCGCGGTGGTCGCGACGGGGCTGCCGCTGGTCGTCGGACGAGCGCGGCCCGCCCTCGTCCGACGCTCAAAGGGTCAGCGGTGGGCGTTGACGAACCCGATGACGGTCGCGGTCCACCAGCCCGTCTGGGAGATCGCGACGCAGATCGCCGCCCGCAGCAGCACCGGCCTCGGCACCGGGCCGTCGGTCACCCGACGCCCCAGCAGATCGGCGTACAGCCCGTTGAGCCCGACGACGAGAACGACACCGATCTTGATCCGGGTCGGCCACGTGGCCAGGTCGGGGTGCAGCACCAAGCCGCTGAGGGTGAGGGCGGCCAGCCCGGTCCAGATCGGCAGGGCCAGGTTGTGCGCGGCGCGGAACACCTCGGTGAGGCTGCCGCGGCCCAACAGCCAGCGCAGGCCCTGCCAGTCCACCGCCAGCACCGCACCGAACCCGAGGATCAGCCCGGCGAGGTGGGCGAACCGTGCGACCGCGTGCAGGTCGGGATCGGCGTGCAGGTGCGGAGCCGCCCAGATCAGGCCCGCCCACACCAGGGTCATCAGAACGCCGACGGCGACCGGTACCCACCGCAGCGACGGCACGACCTCCGACGGCGGGTCACCTTCGTGCGCGACGGTGCTCACGGCTCAGCCGCCGTGCTTGAGCTCGACGCCGGTGAACGAGACCTGCGCGCCCTCCGCGAGCGCGGCGGGCTCGGTCGGCTCGCCGTGTCGCAGGAACGTGGGCGGGTCCAGCCGGGCCCGCAGGGTGTAGGTCCCGGCCTGCGGGATCGAGAAGTTGTTGGCGTAGTGGAAGAACTCCGAGTAGTAGAAGTTCAGCTGCTTGCTGTCGACGACGGTCCCCGCGGCGTCGACGACGTCGAGCTGGATCGGGACGTCCGGCACGATCCGACCGGTCGCGGCCTCGATCGGGATGATCTCGATGTGGTGGGTCTCGCCCGGCGCGGGCTCCCGGAAGTGCTGTTGGCCGTGGTCGGCCTGGTACCAGGGCTCGGCGGCCTCGACGATGTACCCGATGCGCCACGGTCCGCTGGTGGTCTCGCCACCGGCGTCGGCGATCTCCTGCTCCAGGACGGTGTACTGGGACACCACGCCCTGCGGGAGGGCGGGCGCGGTCCCCGCCGCCGCCGTGACCGTGAACGTGCCCCGGAGGCCGTCGCCCGCCATCCCGGGCTTGCACGCGGTCGTGTAGGTGCCGGGCTCGGTGACGTGGGCGTTCATCGTGCGGGTGAGGCCGGGACCGATGTCCTCCACCTCGCTGACCACGCGCCCGGCGGCGTCGTAGAGGTAGAACTCGGTGACCTGGCTGCCCTTGTTCGTGACCTCGAAGGCGACGGGGCCTGCGGGGGCGGTCGCGGCGGTCAGCGTGCAGGCCGTGTCCGTGGCCTCCACACGGATCGCGTCCGACGCGGTCGTGGGGGGCTGCGCCGAGGCGCAGCCCGCGAGGAGCAGGCCGGCTCCGGCGACCGTGAGCACGGCACGGACAGTCTGGTGGATCACGAGGGGTCTCCCGGGGGACTTCGGCTCACCGAGGGCGAGCCGTTGGGGGTACCGGCGCTGCGGCGTCGGACACGAGACACACGACGTCGATCGGCGTCGATCGACGTCGGGATCGTTCAGCGCGGACGATTCCACTGTGGCCACGGAGTCGGCCCGCCCCACGGCGTCTCCGCCGGGCCGGTCTCCGCCGCACGCTCTCCTGCACGGGTCGCACAGGAACGCCGAGCCCTCTCTGCCCGGTCGGCCGATGTAGTCGGCACCGCCCCACCCTCCTGCCCGCTCCACGCCGAGTCACGCCTCGCTCGGTCGATGGACATTAGGTAAGGCTCTGCTCATGGTCAAGAGCGTGTGAGGTGCGTTGCTAACGCCAGCTGGGCAGCCAGAGCTCGGCCTGCCAGTGCCCCGGGCTGATCGGCATCCCGACGAGGATCGGCCACAGCCAGGCGAAGTTCGCCACGGCCGCCCCCACCCACAGCCCCACGAGCAGCAGCCCGGTCTGCCGCCGCTCGGAGCCCAGCCGCCCCGCGCGCCCGAGGATGTCCCCCATGACGAGGACGGTGGCCAGCACCAGGAACGGGGCCAGCGGCGTCATGTAGAAGAAGTACATCTGCCGGTCGATGTGGACGAACCACGGCAGGAAGCCGGCGCCGTAGCCGACGAGGACGGCGATGTAGCGCCAGTCCGCCCGGGTGACCGAGCGCCACAGCGCCCAGCCGAGCACCGGGATCGCGGGCCACCACAGCGCGGGCGTGCCCACGAGCATGACCGCGCTCCTGCAGGAGCCGTCCCCGCAGGTCACGTCCGACTCGTAGAAGTAGAGCATCGGTCGCAGGCCCATCGGCCACGTCCACGGCTTGGACTCCCACGGGTGCGGATGCCCGACGGGCGTGTCCAGACTCTCGTGGAACGCCAGCACGTGCCCGGAGTAGTACCAGAGCGAGCGCAGCGCGTCCGGCACGAACGCCCACGGGCCGCCGGTCCCGACCGACCGCCCGACGACGTGCCGGTCGATCCCCGTCTCCGACCCGAACCAGGCCCACCAGCAGGCCAGATAGGTGAGCAGCGGCAGCACCGCGAGCACGCCGGCGGCGGGCAGCAGGTCCCGCCGCAGCGTGCCGACCCAGGGCCGGACGACCCCGGCGGCGCGGCGCGCGGACACGTCCCAGAACACGGCGAGGACGCCGAAGAAGACGATCCAGTAGACGCCGGACCACTTCACGCCGCACGCCATGCCGAGCAGCACCCCGGTGGCGATGCGCCACCAGCGCACGCCCAGCGCGGGGCCGAGCGGGTTGTCCCCGACCCGCGTGAGCAGGGCGCGGAGCCGCTCGCGCCCGTCGTCCCGGTCCCGGACGAGGGTGCAGAACGCCGCGAGCACGAAGAACGCCTGGAAGATGTCCAGCATCCCGACCCGGGCCTGGACGTGGGACACGCCGTCGCAGATCAGGAGCACCCCGGCGATGCCGCCGAGCAGCGTGGATCCGGTGAGCCTGCGCGCCACCCGGACGATCATCAGGATCATCAGGGTGCCGCAGAGCGCGGCCGCGACCCGCCAGCCGACGGGGTCGTAGCCGAAGAGCCACTCGCCGAGCGCGATCAGCTGCTTGCCCAGCGGCGGGTGCGCGACGAGCTCGTACCCCGGGTTGTCCTCGACACCCCCGTTCCGCAACATCTGCCAGGCCTGCGGGACGTAGTGCTTCTCGTCGAACACGGGGGTGCCCGAGTCCGTCGGGTAGCCCAGCCCGGTGAACCGCAGCACGCCGCCGAGCAAGGTCAACGCGAGAGCGGTGATCCATCCGCGGGCGGTGTCGGTGGGCATCGGCGGGCCGAGCAGGCGCACGGGATCGGTCTCGGGTGCGCGCAGCGGAGGCGGGGTCCCGACGGTCGCGACGCCCGCGGGCGCCTGCTCGCCGGACTCCACGACCCGGTCCCTGCGTGTTGCCGGGGTCGCCTCCATCGCGCCCGATCGTAGAGTCACGGCCATGCTCGTACTCGCCGCCACCCCGCTCGGCGACCCCCGGGACGCGTCCGTCCGGCTGCGGGAGGCGATCGGGACCGCGGACGTGATCGCCGCGGAGGACACCCGCCGCTTCCGGGTGTTGGCGTCGGCCCTCGGGGTCACGCCCGCGGGCCGGGTGGTCAGCCACTTCGACGAGAACGAGGCGGCTCGCCTGCCCCGCCTGCTCGACGACCTCCGGGCGGGCCGGACCGTACTGGTCCTCACCGACGCGGGGATGCCCGCCGTGTCGGACCCGGGCTACCGGCTGGTCGCGGCGGCCGCGGCGGAGGACCTGCCGATCACCTGCCTGCCCGGGCCGTCCGCGGTGACCACGGCGCTGGTGCTGTCGGGGCTGCCCTGCGATCGGTTCTGCTTCGAGGGCTTCGCCCCGCGGACCGAGGGCAAGCGCCGGAGCTGGTTCCTCGAGCTCGTGCGGGAGCGGCGTGCGACGGTGTTCTTCGAGTCGCCGCGCCGCCTGGCCGAGACGCTGACGGTCGCGGCCGAGGTGCTCGGGGGCGAGCGGCGGGCGGCGGTGTGCCGGGAGCTCACGAAGACCTACGAGGAGGTTCGGCGGGGGACGCTCGCGGAGCTCGTCGCGTGGGCGGTCGAGGACGAGGTGCGCGGCGAGATCACGGTCGTCCTGGCGGGGACGAGCGACGCGGCGCCGACGGTGGAGTCGCTGGTCCCGGCGGTGCAGGAGCGCGTGGCGGACGGGGAGCGCCTCAAGGACGCGGCCGCGGCGGTGGCGGCGGCGACGGGTGTGTCGAAGCGGGACCTGTACAACGCGGCGCTCGCGGCCCGCTGACGCTCCGCACTAGCGTGCCGTGAGGCAGGCCTCCAAAAGCCGGGTGCCGTGCTCGACGAGGAGGTCCCGGTCCACCGGCGTGCCCTCGTCCTGCCAGGCCAGGATCAGCTCGGCGAGCCCGCCGAGGCAGAAGTGCGCGGCCGCGTAGAGGCGGTGCGGTTCCACCGGCAGGGGGGCCCTCGACAGCTCGTTCGCGATGATCGAGGCGAAACCCCTGGTCGCGGCGCGACGGCGGGCCATGAGGACCGGCGAGCCGGTGGCCTGGACCATGACCGCGCTCTGTCGGGGGTTCTCGGCGAAGACGTCCGCGACGGCGGTGAGGACGGCGTGCACCCGGGCGTAGAGGCTCCCGCCCGCGGCCTCCATCGCCCCGAGGACGACGGCGGCGCGCTCGTTCGTGGCCTCGTCGAAGACGTCCGCGAGCAGCTCGTCCCGTGAGGTGTACTCGGCGGCGAAGTCCTGCGGGGTGAGCCCCGTGGCCGCGCACACCGCCTCCGCGGTCACGGACGCCCAGCCCGTGTCCGCCCAGAGCCGCAGTCCGGCCTCGCGCAGCGCGGCGCGTCTGGGGTCGGTCTCCTCCGGCTCCAGCGCGCGCTGCGGTGCGGCGTCCACGACCTCACCGTAGCCCGCCCCGACCGTCCGGCGGCCCGATCCGCCCGGTCGGGGGTGGTCGCCGCGGCCGTCCTACGCTGGTCACATGACCTCCTCCGTGCTGACCGCCGTGGCGTGGCCGTACGCCAACGGTCCGCGGCACATCGGCCACGTCTCCGGCTTCGGTGTGCCCTCCGACGTCTTCTCGCGCTTCCGGCGGATGACGGGGGACAAGGTCCTCATGGTCAGCGGCACGGACGAGCACGGCACCCCGATCCAGGTGCAGGCGGACGCGGAGGGGCTCACCCCCCGGCAGCTCGCGGACAAGTACAACGGCGTGATCACCCGGGACCTGCAGGGCCTCGGGCTGAGCTACGACCTGTTCACGCGCACCACGACGTCGAATCACTACGACGTCACGCAGCAGATGTTCCTGTCGCTGTACAAGAACGGCTACATCGTCCCGAAGACGCAGATGGGCGCGATCAGCCCGTCCACCGGCCGCACGCTGCCGGACCGCTACGTCGAGGGCACGTGCCCCATCTGCGGGTACGACGGTGCGCGCGGCGACCAGTGCGACAACTGCGGCAACCAGCTCGACCCGGCCGACCTGATCAACCCTCGTTCGAGGATCAACGGGGAGACGCCGAAGTTCGTCGAGACCGAGCACTTCTTCCTCGACCTGCCCGCGTTCGCCGAGTCGTTGGGGCGCTGGTTGTCCACGCGCACCGACTGGCGGCCGAACGTGCTGCGCTTCTCGGCCAACCTGATCGACGACCTGAAGCCGCGCGCCATCACCCGCGACCTGGACTGGGGGGTCCCCGTCCCGCTCGACGGCTGGTCGGACAATCCGCTCAAGAAGATCTACGTCTGGTTCGACGCCGTCATCGGCTACCTCAGCGCGTCCATCGAGTGGGCGCGGCGCGGCTCGGACCCGGACGCCTGGCAGCAGTGGTGGACCGACCCGTCCGCCGAGGCCTTCTACTTCATGGGCAAGGACAACATCACGTTCCATTCGGTGATGTGGCCCGCGATCCTGTTGGGGCACAACGGCGCCGGCGACCGCGGGGGCTCGCCGGGGACCTTCGGCGAGCTCAACCTGCCCAGCGAGATCGTGTCGTCGGAGTACCTCACGATGAGCGGCTCGAAGTTCTCCACCTCGCGCGGCACGGTGATCTACGTCGGGGACTTCCTGCGCGAGTTCGGGCCGGACGCGCTGCGCTACTTCATCGCCGTCGCCGGGCCGGAGAACCAGGACACCGACTTCACCTGGGAGGAGTTCGTGCGCAGGCAGAACTTCGAGCTGGCGAACGAGTGGGGCAACCTCGTCAACCGCTCGGTGTCCATGGCGCACAAGAACGTCGGGGCCATCCCGAAGCCGGTCGCCGTCACCGAGGCGGACACCGACCTGCTGGCCGCGTCGCGCGCGGGCTTCGACACCGTCGGGGACCTGTTGCGGCGCAACCGCTTCAAGCAGGCGATCGGCGAGGCCATGCGCGTGGTGAGCTCGGCGAACAAGTACCTGTCCGACCAGGAGCCGTGGAAGCGCAAGGACGACCCGGACCGTCGGGACACGATCCTGCACACCGCGCTGCAGGTCGTCTCGGACGCGAACACCCTGCTCACCCCGTTCCTCCCGCACGCCGCGCAGAAGGTGCACGAGGCGCTGGGCGGCGAGGGCGTCTGGGCGGCCCAGCCGGAGATCACGCAGGTGGACGACCTGGGCGACGGCCCCGCCTACAACATCCTGACCGGGGACTACGAGACCCAGCAGGCGGTCTGGGAGAGCCGCCCCATCGAGGTCGGCAGGCCCCTGCAGAAGCCCACCCCCCTGTTCCCGAAGCTGCCGCCCGAGCTCGGCGAGGAGGGCCCCGAGTGGGCCCCGATCCAGCCGTGACACCCCGCCCAACGGCCCATTATGGAACCTTAATGCGTTCTGTGACGGCGTTATCCCCCATTACGGTTCCATAATGCGAGCTCAGCGAATGCGAGCTCAGCGAATGCGAGGTCGGCGGTGAGTCGGCGGGAGGTGCCCGGGCCTCCGGAGGCGCTCGGGGCGTTCACTGTGGACGCGCACACGCATCTCGACGCGTGCGGGTGCACGGATGCCGCGTCCGTCCGGGCCGCGATGGACCGGGCGAGCGCGGTGGGGGTGATCGGGGCCGTGACCGTGGCCGACGACCTGCCCGCCGCCCGGGCGGCCGTGGCGGCGGCGCACTGGGACGCGCGGGTCCTCGCGGCCGTGGCGCTGCATCCCACGCGGACGAAGGCGGTCACCGAGGACGAGTTCGCGGAGATCGAGCGGCTGGCCGCCGATCCGCGGGTGGTCGCCGTCGGGGAGACCGGGCTGGACTACTACTGGGACCACTCGCCGCCCGAGGCGCAGCAGGAGTCCTTCCGGTGGCACATCGACCTGGCCAAGCGGCTCGCCAAGCCGCTGATGGTCCACGACCGGGACGCCCACACGGACGTCCTGCGGATCCTGCGCGAGGAGGGCGCCCCGGACACGGTGATCCTCCACTGCTTCTCCGGGGACGCGGCGATGGCGCGCGAGTGCGTGGACGCCGGGTACGTGCTGTCCTTCGCCGGGACCGTCACGTTCCGTAACGCCAAGGACCTGCGGGAGGCGGCCGTCGTTCCGCCGGACGATCTCGTCCTCGTCGAGACGGACGCCCCGTTCCTCACCCCGCACCCCCACCGCGGCCGCGCGAACGAGCCGTTCTGCCTGCCGTGGACCGTGCGCGGGCTGGCCGAACTCCGTGGGGCACAGGCGGATTCGCTCGCCGAGGCCACCCTGCGCAACGCCCGGCGCTGCTACGGGCCCTTGATCCCGGCGGATGTGACGTCGCCGGACGGTCGCACGTCTCGTTCGGCGTAGCCAGGGCACCGTTCGGCGCTACCGCCCGTGTCGGCGTCGAAGCAGGCGAGCGCGCCCCGTTACGGTTCCGTGATCGCCCAGCCGGGATGGGTCGCTCCCCAGCACCGGTGTCGCGACGGCCGGCCGCACTCAGCGGCCGCCGTCGCGCGCCACCCCTGCCCGGTCCGACGAGCGTCTGGAAGCCAGTGGTCGACGTCTCCGCACGCGCGCGCAGGCGCGCGTCCCGGGTCCGCCTCGGACTCGAGGCCGCGCCCGATGCTGCCCCGGAACAGTCCGGCGTGTGGCTGGAGCGCGAGACCGACTCGGCGGAGGGCTACGTCCCCGGTTCCTGGCAGGACGACCTGCCGTCGGACCCGTTCCCGCGGGTCGGCGCCGAGCTCGAGCCGCTGACGGCGCCGGTCGAGGTGGTGCGGGACTGGTTCGCCGAGGACGCCGAGACCGGCTCGCTGCCGGTCGTCGAGCCCGCGACCGGCGCGTTCACCATGGTCCGGGACCCGCGCACGGGGCTGTTCGAGTCCGTCCGGGCCGAGGCGCCCGTCGCTGCGGAGGACGAGTGGACCGGCGCCCTCCCCGTGCTCGCGGACGACGGCACGGCCGCGTTCCCCGTGGTCGAGGACGAGACACCGACGGGGGCGCTCCCCGTCGTCGAGGCCCCGGTCGTCGAGGCCCCGGTCGAGACGCCGGTCGTCGAGGACGAGCCGAGGACCGAGGCGTTCGCGGTCCTCGCCCCGGCCGAGGCCCTCGCGCAGGTCGAGCCGGAGCCCGTCGAGGTCGCCGAGCCGCCCGCAGGCCTGAACCGCCGCCGTCCCGCCACCCACACGATCCCGCGCCGCACGCGCACCCGGCCCGCCCCGCTCACCGGCCGGCGGGGGTCCAAGGTCGCCGCCCTCGTCGCGTTGCTGCTGCTCACCGTGGCCAGCGGCTCGGCCCTGGCGATGGACAAGGCGATCACGGTGACCGTGGACGGCCAGGACCGCACGGTGCACACCTTCGCCGGGGACGTCCAGGGCGTGCTGGCCGCGGCGGGGATCGCGGCGAGCCCGCAGGACCGGGTTGAGCCCGCGCTCACCACGGACCTCGTCTCCGGGGACCAGGTGATCGTCGACCGCGCCCGGATGCTCACCGTGACCCAGGGCGGGCAGACGCGGAACGTCTGGACCACCGCGGCGTCGATCGACGAGGCGCTCAAGGGGATGGGCGTGACCGTGGCGCCGATCCAGATGTCGCTCTCCCCGGACACGCCCATCCCGATGAGCGGCCTGGACGTGCAGATCGAGGTCTCCCACGCCGTCACGCTCGTGGACGGCACGGGGGCTCCGCAGGACGTCACGTCGAACGCGGGCACGGTCGCAGGTCTGCTGGCCGAGCGCGGCATCACCCTCGGCCCGGACGACGTCTCGGTCCCCAGCAGCGACACCCCGCTGACGGACGGGCTGCAGGTCCACCTCGTGCGCAACGGCGAGGGCGAGGTCGTCGAGGTCCGCAAGATCGACCCGCCGGTGCAGGAGATCGAGGACCCGGAGCTGCCGCGCGGGCGCAAGCAGGTCGTGGACCCCGGCAAGCCCGGCGAGCAGACCGCCGTCATGCGGGTCTACGTGCAGAACGGACAGGAGGTCCGCCGCGAGCAGATCCGCGGCGGCGCGAGCACCCCGCCGTCGCCGAGGATCGTCAAGGTCGGCACGAACGACGACAAGCCCGCGGTCCCGCAGATCAGCGACGGCGCCGTCTGGGACCAGCTGGCCAACTGCGAGGCCGGCGGCAACTGGGCGATCAACAGCGGCAACGGCTACTACGGCGGCGTGCAGTTCGACGCCTCGACCTGGCGGGCCTACGGCGGCGCCCAGTACGCCCCGCTGCCGCACCAGGCCAGCCGCGAGGAGCAGATCGCCGTGGCGAGCAAGGTCCGCGACTCCCGCGGTGGCTTCAGCGCCTGGCCCGCCTGCGCCCGCAAGCTCGGCCTACCGCGCTAGTGCGGTGAACGTTCCTGGTCACCGCACTAGGTCGATCCCGACCGCCGCGCCGAGGTCACGCAGGGCCTGCTCCTCACTCGTCACCTTGATCGCCCGCATGCCCAGCGCGGCGGCCGGTTTGCAGTTGATGCCCAGGTCGTCGAGGTAGATACAGTCGCTCGGCTGCACTCCGAGTGCGGCGCAGGCCAGCTCGTAGATCTCCGGGTCCGGCTTGCGGATGCCGACCTTGCCGCTCTCCACGACGTGGTCGAACCGCGCCATGATCGCGGCGATCTCGGCGGCGCGGTCCGCCGACCGGGACGTCTGCGCGCGGTGGCCCGGGGCCACGGTGTTCGTGATGCAGCCCAGGGTGTGTCCGCGCTCCTTCAGGGTGTCGATCGCGGCGACCATCCGCGGCCGCACGGCGCCGGCCAGCACCGCGAGCACCGCGCTGCCGGGCAGGTCGTGGCCGAGCGCGCGGGCCTCGGCGGCGAACTCGCGGTCGAAGGCGTCGGCGTCGATCTCGGCGCGCTCGAAGCGGGCCCACGCGTTGGTGTCCGGGTTCGTCGAGTTGATCCGCCGGACGAGGTCGCGGGGCAGCCCGCGCTCGGCCTCGACGCGCGCGAAGGCCTCGAAGGGGGACGCGGTGATCACGCCGCCGAAGTCGAACACGACGGCCGGGAGGTCGGTCATGGTGCGATCGTATTGCTCCCCGGCGACCGGCCACCGTCCCGAGTGGGGAGAATGTGCCGGTGACCGATCCCGCCACCTCCCGGCTGCTCGGCCCGGCCGAGGTGCGCGCGCTCGCCGACCGCTTCGGCATCCGCCCCACCAAGCGGCTCGGGCAGAACTTCGTGCACGACCCGAACACCGTGCGGCGCATCGTGAAGGCGGCCGACCTCAAGCCCGACGACGTGGTGGTCGAGGTCGGCCCCGGCCTCGACCACCACGTCGTCGGG
>Ga0207641_10001254_pt1 | contig 25266 bp, 19 predicted proteins | sample KBSSwiS62_FD_184306 | JGI IMG/M metagenome (GOLD analysis project Ga0207641, IMG submission 184306) | Switchgrass rhizosphere microbial communities from Kellogg Biological Station, Michigan, USA - KBS Switchgrass S6-2 (SPAdes) (version 2) | ecosystem: Host-associated > Plants > Roots >... | reverse complement strand
GAAATGACTGTGGATGAACTGCAGGAAAAAACAGACAGGATGAAAAAGCGCCTGGAAAATCTTGGCGAAGTGAATCCTACAGCCATCGAAGCATTTACTGAAATGAAAAAGCGCTATGAGTTTATTTTTGAACAAAAGAATGACCTTGTATCAGCAAAGGAAAGTTTATTACAGACGATCCAGGAAGTAGAAGCAACAGCAAATCAGAAATTTTTAGAAACATTCAATTTAGTAAGGGAACACTTCCTCCGGGTATTTAAGTCCTTATTTACAGAAGATGATCAATGTGACCTTATACTTGAGAACCCAGAGAATCTTGCCGAGACAGGGATTGATGTAATAGCAAAACCTAAAGGCAAACGACCATCCTCGCTTACTCAGTTGAGTGGTGGTGAAAGGACTTTAACAGCAACAGCTTTGTTGTTTGCGATCTACCTGATCAAGCCTGCACCATTCTGTATACTGGATGAGGTGGATGCACCTCTGGATGATGCCAATGTTGGAAAATTCACGAACATGATCCGTGAGTTTAGCGGCAATTCACAATTCATTATTGTAACACATAATAAAATGACCATGAGTGCGGTTGATGTTATATATGGTGTTACTATGCAGGAACCCGGTGTCAGCCGGTTAGTGCCGGTTGATTTCAGAAGCCTGAGTTAAGTGTATCAAAAAATAATTTTAAGTCCTGCTAACTAGCAGGATTTTTTTTAAATAATTTTTTATTATGCGAACAATTATTCTACTTATCGCTTCCAATGTATTTATGACGTTTGCCTGGTATTACCATTTAAAACAAGAGGGCTGGCCTTTATGGAAAGCAATTATGCTTAGCTGGTTTATAGCTTTGTTTGAATATTGTTTAATGGTACCTGCAAACAGAATTGGTTATGCAAACGGGTTTAGCGGCTTTCAGCTAAAGCTGGTACAAGAGATCATAACATTAGTTGTGTTTGCTGTCTTTGCAGTTGTCTACCTGAAAGAACCTTTGCACTGGAAATATCTTGTAAGCTTTTGCTTTCTTCTTGGCGCCGTTTATTTTATGTTTAAGAAGTAAACGTTCTTAACCTGATTGTTGCTTTACCTTTTGCTTTTTGATCATATCAGACTTTACTTTATTTATAGCTCCACTACTTAAAAGAAATACCCCAAAACTGATGCCTACAGAACAAATTATGCTGTGTAAGATCCAATTAGCCCGGATAAAATGTGAAAGAGAGTAGTACATAAAAAATATACCTCCGGCTACTAAAAGAAAGCCGAGCACTGTCTTGTAAACCCATTTTTCAAAATGATGATTTCCCATGAGTTAGTTTTTCAGGAATAATGTAAATTATTTTGAATTAACCGTTAAAAATCTGTCTTAACATGCTTTCTGGCGTTTTCCGTCTGTTTTCGCTATTTATGATTGTAGCTTTTAGCGATTATTTACCGGCGATCACTTCTATTATTTTTTCTACAGGCTTGTGGTAAATATCAGATTTCAGGATCCCCCATTTATTAAGCCGGTATTTTATGGAAGTGCCAATTACTCCCAACCCATATTTTGAACTCCGGCTAAAGTTAATAGATGAAGCTTCTTCAAAATATTTTGCCGGGCATGATATTTCACCGATCTCATAACCGAGATAAAAAATCTGGCACAGCATCTGGTTATCAAAAATAAAATCGTCGGAGTTTGCCTGGAGATTTAGTTTTTCTAAAACCTCTTTTGAAAAAGCCCTGTAACCAGTATGATATTCCGAAAGTTTTTGCCAGATAATAAAATTCTGAGTCCATGTAAGGATCCTGTTGGCAATGTATTTATAAACAGGCATTCCGTTGATCATTGCCCTGTCTCCCAAAATTCTTGAGCCCAGTACAACCTGGAAAACATCTTTGGCGATCAAATAGGCCATCGACGGAATAAGTTTAGGATTGTACTGATAATCGGGGTGAAGCATGATAACAATATCAGCGCCGATCTTTAATGCATAATTATAACAAGTTTTCTGGTTACCGCCGTAACCATAATTGCGATCATGTCTTAAAATATGATTGATACCGATCCGTTTTGCAACTTCAACGGTATCATCTTTACTGTTATCATCAACAAGTATCACATCATCTACAACATTAAAATCAATTTCGTTATAAGTTTTTTCGAGGGTTTTTGCTGCATTATACGCAGGCAGAACAACTATAACTTTTTTTCCGTGAATCATACAGATTGGCGTATTAATTTGGGCAGACAAAATATAAAACCTTAACCAAAAGGACAAGAATTAACGATAACAAGTTAATAAAGGAATGGTGATCAAGCTGTTTTTTTTCAATTCACCTTCTCTTTTCCTGATGAGAAGAGCATTAATAGTGAAGCAATGCCCATTATTACTACAAGAACAAGCTGGAGGCTATGTAAAAGAGTAGCAAAGGTTAGTCCATCCTCCCTGGAAAGACCGTAAAGCACTAACCCCTGCGATACAAGCAAATGGTAGGCCCCGATACCACCCTGTACGGGTGCTGACATTCCCAAACCACCGGCAACAAGCAGAAAGAGTGCTGCGCCTGGTCCAAGTCCGCTTGTAAAAGGGAATGTAAATAAGGCAACAAATACACCGAGATAATATAGCACCCAAATAAATATGGAATGAAAAATAAAAAGACCCGGTTGTTTCAATTTTGCAACTGAGCGAAGACCATCAATAAATCCTTTTGCAAGTTTTGAAAAAGCTGTTTCCTTTCCAATGGTTTTGTTCTTTCTGCTAAAATATATTAAAACTGAAAGCAGGGTAATCAGTACTATTACTATAATAGTAAGTAAAATTGGCGATCCCGAAAGCTGATCAATTTTTTTAATAAGTGGGTTAAAAATATTTTCACTGAAAAAATTACCAAGCCTTTTGAATTCAATAACTGCTGCAAGCAGCATGCATATCAAAAGACTGAGCACATCAATTACTCTTTCCACAATTACTGTTCCCAATAGCTTATTAAATGGTATTGATTCAGCTTTGCTCAATGCAGCACATCTTGACACTTCGCCAAGTCGGGGGAAAGCAAGGTTGGCAAAATAGCCTACCATCAGGGAGTAAGTGGTTTTTTTTAAAGAAGGAGTATATCCCAAAGGTTCAATCAATAAATTCCAACGATAGGCACGGATGATAAAAGCGATGAAAGATGTCAACATAGAAAGCAAAACCCAGAAAATATTCGCTTTTAGCATTTCTGAAAACAGTTTGCTGATATTAATACCCTTAAAAGCAAACCAAAGCAAGCCACTTGTAATAGCGAGAATTAGAAGGTATTTTAGTGCAGTAAATAGTTTTTGGTTCATGAAAGTTTTTTGGCTGCTATGAATTTTTACTAAAATAAGGAGGTTGCCCGGTTTGATGAACGGTGTCAACAACAAACCTTAAACTAACTGGTTCTTGAAATAACAAAAATACAGGCTGGTTAGCTATAACTTTTTGAAATCTTTAAAATTTTCATTAGGTTTATCGACAATGCTAATATATATTCATTAAATAATACTTTAAGATAATATATCAATATAGAAGTGATCATGAAAAAAATATCTGTTATTATCCCGGTGTATAATGAGGAAGAGAATGTTGGAGACCTTCACGCAGAAATAACAGATACTTGTATTAAAAATCAATACGAATACGAAATTATTTTTATCGATGATGGCTCAACAGATAAAACAACGGAACAGATAAAGAGACTTTCTCCGGTTACTTTGATCAGGTTTCGTAAGAATTTTGGACAAACTGCAGCTTTGGATGCAGGGATTAAGCATGCAAAAAACGATTATATCATAACAATGGATGGGGATAGGCAAAATGATCCGAATGATATCCCGAAATTGATCTCCTATCTCGAAGAAAATAATCTTGATGTAGTTTCCGGCTGGCGAAAAAAAAGAAAAGATGGGTTTTTGAAAAGATTTGTATCCCGAGGTGCGAACTTATTAAGAAGTATTCTTATTCATGATGGCATAAAAGACAGCGGATGCAGTTTAAAAGTTTATAAAAGAGAGTGTTTTCAACAGGTAAGCTTATTTGGTGAGATGCATCGGTTTATTCCGGCTATTTTAAAAATAAAAGGATTTGAAATAGGTGAGATGGAAGTAAATCATCGCCCAAGAACAAAAGGTAAAACCAAATATAACTGGCACAGGACATTCAAAGGATTTATAGATATGATCTCAGTTTGGTTCTGGAATAAATTTGCTGTACGACCCCTTCATTTGCTCGGCGGAATAGGATTGTTTTTTCTTTTGATCGGTGCACTTTTCGCTGTTACGACTGTTTATACTTTTTTTGACAAGAGCCAGGATCTGTCCGATACACTTTTGCCCATTATGACTATTTTTTTTATTATTACCGGCCTTCTGCTTTTTGTACTGGGACTAATATCTGATATACTTGTAAAGAGTTATTATGAAACGACACGGGACAGTTCTTACAATATTAAAGAAATAATAGAAAACTAATGAGCAGCATTCTCATAACGGGTTCAAGCGGATTTATCGGGAGCCGCACTGCGCAGTTACTGTTAGAGAATGGCAATGAAGTAGTTGGTATTGATAATATGAATGATTATTACGATATCCGGCTAAAGCAATATCGTTTGAAGAACCTGCAAAAATTTGATCAATTCCGATTCTGCCACGTGGACATTGAAAATCTAAGAGATCTGGAAAAGATTTTTGCTGAACATCACTTTGATTCCATCATCAATCTTGCTGCACGTGCAGGTGTCAGGTACAGTATTGAGAACCCTCATGTATATATGACTACTAATGCTGACGGCACCCTGAATATCCTGGAAATGATGCGCAAATATGAGATCAAGAAAATGGTGCTTGCTTCAAGCTCTTCCCTTTATGCAATGCAGACTATGCCTTTTTCCGAAGATCTTCCGGGAAACACACCGGTGTCACCATACGCTGCCTCAAAAAAAGCTGCTGAGGTCATTGCATACACTTATCATTTTCTTTTTGGATTTGACATCACCATCCTGAGATATTTTACCGTGTATGGCCCAGCAGGAAGGCCGGATATGAGTGTATTTCGTTTTATAAAATGGATCGATGAAAGCATACCGATTGAATTGAATGGTGATGGCTCTCAATCGAGGGATTTTACGTATGTTGATGACATTGCAGGAGGAACCATAAAAGCGCTTAATAGTAAGGGGTATGAAATTATAAATCTTGGTGGAGGAAAAAACCCTTTCACTTTGAATTATATGATCAAGAAAATTGAAGAGTATCTTGGAAAGAAAGCATTGATCAATTATAAAGATTTTCATAAAGCGGATGTGATGGAAACATGGGCTGATATTTCGAAAGCGAAAGAACTTTTAAACTGGGAACCGGTTGTTTCTTTTGATGATGGACTGAAACGGACAGTTGACTGGTACCTGGAGAATAAAAATTGGTTAAGTAAAATCCCCCTGCCGTAATCATAATGGTATGCAGATATTAATGTTGAATTATGAGTTTCCTCCTTTGGGAGGTGGTGCAGGTAATGCAAATTATTTTCTCTTTAAGGAACTTTCAAAAGCAGATAACCTTAAAATTGACCTGGTCACATCTTCCGTTTCATCATTTAGGATCGAAAAATTTTCAGAAAATATCACTATACATTATTTAGATATCGGCAAACAGGGGAATTTACTTTACCAATCGAATAAAGATTTGTTACGCTATTCGTACAAAGCATATTTTTATTCGAAGCAGTTAATAAAAAATAACCAATTCGATTTCATTCATGCATTTTTTGGGATACCATGCGGGTACATTGCTTATAAGTTGAGACTTCCTTTTATTATCTCTTTAAGAGGTTCTGATGTACCCGGCCATAATCCTGGGTTTAAAAAAATTCATAAGCTGCTTTATTATATAAACAGGAAAACGTGGCGAAAGGCAAAAGAAATTATTGCAAACAGCGAAGATTTAAAAAGAACAGCTTTAAAAACAAATTTTGTTGATCATATTGAGGTGATCCCAAATGGCGTTGATTGTAACTTATTTAAGCCTTATCAGCAAAAGAAAAGCAACGAGGACTTAAACCTGTTATTTGTCGGTCGTTTGAACAAAGTGAAAAATATTGATGTAATCATAAGAACCGTTGCCGAATTAAGTGGCGTAATATTAAACATTGTTGGTGACGGACCTGAAAAAGAGAATCTGCAGATATTAGTACAATCACTGGACATTGCCGGCAAAGTAAATTTTTTAAATCGCAGAAGCCATGACGAGTTGAAGGATATTTACAATCAAAATGACTTATTTCTTTTGTTGTCTTTAGGCGAAGGTGGAAGCAATGTGGTAATGGAAGCAATGGCTTGTGGAATGCCTGCAATAATTATGAATACCGGCGGTGCCGAAAACATCATTAAGGGAAATGGTTTTGTTCTTAATAAATTAACAACAGAGATTTTAACAGAGAAAATTAATTACTTTATAAAAAATAAAGAGGAGATTATAAAGATGGGAAGAAGATCAAGAGATATTGCAGAAAGTTTTAGCTGGGAAAACACCGCGAAACAATATTCAAAAATATATTGTGACCTGATTTCCTCCACTAGAAAGGTAAAAGAATAATTATGTGTGGCATAGCTGGTTTTAACTGGAATGATACGACATTAATAAAAAAAATGTCTGATTCCATCCTCCACAGGGGTCCGGATGACGAGGGCTTCTATTGTGACGATAGAGTTTCGCTTGGCCACAGGCGTTTAGCCATTATCGACCTTTCTGTTAAGGGAAAACAGCCAATGGAATATGATGATTGCTTCATTGTATTTAATGGGGAAATATATAATTTTCCTGAACTCAAAAAAGAACTGATTGATAAAGGGCATCATTTCGTTTCTGGCTCTGATACCGAAGTTATTTTACATGCTTACCGGGAGTATGGGGAAAAATGCGTGGAAAAATTGAATGGCATGTGGGCTTTTTGTATCTATGATAAAAGGAAAAGCATTTTATTTCTGTCACGTGACAGGTTTGGAGAAAAACCACTTTATTGTTACTCGGATAATGATAAATTTATTTTCGCATCCGAAATCAAAGCCATCAGGCAACAGCCTTTAAACTTAACAATAAACACTCTTGCTTTAAATTTCTATTTCTATCAAAAATACATAGGAGGGGACCTGTCCATCTTCAATTCAATTCATAAGCTTAAACCAGGTCATAACCTGGTTTATGATCTTAATAAAAAATCACTTCTCAATTATCCGTATTATCTTCTTGAAAAAGAAATTGAGAAAGTCAGTAATATCCCTCTTGATGAGAAACTGAAACTGATAAAGGAGCTTATACCCGATGCAACTGAAAAGAGATTGATTGCTGATGTCCCGGTAGGTAGTTTTCTTTCAGGTGGTGTTGATTCATCCCTGATTTCAGCCATCATTGCAAAAAAGGTGAATCAGTTTAAGACTTTTTCAATTGGCTTTAAAGAAAAGTCCTTCGATGAACTCCCTTATTCAAAGATGGTTGCGAAACATATAAAGACGGATCACCAGTACGAGTATGTGCCGATCGATGAAAACGTTATTGAGCGGGTAATAGGTAATCTTGATGAACCTTTTGGTGATTCGTCTATTATTCCAGTATATCTCTTGTCAAAGATGACACGGAAAAATGTAACTGTATCTCTGTCCGGGGATGCCGGCGATGAGGTTTTTGGAGGCTATGATACCTATATGGGCCTTATGATTGCAAAACACTTTCCTGGATTTTTACTCGGTGGAATCCGTGCAATGACAAACTTATTTCCTCCATCTGATAAAAAAGTCTCTTTCGTATTTAAGGTAAAAAGATTTTTAGGCAGCAGCGATAAGAATATCAGTATCCGACATCTTAACTGGATGGCAACATTCCAGGAGAAAGAACGGAGATCGTTATTGAATGGGAACTTCAAGCATGACAGTAGTTTCATCCCGACAGGTGTTGACCCTATCATAAAAGATGAATTACTTACTGTTCAGTTGAACGATATACACAACTATCTTGCTGAAGATATTTTGAAAAAGACTGATGCCGCATCAATGATGAATTCTCTCGAAGTGCGGGTACCATTCCTTGATCATCGTTTGGTTCCGTTGGTCTTAAGCTTGCCCGATAAATATAAGATAAGAAGATTTAAAACCAAGTGGTTATTGAAGGAGCTTGCTCATTCTTATATTCCCGGTGAAATCATTAATAGAAAAAAAAGAGGATTTACCGTACCGGTTTCAAAATGGATAAAAGAAAGTGAATTGATAAAAAGATATCTTACGGATGACGAAGCATTTGCACATGGGATGCTTAATAAGGAATACCTTATTGATTTATATACGCAGCACATAAATAACAAAAAAGACAATGCCCGAGAGTTGTGGCTTGCTTTTGTTTTCAATTATTGGTGGAAGAAATCAATCTATGACCGACAACATTCAATTTGACTTTGGACAAAACTGGGATGAATTTTCAAAACATTCATTAACACCTGAAAAAGTTCAGCAAGCTGTTTTGAACTTTTCAGAACTGGTGGATGGTATCGACTTGGAAAATAAATCCTTCCTTGATATAGGCTTTGGGCAGGGATTAGGCTTACTCACAGCTACCAGGTTAAAAGCAAAAACAGTAGGATGCGACATCAATCCCAAATGTGGATATGTGCTGGGTCAAAATAAAAAATTTTTCCCAGAGATTGAACAGGTTAAAATCCCAGTCGTTATAGGTTCAGTGCTTGATGAAACTGTTATTAAAAAGATCAGGGATCAAAGCCCTGATAAAAATGGGAACTATGCTATTGTTCATTCGTGGGGAGTATTACATCACACCGGAAAAATGTGGGAAGCTATCAACAATGCCGCGAATTTGGTAAGTGACAAAGGGATTTTTATTATTGCTATTTACAATCGGCACTGGTCATCACTAATGTGGAAATTTATCAAATGGTTTTATAATATTTCTCCACGTTTTATGAAATGGGTGATCATAAAATTTTTTTATGTCGTTATTGCCATTGCCAAATTTTTGGTGACGGGTAAAAATCCTTTTAAAACGAAAAGGGGAATGAATTTCTATTATGATGTTATTGACTGGGTGGGTGGTTACCCTTATGAATATGCATCGAGAGATGAGATCAAAAACTTTGTTGAAAAAAAAGGATATAAATTGATTAAGTTTAATAAAGCGAAGGTCCCAACCGGGTGTAACGAATTTATTTTTGAAAAATATTAATAAATTTTTCGTTTAATGGGAAATAAAAATCAGAAACCAGATAATTATAAGTTATATGAGGAAAACTGGCAAGACTGGAATAATATGAAAATCCATGGTCCAGCAAGTAACTTTTTGCGATATCTTATAACAGAATCATTAGATTCTATCGATAATAAATATTCAGTTAGATCAGTATTGGATGTTGGATGCGGCGAAGGAACTAACACAGCGCTGATAGCAAAACTTTTTTCAGATGCTTCTGTCCTAGGAATAGATTTCTCTTTGACGGGTATCGAATGTGCACAACAACGTTATAAATTTCAAAACCTTTTATTTAAACACGATATAAATTCAGAGGCATTAAATTTAAAGTATGATCTTGTTACGTGTTTTGAAGTCATTGAACATGTTGAAGATTGGAAGGGATTTCTAAAAATGATCGCTTCTGCTTCTGATAAATATGTTTTGATCTCTACGCCAACTGGAAAAATGAGGGAGTTTGAAGTAAATGTCGGTCATTTACGAAACTTCAAAAAAAATGAAGTTGAAAATGAAATGCAAAATTTGGGGTTTAAAACAGTTCGGGCATATTATGCTGGATTTCCTTTTTATAGCCCAATTTATAGAGACTTGTGTAATAAAATGAATGTTGGAGGTAATTCATTTGAAAAGGGTGAATACTCTTTTAAACAACGCTTAATTTCAAATATAATATATTTTTCATTTCGTTATCTTTCAACAAAGAAAAATCATGGCGATAAATTTTGTGCTTTATTTGAAAAAAATAGTTGAATAAATGAGCATACGACTTCTTATTACTATTGATACAGAACAAGATTATGATACACATTGGCGAAAACAAAATCCAATGACATTTACTTCTGTAATAGAAGGGATTCCTAATTTACTGCGACCCATTTGGAATCGAACCAATGTAAATCCGATTTATTTTGTTTCACCTGAATTACTATATAATGATGATTGTTGCAATGTATTGAAGGAAGAAATTGCATCAGGAGCGATAATCGGAGCTCATCTTCATCCAGAATACATAGAACCTAACTTAGGCGTGACTGATTTTGATGGAAAACCGAATTATGAGTTTGCGTGTTTTGCTCACGATACTGAAATTGAATTTCAAAAAATAAAAAACTTGACTGAATTAATAATAAGAAAACTTAATGTAAAACCAGAATGGTACAGAGCAGGAAGATATGGTGCTGATTTGGACACGATTAAATCTCTAAAAAAATTGGGATATAAATATGATAGCTCTGTAACACCACTTCTTGATTGGTCTGGAATTGGGGGGCCAGATCATAGCAAAGCACCTGAACAACCATATTGGATAGATTCAAACGATTATTATAAAAGCACTTCTGAAAATCAAAGCATTGGGATATTAGAATACCCAATTACAATTTCTGGGAAACGTTTTGGGATTTTCGGTAATTTATTACCCGATAAGTGGCTTTTTTATAACTGGATAAGACCTTCACACATGACTGTTTTTGAACAGAAAATTCTAATTAAGAAGTTTCTAAAAAAATATAAAGATCCTACATTGGTAATGATGTTTCACTCCGAAGAAGTTATGATTGGCAAAAGCCCATATGTGAGAAATAGATTTATGCAGAATATATTTTTGAAAAACATTGAAAGCATCATTAGATATTGTTTAAGCCCCAAATAAATATTTTTAAATTGAATTTTATCACCAACCGTTATGGACACCACAATGAACTTCAGAGGCCAGAAGAAACTTTACTTAAGCTGTATGAGAATGAGCTAAATAATATGGCCATGCTTGATATTGGAGTTGGTGGTGGAAGAACGGCGTTGCATTTTTTACCATTGGTGAAACAATATACAGCCATTGATTATTCTGATGAGATGATCCAGGTTTGCAAGAATAGATTTCCTGAATATAAAGATCAATTTAAAATTGCTGATGTCCGTGACCTTTCAGCTTTTGATGAAAATTCTTTCGACTTTGTATTGTTCAGCTTTAATGGGATAGATTATATTTCACACCAGGACAGGCTAAAAGCTTTTTCCGAAATAAAACGAGTTCTAAGGAAGGAAGGACTTTTTGTTTTCTCCTCCCATAATTTACAAAGCGATACTTTATCAAAAATTAATTATTCACTTAATCCCGTTAAGTTATTGGAGAACGTCATTAAATTTATATATATCAAATTCAGTAACAACAATATTGAAGATTTAAGGCGAGAAGGTTATGCATTAATAAAAGACGGAGGGCATTTTTTTAAATTAAAGAATTATTATATCAAGCCGCAAATGCAAGTTTCACAATTGTCCGAATTTGGATTCCGTCATATAAAACTATATTCACTTTATTCAGGCGAAGAAATAACTTCAGGATTTGAAGCAGTAAATGATCCCTGGGTATATTATACTTGTACCAGTTAAGCTACCTGTTCAATGATTAGAGCAAGACGAATATTTTTTATTGGAATAGATGATGTTTGGTTTGATAAACCAGGATTTATTAATTCGAAAAAATCAATTTCTATTTTACATACACAACTGGAAATTGAAAGAAAAAAATACTCAGTACGAGTGATCGAGAAGACTTTTTTAATTGATCTACGACTTCCTATTGATAAAATATTTAATGCATTCGAACCTAAGTCAGCAAGGTATCCAATTCGAAAAGCTGAAAGAGACGGTATAATTGTAAAAAAGGCTTCAACTGAAAAAGACAGGCAGGATTTTATTTCTTTTTTTAAACAATTTTCAGAGCAGAAGAAAATACCAAATATTAAAGAAGATGATTTGCAGTGGCAGGATATTTTTTGTGCATATTCTCCGGGCGGGGATTTTATTGGAGGTGCATCATTTATAAAGGCAAATGATAAGACTGTCTACCGTTATAAACATGGTGCTACGAATTATACGGGCAATGCCAATGATTTGTTGTTATGGCACGCGATCCAACATTCAAAGGAGGCGGGATTTGTTTTTTTTGATTTGGGTGGGGTCAGGGTTAATCAAAATAAAAACAGTTATTACTACAGGCATTATAAGTTTAAAGAGAAGTTTGGAGGAGTTCTTTCAGATTTTTATACATACATAAAATTTAAAAAACCTTTGAGTTACTTCATGATAATTCCTGATTTATTTGTAAAGTTGTTTTTTAAAGATGATTATACCAGCTTCATTAACTTTCTGAGTCGAATTAAAATTATGCGATGAAAAAAGTATTGTTAAAAACCCTGCTTCGCATATCAGTTTCTGCACTTTTGATTTTTTTGCTACTGCGCAAAACAGATTTTTCGGCTATTTTAAATACGATGCATGATTTTTCACTTACGAATTTACTTGCAGCGTTCTTATTGTTTTCTTTTACATTCGTTATACTTGCTTATAAATGGAAAATACTATTGCCCAAACAATCTTTATTCATACTCATTAAGACAATCCTGATCGGGCATTTTTATTCAACAGTTTTGCCCGGTCAAATTGCCGGTGAAGCAGCAAAGGCCTATACGCTTGGAAAGGGAAAGAAAAATGCTGAAGTTATTGCTGCATCAGTTCTGATAGATAAAATAACCGGGTTATTGGGACTGTTGATCGTAGGCATTTCGGGATTATTTTTTTCCAAAACAATAGTTCCTTCCGCTTTAACTATAAGTCTCATTATCGCAACATTCTTAGTTGTTTTGAGCCTTGTACTGATCCAGGTCAAACTTATTTTTACAAGTATTTTAAAGATCTTTAATTATTTAAAATCTGTTTTCCCCAAAGCAGGAAGGGTATTCAGCCAGATTGAACTTTTGATCCATGCCTGGAGAATGTATTCAGAAAAAAGCAAAATTCTTTTTTACAGTATTTTATTTGGAATAACATACCAGGTTGTAAGCATATTTACGAGCATGCTTTTGGCAAGTGACTTACACATTTCGGTTTCTTTTTTTGACTGGAGTTGGATCGCTGCATTTTTATCTTTTGCCCTCCTTATCCCACTAAGTATTGGAGGAATTGGCATAAGAGAAGGGACGTTGGTTGGAGTTCTCGCAATCGTTGGTGTGATTCCTGCAAATGCTCTTGCTTTATCTTTTTCTCTTTTTGCGTTTACTGTTATTTATGCGATAGTTGGTGGTATTGTAGCAAATAGTTCAATGTTTAAAAAAGGAAAAAGTTAGCAGGTTTATATTTTATCAGATTCTTTCGGTGTCTCACTTTTTGATTTTCTCCGTTGCGAAAACCAAATAAAGAATAAAAAAAGACAAATACTCACGGCTGACGCAATCGCACCTTCTTTCATTAAAGGAGCACTATATTTTAATTCGACAGTATGCTCGCCTTTATCCAATTGTAAGCCCATGAAGCCTATGTTAACCATTTCAATATTGGTTTTCTTTCCGTCAACGAAGGCCACCCAGCCCTTGTCAAAAGGTATTGAAAAGAATAATAGTTTTTTGTCCTTCAAATTGATTGTTCCTTTAATTAGATTATTACCCTGTTCAGTTATTTTCAATGTGTCTGCTTTTAATATACTGGTATAATTTGAATAGTCATTGTAAGTGAAATTGTTAGTTGTATCCTTTAAATCAAGACTGCTAAAATCTTTAAATTTCTCTTTTTGATCGTTATCGATCACAAATGCTTTAAGTAATGAAAGATCCATTTGTGTAGTAGATAGTCCTGAAAAAATTTGTGAAGGGATGTATTTATCATAAGTAAATCCTAATGGCAGGGAATACCTGTTCTTGTAGACACTTACATTTCCAAAAGTTGTTAAAGAATCAAAACCCAATTGTGTAACATGTATGGATGGATCTTTACTCAGTGTATATTTAACGCTTGCAAAAGATTGCAGGATCGGCCTTGATATGAGCCCTGTCGCCCATCTTGATGCAGTTTCATCTTTCTTATCAATAATATTTACTTCCTGCAAAAAATGAATATAGTTCAACTGGTTGAAAGAGAGATATGATCTTGTTCCATAATATTGTTGTATATCTGCATCGTTCAGACTTCCATGCATGGCCGGCCCGGAAGAATAGTACTTGTTTATCCTGTAGAAGCTATGATCATTGGATTTAAGATAGGCCACGGCATCAACTGTATAATCATTATACCCTGTCTTTTCTTTCAGCTCTTTATTTGTGATAACATCTCTCTTGTTTACAGTTAAACCGGAAAAATATACCACTTCAACTGAAACAGAAAGCAAAAGAATTAGTTGCAAGATCAACTTTGATTTTGAAGTACTAAGAAAATAAAGAATCCCGGAATTGAGCACAAGGAAAAACGTTACAACATTTCTTAGATCATTATCAACTGGATTGCCGTTGTTGAAATAAGGATAGTAAAGCAATATTAAAAGCGTTACCAATGTTCCGATAAGGAGTAATAAATTGATTCTTGATTTCTTCAAAATAAAATTTAACGCCTGTATGCTTAAAAACAAGACGCCTACAGACATAAACAATGAAAGTGTTCTGAAATAATCTCCCTGAAACAAAAAAAGCATGTACCGGAAAAATGGAAATACTACGGGAATAATAAACAGTAATATGCAAGCGCCATATAAGACTTTGCGCTTTTTATCTAGGAAGATAAATATCTGCGGCGCTAATAATAGAGAGATGAGTCCTGTATAAGTCAATGGAGATTCAAGGTAGTTGGTCCAGCCTTGAAAATCATTTCCCGTGCCTAACATATCGGTCGAGAAAGTTCTGAAGACAAAGGATATTGCCTGTACAATTGAAGTAGGGGCAAATATAGGATTTGAAGAAAGAGAGCTTGCATAAGATACATCACCACTGCCCCGGGGACTTTCCAAGATTTGCAATACCTGGCTAAAGAAGAATACGGAACTCAAGGCAATGCCAACCAAACCTAAGCCGGCTAGTTTTAAGAAAAAGAACCCGATTTTTCTTAAGTTTCGTCCTTCTTCCACATAACGGACTATTGCATAAAAGAAGATAAATAGTGCACTTAGGTAAACGCTGAAAGGAGATGACGCAGCAATAATGGCAACCGCAATTGGTAGCAAATACCAGACATTTTGTTTGAAAAATTTTTCAAAAGCCAAAAGAAAAAAAATGAAATAAATTGCTTCTGTTGAATAAGTGAACCAGCAAATCCCTATTGTCATATAAGCACAAAAGGCAAACAATACTGTCCCTACCAGGGATGAATATTTTGATATACCTATTGTTTTTAAATAGTAATAAAATAGTATACCTGCTGATAGTATTTTAAAAAAATGCACAAAGGATATCGCTATTGCAATTCCATCTTTGTCAAAGAAATAATAAACCCAGGTAAATATATCCCAGCCTAAGAAAGGATATAAATTTTGACCCATACCCTGGCTAAAAGACCATTGAGGTACTCCTTGTTTCCACATATCGGAGAGTTGCGCCAAAACAGGATAGTAAACATTTATTGTATCACTGCCAATATCTTTATAAAGCATTGTTTTTTGTAAGAGTAAAAAATCCTTGAGCAAAAAAAATGCAAGCAAAAAGAGTAATCCCCATACCCAATAGATCTCTTTTCCTTCATAAACACCTGAAAATCGTTTTTTGATTTTAGTTTCTAGTGACCCGGTCGATTTTGCGGTTTGTTGAATAGAAGCGGATGTAGCTCTGATCTTTTGTTTTTTAATTTTCTTTTTGGCCATAAGTCCTTTGATGGGATTTTATAAAAATAAAGTATTCCTTTTAATTACTACAATGATACTTCGATAAATAATATTTTATATCTTGTCAGGTATAGTTCCCACTTCCCTCTTTTGTTTAATCAAATTCACGTTATTTCATGTTGCAAAGAATTATGAAACCTGCCTTATGTTTTTTAGATTTGAGGCTAATATCTCCTTATTTCTTACCTCTGACATACAGATATGGGAAAAAAGAATAAAGGCAAAATAAATAGCCCTTCAACGGCTACTATCAGCAAGAAGATTCGCAAAGAGAAAACACAATCCTTATTGCCATGGCTCTTATTTGTTGGGCTTATTACTGCCATTTGTTTATGGCCAATGCTAAAAAACGAATTTACAAATTGGGATGACGAATTTTATGTAATAAACAACCAGCTTCTTCGCGGCCCTGACTGGAAAGGTGTTTTTTCTCAAGCGGTATTAGGCAATTATCATCCGCTTACTATTCTCAGTTATGCTTTTAATTTTGCCATTTCGGGGCTCGATCCTTTCTCTTATCTTTTAGTAAATTATCTGTTTCATATTGCTAATACGTTACTTGTATTTTATTTTATCTGGAATATATCGGGAAAAAATAAGGTGATTGCTGCATTTGTGGCGCTTGTTTTTGGTATTCATCCAATGCATGTGGAATCGGTCGCATGGGTGGCCGAAAGAAAAGATGTTCTTTATACATTCTTTTTTCTTCTATCATTGATACAATACTGGATCTTTCTTACTAAGGCGAAAAAGAAAAACCTTGTTTTTTGTTTTTTATTTTTTGTTTTATCACTTTTATCAAAACCAGCAGCGATCGTTTTACCCCTCGTTCTTTTTTTACTTGACTATTGGTATGGCCAAAGCCTTAAAAAAAATATCGTATTTAAAATGCCATTCTTTGTGCTTTCAATAATATTTGGGATCATAACAGTGAATATTCAAAGTTCATCGGCTATGGCCGGCCTTAGTATTTTTTCGATCACTGACAGGTTCTTTTTTGCTTGTTATGTTTTGATGACTTATTTCTATCGTTTTTTTGTTCCTTATCCACTATCTGCTTTTCATCCTTTCCCATTGTCAAATAATATCGGGTGGTCAATCTATGCGTCTCCGTTATTTGTTGTTGCCCTACTGACAGTATTATGGTTTATGAGAAAGAATAAGATCGTTGTTTTTGGATTGTTGTTTTATGTTATCAATCTTTTGTTAGTGCTTCAGATCATTTCTATTGGCCTGACCATAGTGTCTGAAAGGTATACGTATGTGCCCTATATAGGTCTTGCATTTATGTTCGCTATGCTAGTAAGCCGTATAAAATTTGTACCCGCAAAAGTCTCTTTGGCAGTGGGAGTAGTGGCTATCGTTGCATTCGGCATAATTACCTTTCAGCGTACGAAAGTTTGGAAAAACAGCGGCACGCTATGGACAGATGCATTGAAGACTTATCCACGAACTCCTTATGCAAGAACAAATCGGGCAAATTATCTTTCAAAGCTGGCACTGCGTCCCGATCAAAAGCCATTTGCCGATAGCATTTATAAAATTGCATTTGAAGATTGTGCAGTTGCCTTATCGGTAAGACCCAATCATGCGCCGGCATTTGAATACCGCGGATTGATGTACACAGACAGGCAACAATTCAAGGAAGCATTAGCCGATGCAAATGAACTTATCAGGTTAAAACCGAATTATCGTACCGGATATGATATAAGAGCAACCTGTTATTATAAAATGAATGAGCCGGCAAAAGCATTAGCGGATTATGATAAGTGTATAGAGATAAAACCTGATGATCATCGTTCTTATAATAATAAAGGATCAATTTTGATGAATTCATTTCAAAAGCCTAATGAAGCACTGGCTGCGTTTAACAAAGCGATCAGCATTCAGCCGGTGAATTATTATTTTCTAAACCGGTCTATCTGTTATTTTAAGATGAATGATATGGCGAAGGCGAGGGAAGATGCCTTACGAGCTCAGCAACTTGGCACAGTGGTAACTGATTCTTATAAAGCCTCCCTCCAACTTAAATGATTATTGATCGGCTATCATGACCAAGAAGAATAAAATAAAAGCTAAGGGTAAAACAAATCAGCCTGTACAGAAAACTGAAAAGATAAAGCCAAGAGAGAATAGAATATTTTGGACATGGTTAATTCCTGTATTGATTGTTACAGGAATTTTCTTTTTACCAATGCTATCTAATGGGTTTACCAATTGGGATGATGATAAATATATTACAGGAAATCCATTAATAAAAGGCCCTGATTGGAACGCAATATTTACTGAAGCTTCAGCATCCAACTATCACCCTCTTACGATGCTTACCATTGCTTTTAACTATGTTATTTCCGGCACTGATCCCTTCTCATATCACTTTATAAATTGGCTGTTACATATTTTAAATACAGCATTAGTATTTCTTTTTATTTATAAGATATCTGGTAGAAAAAATTATGTTGCTGCATTTGCCTCGTTGATCTTTGGCTTGCATCCTATGCATGTTGAATCTGTGGCATGGGTATCCGAACGAAAAGATGTGTTGTATACTTTCTTTTTTTTACTGGCGTTGCTTCAGTATTGGAGATTTCTCGAAATTGGTAAACGGTCAAATATTATTTTTTGTTTTTTATTTTTTATTCTATCACTTCTGTCCAAGCCTGCAGCCGTGATCCTTCCTGTTGTGTTATTACTGCTCGATTATTGGAAAGACCGATTATTCAATTGGAAAATGCTGGTTGAGAAAATTCCTTTCTTTATCCTGTCATTTATTTTTGGATTTATCACTGTGAAAGTTCAATCCGCAGATGCCATTGTTAGTTTCGATATTTACCCATTATGGTCTCGATTCTTTTTTGCTTGTTATACGATCATGATATATGCGGCGCGATTCTTTGTCCCTTATCCTTTATCAGCATTTCACCCTTATCCGGCAGTTGATGCACTCGGGTTATCTGTCTGGTTGTCACCCATATTTATTATTGTTTTAGCCGCCCTTTTATGGATAAAAAGAAAAGATAAGCTGGTAGTTTTTTCATTATTATTTTTTATAGTCAATCTTTTATTGGTTGTGCAATTTGTGTCAATTGGTCTTACGATTGTTTCTGAAAGATATACGTACGTTCCTTATATCGGGTTATCATTTTTAGCGGGCATGTGGTTGGAAAAATATCTTGTTACGTCATTCAACATGCTTCTTAAATCAGTGCCTTTTGCTATAGCACTTGTATTCGGTATTATTTCATTTCAAAGGACCAAAGTCTGGAAAGATGGCGATACACTATGGGCAGACGTAATAAAAAAATATCCCGATGCTGCAACTCCAAGATCAAATCATGCAAATTATCTGAAGAGTATGGCTGCAAAGCCTGAATATAAAGCACGGGAAAATGAATTATTACAAAGAGCATTGGAAGATTGCAATGTGGCAATAACATTAAAACCTACCCACATAAAAGCTTATGAGAACAGGCAAAATATTTATTTAATACTTAAGAAGGATTCTTTTGCCCTGGCTGATGCCAACACTCTCCTTCAAATGCAACCTTCAAATGCTGCCGCAGCTTATACTAAAGGATTTGCTTATATGCGTTTCAATATGCCTGACAGTTCCTTGTTCTGGTTCAATAAAAGCATAGCGATAAACCCAGGTGCAGATTGGGTATTTAATGCCAGGGGAAGTTTGTTGTTCGATAAATTTCAAAAATACAATGAGGCTTTAGCGGATTTTGCAAAAGCTATTGAACTGAACCCCGCTGCCGAGTATTTTTATAAGAGATCGAACTGCTATTTTAGGTTGGGGGATATGACGAATGCAAAAGCCGATGCAATAACAGCTATACAAAAAGGATTTGTGATACCGGATTCGTACAAGACCGCTTTACAGTTATGATTAATGAGTAGTCTTATTTAATTTGGCAGCCGATTCGAGACAAAATTTATTTTTGATGAGTAAGAAGAAGAAAATAAGATCAGTAAAGGCTAGCCAGCCGCAGAGCAAGGCGGAAGCAAGACCAAATAAGGTAAACAAAAAAAAGGGATCATTTCTTCCGTGGATCCTTCCCATTGTTTTGATTACTGCAGTTTGCTTATCACCCATGCTGAAAAACAGCTTCACTAACTGGGATGATGAATATTATGTTATTCAAAATGCACTGCTACGTGGCCCAGATTGGGCAGGAATTTTTAGCAAACCAGTTGTTTCAAATTATCATCCGATCACTATTGCCAGTCTTGCAGCAAACTATGCAATGACTGGCCTTGATGCGTCTTCTTATCTTATTTCAAATTTAATATTACATCTTATAAATACCGGGCTTGTTTTTTATTTTATCTGGCTTATATCCGGGAAAAAACTATGGGTAGCTACATTTTCGGCTATTGTTTTTGGCATTCACCCAATGCATGTTGAATCTGTTGCCTGGGTATCTGAACGTAAAGACTTATTATATACTTTATTTTTTTTACTTTCTTTGATCCAGTACTGGTATTTTCTTGCCAATAAGAAAAATAATAATCTTGTTTATTGTTTTGTATTTTTTGCTTTATCGATCCTGTCTAAACCAGCAGCTATCATTTTACCGTTCATTCTGATTTTACTTGATTATTGGTATGGACGAAAATTTATAAAGAAGGTCATTTTTGAAAAAATTCCTTTTGTACTTGTGTCATTTCTATTTGCAATTATCACAGTCAAGCTTCAGTCTAAAACAGCCATTGCCGGTTTAGATTTTTATCCCCTTTGGGCACGATTCTTTTTTGCTACATACACGAGTATGATGTATGTCCTTCGTTTTTTTGTTCCTTATCCCTTATCTGCATTTCATCCTTTCCCAATGACAAAGAGCCTGGGATGGCCGATCCTGTTATCTCCTTTATTCATGCTTGCCCTTTTAGCATTCACCTGGTTTAAAAGAAAAAATAAACTCCTTGTGTTTTCTTTTTTCTTTTTTATGATCAACCTGGCACTGGTGCTACAAATTGTTTCTATTGGTGGCACCTTGTTAGCAGAAAGGTATACTTATGTTCCTTATATCGGGCTGGCTTTCTTTATTGGAATGATGCTTGATAAATATTCAGCAACTATTAATAAATCATTATTATGGGGAATAACAGGTACCATGGTATTGGCATTTGGCATTATTACTTTTCAGCGTACAAAAGTTTGGAAAGACAGTGATACACTTTGGACAAATGTGTTGAAGCATTTTCCGAATTCCTCGGTGCCAAGAACAAATCGTGCAAATTACCTGATACGAATTTCATCATTGCCTGAAAACAAGACAAGACAAAATGAACTATTACAAAGGGCTTTAGAGGATTGTAATGAAGCATTAAAAACACCACTAAATCATGCAAAAGCGTATGAGAACAGGCAGAATATTTATTTGCGGTTGAATAAAGATTCATTGGCTTTATCAGATGCAAATTCATTGATAAGGTTAGAGCCAAAGAACAGGTTGGGTTACTATACCAAGGGAGCCGTTTATCAGCGATTCAATATACCCGACTCTGCAATATTATATTTTGATAAATGTCTTGAAATAAGTCCCAATACTGATTTTGCCCTTAATAACCGGGGAAGCCTTTTGTTTAATTATTATAAAAAGTATAATGAAGCAATGGCTGATTTTACAAAAGCCATCCAGATAAATCCACAGGGAGATTATTATCTTAACCGGTCATATTGCTACTATCAATTAGGTCAGGTTGATTTAGCAAAAGCTGATGTAAGAGTAGCAATTCAAAAGAATATCACAATACCCGATAATTACAAACAGCTATTAAAACTTTGATCTATTGAATTCCCAAAGAGGCCGCAAAAGCTGCATCTAGTTGAATGCCGGCTTTCTTTGCCGTCAACGCATCGTTGCGGGCATTTTCAATATTATTAAGATTTTTATAAGCGTATGAACGATTTAAAAAATACGCTGCCTGTGGGTTTAATTGAATAGCGGTAGTTGTATATCGAACAGCTTCCTGATTGTTACCCAGCATACGATAACACTCACCAATGGTATTCGTCACATCCGGATCATTTGGCTGGTAACTTAGAAACCGTTGCCAGTCTTTTATCGCTTCATTATATCTTTTCAGGCTCATGAAAGTAATGGCCCTGTTACTGTACGTGGGTTTGTAATCTGGTTTCTGTTCAAGCACTTTCGTAAAATAATATAAAGCAGAGTCAAACATACCTCTTCTTGCATATAAAGCCCCCATATTATCTAATGAGACATAATAGTCTGGTTTTATAACCAAAGCTTGTTTATAATCAACAATGGCATTACCAAATTTATTTTGATCCATATAAATATTTGCCCTGTTGTTATAGGATTCATGATCGATAGCATTCAATTTAACAGCTTCCGTATAATAGTCGATTGCCTGTTGATAGTTTTTGTTTGCTTCCGCATATTTTGAAGTTGCTTCCTGTTCCCTCCTTGCATTGTTAGCCTGGTCAGCTTCCGCTTTGAGATTGTTTGCATCTCTTCTGAAAAGTGTTGCCCTTGCACTATATGCTCTTGAGCAAGGTTGATTTTTTATTACATTATCCCAGAGCGTTTCTCCGCTTTTCCATGTTTGTACCTGCAAAAAAGATAACACCGAAAAAATAATTGTAATCGGTGCAAGCACCGCATAAGCTTTCGTTAAATTTCCTTTGGCAAATCTGTCCAAAAGACAACCTGCAACAAAAAACAAACCGATATAGGGAACATAAGTATACCGCTCCGCAATAACAGCGCTACCGACCGAAAAAACTTGTAAAACCAATAAAAGATTGGCGATATAAAAGCAAATGCCGAAAGCAACGAAACGGTATTTTTTCCAGGTGAAGTAAGTTATAGCAGCAAGTAATAAACTAAATAATGGGGCTAAATAGTAAGCGGCTGATAATTTTTCATTCAAGGGTGGAAAAGGATAAAACGCTGAAAGTTTATATGGAATGATCATTTTGACGAAATACATCATGATGCCATAAAATCCGAATAAGATATTTTTAGCCAGGCCAAAATATTCTTCACCTGTAGCACCTACCGTTTTCTGCGCATTGATCGTTAGCAAACCCATTAGTATAGCCGGGATAAAAAATGGGATCTTTTCGATAATAAGCTTAAATGAGAATTGACGTCTTCTTAAAATATCTATACAAAATAAGGATACGGGAAAAATAACGGCAGCAGGTTTTGACATCAACGATAGGATGACAAATAATAAAGTGAGCCAGTATTGTTTTTTTGATGCCGTGTCAACGTATTTCGTATAAGCTATATGGCCCGCAATAAAAAAGAGTGCATACAATACATCTTTTCTTTCTGATATCCATGCTACCGATTCCACATGCAAAGGATGTATGGCAAAAAGCATCGATGTAACAAGTGCAATAAGCGAATTATTTTTTGAGAGTAAAAAAGCCAGCCTATAAACAAGAAAGCAATTGACAAGATGAAAAATGAGGTTAAACAAGTGATATGACCACCAATTGTCTCCGCTGATGGCAAAATTCAATGCTAGACTGAACATGGTCAATGGGTGATAGTTGCCTTGCACGGGGGTTGTAAACAACTCAGGGAGCCTGCTGAGATCACGGATCAGATAGCTGTTCCCACCCACATAGTCAGGATCGTCCCAGTTAACAAAACCTGCAGATAAAGCTGGTATATAAATAGTAAATGTTATAATAAGAATAAGCGGAATATGCCAATTTGGTATGGTTGCCGTTTTTGGTTTAACAATTTTGGCGTGAATATGTTTCTCTATCTTTTTCTTCTTTGCCATAACAATTTATTGCCCGGTAAATTATTAAAATAAACTGATTTTTTTGCGAAGAAAAGAAATAAAGAAGTAGAATGTTTTCTAACCGGGTAATATGAAAAAAAGTCCCCCATTATCGGGGGACTTAAATTTATTTCGGTTTTTCTTAATGCTAGTTAGGACTTAGCACGATACCTCTTGCGTTGTATGATCCTCCAACACTAACAGTGTACACGATCCTTGTTCTGTAGGCTGCAGGAACATTATATGGAACCCATACGTCTTTCATTGCCACAACATCTCTTTTCATTTCACCGATCTTAACCCCAGACATGGTATAGAAGCTGATCATTGCCTGTCCGGTAACCGGAGAATTGATCTTGAGAGAGAAATTCTCTTTGTATGGATTTGGAAATGCAGTTACTATCAATGCAGGCTGCGATGATATAGAATTGCTTGTGACAACTCTACCGCTACCGCCGCTGGCGGGAACATATCCAGTCAGGATCCTACACTCATCAAATGTTTCATTGATATTGCTTACTGCCTCTTGTATTTGGGACAGCGTTAATGGACTAACATTCACACCACCCAATGCATCATTTGCCAATTTCAATAATCCAGCCACTGTTACAGCATATCCGTGAGTTGCGAGGTAAGATGATATCTCTGGTGAAACCAACTGTGTAGGAACTCCTGCACCCGCTGGCTCTGATGATCCACAATTACGCGGAGCAATAACAGCGAGACCGTTCAGCGAAACATTAGCAAGCGTACTACCAGCTATTGTTGTATTAAAGTATAATGTAAGCGTCTGAGAGAATAACTGATTCCTGATGCTACCGTCTTGCTGTAGTGGCACAACTGGCCAGCTTGGTCCATTACTGTATTCAGGAACACCAGATACATTATCGAGGCCAAATACTGACGATGGTCCACCGCCTGGCAACATCTTAAAGATATTGCTGTTTGGTCCCTGGTTCACATCAGTCAGCCTGACAACCCAATATCTGTTCATATCCTGACGACCGAAGACCACCATGTTACCCGGAGCGGCAGTCAATGCATCGATCATGATCTGGGTCTGGTTAACAGTAGTTCCATTTGGCAAACAGATATTACCACCCGTATTGCCATAAGCACCCTGTGTCAATGTACATACGGTCTCACAACATTTCACTCGTATTGTTTGTGTGTAAGTCGCAGTATTTCCACAAGCATCACGTGCAGTCCATGTTCTTGTAACTATACGGTTGAAGCCAGTTTCGCAATTTGCCGGATTATCAGTAGAGCCAGTCATGGTTACAGTTGGTGTACCACATGCATCAGATGCAGTCGGAGCAACTGATGATGGAACCGAAGCTGAACAATCAAGATCAACACTCGCAGGTGTTGTTGTAAACACTGGAGGAGTAACATCAGAGATCCAGGTTACAGTGCGGGATGCAGTAGCTGTGTTACCACAAGCATCTCTTGCAGTGAATGTTCTTGTCCTTGATCTGTTACATCCATTGCTGACAACAGCACCATCACTTTGAGTTATCGTTACAGCACCGCAACCATCAGTTGCAGAAGCACTACCTAATGAACCATCAGGATTAGCCGGGTTACAACCAAGATT
>Ga0207641_10001253_pt1 | contig 25297 bp, 9 predicted proteins | sample KBSSwiS62_FD_184306 | JGI IMG/M metagenome (GOLD analysis project Ga0207641, IMG submission 184306) | Switchgrass rhizosphere microbial communities from Kellogg Biological Station, Michigan, USA - KBS Switchgrass S6-2 (SPAdes) (version 2) | ecosystem: Host-associated > Plants > Roots >... | reverse complement strand
GAATCTCATCATGATGCTGCTCATGGCGATCTTCACTCCCCTCGGGATTCCCAAGGGTGATGGGCTCGTTGCCGTTCAAGCCAACTTCCTTCACGACCGTGAGAGTTACCGAGACCCCCTGTACGCCCTCCCGAGCTTTCTTGCGAGCCATCCTGATGGCCCGCGTCGACGCTATGGAAAGGTTGCTGGCTTTCACCCAGACAACGGATGACCGCTTCGTTTTCGGGGATGGATCAAGCCCTCGACCGGACAAGCAGGCCATCGAGTCATAGTCTCAGCGACTGACCAGCAAACACGTGCCCAACCTGCGCAGAAAGTTTTGTGATCATCGGCAATCGCGGAGTGCGCTACTGTCCCGCGTGTGGAGCTGGCGCCGGGCTTCGCGGTGCCGTGCAGTAATTGTGGCGAACCTGCCGAGAACCAGGACGACGACAGCGACAGACCGCCATTGTGTCGCGAGTGCCTCATAGAGTTGTCTGGTTGAAACACAAGAAAGGCTTCGTTGATTGTCCGGGTTCAGGTTGTCGGATTGGATACGGCAGACCATAGCAAAAGCATCCTAATGAGCCTGCAGCGATGGCATTGGGGAAAGATTCTAATTCTTTGGATTGCAACTCCCGTAGTCATGCTTATTAGCCTTGGGTTGCTCTTCGGTGAAACTGACTTGAGCGATGGCGTCATGTTTCTGCTGTCGCTTTTTCTGCCTCCGGTTTTAATGTCGATTGTCACGTGGGTTTGGTTAAGTGGTAAGGAAAAGCGGAGATACAGGAATGAACTAAAGCGGAATTGAAAAAAGGTCCGCAGCTTGCCGCGTGGCAAGCAACCTCGGTTTTTTACTCCGGCGTTTACTCCGGCGAATTTTCGACCCGCCTGATTCTCGGTAAGTTGTTATGGGACCGACCGGTCTCGAACCGATGACCTCCTGCGTGTGAAGCAGGCGCTCTTCCAGCTGAGCTACGATCCCGCACACATTGTTTAAGCAGTTTACATCAGTAGACTTTCCCAACCTTCAGCAATCTGGCCAAGTGACCTCGTTGCGCTCTTTTTCAATCGACCGCATCGCTTCAGCGTGGCTAATCCGAAGTTTTATCGATCGAAAGGCGCCCTTCAAGTTAGGTGAATGGTCAGACCCATTAAGCCACCGACCTGCAAGAAAGAGAATTCCCGCGGCTCAAACAATCCGAGTTACACACTTTTGCCGAAGCGGGATTAACTCCACGGCAAAACTTGAATTGAGTCACTACCACCTCGAATATCGACTTGAAGCTCTCGCCTACACAACGCAAATACCGTCAAGGGACGTTAGAGCGCCTTCCATTGAATCCGGCGGAATAGCACCTGGCCGGTGTGCGTTTGCAGGCCGATGAAACGAGGGTCTTGGGGCGTTGACGGCAAGCCGCGCTGCGGCGACTGCGGATCACCACTGAAGTGAAACTGATTGATCACCTGTCCATTAAGCTTCACAGTAAAATCCTGGCCATCCACTGTGATCTCGTACTGGTTCCACTCCCCCGGAGGGTGGACCACCAAGGGCCCATCGGTCGGTCCTTTGAAGGAGTAAATCGCACCGGTGCGATGGATCATTGCATTATCGGGTCGAGCCAGTTCATCGATCTGAACTTCAAAACCAAAATTACTTCCAACGTATGCGGTGTTGTCGTAATTCTGCTGTTCGGGGTCTGGAAATGCGACAAACACGCCGGAGTTGTCGTCTGAGGCTGTCATCATCCACTCGAGCCGCAGAATGTAGCGGGGTGGCGTAGGCCGGGTGAGCCATAACATTCCGAGGTCGGTGCCTGGATCGGCTTCGAACGCACCCCGCCGAATACGAAAAGTGCCGGGATTATCATGCCCCGGTTGATTTCGGATCGTGGACATCTTCCAATCACCCTGGTTGACGCCATCAAAAAGAACCTCGAAACCAGAGTCCCCGGTAAACACGGGTGGTGTAATGATTTTGTCGCCCGTACGACGCGCAAGGGCAATCCCCGTGAGCATCGGGTTAGGTGAACCAATGCTCGGGAATAGACAGGGTCCCGCCGCATAGAGATTATCGGTCTGATGAAAGCGCCCGTCTGGATCGGTCACACTCTTTGTTTGATCAGTTCCCATCCAGAGTGCGCCGGTCTCATGATGCGTTGTCCCGAGCCCATCGCGGTTGTTTTGTAACACCTGCATCGGTTGCCCGTTGGCGAAAAGATTAGCGACCTGGTTGATTGTCGCATCCATCACTGTCCAGAGATCGTTATCGCGCTGAGTTGTCACAAGCGTGACAGAGGCCCGACGAATTCCGTACTCATCCGTTTTCGCGTCAAGGTCAACCCGGCTGGGATGAGCGGCAATGTTGTTCAAATCTGCAGCCGCGATTTCGCCGATACCGCGGATGCCAATGGCGACATGTGTGTCCGTCGATGTTCGTAGTTTCTCAAAGAAATCCACGTCCGGAATTTTCCTGAACAGTTCGTCTTCCGCCCCCATAGTATTGCCACCGCCGCTCGCGGTTATCTGCAGATGAAAATGTCCCAGAAAATTACCATTCGCATCCGTGGCCCGGGCTTTTACAAAGAGCGCTGATGTCTGCAATTCGTTGGTCGTGGGTGAGAGCTCCGGAAATGCAGACCGTGGAACGCGCATGACAAGGTTTGATCGGAGATGGGCCATAAGGTTCTTGCCCATCAGCGACTGTGTCCCGATGCCAGTGCCATCGAATGAAACCATCGCAATCCGTGCGCTTTCCAAGGTTCCCAACGCAATCACCGCTACACCGCCAGGCGCTAACTCGATAAATCCGTTGCTTGTGTCGATACCCGTAACGCGCCAGGTGCCTGCGGCGGTCTGCGTCTTGCGCAGCGACAGGACGTGAGTGTCCGTAAGAACCATGAACTCTTTGACGGCATCGACTCCATTCGAATCAGAGAAAGCCGTGCGCGAAGCCTTCAGCAACAAGGGAACAACGCTAAATTTGTTGAGTGGAAAGAAGCCGGCGTGCGGAGGTCGAGCTTGCACCGCAAGGGGCGCTTCGAGCTTTAGCATGTTTTGCATGTCAGCTTCAGTCAGAGTTCCGGCCGATGAAAGCCCCAGCATACGTACCAAGTCGGCCTTGAGTTCGCCTCCTTTGATCAAAGGAGACGGCGGTAATTGATTCAGAGGAATTGCGGCGGCAACTGTTGCAATGTTGTCGAAGAGCCGCTGACGCAAGGCGGTGTGCAGTTCTCCGAAAATAAAGTCGTTGGTTTCATCGACACCGATCTGCCTGGTGCTCTCGCCAAAGTAGCGCGCGTTCAAATCGGCAACTGTCGTGGCCGGCCACGTGGATACTTCCTCCGCGAGAAGTCGAGGAGACCATCCTCCCCAATACACTGACCGTCCACCGACAGCGTAGGCAAGTCCCTTAAACGGAATCTGCGATTTCCAGGGGATACCCCAGACTTCGTTATGTGGCGGTTCTGGTTGTGGCGCATTCTCATTCAAGAAGAATGCATTTGCGGGATCGCTGAACCCTTGAATACCGGTGTTTTGGACGTGTTCGGGCACGGTGAACAATCCCGCTTCAACAACCAGGGTCCGAAGGCCGCCGCCGGTTTGCTTCTGACGAAACCAAATTTGTTCAGCGATGGCGGAGCCAAATGTTCCCCCACCGATCACGATGACATCGAATGGCCGCCCACCCGCAGCCTTCCACGCATTGACCTCATTGAGATCGTTGCAGAGATATCGGCCCTGAATGTCCTTTGTGAATGAGGTTCGTTCGGTAGTCTTTGCCACGGCGATGCTCCCTTCGGATACCAAGCGAGGGCACGGCAATATTCAGAGGAAAAAGGACGGAAAGCAAATATAACCGACCGACCGTTTGAATGGCGTGAATTTGGTGTTACACACTCCTGTTTAGCAAAGCTTCCGTTGTGGACGCTGGCGAATTACTTGAGGCTGTCGATGACCTGTCGGCGAATGCTCGACAATGAGTCGGAGCACTTTCGCACGAGAGATTTAATGGCGCGCCAACCTGGGCGGTCCCGGATATTGAATCCAGCGGTCGTTTCGAATTACCTAAGCACAGGCGCGCTCAAAGACGCGATCTGCTCCTATCTTGAAACGAGAATCCGCCGCAGGATCATGAATCACCAAACAGCTATGCCGCGCAGACCGCTCACCGCGCTCACCCGGGCCGTCGTGGACTTTAAATCTTCGAGCCGATATACTTCGTTAACTTTCTAGCGTTTGGATTGGACCCTCGACGACCAGGCTTTAACGGAGTTCTGACGGCGATTTTTTTGCAGGTTAGATGACAGCACCATTCCAAATCCCCGAAATCACGATCTTGGACGAGCCAGGGCGCTACCGAATCCTCGAGGTTATCGGCTGTGGCGGGATGGGCTATGTCTACAAGGCGCTCGACACGAAACTTCGAAAACATATAGCCATTAAGACCTTACGTGACAGACCTACTGAAGCATATCTCGACAGATTCAGGCGGGAAATCGAGGTACTCGCCGCCCTAGAAGACGACAATATCGTATCGATTCTGAACATCGGTGAATGCGAACACGATCGAATCCGCAAGCCCTATCTCATGATGCCATTCCTCGAGGGAATGACTCTGGACCATCTCGCGAAAACGGAACGATTACCGGTGGAGCGTTGCGTCAAAACCGTCTTTCAAGTTTGCCAGGGACTGCGTGCCGCGCATCGCCAAGACATCATTCATCGCGATATCAAACCCAGTAACATTTTTGTTCGGTCCAACGGCAGCGTCAAAATCATCGATTTTGGTCTCGCTCGCATGCTGAATCTCGAGTCCACGGTCGGGCGGGTGGGGACGTTCCGGTACATGTCGCCTGAACAGATCGAAGGCAAAGAGGTAGACAAGCGCTCGGATCTGTTTTCCCTCGGTGTTGTTTTTTATGAACTTCTTGCGAACAAGCATCCGTTTTTCTCAGACTCCGAAAACGAAGATCGGACGAAAATCGACTTCAGGAAGCCCGCGCTCGTAAAAACCTTCAATCCGGAAGTCGACGATTCCTTGTGTTGCGTTGTGCATAAAGCACTGCAGAGGGATCCCAGGTTTCGCTTCCAAACCGCCGAGGAACTGAGTGCTGACCTGGAGAAGATACTGAACAAGAAGCCACTCGACTACTGCGACCTCGGCAGGATGGAACCATGGCTCACGGAAGCCACTACCGCTTTACAGCGAAGCAGGCTTGAAGAAGCTTCCGACCACTTGGACGCTCTGGAAAGTCGGGGGTACTGGCACCCAAGAATTGACGAGCTGCGCGAAGAAATAGGTCACGCAAAAACCGCGAGCGAGATCCGGAGACTGCTAAGCCAGGCAAACGAACAAATCGAATCCCGCAAATATGAACTCGCCCTTAACAGCCTGAATCGTGTGCTCGTGATAGATGCAGAAAATGCAGATGCACAAAAACGAATTGCCGAAGTGGGGCGCCTCCTCGAAGAAGGCCATATCGAAAGCCTTCTCGAGTCCGCCAGAGCACATCTGCAAAATCAGGATTTCGAAGGAGCCGAGGGGTTAATTCAGAATATTTTCGAATGTCGTCCCGACTCCCCGCAGGCGATAAAGCTTTCGAGACAGATTGCGCAAAAAAAGACTGAGTTTGAAGTCCGAAAGCGTCAGACGCAGACAGTATACGACAAGGCCTTAAAAGCCTTTCAGTCGGGAAACATCAGCACCGCCCTGCACAACGTCGAAGAATTGCTCAAGCTCGTTCATTCAGAGAAGCACCCTGATCCCCGCTATGCCGAAATCTACAGCAAAGTAAAATCAACCCACGATTTTCTTCTTAGAGAGTACGAAGATGCTGAGAAGCTCGTGGAAGCAAAAAAATTCACGGGAGCGGTAACGGTATGCGAAAGGGTTTTGAGTAAATACCCCAACGATGTCCGCTTTCGTGTTCTCTTGACGACGATCAAACACCGGGAAATTGAACTCCGGTCAGCAGAAATCGCGGCACTTGTTGGAAGGGTAAACAACGAGCCGGACCTGGAAAAGAAAACTGAAATCTTTGAAGAGGGGCTTCGCGTTTATCCCGACGAGCCGCGGCTTCTCGAGGCGCTTCGTTCGACAAGGGATCTACGGCAAATCGTGAAATCGATCGTTGACAACGCCAGAGAACTGGAGCAACAACAGGATTTCGACGGAGCGACTAACCAATACGAAACTCTGAAGAAAATTTATCCTCAGTATCCCGGTTTGGGTTTCCAGCTGGAAAGACTTCAAAAGCGCCTGCAGGAGCAACTAAGGCAGAACGCGAAGGTTGCTGTCATCGAGGAGATCAGGTACCGCCTTGCGGAAAGTGGGCCTGAGGCAGCTCTGGAATTCATTGAATCCGCGAAAGAGTTTCACGGCGATCCCGAACTTGAGCAACTCCGGAGGGAGGCTCAACACCAAAGAGAACTGCGCAACCAAACCCGGGACTTGTGCGAACAGGCTGCGTCGTACATTGAAAAAGAAAACTATCAGGATGCCGTTCCATTATTGGAAAAAGCGAGACAGCTTGACCCTGAACACCCGCGGGCAGCCGAGCTATTGGTGGCTAGTCTTTACGCATTGGCAACTCTGCACTCTCAGGATTGGAGAACCGCCGAAGAATTACTCCATAAGATTTCCGCCATAGATCGCAACAATGAAAAAGTCACGGCGTTATCTGAAGTCGTTCAAGACAGAAAGCGGAATGAATTCACCACTCAAACCCTCGTACAAGCGGACGAACTGCGGATGCAGGGGCTCCTGGCACAGTCACTTGCTGTACTCGAGGAAGGATTAGGCATCTATCCGAACAATCCCAGACTGAGCCGACGACGCGATGAGGTGAAAAAACTTCGGGAAGCGCAGGAGGCCCTCGAACGCCGCGCGGCCGACGACTCCCGAAAAGATGGAGCTCTCGCGAGAATTCTCGGTGAAATTGAACTCCTGGAGTCTGAGAAGGCCGTTCCCAAATTGAAGCAGGCGTTGTCCCTCACTCTCCAGGCGCTTGCGGATCATCCCGAAACGCCCGAACTGCTCGCTTGCAAGGATCGTCTGGAACGACGAATTAGAGACGCACTATCCATGATCGAAGGGAGCACGGAGCCAATTCGAAGTGATAGACAGACGGAACCGTTGGAATCGACTCTTTCTGTCATCGATCGGCCTCGTGAATCCAGTCCTGACAATCAAGACTTGCGCCCGCTCGACGAGGTAGTCCGGCCTCAGCTGAAACGTCCACGCTTCTTCAAAAGCCGAAGGCTCGCAGGAGCTACGCTGCTCCTGGTCCTGCTCGGATCACTCGCGTATGGCACATACGCATGGAAACAGCGGTCGACATCCATTCGTTCGATTCAGGTCTCGATTGTGTCGGAGCCGAGCGGCGCTCATGTCACCATCGGCAATAAAGAAGGGACCACGCCATTTGTAACAACCGTCGAGGTGCCCCGCTCCGCACCGAGTCTGGCTTATGAGGTTCGACTCCCCAACTACGTCGCATACAGCGACTCACTGCTCCTCGAACCCGATAAGACAAGTTACACCATTCCTCCTGTCGCCTTAAAAGTCGTCGGTACACCGCCTGATGAAGCTCTCTACGACAGCGCCAGGGAATCCGCTGCCCGCATCAAGATGATGTCCCATCAGGAAGCAGGTTTCCTCGACGAAGTAGATCGGTTTGCCAGTATCGTGAATCAGCTTCAGACGATGGACTCCGTAAACAATGGCATTCGCGAGAAGGGCGTGGCTTTGCGAAATGATGTGAAGGCGAACCTGACATCAAAGTTTGAAAGTCTGCCTCCCAACCAAAAAGACAGCGAAAAGGGTTTACCGCTTCTTAACGCACTGAGTCGCGTCGATCCGGAAGACTCCCAGACCAAGAAATGGATGGCTGCGTATCCCGAACTGATCCGCACGCTCAAAACACAAATCGACGCGGCGATTCAGAAGAGGCTGTTCCTTACATCCGAAACCGGCGGGGCATTGAGTTTGCTAGACAGCCTGCGAACAAGTTTTCCCTCCGAGGCGGCATTCTCCCGAAGAAAACGCGAAGAAATCCAGGCCTCTATGTTCAGACTTCTAGAAGAAAAATGCCAGATTCGGACCCCCGAGTGTGAAAGGTATGGACAACTGGCGCAAGGGGACTTCGTGACTGAGACCGCCCGGATTAGAAGGACTGTCGACAATGCCCCGCGACCTTCCGCGCCTGCAACAGCACCGGCGCCACCTGCGTCTTCCACGGTTCGCCCGCAACCTTCCGCGCCTGCAACAGCACCGCAGCCGCCAGCGTCTTCAACGGTTCCCCCACAACCAGTGCCCGTAACGGCTACGCCGCCAACGCCGGTTCGCACACCCACGGCATTGGAAGCGCAGATCAAAGAGATGTCTTCGAGGATGGAAGAGGCCTTCATCGCAAAGCGCTATGTTTTGCCGAAGGACAATTCTTCGCTGTACTTCTCTTCTGAGATATCGAGACTCGCTCGGGCCAATTCCACAGATGTCGGGCCTGATGCCAAATCGCTCGTGGACCGCGCAGAGGTGGTTACCAACCAGAGCCGGCTCCTGGCAGAACAAGACGTCGCACTCATTCGCGCAAATGAATCGACGAAGCAATTCGCACAGGCCCTGCTGGACAAAAGTCGCGCATCCCAGGTCCTGACAAATTTCGAAAGAGCGCGAGATACCTGGACAGAGGCCAGCGCCGTCCTGGCCACTCCGCCAACTCAAAAGCTGAAAGAGATTGGTTCGCGAATTTCCGCGCTCCAGCAACTATTGAAGATGTCCTTTTATCCAGTAAAAGATGGATCGTGCAATGGCACACTGCAGATCGACGGATTCTCTGTCACATACACTAAATCCAATGGGAACTGTATGAGCTTTGAGAGACAGCTCGATAAACTCACAGCCTCACAAGACAAGGCGACTGTTGAGTTAAAATCGACGCAGTCCCCGGAAAAGTGGAAGTTTGAGGACTCAACAGAAAATGGCTCCAGGCAAGTTAAGGAAGCAACTGCAATCGAGATCGTAGAACGGATTCGTAGTCTCACGAAATTGCGGGACGACTGGAATCGGTAGAACAATCGTTGGTCCTTCCAACTTCTCCGATCGGTACTGTTTCTCCACCACCTCACCTCTGATGGCTTCAAACCCGTCAGCCGCGGTCGAAAGCTTCTATCCAGAAAGCTTCTATCCACTTGACAATGATGGTGACGACCCATACTGTTTCCCCCAATTCTGAACTGCAAAACAACTGAATAATCCTCTCTCTGGCCTGTGACGTGCTCGATTTGCCAGATTCAAACGGACGGGTCTCAACTGGAGAATTTTCGGACGAGAATTGGAAGTACCAACATGCTCGACAATCGATTGCGGACAATTGCCTTGATTTTGGTGGCTACCTCGGGTTTTGCCTGGGGCCAGGCAGGCACGCCTCAAAACCAGCTCAGAGTGACCGTGCGCAGCGGTCAAGATGCTCAAAATGACGCCCAAAAGCGCGACGAAGTTCCTCTCGCGGTCCGGGTCGAGGACGCCAACGGTAATCCCGCAGCGGGGGCACGGGTTGAATTTGTCGCGCCCAGTAACGGTCCGAGCGGCAGCTTTGCAGATGGATCGAGAATGATTTCCGTGACGACGGATCAAGCGGGAGACGCCGAAGTCAGGGGATTCCGACCGGACAACGTCGCCGGGAGTTTCGAGATCACCGTTACAGCGGTATACCAGGGCGCGACCGGTACGGCCCAGATCAGACAAACAAATGTGAGCTCCGGCGGCTCGAAGAAGAAATTGATCGCCATATTGGCTGGTGTTGGCGGTGGCGCAGTTGCTGTCGCGGCCCTGGCGGGCGGTGGTGAACCTCCTACCCCTACCACTACTCCTGATCAGCCGGCTAATCTCGTAGTCTCAAAAACATCAAGCGCCTCAACCTTGGTGCGCGGAGGGACGGGAAGCTTCACCTTGACCGTCACCAACAATGGTGGCGCGACCAATGGCACTACCGTAACGGTTAGCGATCCGCTTCCCTCGGGATTGACCCCGACCAGTGCCTCGGGAACCGGCTGGACGTGCCCCATAGCGAGTCAGACAGTAACCTGCACGCGCACTGATGTGTTAAATGCCGCTGCCAGCTATCCGGCGATTACCATCCAAGTCAATGTCGCCGCAAACGCAGGGGCATCGCTGACTAATATCGCCACTGTCAGCGGCGGCGGTGACTCCACCGCCGCCGACGGCTCAGTAACGATAGCCACCGCCGCGCCGGTGGACTTGACGATCTCAAAAACTGCGAGCGCCCCGACCTTCTTGCGCGGGGGAACGGGAACTTTCACCTTGACCGTCACGAACAATGGCGGCGCGACCAACGGCACTACCGTGACGGTCACCGATTCGCTTCCTACAGGATTGACCCCGACCAGTGCCTCGGGAAACGGCTGGACGTGCACTCTTGCAGTCAGCTGCACGCGTACCGATGTATTGAACCCCACAGCAAGCTATCCGGCGATTACCATCCAGGTCAATGTCGCCGCAAACGCAGGGGCATCACTGACTAATACCGCCACTGTAAGCGGCGGCGGTGATTCCACCGCCACCAACGGTTCCGTGACAATAGGCACTACCGACGTCCCGGATTTGACGATCTCGAAAACTGCAAGCGCCCCGACCTTCGTGCGCGGAGGGACGGGAAGCTTCACCTTGACCGTCACGAACAATGGCGCGGCGACCAATGGCACTACGGTAACGGTCAGCGATTCGCTTCCTACAGGGTTGACCCCGACTAGTGCCTCGGGAACCGGCTGGACGTGCACTCTTGCAGTCTCCTGCACGCGTACTGATGTATTGAACCCCACAGCCAGCTATCCGGCGATTACCATCCAGGTCAATGTCGCCGCAAACGCAGCGGCATCTCTGACAAATACCGCTTCCGTCGTCGGCGGCGGTGACTCCACCGCCGCCACCGGCCCGGTAACGATAGCCACCGCCCCGCCGCCGGATTTGACGATCTCAAAAACTGCAAGCGCCCCGACCTTCGTGCGCGGAGGGACGGGAAGCTTCACCTTGACCATCACGAACAATGGCGGCGCGACCAACGGCACTACGGTAACAGTCAGCGATTCGCTTCCTACAGGATTGACCCCGACCAGTGCCTCCGGAACCGGCTGGACGTGCACTCTTGCAGTCTCCTGCACGCGTACTGATGTATTGAACCCCACATCCAGCTATCCGGCGATTACCGTCCAGGTCAATGTCGCCACAAACGCAGGGGCATCGCTGACAAATACCGCCACTGTCAGCGGCGGCGGTGACTCCACCGCCGCCAACGGCTCGGTAACCATAGCTACCGCCGTGGGGCCCATTTTGTCGATCTCAAAAACGGCAAGCGCCCCGATACTCATGCGCGGGGGGACGGGATCCTTTACGTTGACCGTCACGAACGGTGGCACTGGCCCGACCAACGCCACTACCGTAACGGTCAGCGATTCGCTTCCTACAGGATTGACCCCAACCAGTGCCGCGGGAACCGGCTGGACGTGCACTGTTGCTGTCACCTGCACGCGTACTGATGTGCTGAATGCCGGAGGCAGCTATCCGGCGATTACCATCCAGGCCAGCGTCGCTGCAAACGCAGGGGCATCGCTAACAAATACCGCCTCCGTCAGCGGCGGCGGTGACTCCACCGCCGCCAACGGCTCGGTAACGATAGGTACTGCAGCGGGGCCGGATTTGACGATCACAAAAACTGCAAGCGCCCCGATACTCATGCGCGGGGGGACAGGATCCTTCACATTGTCTGTCACGAACAATGGCAGCGCGACCAGCGGCACCGTAACGGTCAGCGATTCGCTTCCCACAGGATTGACCCCGACCAGTGCCAGTGGAACGGGCTGGACGTGCACTCTTGCAGTCTCGTGCACGCGTAGTGATGTATTGGCTGCCACAGCCAGCTACCCGGCGATTACTATCCAGGTCACTGTCGCCGCAAACGCCGGGGCATCGCTGACAAATAACGCCTCCGTCGTGGGCGGCGGCGACTCCACCGCTTCCACCGGCTCGGTAACGATAGGTACCGCCGCGGGGCCCGATTTGACGATCTCAAAAACTGCAAGCGCCCCGACCTTCTTGCGCGGGGGAACGGGAAGCTTCACCTTGACCGTCACCAACAATGGCAGTGCGACGAACGGCACGGTCGTAACGGTCAGCGATTCGCTTCCCGCAGGATTGACCCCGGCCAGTGCCACGGGAACCGGCTGGACGTGCACTCTTGCAGTGAGCTGCACGCGTACTGATGTGTTGACTGCCACAGCCAGCTATCCAGCGATTTCCGTGACGGTGAATGTCGCCGCAAACGCAGGGGCATCGCTAACAAATACCGCTTCCGTCATCGGCGGCGGCGACTCCACCGCGTCCACGGGCTCGGTAACCGTCAACACCAGTACTAGCCTGAGCAGTAGTAGCCTGAGCGTGACCAAAGAAATTGAGAACCCGATCGTCGCTCCAGGCGATGTCGTAGGATTTCGTCTCGACCTGACCAATTCGGCCGAGGTCCCTCTCAACGCAGTTACATTGAATGACACGTTGCCAACGGGCTTCGCGTATAAGGCGGGCAGCGCAAGAATTCGCATCATCAGCGGCTCAGGGGAAGAAACGGAAGTCCGAAATGTCGAGCCCAATAGTGGAGGAGGACTCATCTTCCCGATCGGCCTCCTCGAAGCCGGGAGCCGTGTTACGCTCGTCTACTCGAGCACCGTCACATCCAACGCACAACCGGGCGAGTTCCAAAGCCAGGCTGTCGGCCTCGCCAGTTCGACGTTAGCCGGGCGTATAAACTCCGCGCCAGCGCGAGTTCGCGTCGTTGTCACCGCCGGCGCTTTCTCGCTGACTCAAGTAATGCTGGGACGCGTTTTCGAAGATAGCAACAAGAACGGAAGATTCGACGACGGTGAGCGAGGTGTCGCGAATGTTCGCGTTTTGACCTCTAGCGGGCAAGCGGCATCAACGGACTCTTACGGGCAATACAGTCTTCCAACACTCGCTCCCGGGTCGGTACTCGTAGCGGTCGATCCTGCGACCTTGCCACCCGGATTGGAGTTACCGGCGAACGAGACTCGATTGGGAGGCGCCGGCCAGTTGCTGCGAACGCCTTTGGAAGGCGGTGCCATACTGCGCCAAAACTTTGCGCTCGTTCGAACGGCAAAACCGCCAGAGCCTGAAGGTTTACCGACGACGACGTTTGGAAGTTCGAACACTCGATCCTCCAGCGAAGCGACAAAACTCGAAGTGATTGCAGAACGACCAACGATGGCCGCCGGCGGACACGACAAGCAGTTGATTCGAATTCGAGCGTTGAATGGGTTCGGTCGCCCCGCTGCCGATACGTCGATCGTGGTCACCACGCTTACGGGCTCGATAATCGCTGCGAACAAAAGCTCGGATCGATTCGCATGCGAGTCGGTCTTTTCGTTGGAAGAGCTTCCGGAGCGCGCCCGTGAACTGATCCTGGAGACCGAGGGAGGCGAGGCGGTCGCGTGTCTGACGTCCGACATAGTTCCCAACACGACACGCGTGAGTGCCAACGTCGCGGTGAATCAGGAAGTCAGCGCTACTGCCGATGTTCGGTTTGAGGCCGCGCGGCGTTCGCCACTATTCATCGGGGTCGGTGAAGTCGGCATTGGTCTTTCCAGGGCGGGAACAAACGCAACCGCAAACGCCAGCCGTATCGACGGTCTGGTGAGTCTCTTCTATCAGGGTTCAGTTTCGAAGAACGATCTGCTAACCGTAGCGATACGCTCGAAAGAAGCGGTGAACGGCGCCACTGGCAGTAACGGACTCTTTGAGTTCGACTCGACGCAACGGGTCTATCCCGTGATGGGCGACAGTTCAACACACCAGGAATTAGCCCAATCGACGGGTCGCGTGTACGCGCGTTACGATCGTGGCAAATCCTACCTGATGTACGGCGACCTTCACGGCGACTCGACGGTTGAACGGCGCAGCGGTCTGATGGAGTTCAATCGCAACGTGACCGGCATGCGGTTCCAGATCCAAAGCGACGATGAAAATGCATGGTTGCAGGGTCAGGTGGCACGACCAAAGACCGCGTACACTCGAGACGTCTTCACTGCTCTCATGGGCTCCACGATCCGGCTCTCACGATCTCAGATCGTCCGCGGGTCTGAAACAATCACTCTGGAAGTGCGCGACCGCCGGAATCCAGAACGGACAATCTCTCGGGAAACCCTGGTGCGAAATGAGGACTACACCCTGGATCCCCTGTCGGGTGTGTTGTACATGATTCGTCCAATCTCGTTGTTTGACCCGGCATTGAATCTCGTTCAGCTCGTATCGACCTATGAATACGAAGGCCCGAACGCCGATTCGGCGATGTATCTCGGACGTGGCTCCTATTCAATCGACTCTCTTGGCTTGCGCTTCGGAGGCTCGATGCTGAGCCAGAACGAGAGTGGAGGCAACTTCGCCGTCGGTGGCCTGGAACTAGAGAAAAGGTTGCCGAACGGCGGACGATTCCTGGCTGAAGCGCCGATGAGCAGAGGCTACGTACCGACAGCCTACGATGGTGCGTCGGGTACGTCGGCGGGTTCATGTTGTGAGATGGGGCAGGCCCGAAACGGAACAGCGATTCGCGCAGAGTTCGAACAGCCGCTGGATTTTCGAGCCACGACTTTGCGTGGCCGTTTTGCCAGGACAGACGAAGGCTTCTTCAACCCCTACGGGTCGATCGCGGTTCCAGGGCAACAATCCAGCGCAATTTTGCTCGAAACCCGTGCATCCGAATCTGGCCGGTTGAGTTTCGGTTTTGAGAAGGAAGCGAATCGCAACAGCGCTGTTCACAACCAGCGGCGGACGTTCAGCGCGAAACTCTCGCAAACTCTACGCGACAACCTCTTGGCCGAGGTTGGCATCGATCGTCGTGAATTCGAGGACCATAAATCCAATCAACAGATTGATTCGCATCTGATATCGGCGGGACTGCAATGGAAGCCGTTGCCTCGCCTGGAAGCTTCTGTCCGGCGGGAACAAAACGTTGGCGAAGCGGATCCCACCTATCCCGATCAAACTTTGGTGGGCGCAAAATTTGAAATGACAGACACCAGCCGCTTGTTTGCCACCCAGCGCTTTTCCTCAGCTGCGATTGTTCCCATCAGCGGCGCTGAAACGAGCGGTCTGTTGTCTCCTACCTCAACCCGGGAAACCACAATCGGCGTGGAGTCGCGACTGCGGCAGAATACGAGTCTCACAACCCGATACCGGATGGACTCCGGTGTGAACGGCACAGACAGCTTTGCCGTCGTTGGTGTCCTGACGCGTGTGCCGGTACGACCCGGGTTGTCGATCGATTGGAGTTTGGACAATGCGCTACATCTAGCCGGGTCCGGACGAGGCTATCTCGGGGGGTCCTTCGGTTTCTCCCAATTGATAGACGACAAGCTCCGGATTTCCGCACGTTACGAACTGCGTCACCACGAGAGAGCGGAGCATGGTTTCACTGCTGGCGTCGTGGGACGACTGACTGAATCGACTTCCGCTTTGGCAAGGTATCGAATTTCGAATTTTGGAGCGGGAACGGCAACGAGCCGACTCAATGATGGGCAGCTTGCGCTATCGGTGCGGCCGCGAAAATCGGATCGCGTAGCCCTGCTCTTCAGTTACGACTTCGGTGCGGTACGCCCAACAGTGCTCACTCCTGGTCTGACGCACCAAGGGAGAACCGACAGGGTCTCGGCCGATGGATTGGTGGATCTTGGACACGGTCTCAATTTTTACTCGAGGGCGGCCAAGTCTCTCGTGCCTGGATTCTCCGAGGGACGTCGCCACGCAACATTCTTCCAGGGCAGGCTGCAACAGTCGCTATTCCGCCGCTTCGATATTGCCGGTGAGGCGCGGTGGATTCGGGAGTCGGCGAATGTTCCGGGCGCATTGGTCACTGGTGCGGAGTTCGGTACCTGGCTCACACGCGATTTCCGAATCGGTTTAGGGTACAGCGCGCAAGGTTTCGCTAATCCCGGTGCGCTCTTGAACTCGACCGCAGCGCGCGGCGGCCTGTATCTCGTGATCAGCTCACGATTGTCGAGCATCTTCGACTTGATGGGTGAATCGAGCAAGAAAAAATCGGTGACCGCGACGGATTCTGCGTCGAAATAGTAATAGGCCTTGCGGTTCCAAGTAGTCTTACTGTCCCGCACGTGTCCATCTGAGATACACGGGACCTGCTGAGTCCTTTAGGACCCATTGGACGAAGCCTAACGGCTTCTCTTTCGTCTTGAGCGGCTCTCCTGTTAGAGACGTTGCAGACAGCAGCCCCGCTTTCGAAGCGGAAACGGACTGCTGAGCGCCGGGCTTATCGCTCCACACAATCACTACCGTGTCGGTCGCGCCATCGAAGCGCATCGCGTGTGTTCCGGGCGGCGTGTCTCGTACCCACCCGGCGAATGTCCGACTCTTGGCTGTTCTCATTAGCGCGAGCAACGCGGACATTGCGGGCTTGTCATTGCCTTTTGCATCCAGCAAGCCATAGTTTTTCTCCGGGTCCGTGCTATCGGAAGAGTCGTCTCGCAGGTCGTACCACACGGCGAGCGGCATCCCGAGCGCCCAGACTGTCAGAAGTTCCCGGACTGCGAGAACCGCCTGACGCTGCCGTCCGGGAACGGAGTGTCCGTTGCTTGAATCATCCGACGGATCGACCGACGAATAACCCCATTCGGTATTCCAGATCTCCGGCCTGGCACCGAAGACGCGTCTCGCCCAATTTGAGACGAATGCCCATTCCTCTGCCACGCTTTCGGGTGCGTTGTTGCGATACGGGTGAATAGCGATGGCGTTCAGTTGGCGAGCCGTTTCCAGGTCGAGCATGTCGCTGAGAAATTTCCCGTCGAACCGCGACACTCCGCCGCTCGAGATCACTACGGCCGGGTCGGCCGCACGCATTGCGGCAACGGTCGCACGCAGCAGAACGGAATACTCCGCTGCGTTAGGCGCAGGCTTCCAGAATTGCGGAAGATTCGGCTCATTCCAGATCTCATATTGCACATTGCGGCCACGGAAGTGAGCCGCCGCGGCCGCAGCGAATCGGGTGAACGCAGCGACATCCTGCGCCGAGCGCGGCGTGTCACCACCATGATTCGGATGCCCGTAGTCGAGGATCCAGAGCGCGCCCATACCGCGGGCATCCAGAGCAGCCAACAGGGCATCGTATCCGTCAAAGCGATAGCGGCCATTGCGTTCCACATCGGCCCAAAACATATCCATGCGCACGAAGCTGAAGCCCACGTTTCGCGCACGGTCGAGGGCCGCATCGTCGTTGAGCACGTGAATGTTTACGCCCAACCTCGGTGTGATGGCCTCAGTCCCAGCAACCGGTGCGTCCACTGCAGCGTCGGGGCGGAGTTCGAAAACTTCAGCCGCTTCTTCCACTCGCAAGTCATCAATGCCCAGTGCACCTGCTGCCGGAGAGCCTGTCCGCACCATGATGCCCAACTCCACAATTTGGCCTTTGACGCGATTCGGTCCTTCTGTCAGTGGAATCACAGCGTTCTGCCATTCACCTATCCGCGGGTGCTCCAGTGAGGCCGTAGGTATGGAAAACTCGGTGGTGTGGCCCGCTGCGTCCTTGCACTGGAACAGCACGGCTACATTGTCCCCACGACGAATCCGCACCGATACTCTTGTCCGGCGACCCATTGGGATCGGTGACCCTGGCTTCCAGAACGCTGCGGCCGATTTGCGACAATCGTTGCCTGCCGCACAAGGTATTTGGTACTGCAACACAGCTCCACGCCCATTGTGTCCTGGCCCGGGTGCCAGCGTTCCTTGTACATCCGAATGCGAGCCAACAAAGCGCCAGCCTTCAAGCGCTGTTGGACCTTCAAAATCATTCAGGAGAGAAGTCGACGGTTTCTTCTGCGCAAGGGCAGTAACAGATGTCGCGATAAGGAAGGCGATTGCTAGCCGCACAGCGATGGCTAGGGACATCCGATTGCCATTCTTGCAGTGATCGTATCCGCTCACCGGCGCTCCTTGAACTTATGGCCTAAAACGCAGACTAGCACGGTCGCGAGATGCGCGCAGGAGTTGGATCCTACACTTTACTCGTTACTTGAACCCCGGGAGCATAATTGAGAATGGAGGTGATGTCGTGGAAGCCACCAGAAGGATTCTGAGTTTGGCACTCGAAGCCCTGTACGTTGAGCGCCGTAAACTTGACGAGGAGATTGACGATCTAAAACGCAGGCTCGGCAGTCCAAGGAGCAGAACGCGTCAGCAAAGTAGCAGACTGCAGTCCAGGAAAATCAATGCGGAAGGCCGGAAGGCTATTTCGGAAGCTATGAAAAAGCACTGGATTGAAAGACGACGCCGAATGTCGAAGAAATCCTAGGAATCGGCGCCAGAAAAGCTAAACCGTTAGAATCGATCCAAAGGTGTAAGGTCATGGAAGTCTGGCCAAAGCTGCAAACAAGAAGTGAAACGGAAACGTACGCAACCCTGCACATGTGGTCGCAAATCGTAGGGAAAGTCTGTCTTGCGCTCACACCACGAATAAATCACTTCTGGAACATTGCCTTTCAGGTCACATCCAGAGGGCTGACGACCCCTGTGATGTTTTATCAGCAGCGGGCGTTCACGATAACGTTTGACTTCATTTCTCATCAGCTTCTTGTTCAGGCCACAGACGGTCAGCTCGAAACGATCTCTCTGGAGTCCCGAACCGTGGCCGAATTCTTCCACCTCGTGATGTCTGCATTAAACCGAATGAATATCGACGCGCGTATTTGGACGACGCCCGTTGAGATTCCTGATCCCATTCCGTTCGAGAAAGACGTCATACATCAGTCGTATGATCCTGCGGTGGCAAACACCTTTTGGCGCGCTCTCGTTTCCATCAAACCTGTCTTCGAGAAATTCCGGTGTCAATTCGTGGGCAAATGCAGTCCGGTACATTTCTTTTGGGGCAGCTTCGACCTGGCGGTAACGCGATTTTCCGGGAGGCTTGCGCCTGAACGGCCCGAAGCCGATTCCGTAACCAGGGAATCCTATTCGCACGAAGTCATCAGCCACGGGTTCTGGCCCGGCAGCGGCGCGGTCGCCGAACCCTCGTTCTATGCGTATTCCGCGCCGGAGCCTGCAGGTTTCAAAAATGTCTCGGTGAAGCCTTCCGCCGCCTACTACAGCACAGGCTTTTCTGAATTCTTTTTGCCGTATGAGGCAGTGCGTGTTTCCCCTTCGCCGGAGGCGGATTTGACAGCCTTTCTGACCACCACATATACGGCAGCCGCCGATTTGGCGCATTGGAATCGCGCAGAACTCGAGCGGAGTTAGTCCAGCACTACGCCCAAAAGCCTATCGGACGTTTTTTACTGTAAGTCAAAAATCCCTGCATGGAGATGCGAGGTCCGCCGGAAAACGGTTCAATCGCGTGAGGCCTTCCTGTGTTCAGTATGACGAGGTCTCCCGTGCCAACTTTGATGCGAGACGGCGGAGGAAGGCGAGATTGGAACATTCGCTGCATGTTGTCGTCGGCATAACTCGAGCTTAGAAAAAAATTCTTCACCACATACCAGTATTTGAAAACCCCGGAGAGGCCTTCCATCCGGGCGTTCCAGAGAAACAAATCGCCCCCATGGGACGGTAGCTTCAAATACACGTTCACGGAGTACAAGCCAGTTCTGGACGATAAAAGCGGAGAATCGTCGACGTGGCAATTTAGAGGAACGTCGGTTCGTCCCGTAGCGTCGTCGTTCATCACGCGAACCAGTCCGGGCGTCATTTTCGCGCCCTTGAATCTCCGCACCATCAATCCGTACGGCCACACTTCGTCCATCTCCAATCTGAAACGATCCAGAGGCCCGCTCGCCAGGCCCGAAAAGGCGCGAATCCGGTTCGTGATACTTCGCATTTCCGTGAAATATCGGTGCCAGCGATCCTCGTCTAGAATCGCCATGTTGAAAGGCTTGCCGACAACTTCGACGTCACTCTTTCGATACCCGTCTTTGACGTCGTAGACGTTCCAGTTTTCGGTATCGACTTGAAGCACGTTGGAAGCGATCTGATCGCACAAATCGGCGTGGTACCAGCCGGGGATGTGGATTCCAAGAATCTGATTGGCAAAAAGCGCTTCGAGGAGCGTGGGGGTGAGAGAATTTGCGACCGCGACCTGCGTGCCGTCCGTCTGGAACCTGGCATTTCGCGTGATATGTTCCAGAGGCGACAAAGTCGTCTGAACTATCGGATGGCGCAGAACGCGCGCAATCAGCGGCAATCCCGACTTTGGCTTTCTTGGAACCGTCAATCCCAGCTGCATGCTTCAGACTCCAGCAACAACACGGCTCACCAGTGTTTCCGGCAAACTGTCGTTGGGTGCTCAGCTTCCTACTCCCGGCTCAAAATAGTCAAGGGCTAGTGACACACAATATCCATATTGGTACCAATTGGGGTGTTATGTGCCACTGGTCTTTTGACGACCCCGCGTTACCATGCTATCTGTGTCTAAAAGGAATTACAGAAATGTCAGCGGCTTGCGTCCGAATCTGATTTGAGGGCAACATGCTACTATCCGCCGAGGGTATGAACACGAAGGTCAGTGCGTTCTGTAACGCGGTGGCCCGCACCGTCAAAGGCAAGGACGAGATTATCCAGCTTGCCGTAGTCGCGCTGATTGCCGAAGGCCACCTTCTTATAGAGGATGTGCCCGGGGTCGGCAAAACCACCCTCGGACACGCGATGGCGCGCGCGTTGAGCTGCAACTTCCATCGCATCCAGTTCACAAGCGACCTGCTGCCCTCCGACGTGCTCGGCATCTCGGTCTTCAATCCGAAGAGCAACGATTTCGAATTCAAACCCGGCCCCATCTTTTCCAATATCGTGCTTGCGGACGAAATCAACCGCACAACACCGAAGACACAGAGTGCATTACTGGAAGCCATGAACGAGAATCAGGTGACGATTGAAAGCTGTACATTCCAGCTGCCTCGTCCCTTCATGGTGCTCGCCACGCAGAATCCCGCAGAGCATCACGGCACGTACCCGCTGCCCGAATCGCAACTCGACCGCTTTCTCATGAAGATCGAGGTCGGTTATCCGGACGCAACAGCCGAAAAAGAAATCCTGAAGCGGTACACCAACGGCAATCACAAGAGCGTCGTGGATCCAGTGCTCAGTCCAGCGGACGTCATGGCCTTGCAGGAAGACAGCCGCAAGGTGCACATCGACGAAGCCATCGTCGACTACATGCTTCAGATCGTCAACTCGACGCGGCGGCATCCCGAAATCGAACTCGGCGTGAGCCCGCGCGGCACGGTTGCGCTCTTCCGTAGCGTTCAGGCCCTGGCTCTGGTGAACGGCCGCAACTACGCACTTCCAGATGACGTCAAGCGACTTGTGCCCTGTGTCTTTGCGCATCGCCTTCTCATCGCTCGAAGCGGCGCAAAGATTCGAACCGATGCGCAGGCGATTCTCCAGCGCATTCTCGACGAAGCTGCCGTTCCTGCGTAAGACCCCATGTCGTCAATCGCCAAGCCCCACGCCGAGAGACGCGATCCGCCCATGTGGCAAAGCTTTCTTCTTTCGATGGGGCTCCTGGCTGTAGCCCTGGGTGCGGCGCTCTATTCATCGGCGACGTCCGCCGACGGGAATCTGCCCGGAACGATCATTTCGGCGCTCTTGTCTCTGCTGCTTGCCGGCTGGGTGGGAATGAGGCTCGTGCCGAGGCTCGCCCGCGGCGTCGATTGGGGATGGATGCCCGGCCTCGCGCAGTACAAGATCACCCGCGAGGGCGGAATCTTCCTGGCCACCCTGGCTGTGGTCCTCGCTGCAGCAATCAACACCAGCAATAACCTTCTGTATATGGTCCTATCGGCGCTGCTTGCGGTGCTGGCGCTCTCGGGCATCCTGTCGGCGATGAATTTCAAAGCACTGGACATGGAACTGCTGCTTCCGGCGCGGGCCTTCGCTGGTGAACCTCTTCCCTTCTCAGTCCGAATCCGCAATCGGCGGCGGATGTTTCCGGCCTTTTCACTTCAAGCGCAGCCTCCGGGTGAGAGCCTCTACTTTTCCATGATTCAACCCCGGCAGTCCGTGCTCCATCCGGGGGAAACAAAGTTTTCCAGGCGCGGGCGGTACTGCTTCGAGCGGCTCCGGGCCGCATCGCGTTTTCCTTTCGGGTTCTTTGTGAAAGCCCGCAACTATCCCGTGGATTCTGAATGCCTGTGCTATCCCCGCATTCTGCCTCCCGAGCAGCTGCAATTTTCCGTCATCGATGTCCTCGGCGACCAGGAGCGCCTGCAACGGGGAATGGGCAGCGATCTCTATACGATTCGCGACTATGAGCCGTCCGACAGCGTCCGGCACATCCACTGGAAAGCGACGGCAAAGACATCAACCCTCAAGACACGGGAATTTGCCGCAGAAGAAAGCCACAACATCGTTCTTGTATTCGACCGATATGGGCAGTCTCAGGATGCCGAGCGATTCGAGGCCCTCGTGTCGGAGGCCGCGTCGCTCGCATTTCATCTGATTCGAAAAGGTGCGGGCGTTGCGTTCGTGTCGGACAACTGGAAATCTCCGGGAGAGTCCTCCGAAGCATCGCTGGAAGCAATCCTGAACTATCTGGCGCTTGTGCAGATGTCCGCCTATGCACCGGCGCCGGCTTTTGAATCGCAGACGGGAGCGTTGATGCTGTCGTTGCGATACGGAAGAGACTAACGTGAAGCGATACTGCGAGATCTCCGTGCACGTGCTCGTGGGCGCAGCGTTCTTCGCTCTAATGCTCACGGGCCGGCTTGACCTTCCTGCCATCACGGTCTTTGCTATCGGCTGGGCAGTCAGCTTGTATCGCGCAATCCGCACACTGCCTCGCGCTCTAACGGCGCGAACGGCATTCTACCTGTCTTGTGCCTACATCGCGTTTGGTCTTCTGGATGTCAGCGTGTACTCACGTTCCCTGATCGGAGCCGCGGTACACATGGTGCTTTTTCTAGAGCTCATCAAACTGCACCAGGAGAAGAGCGAACGGGACTATCTGTATCTCATCATTCTTGCATTTCTGAAGATTCTTGCCGCATCTTCGCTGACGGTCGACATCTCTTTCGTTGGAACGCTGCTTCTATTCCTTATCGCTCTGGTCTCCACCCTGATGAGTTATGACATTTACCGCAGCGAACAACAGGCGCGAACCTCTTCGCGCGAAGTAGCAGCCGCTCTGGGCAGCATGAGCATGTGGACGACGCTGGGAATCATCGCGATCGGAGCTGGACTATTTTTCCTGATTCCCCGTGTGGGAACCGGATATTTCACACGCGCCTCAGTGCCGCCGCTCCTGATCACAGGGTTTTCCGACAGCGTCGAACTTGGACAAATCGGAAACCTCAAGCAGAGTTCCGCAGTCGTAATGCACGCGCAACGGATTGAGGGAGCAAAATTCGCGGTGCTGAAGTGGCGCGGCGTGGCTCTGGATACGTTCAATGGCGTCACGTGGTCGAGAAGCAAGAAGCGTCGAGAACACGTTTACGCCGAAAACTCGAATTTCATTTTCCGTCTCGATCAGGCCAAGGGAGAGCTCGTCACATATGACATTCTGCTGGAACCCATTGCCACAACAGCGCTCTTCGGCCCGTTCCAGGTGCGCCAGGTTTCGGGGCGCCAGCTTCCGGGAATAGAAATCGATGCCGATGGAGCCATATTCACGAGAATCCAGCAGGGCCAACGGATGCAGTACCGGGTTCAGTCGGAACTCGTCAAGCCGCCGACGGCGCGAAGCAAAGCAACCACAAACGCGCCTGAACTTTCAGCAGACGCTCAGGCAACATACCTTCGTCTTCCAAACACGCTCAGCCCGCGCGTCGCAGAGCTTGCGGCGGAGATCACCGGAAACGCTCGTACGCCGCGCGAAAAAGCTCAGGGCATTGCTGACCATCTAAGGAAAAACTATAAATATTCTTTGAATCTCACATGGAATCCCGGGACTGATCCGCTCGAAGAATTCCTTTTCACGGCGAAATCCGGCCATTGCGAATACTTCGCATCCGCGATGGCGGTGTTGCTGCGCGCTGCGGGCGTTCCAACGCGTCTCGTGAATGGATTTCTGATGGGCGAATACAATCCGGTCGGTGATACCTACATCATTCGTCAATCCGATGCGCACTCCTGGGTGGAAGTGTATCTGCCGGACACCGGCTGGACGGAGTTCGATCCGACGCCGCCGGCCGGAGACGAACTCGACACGGGGCTGGTGGCCCAGCTCCACAACTACGCGGACGCGGTGGGGTTTTTCTGGAATACATACGTTCTGACCTATGATTCAGACAGCCAGGGACAACTCTTCCAGCAAGCTCAGGACTCGGTTGAAAAACTTCACGCCGATCTCCAGTCGCGCAAAAACAGCTGGATAGGTTGGACACAGGCGTTGATCGGACGCACTTCCCTGGCGGTTCGCAACGGAATTCAGACCGGCGCGATTTGGATTTACGTCACGATTCCGGTGGCCTTGATTCTCGCCTACAAGAAGCGCCAGGAATTCTGGAGTCGATGGTGGCTGTTCCGCCTTCAGCGAACGGGCCGCGTGGATGCGAGAGTCATCGATGCATTGTTCTACCGCGCTGTCGCCATTGTCGGAAAGAACGGTCCACACCGCCAGCGATCGGAAACGTGGCGGGAATGGATTGGCATCGTTCCTCATGAACGATGCCGGGCTGTTCTTCAGCGCGCACTGGAAGTGTTTGAAAGATCACGATACAGCCCCGATCCTTCATCTCCAGCCGACGTCGCCACTCTTCAAGAAGCCGTACGAGAACTGCGGTCCCTGCTACAATAGCGGGCGTGACCGAAGATAACCGGAAGGCGCCCCGCATCGGCTTCGTCAGCCTTGGCTGCCCCAAAAACCTCGTTGATAGTGAAGTCATGCTGGGTACGCTCGCACGACACGGCTATACCATCACCCCTGACAAACAGGAAGCCGACGTTCTTGTCGTCAATACGTGCGGCTTCATCGATACCGCAAAGCAGGAATCCATCGATACGATTCTCGAGATGGTGGAGATGAAAAACAGCGGCAACTGCAAGAAGCTCGTGGTTGCCGGTTGTCTCGCAGAGCGCTATCGCTCGGATATTCAGAAAGAAATTCCGGAAATCGATTTCGTATTCGGGCCCGATGAACTCGGACGCATCCTCGAGGCCGTCAAGCTCGAGGGTGATACGGCGGATACCGCGATCTCGATCGATGCGCTGTACACCTCGACGGAAGTGCCCACGATTCCTCGCGTGTTGACCACTCCAGGACACATGGCGTACCTGAAGATCTCTGAAGGATGCGATCAC
>Ga0207641_10001250_pt1 | contig 25365 bp, 26 predicted proteins | sample KBSSwiS62_FD_184306 | JGI IMG/M metagenome (GOLD analysis project Ga0207641, IMG submission 184306) | Switchgrass rhizosphere microbial communities from Kellogg Biological Station, Michigan, USA - KBS Switchgrass S6-2 (SPAdes) (version 2) | ecosystem: Host-associated > Plants > Roots >... | reverse complement strand
GGCCGGGCGGGCCAACGCACATGAACACTCGAATAAATTGTAATTACACTCCTTATTGAATTGATAGTTTGAATCTCTTTGCTTCGTGCTATTCGAAACATCGAAAAGCGCTGTCTTTTTCGTTTGCATTCATTGAAATAGTTATCCCTCTTAAGTTAGACGAAAAAGAAGGCGTTAATAATTTCACGCTTAATGACGATAAAGAGAGAGATCTATAAAAAAAGACATTTCAGCTATCGTCGATGTCGATGATAAGAATTGTTTAGCCCAGTTAACAGTAGTACCGAAGCCTAATCAAGGCGTCCGGCAATGGCTGTATATCATTGTCGGTGTGCTTTTCTTTCGTTCTTTCTTTTGCACAAGCAAAAGAAAGAACATAAATAGATCTACTCATTAATTTTCCGTTCTTTTTGCCTTGATGCAAAAAGAACCAAAAAAATCAAGGCAAAACCGAATGCTCCGCCGGTTTTGCCGGGCCAACGCACGTGAACAGTCTGTGATTTTGTAATTACATCGCTTATTCGAACTGAAAGTTCATATCAGTTTGCTTCGTGCTATTCGAAATATCGAGAGGCGCTGTCTTTTTCGTTTACATTTTTTAAGAATGATATTGACGTCCCGTAGACGAAAAAGAAGGCGCTAATAATTTCATGCTTAATGGAGATAAAGAGAGGTCTATTGAAAAAAGACATTTCAATTATCGTCGATGTCGATGATAAGAATTGTTTAGCTCAGTTAACAGTAGTGCTGAAGTTCAATCAAGGCGTCCGGCAACGGCTGTACATCGTTGCCGGTGCACTTTTCTTTACGTATGCTATCGCATACATTTCTTTTGTGCAAGCAAAAGAAAGTAAATAAACGTATTCATGGACCTTGTCGAAGCTGAAGCAAAAGAAAGAACATATGTTTTATAAAACATTTACGCTGCGTTCAACAAACGCCGTAAGATCCGCACCTTTCAACAATCCTTGTGCAAGAAGAGCAAGATCAAAAGCTTGTTTGGCCAATACAGTTTGTTGCGATTCATCTGCTGATAAAATCTTATTCACCAGTTTATGATTCGCATTCACTGACACCTTATAAGTATCCGGCATATTGCCATAAAAATTCATACCTCCGCCACCCATACGACTCATATCTTTCATCCGGCGCATCCATTCTTCCATTGTGATCGTAACTGGCATTGACTCTTCATGATTGCTGTCGATCTCCACATGCATTTGCGGATTGTTGATCGCTTTTTCAAAAATGTTTTTTAGTTTGGCTGATTCATCATCGGTGAGTTTGTGTTTTTCGGTATCTTCTTTTTCGATCAGCTTGTCCATCACATCGGCATCTACTCTTTTCAGTGATGTTTTTTCCAGCTTCATTTCCAGGTGATGAATAAAATGCGTATCGATCGGTGAGTTCATCAGCAATACATCATAATTCTTTTTATGCGCTGCCTGTATATAGCTATCCTGTCTTTCTGCATCGGCCGTGTACAGGTAAACCAGCCGGCCGCTCTTATCCTCCTGGAAGTCTTTTACCCTTGCGGCATATTCTTCCAGCGTATATTTTTCATGCTTAGTATTTTCCAGTAATAAAAACTCTTTTGCCTTTTCATAAAATTTTTCATCACTGAGTGCACCGTACTTTACAAACAGCCCGATATCATTCCATTTCTCTTCATAACTCTTGCGATCTTTTTTAAACAACTCACCCAGCTTCTCCGCTACTTTACGACTGATATAGCTATTGATCTTTTTTACATTGCTGTCGCTCTGCAAGAACGAACGGCTTACATTCAGCGGGATATCCGGGGAATCGATGACACCATGTAGCAACAATAAAAATTCAGGCACGATATCTTTTACTTCATCTGTAATAAATACCTGGCGGCTGAACAAACGGATCTTGTTCTTCGTGATCTCAAAATCATTTTTCAGTTTGGGGAAATATAAAACACCGGTCAGGTTAAATGGATAGTCAACATTCAGGTGTATCCAGAAAAGTGGTTCTTCAGCAAAAGGATAGAGCTCACGGTAAAAAGAAAGATAGTCTTCATCTTTCAGCTCGTTCGGTTGTTTGGTCCAGATGGGAGTGGTGTTATTGATGATATTATCGACCTCTACTTCTTTCTCTTTTGGTTTACCTTCTGCATCTTCACCATCGGGAATAAATTCTTTTTTTGTACCAAACTGCACGGGCACGGGCAAAAACTTTGCATACTTGTTCAGTATCTCACTGATGCGATGCTCTTCCAAAAATTCTTCTGAATCTGCGTTAAGATATAAAATAACATCAGTGCCTCTTTCGGTGCGGTTACCCTCGCTGATCTCAAATTCGGTGCTGCCATCACAGTCCCATTTTGCCGGGGCGGCGCCATCCTGGTAGCTGAGTGTTTGTATCTCGACTTTTTCCGCCACCATAAATGACGAATAAAAACCCAACCCAAAACGACCGATGATCTCGTTGGCATCGTTGGCTTCTTTGAATTTTTCCAAAAACTCGGTAGCGCCGGAGAAAGCCACCTGGTTGATGTATTTTTTTATTTCATCGGCTGTCATGCCGATGCCGTTATCGGATACGGTGATCGTCTTTGCCTTTTTATCAACGGCCACTTTTACTTTCAGCTCACCCAGCTCATTATTATAATGACCCAGCGAAGCCAATCTTTTTATTTTTTGCGTGGCATCCACGGCATTGCTTACCAGTTCCCGCAAAAAGATCTCATGATCGGAGTAGAGAAATTTTTTAATGATCGGGAAGATGTTTTCCGTGTTGATTGATATTGTACCCTTTTCCTGCACCATGGTTGTTCTTAGTTAATTGTTAAGAGTTAAAAGTTAATAGCAATGAATTATGAATTTTCGTTTTTTTAGCCTGAAGCGCTTAGCCTCAGCATTCACAATTCACTATTTCGGCCTGCAATATTACAAGGCTTATTCCAAAGCAATGAAATTTGCCAGATTGACAGCGACGTGCAAAGAAAATGGATGGAATTCAACAGTGATCAGTGCTGATGGTCATGTTGGTAGTGTTCTTTCAACAGGTCTTCACCATAATCGCCATTGAAATCACGCCAGACCAGGTGAATATGGTTGGCATTGTTCTGCGTGTTATCAAATTCTATCAAAAATGTTTTTCCCTGTATGCGGTAATAATGTGGTTCTCCTTTTACAAGACCACCGGCCCAGCCAAAGCGGATCTCATTTTTATCTTCCGTAGCAACCAGTTTCATTCTCATATTAGCCAGTCGCTGCGGCATGGAAGAAAGATAAGCCACCATGATCTTGTTGACAAGGTTCTTCTGATCGTTGTTCATATCGCCAAGCAGGATGCCGACTGGTTCCATCGACGATACATGTGCTGCGTTTGATGATACAATATCAGCAAATGCTTCGGACTTGAACAAAGCCGTTTTCTTTTGTGCATCATTCAATGAGTTCACCAGTTTAAATGCAAGGTCCTCTTCATCTATTATAATGCGCATGCCTTTTTTTGCCCCTTCTTTTATTTCACCGGGATTGGAGCCAAAGAAAAAAGGAGTAAAGGCGAGTTCTCCGTCAACTACTGTAAAGTTGAGTGCAAGGTGATGACCGGTAAATTTAAAAGCCCATACACTGTCTTTGCCTGCGTTGCCATACAACGAAACAAAATAATTTTCCGGTATTCGGGTTGTACTGTTTGGTTCCATTTCTTTCAGCACATATTCAAAGCTCATGATGTTTTGCGTACGTTGGTATCCTGCCGGGCTCAGGAATGATTGCAGCATTATATAGAACAATTTTTTCTGGTTGCTATCCATATCTTTTATGGCAATGCCTGTTCGGGGCGCCGAAGGAGGAGGTACAAAATGCCAGTTAAAACGGTTCATTTCTTCAAAAGGAAAAACAGCTTTTGCTTTTTGTTCTGCATTCAAAGCATTGACAAAAGCAAGAGCTTTTGCAGTGGCGGTCTTATCTATCTTTTTATCCTGCGCAAAAATGGAAAGCGGCAGTAATAACAACAGCAATGATCTCATAAATAGTTTTGTTGGTGAGTAATTGATAGTGGTGTTGTGAATTAAATATACAATTATCCCATTGTCCGGAGAAGCTCTTTTCATACTGTTCAACAGGTCCAGGCATTGTTATAAGAAATAGAAAAGAAAAACCCCGGGTTTCCCCGGGGTTTAATTCAAAAGATTTGTTTATTGAGAACTCAGGTCTTTTCTAAGCTTCATTATATATGTTTCAGTTTTAACAACAGCCTCGTCCATTAGTTTGATCCTTTTATCCCAGTCAGCCGTTCCAAATTGCTTTACATATTCATCTTTGAAACCGGTTCCTGTGGATCCATAAAATTCTGTTTCCAATGATTGAAAACCATCTTTAAGATTGCGAATGTTTACTACCACGGGATCTGAGCCGTCCCATAGTTGTTCAAAAACAGCTACACCCAGGTTTTCCCAGAATTTACCAGTTAACTTATTGATCACTTTAACTCCCCTTGCCGATTCTGCCCTGTAATCCGCTTCTAAGGAAGGTTTAATGTGTCTCACATTTACAATTTGCTTGTCAGCAACTATGTCCGGGTGGATACTTAGGCTATCCATATAACGAAACGTGCCATTCCTGTTTTCCTGCAAAAGGGGAAAAAACTTTTGTCCAGGTCAAGACTATGATCGGTGGCGTCCGGTCTTTCCTTATCAAGATCTGCAAACGTGCTGGCGGCATTTGCGAGATGGTAATACCCTATATAGTCACCGCTTAAAATTTCATAAACATTCAGCTTTTCGCTAGTCTTATGAAATTTGGCAACGTGAGTTTTGTACGCTGCTTCAAATGCCATCTTCTGACCGGCTTTTGGTTTTACCGTATTGACGGTGGTCAGGCTTGTTTTCTGTGAATGCGCTGCCAGGGTGGTAACTGCCAGCAATAATAAAAAGGCTTGTTTCATGTGTGTGTGGTTTAGTTTAAAAAAATAATTATCGGTTCGAAACATAAATGACTGGTTCGGGCTTAAACAGGGTAAATGAAGCGCTGTTCAAATAATCACGAGGGTAATAAAAGGAAGGGAATACAAGACAAAGGAATAATAGGAATGAAAGGTAATGGTTTTAATCTGAAACGATTTTAAAAAAATGCCGGGTGCATTCCAACTATTATTTAAAGTAACCAAAATATTTTTGAGAACTGATTGAGAATTAAACATACCACTATGGAGGCGAAGTCTATTATGTAGCCGGCGGATGAATTACTATTAGTCTTCTGTGCGGCCTACCCTGAGGAGCGAAGCGACGAATAGATCGCACTCTTGTACGTCGGTAATTCAATTCAACAATTATTGAGCGCCTTTTTAAAATCTAACGAATAAGATTCATTACGAGCTTTATCATTATGTCTTTATCCTCAGGATTACTTTGCGCTACCAGCAGAGCAAGTGCTACAAGTGCATTGTCATTTATCTTTAATTCACCTGATTTTTTGAACCGGTGTTTATTTTTTTCAAGGAACCAGACAAACAAAAATGCACCAATACGTTTGTTGCCATCGGTGAACGGATGATTTTTTATTACGAAGTATAATAAATGCGCTGCCTGTTCTTCGATGCTTTTGTACAAATAGTTTCCGGCAAAAGTTTGTACCACTGAATTAAGAATGCTTTCAAAAGCTGAATCCCTTTCTTTGCCAAACAATTCAGATGCTTCTTTCTTTTTAATTAATAGCTTCTTCAGTTCATCAATCGCTTTGATAGCCTCCCCATATTCTATTTCATAGGTAATATTTTCATTCAGCTTTTCATCAGGTAATGTATCACTGTCAAACTGGTTGAGTAAAATAAAACTTTGTGTATAGTTCATGATGATCTCAAGTAAGCCCTTTGCTTCAGTTGTACTTAACTTTTCCGAACGGCCCGATTGCTGAATAAGCCTTACAGCCTGTTCCAGCTGTTGCATATTTTGACTAAGTTGTTGCAGTCGCTTTTCATTAAGGGTATAGCCTTTGACGAGGTGATCTTTTAAACGTTGCGTAGCCCATTGACGAAACTGGGTGCCTCTTTTTGATTTTACCCGGTAACCGACCGAAATGATAACATCAAGATTGTAATACTTTGTTTTATATGACTTGCCATCGGCCGCAGTATGTAAGAAATCCTTACATACTGATTTTTTATTCAACTCTTTTTCTTTGAATATATTGCCAAGGTGTTGGGTAATAGCAACCCGGTCTCTTCCAAAAAGTTCAGCCATTTGTTTTTGGGTAAGCCAAACAGTTTCCTCCTGGAAACTGACCTCCACTTGAGTTTGTTTATCTTTTGTCCGGTATATTTCTATCTGGTTCATATTTAAAATTAACGAACTGCCGATATAAACTCGGTTGTTGAATGATGAATTGTCAAGGAATCCTTTACAGTTGCCATGTTGGAAAGCTCCTTTTCTCTATAATAGTTATTAAGATGCGGGCTGATATTTTGCCTGGTCTGTTTAAAAAGATCGGCCGTCTGCCGCTGGGTTAGCCAAACAGAAACGTGAGATTGGGGGAGACCCCGAAAGAACTGAATAATCGTCTCATTTAAGTTTAACCTACTAAAAGTTAAATACGAATATTCATAATTAACCATACACACGTAAAGATTAAATATAGAGGCCCATTTGAATTAGGTAGCAAATAATCTACGCATTTTTTTGCGTCGAATAAAGTGATTATTCGACGCACAATAGGCTTTTCAGTGAATGATTGGGTGGCCAGCTATGGTAATTCTGTTTATCGGGAACTGATTGGGTAACGATAATTCAGGCATTTTCTTCAACACTCAATAGATCATAACCTGGGGTGATAAATTTTTTCTGCTGTCCTCAATATCTCTTCTTTATCCAGTGTCATGTGCTTGGTTTGTTGCTTTTGAAACAGGCTCATTTGGTCCTTGTAATGTGGTGAGCCCGGGTGCATGGAAGCTCCGAAAGTATTTACCGATTCAATGATCGGTAACCCGCCGTTTTTCGGGTAACGTACAAAACATATATAAGCATCACCGGAACTAACTTTAAGCATTCCGTTCTTATACGGTTCGGTATAAGCTGCAGCCAATACATCTGGTAATCCCCATGCCGGCCGGGCCTCATCGCCCCTTACTAATTTTTGAATATCGCCCAGCACGAGGTCAGTCCTGCCAAAATATTTTATCATATAATCATGCACATACTGGTATGTTTCTATCGATTCTTCCTTCGTCAACTGTCGCGGCGCTACACCTTTTAATTTATTGCTTACATAATTATATACCAGGATAAAAACAGCAGCGCCTTTGCTATCCGCGACGGCTTTTCTATCCCATGATTGAAAATTGATGATCACATCCTTCAATAAAGGATACCCAGTTGCCGGTAAATTCAGCATGCTGTCGATACCATATGGATATTGTAAATGTTGCGGCAGTTGCTGATCAAATTTTATTTTTTTAAAAGTACTGTAATCAATTTTTCCAGGGTGTATTAATTCGGTTACCCGCTGGCTCCTGTTGTTATGACCCAGTTCATAACCGTCATTCTTGTCAAACTTGCCTGGGTTAAGATCGTAGTTGAGATCTGTAGCAAGAAAAGGTGAATGATTGGTGTTAAATAAATAACCAGAAGGTGGATTGATGTATTGCGGTAATTCACCGATCGGTTTAAACTCCGTCCATAGTGTGGCTGACCTATTTCCCGGTACTGTGCTGCGCCAGTTGTATTTCGGATCAGGATTGCGTCGTGGCATTTTGCCGTTGCTGATATAAAAGATCGTATCATAACGATCGGCATAGACAATGTTGAACATCGGCAAGCTGGTCATGCTGAGTGCATGATAGAACTCTGTAAAGTTTTTTGCTTTATTCATCCTGTACCATTCTTCCAGTGCTTTAATATCCATGGTGGCAGGCAGGCGAAGAGCAAATACACCGTTGGCAGTTTTTACCGTGGCGCCGTACCGGCTCCAGTAAATTTTTTTACTTACAGTAACCGGCACACCTTTTACTTTCAGCTTTGCTTTTTTTTCTTCAAGGTCGATCCATTTACCATCAAACTTATATTGATCTTTTTTTGCCGGGTTGATCTCGAGCTGGAACACATCCAGTTTATCCTGGTAGTTCACCGTATGTGCCCAACCTAAGTTTTCATTGGTACCATGAAAGATGAGGCAACCACCGGGTAATAAACCACCCAGCATATTCCATCCTTGTTCGCTTTGCAGGTGTGCCTCATAAAAAGCAGCGGCCCCTTCCTGTGGCTGGTGAGCATTGATGGCCAAAAAAGATTCACCCGTAGTTGTCTTTGCTGAATTCATTGCAAAAGCATTTGATCCCCGGGGATCAAACCCGGGGATGGTAGCCACTTTACCACCCAATACCTGTGGCAATACATTATCAACTCCACAAAAAAGACTGATGGAAAAAACAACGGCCGTCATATAATCTTTCTCATTAAACGGAAATGCTCTTTTATATTTCACTTTTGCCGGGTGTGCTTTTGCATACGCATTCAATCCCTGTACATAGCCCTGTATAAGAAGAAGAAAATCCGTGCTGAGTGTGTTCCATTGTTCTTCCACTGTTTTGCGGATCCGTAAGAGATCGATCACATAGTCTGCTTCGGCGCCTTTTCTGCCAATGGCTGTTCCCAGTTTTGCTTTGCCTGACAGCACTACTAATTGAAGCGTTTCAAAATCATCTTCGGCATGTGCCCATGCAAGACCATAAGCCACTTCTGCATCAGTAGGTGCAAAGATGTGCGGCACGCCAAAACTATCTCTTGCAATGACAATGCGACCCGGATCGATTTGGCCAAAGCCATAAGTAGATAACAGCAAAAAGAAAATTAAGATCCTGTTCATCACTGAATTTAAATAAAATATTGGGAGTGAGTGGAGGGATTTTTTTTGTTCCCGGCCTATGGTTAAAAGTTTCTTACAGCCTGTCTTGAGGAGCGAAGCGACAAATAGGTCGGAATCTAGTACTACAACAATTCTATTTGCTTTTCATATCTTTATTGGAAGGCCAACCGGATTAGCGGGTTGGTCTTTGTATATTTTAGGAATAAACAATTATTTGAATTGAAAAGAAAATTTTATAATGAACCTACCATTACAGGTCTTCTTTTTGAAAAAGATGTTGAATTACTCCCATCTGTATCAGAATTATTTGAATTGGAACTAGCATTTCTTGAAAAAAAAGCAATTCCTAAAAGAGATTTTTTAAGCAGAACAGCTTTTTTTAAGTCACTCAATGGCATTCCTTCAAAACATTATCTATTGTATGCGGGACAACCAGAAGTAATAGTTGAAAATCGTTCTTCCGCAACGCAAAATTATTTTGAGAATGGACAATATTCTACAGGATATGCAACTCATAGTTTGTTTCCGTATAGAGGAAAGTTTCATCCACAACTCATAAAAGGCATTTTAAATATTATTGGAGCAAAAAAAGGTGATACTGTATTAGATCCCATGTGTGGAAGTGGTACAACAAACATTGAAGCATCGTTACTGGGAATAGATTCCGTGGCTTGTGACGTAAGCCCATTTTGTAGGTTAATGACAGAAGTTAAATATGAAAGTTTAAAGATTAAAAAAAAGGAGTTAGAGAATTTTAAATTAGATGTCACTGGCTTATTTAAGCTTTTTTCTACTTCGAAGAAAAATAACGAAATTAAAAATAACTATGAGCCAGATGAATTTCGTTTAATCAATTTAGCGAGGCTCGCATATTTAGACGCAATGGGTTATGCCAATCGAGTAGTTAATTCGACTCACCAACAGCTCTATAAAAAGGTTCTTATCCGATATTTTGAAACTGTTAAAAGCATTATATCAAACCCGAACTTTGATGTTAAATCCCTGGGCAAGGTATCAATACATCATCAAGCGGAAGCACTAGATTTAAGAATTCAAACTCGAACGATTGATGCGATAATCACATCTCCTCCTTATTCTTTTGCGATTGATTATATAGCCAATGACAAAGATCAGTTAGAGTATTTAGGTTATGATTTAAATGTTTTAAGAGAAAAAATGATAGGACTTAAAGGGAAGGGAAAAGATGAAAAACTAAAGAATTATTTCAATGATATGGAAAAATATTGCTTGGAGATTTCGAAAGTTTTAAAAAAAGGAAAGTTTTTTGTATTAATTATTGGATCAAACACTAATCAAACCGGTGGAGTTCGGCTTGAACATAAAATCATTGAATCCGCAGAAAAATTTCAATTAAATCTTGTTAAAAGTATAATTAAGCCAATTAAGGGTATTAGAAATACAATGAAAGATGAACATATATTATTCTTCGAAAAAACTTAAAATTTTGTGAGTAAGTTAAAATATTCTTTTTTTGAATGAATGTATCTTCGCAAAAGCTATTGAAAATAAAATGCATAAAACGAATTCACATAAATTTAAATTGGCAAATCTTACAGAAATTTCGGAAGCAAAAATTTCTAATTTATCATCAGATATTTTATTTGACGCTGCTGTTTTAAAAACGAATTTTAGCTCAAATCAAATCGGGAAGAATTCAATTTTGGAGGAATCCAACAGCTTTATTAAAAAAACTCTTCCATTGATTGATACGATTTGCTCCAAACTTAAAGATGGAGGATTGATTTTTATCTATGGTCTGCCAAATTATCTTTCATATCTAGGGGAATATTTAAGCGATAAAAAGCAGGATGAATTTTCATACATTTTCAAATACTGGATTTCATGTGAATTCAAAGCAGTTCAACTAGCAGATGGTTTGCCAAATGCGCATATAGGTCTGCTGATGTATTTAAAATCAAAATCTAAAAAGAACCCAACTCCTTTTGACATAAACACAAAATTTGTAAGAATTCCTTACTCTGATTGTATTTCATGCGGAAACATGACAAAAGATTGGGGTGGGAAAAAACATATGCTTAATCCATTAGGTAGTGCGTTATCAGATGTTTGGAGTTTTAAGGATATTTCAATAAAAAAGGCTCAAAAGATACCATCTGAACTCACAGAAAGAATTTTGGCGCTATTATCTGAGGGAAAAAATGTATTACAAGTAAATCAAACAAAATCCAAGAATGATTTACTTGCTCCTAAAGTCAGAACAAGGAAATTATTAAACGGTAAAGCCCTACCATTAGAAGCAAATAGGATTATACATCGGAATTGTATTGATTTTTTGAAGGATTTATATCAGAAGTATCCACATGGAGTATTTGACATAGCATTTGCTGATCCACCTTATAATTTAGCAAAGAATTATTCAAAGTATGACGATGATTTGGAAACAAGAAGGTATGTAGATTGGTGTAATGAATGGCTTCAAGGAATGTATAATAATCTTAAGCCAGGGGGAGCCTTATTTGTTTTGAATATTCCTAAATGGGCAATTTATCATTACAATTTTTTGGCAGACAAAATGGTTTTTCAAAACTGGATAGTTTGGGATGCCCTTTCAACTCCAATGGGCAAATTACTTCCGGCTCATTATTCATTACTTTATTTTACCAAATCTGGTGCAAGGCCTAAAGTAAATTTGGTAAACGATCAATTGATTGATTCAAGGGAGTACTGCTTAAGAAATTCATGTGTCAAAAAAAGAAAAAAGTTTGGAGATAATAAAAAAGAAAAACTTACTGATATTTGGAAAGATATTCATAGAATAAAGCATAAAAAGGATCGAGACCATCACCCTTGCCAACTTCCAATAAAGTTGATGGAACGTATCATAAAAAATTTTTGCAATGAAGGAGATTTAATTTTTGATCCTTTTGGAGGGGCTGGAACAACTGCCATTTGCGCAAAAATTTTAAACCGCAATTTCATTATTACTGAGATTGACTCTCATTACGTGAAAATCGCTAAAAACAATTTAAGCAAAATTCAAAAAGTAAATGGGATATTAAATTATGATCGAGAATCTTTGAAGTATAAAAAAAATACTTCTGTTTCAAAAAATGAGTTTGAAAAGCGATACTTGGAGCTTACTGATTTTAAAAGGAAAGCAATAGAAGAAAAAGATTTGATCCAGTATGATCAAGACCTGCTTTTGCTAAAAGAGCAATACTCAGGAGATTTTAAAAAATTATATTCTATTGCTAAAAGGAGGATTGAAACCTTAGAGTTCTCACAAGCAATATAAGGTTAAAATATTGAGTGATTTAAACAATTGGGATATAATACCTAATAATTTCCTCTAATAAATGGAGATTCTTCAAATTGATAACGTAATCTGAACAATCGTATATACGTTTTAAGTCTGCTTGCCGAGCTAACCAGCCAGCACCGTCACATAAATTTACAAAAGCTATGTTTTTACCTTTTTGAATATTATGTGCTCTAATATCTGCTGAAGTTTTCACCTCATCATTTCTCTTAGTGGTCTGGCCACTACCAGTAGTTACTTGAAATGAAGATTCGATGATTATATGTGGATCTTGTTCATTAGGCAAACAAAAATCAAGATTTCTATTTATCCAAGGAACAAACTTTTCTCTAGTATATGTGATGTCATATTTGGATTTGTAATCTTCTAAAGCTCTTGCAATTTCATCTTCCACTCTATCACCTACGTCGTTATTATATTTTCCATCACCAATTCGTTTCAATTGCCTCTTAAGATAATTATCACTAGTCAAAAATTCCAAACTTTTGTCATTAAGCGATACATTTTCTAAATAGTAGTAAGGCAATTCTTTTGCAAGTTCTGAATCGTTCCCTAATTGAAACATTTCAATAATTTCTTTGGTAAAAAAGAAATTATTAATAATCTCTTTTCTACATCTTTCAATATCCCATTCGGTCTTGAACGTCCCTCCTTTTTTTAGCCTCAAAGCTGAAATTATTCTCTTAAATTTTTCTGTAGATATTCCACTTATTGTCAGCAGGAAATTCAATCCTTCTTTATCTTCTTTTAATAGATTTGATATTGCTTCATACGAATTTAAATGTGGAATTAAGTTTTTGTAATATTCAAGTTTTTCATTAATTGTCAATAAAACTTGTTTATCAAATTCATTATTAATAAAGAAAGGAGTGAATGATTTAATGAAATCATTATAAGACATTTTTGTGGGCTTTATTAATTGCATGAAATAAACTTTATTTATTTACTATAAAAAAGTTGATATTTTTTTTATACAGTATGGCTAACCGAAGAAGGACAACAAATTCAATTTTTCTTTGGCCGTTTTCAATTTTAGAAATTTCGCTTTGACTAACGATGCCAGTATTCGCAACTTGTTTTTGTGTAAGATTCGCTTCTTCCCTTGCCTGAACTAGTAAACCGCAAAGCAATCTTCTGTCATTTTTGTAAGAGATTTTTGCCATTTGTTTTGGTATTCCAAAAAGCAATATTAGAGTCATTCTTTTGGTATGCCATTTTGGAATACGTATTTTCACTATAACAATGAAATTTTGGTGTCGTCGTTATTGCTATATTCACTCATCGTGTTTCAAGAAAATTTATTTTAGAAGCAAGAATTTGCTCATAACTTTAATTAATTCCCAATAAAAAAATTTTTTATGGATTTAGGATTGTTGAAAAATGTCCCCCCAAGAGTTAAATGGACAAGCGAAGCAAGAGAATTCACTCCTTGGATTGCTCAAAATATAAATACCCTAAGCGCAGCTTTAGGGCTCGAACTTGAAGTCGAGAACACAGAAGTAGCATGTGGTCCTTATTCGGCTGATATTTTAGCAAAAGATACAGGGACTGGGAAATTTGTTGTTATCGAAAATCAACTTGAGAGAACAAATCATGATCATTTGGGTAAAGCCATTACTTATGCCTCGGTTTTAGATGCATCATCAATTGTATGGATAGCTACTCAGTTTTCTGAAGAACACATTAAAGCTTTAGATTGGCTAAACGATCATACAACCGAAGATTTTGCATTTTATGGTGTGCAAGTGGAATTATGGCAAATTGATGATAGTAAACCAGCAATTAGATTCAATGTTTTGAGTAAGCCTAATGAAGCTGTTCGCATAGCCGCTAAAACAAAAGCAAATGAAGAACTGACCGATAGCAAAAAATTTCAGTTGGATTTCTGGACAAGATTTCGTGATAAATTGGCGAGCACTAAACGAGCAAATTCTTCTCACACTCCAAGAGCTCAGTACTGGTATAATGTTTCGTTGGGAAAATCGAACATCCATATTTCCAATACATGTAATACCGATCAGAATACAGTAGGTATTCGGATTTATATCAGCAATAAGATTGCCGATACGATGCTTCCGTATCTAGAAAGTAAAAAAACCGAAATCGAAGCAGCTGTTGGCAAGCAATTAAATTGGAATCCTAATCCTGAGAATAGGGATAAAATAATTCAACTTTTGCATAAGACTGACTTTAATGATTCAAAAAAATTGGATGAAGCTTTAGATTGGTTGGTCGAATATACAATTAAGTTTCGGGACGTTTTTTCTAAAGTTGTTACTCAATCACATATTCACGATACTACGTCAATAGGATAGCTTGGCAAGATGAGAATAGATTTATTTACGACGGCTATTAAGAATGGCGACTACATTTCAGTAAATGTCTTTAGCCCTGGAATTGGGGAAAACTGTGGTTGCATCTGTCCAGAATGTGGCAAACCTGTTCGTTCCAATGTAACAGCAAAATCATCAACTCAGCTTAAAATTAATTATACTAATCACTTTTCGCATATCAATCCATCAAGTTGTAATGGTGGTTACAAGGAAACAGAACTACACTTATTTGCAAAAAAAGTGTTAGAGAAAAATAAAAGTTTCAAGGTACCAAGCGAACAGTATCATTTTCCTAATACTTTGTGTTATTCAAAAGTGATTTTAGAAAAACTCTTTATAACTGAAAGATTTCAGCAATATAGACCTGATATTATTCTGATTGATCAGGATGGTAATAAAATAGCTGTTGAAGTCATTGTTACCAATCCTGTGTCTGAAACAAAAAAACAACTTTATAAATCGGAAGAATTAAAGAGTATCCAAATTGACCTGTCTAAATATGAAAAAAGAGAAATTGACTCATTAAGGGAAGAACTGGAGAGAGATATTATTGAGAACGATAAACTAAAGAAATGGATTTGGCCGACAATAGTTCAGGATATAGAAGACTTACATAATTTCTACAAGAGACCGAAAACAAACAAAGCAAATTCAGAAAATGTTGGGTGCCTCTTTTTTTTGTCAGCAATCGTTTTTCTTATTATAAATTTATTTATTTGATGTCATTAAAAATCTACTTTCTTCGTTTGCGAAATCTTGCTGAATAGAATTACTGAACCCTGAAAGGAGCGTCGCAAATGTCGCCGAATAACAGCAACACAGCTTAGTTCATAATCCCTCTATCCCCAAAAATCTGCTTTTGCTGGATTCTGTTTTTTGATAAGCCAAAGTTTTGCCGCACGCAAAGTTGTATCGTTACGTATACTTCAAATTATGCAGCTTGAAAGCTTCCTTTGTAATGATCCTGCAGTTATAAGTAAGTTCTTCTAATGTACAGGCAAGTATGTGAAGATTAACCGGGAGTTCATTCACCGTTTCTACCAGCTCGATCGTCAGCATTGTTTTGCGGTCTACCTGCGGAGTTCCTTTCATCTGCTGGAAAATATTTGCTGCCGCTTTCCGGCTATTGCCGAGATTGAACTTTCCAAAACTTTCAAAACCGTCAGGGGTTTTTATGCTGACCAACGCATAAAAGATGTTTCGCTTCATACAAAAAGCCCAACAATGAAAATGCCAGTTTTATCGGAAACGATCTTCGGTAGTATCCCAATTTGCTTTTTTAACCACAGAGGCACTGAGTTCACAGAGAAACACAGAGATTGCCTCCGTGCAACTTGGTGTCGCTGTGTCTCCGTGGTTTAATTTTAATTTCAAACTGAGACACTGCCCAATCTCCTGCAATATCTTCAGCATTCTTACTGAAAATTTTTCATGCTGCTGAATTTTTTTCAGTTCATCCGGGAACGTTGGCACAAAAGCTATTGGCTATTGTAACTGCGGGTTTCTTTATCATGCACATCAGCCATAAAATAAAACCAGGCTCATTCGTTTATAAAGTGAAGCAAATAAAAAAGTCCCGTCTTGATTGACGGGACTTGCTTATAACAATAAATTTATTTTTTTGCCGGGAAATGCTGGACCTTTTCATCCAGTTCAATCATTTTTCCGTTCTGCATTTTGCAGTCGTCAACAATATTCAGCGAATCGGATTTTCCTTTATCATCTTTCCATGCCTGTTTGTACCACAGGGTCACATATTCATTTTTTTTATCGGCTGAGATCACCGACTCATAATCGTACATGGTGATGGTAAGATTATTGTACATGGGCCGCTGTGCCGATAATACTTTTGAGGCGCTGTCGCGGCTCAGTTTGGCGTCATATCCATCAAGTTTTATAGAAATAGAATCACCGAAGATGGCGGCCATGGCGGTATAATCTTTGTCAACAAAAGCTTTGAGGCAATTCATGGCAGCAATAGTATTGTCATTGTTCTCCATAATTTGCCAGCCTCTATATGGCTTGTCCAGCGTGAAAGGAAGTTTTACATCTGCCGGTGCTACTGTGGTGGTTTCAGTTGTTGCTGAAGCGGTTTTGTCTTTCTCTTCATTGCTGCAGCTTGCGAATACAAAAGCGAGACATGTAATGACGATTAATTGTTTCATAATAAAATCTTTTGGTTTACTTAAAAAATTTGGTGGTTGAGTTCGTCTTCCTGACGGAATGAACGGTGTAAAAGCGGAAAAGATAGGCGATTTGATACTATAATAGATGATTTATTTTTATAACAGCGGATGTTCTTATCAAATCCCCCGATGAATTAATTCTTACCTTGAACTCCCAAATGGAATTTTTAAAAATAGTATTCAACCAAACCTTATAAATGATCATGAACAACCTGGAAAACAAAGTAGCGTATATAACCGGCGGGAGTAAGGGTATCGGTTATGGTATTGCCAAAACCTTAGTGGAAAATGGAATGAGAGTAGCCATCACCAGCCGCACAATGAATGCAGCAAAACAAGCGGCTGCTTCTTTGAGTAAAGATCCATCAAAAGTACTGGCCCTGCAGTCGGATGTAAGTTCCCTTGCTAATGAAACAAAAGCAGTGAAAGTGGTAATCGATCATTTCGGCCAACTGGATGTGCTGGTGGCCAATGCAGGGGTTGGCAATTTTGCGCCGATCGACACAATGAGTGAACAAGATTGGAAAGAAACCATTGACACCAATCTTACGGGTGTTTTTAATAGTGTAAAAGCAAGTGTGGAAGCATTAAAAAAATCGAAGGGATATATTATCACTATCGCCAGTCTTGCCGGCACAAACTTTTTTGAAAACGGCGCTGCTTATAATGCCAGCAAGTTCGGACTGGTGGGTTTTACCCAAGCCGTTATGCTTGACCTGCGGAAATACGGCATCAAGGTAACGACGATCATGCCGGGTTCAGTAGCCACTTATTTTAATGATCATCTTCCCAGCGATGCCGACGCATGGAAGATACAACCTGAAGATATCGGCCAGATGGTTGCGGACCTTTTGCATATGAATCCGCGGACATTACCAAGTAAGATCGAGGTGCGGCCATCAATACCGAAATGATGGAGGCAATTTATGATTGCTCATCTTCTCTTTTAAAACCGATTTTTCTTCGCGGTAGTTGTGGCGGGTTCAATAGTTGTTTCAGATATCCAAATATGAGAGTAATGTCTTCATCATGACCGGCAAGTTTTTTTTCAATTTTTTCAAGTTGCAATAAAATGTCTTTATGTGCAAGGAGCATTTCTCTTATTTTAGTAAACACTCTTACAATCTGGATATTCATCTCAATTGCCCTTTCGCTGTTCAATACACTGGCCAGCATAACTGCGCCATGCTAAGTGAAAGCAAAAGGAAGTACAGGGGAAAATTTAAGAGTTCTGAGGTGGTCGCAATTTGCGACCACCTCCGCTTTTTCTTCTTCTGTTAACTGGAACATGAAATCTTCCGGAAACCTCTTTTTGTTTCTTTTAACCTGTTCATTCAATCGTTTTGTTGTAACACCATACAACTCCGCCAGGTCACGATCAATCATTATTTTTTGACCACGAACCATAATTATTTTATTCATAACAACCTCATCCGGTATTGCTCTTTTCTTTTTAAGATTTGACATAGTTCGGGTTTTTAAATTGGTGGTCGCATTTTGCGACCACCAATTTAAATCAGGTAATTATTACAAACTATACCACAAAGTGGGTAAAGAAGATATTGGACAGATGGTTGCAGACCTTTTGCATATGAATCCGCGGACATTACCAAGTAAGATAGAGGTGCGGCCATCAATACCGAAATGATGGAGACAATTTATGATTGGTCATCTTCTCTTTTAAAACCGATTTTTCTTCGCGGTGGTTGTGGCGGGTTCAATAGTTGTTTCAGTTATCCAAATATGAGGGTAATGTCTTCATCATGCCCGGCAAGTTTCTTTCCTGCCTGCCGGCAGGCAGGTCTATTTTTTCAAGTTGCAATAAAATGTCTTTATGGTTCACTATCATTTCCCGCATTCTTGTAAATATTCTTATGATCTGGATATTTACACGGATGGCTGTTTCACTTTTTAATACTGAAGAAAGCATGGCAACACCCTCCTCAGTGAAGACATAAGGTAAATAGACACTGCCTCGGTGTTTTTTTGAACTCATCACAAATTGTGATGAGTTACTTTTCCCGGAACTGATCTTCCAACCTGTTTTAAAGCTTTCTGAAATAAAAAAGGAGCCTTTAAGACTCCTTTGTGAAATTATTTTCTCTTGCGACAATGATCAATAATGTTTTACTTCATGACCTTTTTCATCCAGGTAAACCTTTTTGTTTCCACTTAATGTTATTTGAAAATAAGTGGCTTTTCCGGGTTTCTCAATTCTGTGGGCATTATAATTTTCAGAATGATATTTTGTTTTAACTCTTTCCCGTACACCTTCAGGAAGTTCATTACGGTCACATTCACTTTGTGACATGACCCGGTGTCCATTCTTGTCATAATACACATCTACATTTTTGTTGTTATGATCCCGGTCCTGGTATCTTGTATGCCATTGATTATTCGAATAACTCCAGGTGGTGTTACTATAATTCGGATAATCTTTTTGCCAGGAATGTTGTACAGATTGAGGTGGAGTTGTATTGTGATGGTGGTTATTGTCCTGTGCAAAAAGCACCATGGCGCCTGCACAGAATGCCATTAAAAAAAATGTTTTTTTCATATTGATTTATTTTTATTCAATAGATAAAACAACTATTGCGCCATGAGAACTTCAGGATGTTTTTCAAATGTTAATCAGGTTTATTGTAACACAAGAGTGACTTTCGAAAAGATCGTTAGAACACCAGTCAGGCGAATACTCTAACGATCAAAGATAAAATGAGGGTGGGCCGAAACTATGGGAGGCATTATCCACAACGGGTAATATATCTTCAAGCGATAAATTTCTCTCCATTGTTTAAGTTTTGTAAAGGCTACCCACCCTCATTAAGTTTTCAGGGGAATTAATTGCCGGGTTCTTTTTTCCGGTCACGGTTATTTACAAATACAAGCAGGCAAATAACAAGTGCCAGTGATCCTACTACTATCAATGCGGTTATTAAAGTCGATATCATAATTTATTTTTGAGTGACCGTCCGGATAAAACAATAATATTTTTTTTAACCACATAGTCACATAGTACACAATAGAAGGCAACACATAGATTTCTATGTGAATGGCTATGTTTCTATGTGCCTATGTGGTTCCATTACAAACTTGTAAAATGGGACAGTCGTATATTTTAAATGAATAGATTAAATAAGCAGATCATATGCTGAAAGCATATACCTTAAAAAATGTAATAAGTGAAAAAAGTATTACCAGAAATTGTGAGAAGGATAAATATGGAAGAGGTAGTCTTTGATCAATAGAGACAACTTCCTGATCTGAAAATTGACTAATGAAACACTAATATTATTAAAAACAGATACCGGCAACTGGTAGAATGGAACAACAGTTTTCTGAATAAGTGTATGTCCCGCTGTTATAAAATGAAAATGAATGCCTTCAAGTTCAGAATCCGGGTTTTGCTTGGATTGATGAGCAAAAGTTTCAGTTTTTATGGTTGCGGCAACTGAAGCAGGAAGAAAGGGAACAGTTTTTATGCCAATGAAGGCAACAATGATAAAGAAAAAGGTAAGTAAGATTTTTGCTTGCCTGTTCATTGCAGCAAAGATACGCAGGATTGACAACAGGGATCATCTTAGAAACAAGTTTAACACTGTTGAATTAACAACAATGCAGAGCGGAAGACTTTTTTAACATCATATCTGCCTGTTTTTTTGAAAATAAAAAAAGGAGCCGGCTATGGCAGCTCCTTTATAATCAAAATTTTTGTTGCTAATTAATAGTCTTACATAATAAAAAACTCACTGGTACATTTTCACGATATTATAAAAAAAGGAAGTTGGCTTTCCTTCTACACCGGCCTTTTCCATTTTATCTTTCAGATCCTTCGATTGAAGAAATGCTTTTGCTTTTGCCATATCAGTAACAGCAAAAACGATCTCTACCTGGTGGTTATCATTAACGTCATGAGCAAGTGCCCTATCTATCAGACCGGCATCCATCCTTACCTGTTTGTGATCGTCAAATTCTTTTTTCCAGGCATCCCAGTCTTTTACCTTATGTGTCATTATCAACCTGTTTGTTTGGTCGATGGTTGAATTATCATCCATTACCACTTCCAGGTAATTAAAAGTAGGTGTGCCGGTTACTCCAGCTTCTTTCATCCTGTCTTTCATACCCTTTGATGCTGTTAATGCTTTTGCCTTATTTGCATCATCCATTTTTAAAACAACGATGACCTTATTGGGATCATCCAATCCTTTGCCCACTAAATAACTGGTTAAGCCGGATGCACGGCGAATTGAATCCCTTTCTTTTAATTCATACTTTGCCTGCCATTTGGCAAAATCAGCCACTTTGAACTGCATAACCATAACATTGGAAAGTTTCGCTGGTGCCGTGGTTTCGGGAGCTTTTTCCGGAGCAGTTGTGGTTTCAGTAGCTGTGTTGGTAGTTGTTTCTTCCGTTTTTTTATCATCACCCGAATTACAGGATGATAAAAGCATAAGCATGCTGGCAGCAAACGATGTTGCTAAAAATCTAACTTGTTTCATTTTAAGGAATTTAAATTTTAGGAATAAAAGATCAATTGAGTACGGGGAAGTAATGCTTAGGGGAGAGATTGATGTGAATATATAATTAATAGTGCTGCGGGGCAAATATGATGCCTGTCTTGAGTAGTGTTATTTTCATTCTTTTGCTTGCCTCAAAGAATCTTGATGTTCTTTTTGCCTTGATGCAAAAAGAACCAAAAAAATCAAGCCCGGCCCGAAGCTCCGCCGGCCGGGCAGGCCAACGCACATGGACATTCATCAGAGAATGTAAATACATTTTGCTTTCGAACTGGTTGTTTGAAAGCTGTTGCGTCGCGTTTATTTGTAACTTATGGAGGCGCTGTCTTTTTCGTTTGCCATCTTTAATGATGTAGAGGATTTATGAAGGACGAAAAAGAAGGCGCTGGTAAATTTTCAATGATCGAGTTCCAATTTTAGTTATGGTATAGCGCCTTGTTCCGTCCCATTACAAAACTTTTTACTCATTTAAAGAATGCCAGGACGGAACACAGCGCCTCCAGAGTTTTTGCAAATCGCGAATCAGATTCCTCATCCTAACAATACATTATTAAAAGAGTTTTCAATCCATAGTGATTCTCCATGTGCGATGGCCCGGACAAACGGGCGGAGCCATTCGTTTGTCCTTGATCTTTTTGTTTCTTTTTCCATCAAGGGAAAAAGAAAAGAGATACATGAGTGAAATCTTTTTCTGCTCCTTTGGCTTGAACCAAAAGAACTAATTCGGCTCAGTCGGGAGAAATAATGATCAGACTTCTCTTGAAATTAATACGAAATAAAAAGGAGGGACGGATTGAGGAAGTTTCTCGCGAAGCCTTGAGTGTTGTGCGTCATTTTCTCAACATCACTATATTTGGTAAAACGATTTCCAATGAAAAGTATTACAACTTTCTTGCCTGCATTATACTTCGCCATTATTAGTTGCCTGCAAGCCACAGCTCAAAAATTGCCTGCACGTTGGGATGAAATAACCGCCTCCGACTGGAACAATGCTTTAAGCAAAAGCAATAAAACCTGTATCCTTCCTATTGGAATATTAGAAAAACATGGTCCGCATGTGCCCGTAGGTAGCGACCTGATACGTGTACGTGAATATGCTTTACGTGCAACACAAAAGGAATACGCCGTTGTATTCCCCGATTATTTTTATGGACAGATAAATGAAGCCAAACACCAGCCCGGCGTATTTGCATTGCCCGAAAGAGTAGTGTGGGACCTACTGGAAAATACCTGTGATGAAATTGCGAGGAATGGATTTAATAAGATCGTTATTGTAAATGGCCATGGCGGCAATCCTGAGCTGATAAAATATTTTATACAAACAAGGCTTGAAAAAGAAAGGAATTATGCCGTGTATTTTTTCCAGCCATCCTCCGATTCAACTTTTAATAAACAGGTAACTTCTTTGCGACATTCCGATGCAGCAGGTGATCAGCATGCAGGCGAAAAAGAAACATCGGAAGTATTGTATTTCCGGCCAGACCTGGTGCAATTAGACAGCGCCAAAAATGAATCCGGTAAAAACCTGAACCGGTTATCAATACCAAATGTATATACCGGCATCTGGTGGTACGCAGATTTTCCAAATCATTATGCAGGTGAAGGCGATAAAGCCACAGTAGCACTTGGTAAACTGGTAGCGGATCATACCATCAACCAGTTAATTGATGCAATTAATGCTATTAAAAGCGACGATAAAACATTGAAGCTGCAAAAAGAGTTTTTTGATCGGGTAAGAAAGTGATTCGACTCATTAACGATTATCTTAAGTTCACTAAATAATGTAGCCTATGCTCCGCAATATTTTAATATTGGTTTGTTTTTTTATGCTGACAGGTTCAGAAAATAAACCAAAATGGAAATCTCTTTTTAATAGAGAAAATCTGAATGGATGGCAGGTAAAAATTGCTGGTTATCCATTAGGCGAAAATTTCGGAAATACATTTCGTGTTGAAAATGGGATACTCGAAACAAGATATAATGCCTATGATAGTTTCAGGGTTCGCTTTGGTGCTTTGTATTACAAAAAGAAATTTTCCAATTACCGCTTAAGAGTCGAATACCGTTTTGCCGGCGAGTTAACACCCGGCGCACCATCATGGGGTTTTCGTGATGGCGGCATTCAATATCATTGTCAGTCACCCGGGTCAATGAAGATAGATCAGTCATTTCCTGTTTGTCTTGAATACAACCTGCTTGGTGGTAACGGAAAAGATGAACGACCAACGGGTGAGATCTGCTGTTCGGGAACTTATGTTTCCATTGATGGAAAAAGAAATTCATCTTATTGCACTCCACCAACTTTAAAAAAAACTTTTCATGGAGATCAGTGGGTAACACTTGAGATTGAAGTAAGAGGCAATATGATCCGGCATTTTGTAAATGGAGAAGAGATATTGCATTTTGAAGATCCCAGGTACAATCCTGATCATCCCATTGGTAAAACATTTATTGTTAATGGTGATGATAAAGTTAAAGAAGGTTATATCTCACTGCAGTCAAACAGTCACCCAATGGATTTTCGTAAAATTGAGATCATGGAATATTAATAGATGGATAAACAAAAAGATAAGCTTTACTCCTCCTCATCTTTTCTTTTAAAACCGATTTTTCTTCGTGGTGGTTGCGGCGGGTTCAACAGTTGTTTCAGGTATTGAAATATGAGAGTAATATCTTCATCATGCCCGGCAAGTTTCTTTTCTATCTTTTCAAGTTGAAGTAAAATGTCATTATGTGTCATGATCATTTCCCGCATTCTTGTAAATATTCTTATGATCTGGATATTCACTCGTATAGCTGTTTCACTGTTAAGTACTGAAGAAAGCATAGCGACTCCTTGTTCTGTAAATACTGTTGGGGCGTACTTTGGATATTTTCCCCGGCCTGCCTCTAAGGTCACAATTTGTGACCTTAGAGATTCCCATTCACTCTTCGTCAATTGAAACATAAAATCTTCCGGAAACCTTGCAGCATTTCTTTTTACTGCCTGATTTAATACTTTGGTTTCAACACCATAAAGCTCAGCCAAATCCCTGTCCAGCATTACTTTCTGACCACGAATCAGGTAGATTTTATTCATCACCAGTTCATCTGATCATTATCTCTTTACCGGATTTTGACATAATTATTTTTTTGTTTTGATATTCCAATTTGGAATGTCAAGGAAATTGGAGGTCGCAAATTGTGACCTCCAATTTAAGGTCGCAATCTGCGACCTTGGCAATCATAATACCATGTCTTCATTTTGAAGTGGCAATTTGCGACATCAAATTAAAGCACTAGACCGTTACAAAATATACCACAAAAAGGTAGTTCAGGAAAGCTTTTTCAATAAAGTGGAAAGAGTCTTTTCAACTTAGCATATTTCAAATGTCTTCTTATCGCGTACATCTATACAAAAAATAGCATCCTTCTTTTGCCGGAACGGCAACACAGTTACATGAGTGGTATTAACGTTCCTTTGGTACACCCTTTCGCTTCAATGTTGCTCTTAGATATATTAGTAACATTAAAAAATACAATTATGAAAAAAATCTTTACATTATTAGTTGCTGTTGGTTTTATAACAGCTATCAATGCACAGACGGGTTCAAGGACTCGTGATAACCGCGATACCCGTGATCAGCAAACCGATCAAAGAGGCAATAACAGGGATGTTATTGTAAATGATGGCCGCTATGATAATGACGACCGCTTTGATAACAACACCGGTTCTTACAATGGAAACATAAGAATGCAGGTTGCCCAGGTGAACCGGAAATATGACTTCAAAATTCAAAAAGTAAAGAACGATTACTTTATGAGACGTTATGAAAAAATGAGAGTGATCCGTTCTTTAGAAGCTCAACGTCAGCAGGAAATAAGAATGTTGTATTCAAGGGCCAATAACAAAGGACAACATGATCGGGGTCATGATTCAAACCATCGTTATTAAAAAAACAGTGTAAACAGCTTTATAAATCCCCATCCGCTTTAAGCAGGATGGGGATTTTTTAATTTATATATTTCAAATTTGACTTACCTGGAAATGCGGGGAAGTTATTGCAGCTTTCTGTGGTCTCATATCATGTGCAACTGGTTTTCATTTTTATGAATAACTAACTCTTTGAGTAATAGCTCTGCCAGGCAGTGATTATCTGGTTTGATATTTGTCTTTTCCATACAGTGAAAAAAGTAATTTTAATAGTAGTTATT
>Ga0207641_10001247_pt1 | contig 25373 bp, 25 predicted proteins | sample KBSSwiS62_FD_184306 | JGI IMG/M metagenome (GOLD analysis project Ga0207641, IMG submission 184306) | Switchgrass rhizosphere microbial communities from Kellogg Biological Station, Michigan, USA - KBS Switchgrass S6-2 (SPAdes) (version 2) | ecosystem: Host-associated > Plants > Roots >... | reverse complement strand
CAGGCAATGTTCCAAAGAAACGTCAATTCCTCGTTCTCGCCCCAACGTCCGAAGCGAAGAATTTGCCATTGCCGCCATGTCTGTCCACCACTGTCCATCCATTCACAGATGAGGGCTCGCCTTGCCTCCCAGCGTCCTGGATCACCCCGAAAAGAAGCAGGACGCTGTGCAAACGCTTCTTGAAGTAGTGCGGGCACGATAAAGGATTTGTCTTCCTCTCGCCATTTTCGACATACGCGTAGACACCAAAAACGATCCTTGGCCGGCAGCCACTTGCGAATGAGGTCGCGCAGTTCAGGGAGTAGGACCAGGTGGAAGGCGTCTTCGGGAGCAATGCATGGATCGGTGTCGATCTTTTGTTTTTTATTTTCCATCCATGGGTTTTACAAGGGGGGAAGTAAAGAACTGTCTAACACAATGGCAGTGATGTCTCCTGCTGCTCCTCCCGCAATTCCTTGCGATTCTCTACAAAGTCGCGTAATTCCTGTGGAATTTTAGACAGCAACTCAGCGAGTGAGAAGCGATGGTCCTTGGTCACGGCATAGTGCAACCCAGTGAATTTCAACGACACCTCGCCAAGAGGAGCACACTTGTCGGTGAAGTTCAGCAGCCAATAGGCCGGCTCGACACCACACACATAGAGCACTTCAGGAGGGTACGCAACGCTGCTCCCGGGTGGAATCGTGCTCCAGGCAGCAGAGGACCAGTTGGACACATTGTATCGGAGATCATGTATGCCCCATACAGAGAGCTGGTGATTTTGGCGACATTGGGGACAAGGCAGGTTCCACAAAAAAAAGAATTCCTCGTTGCCAATCCAGTGTCCGAAATGAAGCACCTGCCATTGTCGCCATGATGAACCACCACAATCCATCCATTCACAAATGAGGGCCCGCCTTGCCTCCCATCGTCCTGGATCACCCCGATACGGAGACGTGCGCAGTGCCAGTGCTTCTTGAAGTGCCAAGGGCAATGTGAAGAGTTTGTCTTCCTCACGCCATTTCCGGCATAAGCGTCGACACCAGAAGCGGTCCTTGGCCGGCAGCCACTGGCGGATTAGGACACGCAGTTCAGGCAACAAGAGGGTGTGAAATGCGTCCTCGGGAGCAATACAAGGAGCGGTATCGATTCGTGGTTTCTTGTTGGCATTCTCTTCCATTCTTTTGCACACAGGAACAAAAATGACCTCTTTTCCGCTGGTCTACATTTACATTCTGGAACTCGAGGGCGGCTATTACTATGTTGGTCGCTCCGCCACACCCAACGTTCGCATCGAAGCACATCACGCCGGTACAGGAGCTATATGGACCCAGCTGCACCCGATGGTTCGTGTCATGGAGGTGATCACAGGCGACCGCTTCGACGAGGACAAGTACGTGTTGAAAACCATGGATCAGTACGGCATTGACAAGGTAAGAGGAGGGTCCTATTCGAATATCAAACTCACTGCTGCACAACGCAAAAGTTTGGAATCCCAGCTTGCTCATACGAACGATCAATGTGCACGGTGTGGGCGCAAAGGCCATTTTATTGCCTCGTGTTATGCCCAGACGCATCACGACGGCACGTGGCTTGCAGCGTCGCCTGTGTCTAGTTCCTTACAGAGGAAGGCATACAGAAGAAACAGTGACGGTGAGACGCGCAATGCTGTTGTCTTTTTAATTTATGGTCTGATCTTTTTCTTGTTCTTTTTCTTTTATTGGCATGTATCGTGGGGGCAGATCTTGATGATCATACACCCTTTGAGGATTTGATGACAGGCTCTGTCCAATCCATTATCCTTTTCTGTTCTTCTTTTTATCTCTCCATCGAGACACGGACACCATCCTCACTAAAAAAAATGCTGGAAGCCCTCTTTGGTAAGCGGCAGACCAACTTGGAAATTATTGAAGAAGAAGCAGTCGCCCTCGAGAAGCGACAACGACGCCGGGAACGCGAAGCGAGTCGTGCCACACGCCGCATGTTTAAACAACAGGCCGACGCCTATAATTTGATGGACGATGCCATGGAGGAAGGCAACAGTCAACAAGTGCACGATCTCGTCAAGGACAAGCTCGCGCAGGCCGCGCAGTATCGCCAACAGAGCCGGGCGAAACGCTACAAGTCAAGACAATTGGGTGAACGTGCGACTTCGCTGGCCTTACAGACGGACGACTTGGCAATGGACCGAGCGAATATGCGGTCAGTGCGTGCCCTCGAACGTGAGAATCGCGTCTTGGGCAACAAGCGCGTGGAGAAAATGGCCGAAGCGTTTAGCAAAGGTCAAACGCAGCGGCATGAGGTGCAAAAGACTTTAAACGATGCCATGGAGGACGACATGATGGATGTGCTGGACGGGCAGGATCTGTTGGAAACAGACGAGGCGATTCGTGACCAGGCGGAGCAATTTATGCAGGACGCAGCGCTGGCGCAGGCACCGTCCGTGTTGCCACAGCGTGGTGCACTTATTCAAGGTCAGGCGAGGATGAATGCCAATGATGGAGAAGAGGAAAACAAGTGATATATTTTTTTGTGTGTCATCGGATTCTTTCTCTTTTACTCACGGTTCCGGTCCCTCACAATCAGCAGTATCATAGTAATCCACGTAATTGAATGTGGCCGCGGGGTGCCGTGCAAAATACCAAGTCATAAAAGGGACAACAGGGGACTTGCGACAGTGGACACGCCATCCGTGGTCAAACAACCAGAACATGAACTCGTACTCATGTTCGGCATACGCCTCCTCGACCATAGACCGGTGCTTTTCCTCGGGAACACGATCCCAGCCCAGCCGAAGCAAGATGGTGAGAGTCTCCTTCATGTTGGCAATCGAGCACTTGCTCTTATCGCGCATGGCAAAGAATTTATCCGGTACAAACGAGTCCCACCATAGGGTCGGGAAATACTCTTCCAGGAAGCGCACGAGTTCCACATTGGTCGACACATGAAGCTCGAACTCGGGATCGTCGTGTTTCGGGTCCGGTGGGTGACAGTGGGTGTCCAACCAGATGCGCCCCACGCGAAACATGGTCTTGATTCGTTGTGCACTTCTGACACGTCGCCCTGGGTCGATTTTCGGTGAGAGAAGATCACGCAGCCAGGAACAATCGCCCTCGAGCAGTGGCAGCGGCTGTGGTAAAATGGGACCTCTCAGACAGGTCGTGTAGCGCCATTCAAACAGTTTGTCCATGGGACCACCGGGTAACAAGCAGTCTTCGACCAGATAGGCTGCAAGTTGTGGTGCAATCTCCGGATGCGACCGACCACAGAGTGCGAAGAAACGATCCATGAAAGGGTGCTCGGGCTGCCACCACTCTTCGGCGTGCTCCGGTGAGAAATCATCACGGAAGCCATCAAAGGAGAGACGCTGCCACTGACGTTCAAGCCAGGCAAAACAACGCAGGTGTCTCTTCTCGACGACCCATTGTACTGCCTCCAAGTCACACCGAAACAGTTTGTTGCGTTGCTGTGGGTAGGCAAAGATATTCAGATAATCGTCTGGAGCATTGTTCATCATGGCATCGGAGAGCAAAACCTCTGGGAGCCAGACCTGCAGTTGCTTGCTCTGCACTTCCATCCAGACCTCGAGTCGGACCACGCTTTCTTCGAAGAACGGCGGCATGGCTCTCCTGTATTCCTTTGCGATTTTCATGTATGCGATAGAGAGCCGCATGACATGCAGTCGCCGCAATCGTTCTGCTTTTGTTTTACAATATTGTACCCAGTGTTGCTCACAGTAGGCCATGACCGCGTTTGCCGACGGCCTATTCATCATGTGATTCCAGAATGGACTGTAGGGATTGTCGAAGCGGGAGGCGGCAAAGCGTTTGTAGTGTGCGCGATTACAGAGGCTGAGGGCCATCTCTGTGAGGAATCGATCTGGGGTACATTTGTTTACCACTTCATCCTGCATCTCGGGAATCAGGTCGTTCCAGAAGCGAAACAAGGGTTGTTTTCTTTGTCCTCCTCCTTCCCCTTCTTCCACTGCTTGGCCTTGCGTACGTTTCATGGGTTTCCTTTTTTTTTTGTTTGGGAATGGATTGTACACAACACAAGGAAAGTGAGGGAGGAGGAGAGAATGATTGGGTTTTTATTTTTTTAGACAGAGTATCAACACGCGTAGGACACGAAAAAAGGTTGAATCGATGATTGTATGTGATAGGCTATATCACACGCCAACGACCATTCATCTTAATCAAAGAGGACACATGGAGATTATTCACGACGATTTACTCGATGCAGGTCGGCGTGGCGATGTGAATGTCATTGTTCAGCAGTGCAATTGTTTGACCGTGTTACCACATGGTCTCTCGCTGGATATCGCCACGAAATTCCCTGCGTATGGAAACATTTACGCCACACGAACACCGACATCCCCTGGCAAAAATCTTGCTCGCCCCGAGGATCGGCCCATGCCCGGCACTTTCGTGTGCTGCTTGCCACCCCCTCATTCAGGCGATGATCCTGCCATTGCGTGTATCATGGGCCAGTGGCGACCTGGATCTTTGGCGAAACAGTACACCTACCCGCCGCCTCCCGCTTCATTGGGTCCTGAAACAGCCGAAAAACGTTTACAGTGGTTCAAACAGGGATTTTCCGCGATGATTGCTTATCTCACGACGCAATGGAGTGATAATGTGTTGACGGTGCGCATCGGTGTCCCTTACAAGATTGGATGCGGTCTTGCCGGTGGCAAGTGGGCCGATTATGAAGCATTTCTTCAAGAGACGGCCAAGAACTTGCCGCCCAACATGTCTATGAACATGTATCAATTAGACGCTTAGGAATGTGTGTGTGCGTATTGAATCCAGGAATATAAAAAAGAGTGTTTATGTGATAAAAAAACTTAGACATTCGGAAAACAGATACGCATAAAGGTGGAAGTCTCCAGCTGGGGTTCACAAACGATATCGAAGCCATCACAATGAGCCAGCCCCACCACCTGCTTGCGCACGGCAAGGACATCCAGCTTGGTATCCCAGACATGAGTGAAAACCAAGAGGCGGGAGCTCGGAAGGTCCTTGAGGCTTCCATGACTCAATGGACTACCAGGCGCCTCCTGAAAGTAACGACTCTCCTTGGCATTGAACTCCTCGTTCATCTTCTGCAGCATCTCGCGGTACACTTGCTGTCCGCGTTCTTTGTAACGAAGCGAGTCCACGCAGTGCATGGCCAAGGCACGACGTTGGAACTGCCAGAGTGGCATGGCTTCGATGGCAGCATTGTTAATGGTGACCACTGGTAGCTGAGGGGTGAGAATGATCCGGTCGCCGGTCTGTAGGAGAGGCTGTAGTTTGCTTCCTTCACATGTCATCGTGGTTTGCTCTGCTGGATCAGGCAGGCCAATCAGAATGGGACCATTGTCCCGAGAACGGAGTTGACGCATCTCCTCTGCGGTCAGGGGTGCCTCTTCCTTCTCCTCCTTCTTGGAAACAGAAACCGACGCTGGGGGTTCTGCTGCATCAGGAGAACCACGATAAATGACCCCGTCACGTGCAGCCATCCATTGCCGACGCAGTGTTATCACCCCAGATGATAACGTGGATACAGACGAGACTTGTTTCTTCTCCTCCATCTTCTGTTCTTCTCCGTCCTTCTTGGGGGCGGGAACTGCACCAGACAGGTCATTGATGACGACACGAGCCTCTTGATGTAGTCTTTGTCGAAATAACTTCTCCTCCGCAGGCGTGAATGGGACATCAGGCACGCCATTGATAATGACCCGTATATCCCTGGCACGAAGTCGACGACGCCATGCCACCTCCGTCCAGGTCATGGGTGGCAGCAGCACTTCCGCCTCTTCCTGTTTCGGCAAATCCACAAAGAGTTTCCCATTGACACGACTCAAGTGCAGGCCGCGTTCCTTGCCATAATGTTCCAGGCGTTCCTGAATTTCATCGGTCCAGTCTGCCTTCTCCTGTCGATAGTACCAAGCGCGACTGCTCTCGAGCGTTCCAGCATCCGCACACGCCTGTCGAATGAGCCATTGGACCGTCACCTCCTGCTCGCATTGTTTCATGATGCGATCAAACAAGGGCGCCACCGCAGTCTTGTCAACGTGTTGCATGGCCTCGTCGAGACGCTGTCTCCAGACAGAGGCGGTGAAGACAGGAGGTGAGGAAGGAAGTGGTGGAGTCTCAGCCTGTTTCACAAAGCGGTAGTAGTGTTTGCTCGCGAGGACCCAGCCTTGTTTATCCGCAGTTTGTACCGCGGCGGGCTCCTCGGCATTGTCGCGTGCATCAAATAAGAGCGTCACTTGTTTTTGTTGCTCACGAAGCAGAAGAGTCGTTGGGCTGTCTCCAAATTGACTCAAGGCACGAATCTCGGCGCGCAGCAAGAGTTCACAGACGACAGGTTTGCCCGAGAGGCGCAAACGGCACGAAGTGCCACCGCTGCCATCGACATGATCTTGGGATATATCATGCAAGGTCATGATAGTGTCGACCCATCCAGGTCGAGTGTGTTGCAACGAGTAGTAGAGCGGGAGAGAATAGCGCTCCGGCACCAGTTCACAACACACACAGCTTACACACAACCAGTTGATACCTTCACCTGCGGATTCGTTGATGAATAGCGTGCCACGGGCGGAATCGAGAAAGAGGCGATAGAGGCTGCCCAGGCGCACCGTGACAGAACAGAGATTCTCGGCAAGGGGAGCACCTGGGATGAAATCCAAGACAGGCGAGGAATTGGACACTGGGGCGAAAAAGAGACCATTGTCGTCCTCTTCGCAACGGTACACTGCACGATGACTGCTCGATGGCACGCGACAGTATCTCTTTAGAATAGGAAGAGTGGACATTTCTCTCTGTATATATCGTCTTTGACAAATAGAAGAAGAAAATGATCATACCGACGCGCTGTTCTGTTTGTCTCGATTCTTCTAGCACAGCGGACAATCCTCTCTTCTCCTGTAGCATCTGCACGTCCGTTGTCCACCGAGAGTGCTTACGTTCATGGGATGCCGAACGTGGTGGTATTAACATCTGGCGGTGGCAGCCCGCGCAGTGTGTCCTGGGCCACCCTCTGGCTCATGACATTCGGGTGCGACGCATGTGGCGAGGCCAATTGGCATGGGAGTGGACATCCGTGTGGAGATCTTCACCCTGGTCGCAGTGTGATATGATTCTGTTTGACACCTGTCTCGGTCTGTTCTGGGTCTGGTTGTTTTTCTTTGTTACGTATTGGATTGCCAATGGACTCCTCTGGATCTTATCGTTTATTCTCACTGCTGTCGCCGAGATCGTGGCCACAAACGCATTGTGGATCGTCACGGTTATCATGTGGTGCATCCTCTCCTTTGCCGTGCTTTTTTATCATGGGCTGAGTGTGGTCTCGGGCTATCGTTATTTACAATTTCCACCCCGGCCCGTGTACACTGTCATGTATAACAAGGAAAAGGAGTCCTAAGAAACTGTCTTCTCTGTTTCTTCCACTCCCTTCTTGCTAGCAACAACGACCACAGGATAGATTCGATACCCCCATGTCGGTGTGCAGTAGCGACAATTCAGGATGAACTTGAACGCCCGCTTCACCAGGAGAATGCCAAAAAGAAAGACCAGGGTGAGACCCACCAGGATGCGACGATACTCTCTAAAAAAGTGGCGCAATGCGTCCACCACCCACTGTTCCCTCTCCGCCAGTGTTTCAAATGCCACCAGGCGAGGCAGCACCACCACCGGTTTGTACCAATAGAGGGCCATATCGAGCGACCATAGGACCAACGTGCTATACAAGAAGGCAGCCATGAGGAGTGCGAACTGCAGCCCATAGTTTTTGTTCTTGATTTTGACGGCCACGTGCGTCGGTTTGTTCTCACCGTCCAGCAACACTTTGGTATGCAAGGTGCTGGCGCTGCGCAGGGAATGGAACAGCATCTCGCGGCTCGTAAAGGACAATTGGGTCACATCCAGTGTGTCGGATGCCATGGTGTAGCCGTCGGGCAGAAAAACACCCACACCCTTGAGTGTCGTGCCAAACATCTCTTACAGGGAACAAGGAAGTGACTGTTTGAAAGGGTCGTCATGTCATACATACCCCTTTGCTCTGGATTGACATAATGCAAAAAGTCCGCACACACCACCTTTTTCCTGATGCATCCTCTCCTTCTATCACAGCAACGCTACACAATGGCACGTCACAGCGTTGGACCAGGCGCTATTTTCCTGACGTTTTTGATCTTTGCGTTTGCCATTGTGGCCGTGACACTGGGTATTATTGTCGTCAGTCGACCTGCTGTAGCGTCACCGCGGGTGCTTCCGGACATTCCTCCCATTGGCTTGTTCTGCTCTCTGGAACCCGGCGAAATGGTATGCTGGAACAGCGAATGTCCCGCGAGCAATGCCACTTTATGTGACACGTGGCGCAACACCACCAACCACACGTGCATCTATGAAACATGCACGGATGTGCTCATGGGCCCAGCCTTCTCTCTGGGCAACCCTAATCTTGCGCCGCCCCCTCCCGTCGACAGTATCTTCTTTGTGACATTCAACAGTGTCGAACCACCTGCGGAAGGTGTAACACTGGCGCGCCTCCTCTCCCATTTCCTGGTGGACAATACGCCCTCGCAGCTCGTCCCCAGTGTCATCCCGGCCCCACGGCCCTTTGCGGCCAATGGCAATTTCACCAGTGACAATCTCAACACGAGCTATGTCACTGCCGCCTACGAATTAGCACGGCAGGTATTGGCCGCACGATGGGCGATTTTCTGGGCCAATGATTTTATTACAGAGAATGTGACCCAATTGGTCTACACGCCCCAACGCTCCTCCTGTCCCACAAGTGCGGGATTGAGTAATATCACTTGGATGACGGCGAATACGACGGGGTTCGTCCCTGTGTACTCGCTGATTCTCTTTGCCAACACCATGTTGGGCATGAACATGGAGGGGGCACCGGCGACGAACCAAACACTGTTTCTGGAGGTCTGTGCCGATTTTACAACGGTGGCCAATTATGATTTCTGTGGCACCGTGTTCCAAGCGCCCTACTACCCCTTTGCGATTTTACAAAATTATGAAGCGGCTACTACACTGTGGCGGGACTTGGTTAACCTCCTGTCGGTGTTTACCTCAACTTTTTCCCAATGTGGTCTGGTGGAGGAAACCAAGGGCTGTTTTGCCTTGTTGCCGCCGACTTAGCCAGTGTGTATATTTGAAAAGGAGTGATTAAAAAAAAAGACGGGAGACAATCACGCTTAATACAAGGATTTTATTCAAGTATAGGCACGGGTGAGGACCAAATGTCCCCTTTGACGAGGAGTGGACAATTATCGACGCGGTGCAGAAACTCGTAGATTGGGTTTGTTGTCACATGACGAGGATTGTCATCGTCGAGCACAGCGTCCCATAGACCCACTGCAATAACAAGAAAGGCAAACTGATTTTCTCGCACAGCGATTTGGAGACGACACAAAAACTCGCTACAATGGTATTGCAACGGCTCGTTGATCTTTAGATTTCGCTCCAAAGCCCTGGTGAGACCGAACAAGGAGGCAACTTGCTCTTGATTCATGGACGGAGGAAGTGATTATTATTTTTCTTAGCAGAGGACAGAGAGAGATTGACTAAGATGCAATATCCTGCGCCAGTTTCTTCCCCTGTAATATCTTCATCATATCATCATGTGCCTTCAGGAACTCTGGCATATACACTGGCACTGCCTCCTTCACCGTTCGGTGCATCCATGCCCAAAACTCATTCTTGGCGCGCGGGTGCTTGATGCCCAGGGGTACTTCAGCCTCGTTGCTGGGATCACGCCGGAACCCCCATTGCTCCTGGCTGCGAAACGGCACCTGTTCTTCTTCCTCCTGCTCCAGCGCTCGTTTGCCAATGGGTGGAGGGGCAGCGTCCATGGTCAACGAGCACGTAAAACTCATGACACACACCCCCAATTGGAAGGGAAACGTGCTATTGGCATAGAAATCATTGCTGCTAAAGAGACTATAATCAATCAGCTCCGAGGCCAGTGGGTAGCGATTAATCTCTAGGCACTCCTTGTAGACAGCGTAGAAGGTGGCATTCAAGTAGTCCTTGCATCGCGTCCGAGCGCCACCAATGGTAAAATTATAATGAGCATTATTGGGTGGCGTAATGCCAAGCGCGTCAATAGTCGACGTGGTCTCAATGTCGAACAGCAGGTAAATGCAGCTGCCATAGTAACAGGCTTGGGGTTCATACCAGGTCGACCATACCCACAGGGTGACGGGATCAAAGTACTGTTTCACATCCTCATTGAACGGACCCAGGGACGTGCACTCATTGTTATTGATGCAGGTGCCAATGCATGTGGTCAAGTTGCCCACACACTTGCCCTGGGCATCACACATGCCATCCCCGCGCCCATAGCAAGGTGTGGTGCAGGTCGTGTTGGTCGGCCGAGCCAAATAGGTACAAGAGGGCGGGTCGGTCTCGGGACCCACAAACCCTTGCAGACAATCAGTGGTTTGGTCACACAGTGTGTCATTCTCCGTCAGGCCAGAGGCGCAGTGGACCGTGACGGCGGGGTCGCTGCTTGTTCCCTTCATGGGCAGCCAGCCCAAGGTCAGGGCAAGGAGAATAATGCTCACAATCAACAGAGGTATCGAGAGGGCCCATGACAGTCCCACACTCCAATGAAGGCGGCTACGCGTATCCCTGCGTTCTTCCATGGTGGGTAACGGGGGGATCAAGGAGCACAATAAAAGTACAAAAAAACAAGAGATACACTGGGATAAATTGTATTATATGTTAAAGCACATCGGTACAAAAAGGCGGCGCTCGTTTCCTGCTTGCTTTCACGGTAGCCTCTGCGCGTTCCAGAAGTCGGATCGCCACTTCCTGGGCACGTGGCCGCTCCACACGCTCGCGTGTCTTGGGGTCCAAGAAGAAGGCAGGCTTTGTGACTTCCTCCTCTTCTCCTTCCTCTTCGTGTAAACTACGCCGTGTCGCAGGGAAAAACGTTTGATTCAAAATGGCACAATTCCATGCGTAAGAGCACAAGGCAAACTGGTTATTACAATGCGTGAAATCCGTCGTGTTCACATTCAAATAATGCTCATTGGGCGTCACCAGCGGGTCCAACAACAAGATACTAATGTCCAGGCATGACTCGTACTGAGCGACAAAGTCAAAATCCAACAAATCCTTGCACCGCAAGCCGGCTCCAATGGCATCCCCTGCTGCATCGAAGGGATCCTGCTGCCAGAACATGATCAGGGCAAACTGTTCGGCCATATTGGCCCAGCACATGCAGTCGTTCCACCAGAACACAGGCACATTGGCCTCACTGTCATTGACACCGACCCAGAAAGGGTTGAGTGGGAGACTCGTGTTGCAGTCGGCCGCCACTGTGCAATAGCCTTTGCATTCCGTCATGTTCCCTGTGCATTGCCCTTGATCATCACATACGGTCGATTCCGCGTCGGGCACATAGCACTTGTTGTCACAGGCAGTGCCGCCCACTGCCGATTGTGGGTCACAGACGTTGTGCTCTGGCACGTAATAGGGCACTTGACAGGGCGCGTCGACGTTGCCACAGAGGGTGCTGTTGACGATGCGGGTTTCGACGCAGGTGGCATTGACCGTGACTGTGCTGTTCTCGGGCGTACATGAGGCAGCATTGTTCTTGGCCTTGAGATAGTTGGCCAGCACCAGACCGAAAACCGTGGCTGCTAGAGCGAAAAGGATGGCACTGCCGGCCACGTTCCACTTGGAGGCAGTTGACGTTGTGCCCATTGGTGATACCAATAAAAATTGTGCCTCCTCTGTTGGGCTTGCCAAGGAGCATCAGTCCATCAGCGCGCGGCTGCCAATATTTTCCATGGTCATTCATTGTTGACATCGATGAAGCGCATCCGTGAGAAAGAACAAGAAGAACACCACACCCTCTGTGAACCCTGTGCCCACGTGCATCGCATGGCCCGCGAGACCCGGGAAATACCCGGCAAGGGCATGTACCGGCTCATGGACCAATTCATTCCTTGCGCACACAGTGCGACGACCTGGCGTGCCGGTGTACGACCCTTTCTCACCGCTGCCCAACGACAAGTGTTGGACGAGGACAGCGACGAGGATACGGTGGAGTTGGCTGCGCCGTCACACAAGAAATTCCGTTATGAACCACCCCTCTCTCCCTCCCTGCTAGACGTAGCCCCTCCTTCCCTGCCCGCCCAGGACGACTTGTTGGCATGGCGTGCCTTGAATGGCGACTACTCGTGTGTGCAACAATGGTTCACGGCCGGATGCATGGAACGCTACTGGCACGTCCTGCCGCGCTACCTGGAATGCCGCACGGATTTTGAGGGTGACAAACACGACTATTATGTGCGTGGCGTCCATGTCAATGGCCGTGATGATCCACAGCGATGGCGGTCTCCATCCAGCCTCCTGGACTTGCTGTACCCGGAGTTTGAAGACAAGTTTCGGTCGCGCCGCAGTGCCGAAACCCGCATTCGCGACGCCATTGTGCGTCACGTGGGCGCACCCGAAAAACAAGGCATGAGGGTCACACCCTTGTTGGCCCATTGGCCTCTCTTGCTCTTGGCCACGGCGGCACAGCGACAGGCGTTTCGCGATTCTGCCCTGCTCTTGTTTCTCTGCCAAAAATCGGAACCACGACGTGATTCCTTGCGTCACACCTGGGTACAGTTCATGACCGTCCACCATTGGTTGGCACAGGATGGGATGCGGCCAGAGGACCAGAATCATTGGGTGCAGTGGCAACAGGACTTGATTGAGGGCGTGGCCAAGGATATTCGTCGACAGTGGAAGGGCGCACGGGATGGCGGGTCGTTGAAGCACATGTTCTATGAATTCTTCCTGTTGCACCAACCTTTACCGGCCGGTGCCATCCTGCCGTTGGGCTATGCCCGAGCGATGGCATGGCTGGCCGTCAAGTACGACGTGTTTGGATGTGAGGTCAACATTTTTGATGATCAGGGGCAGCTGGTGGGCTGTGTTGATCTGATTCTCATTGAGAGGGCCACGGGTCGTTTGTTGCTGGCGGACTACAAAAACACGAAGGTGCGCTTTTATAGACCGTCTAATTATGCTCGAAACAAGTAACAAATGCTAATTTTTGAGATGCCATAGTAGCGTTTTTTCTCTCGACAAGGATATTAATCTTTCTGGTTAGGACAAGGACTTGGCTGTGGGCGGCAATCCCAATGGATGGGGTTGTCATCCCTTTTCGTTTCGGACACGCGACACCAAGTTGAACCACTATCACCTGCAGCTGTCCATTTACCGCCGCGTCCTCAACACCCTATATTATCCTGGCCGATTCACCGATGAGCTCCTCCTGTTGAACTTCATTCCTGCTGAACCCGAGGCCTACTACGTGTATTGGATGAAACCCATGGACCTTGACCCTCTATGGAATCTTTATTTGCCATGGCGCAGGGAGGCCGCCGTGCATCGTCATTTCTCCCTTATCACACCTCTCGTACCATACATTCCTGACACGGACCCGCGGTGTTGGGCAGGACCCACGTATTGCACACGCATACCCGAGGCGGCCGACGCCGACCCCGATGAGTGGAATGCCGTGTGGACCCAGAAGGCGGTGACCAGCCCCAACTACCCCAAACTCCCTGCTTCTGAATTTTGGTCCCATCCGAATAGGCGGTGGTTTGGCACGACCACGCCTGACATTTATGCTTCTTACGAAGAGCATCTCCTCAATTCACCTGCCCTCCTCCATCAACTCAAAACATTGGCGGGCAAGACCCTGTGGTGTTGGTGTGGCGGCAAGGATGACAGATGCAACTGTGAGGCCCTGGTCAAGTGGAGCAATCTCTTGGCCGCCGACGCGTTTGTTCTTCCCCCTTTGCCGTTATCGCTGCCGCTAGTACAAGAAGCCGATTCGATCCTCATGATGCCGGCCATCAAAGATGAAGCCTTTTAACTCAGTCTCCTCATGTTCTCCTCCCTGTGGCACAATCGACCGAGTGGACGCCACACCGTGGCCGCCCTCTTGCTGGCCATGCTCATTCAAACCCTGATCGTGGCCGTCCATGGCCCTTGGTATCTACAACCCCTCTTCTTGGTGCGGTGGCTGGTGCAGAATGGAATCATGGGCGGTCTAAAATACATGGGTTATTTCCTGGGTGTCGTCTTAGTCCAAGTGGCGGGCGCACTGGACAAGGTCACGGTGTTCCTATTGCCTGGTGTATTACAGAGTGGAGAGGACCTGGTGTACCTGATCAAAGCCACATGCTATTACAGCTGGAAGCATTTTGCCGATGCTTTTTTGGGCGAATTGCGAACGTATACGCGCCTACAGAATCTCTTTTATTTCTGGACACCCGAAATGGTGTTTGGAATGGCAGTGTTTCTCTTTCTTGCCTGCTTCATTGGCGTGCTGGTGTGGATCATTGTCCGGCCCTACCGGCTGCGCAAACAGCAACTTCTAACAGAGAAGATGGATTAAAATAAAAATATACATGATTAGTCAGTATCTTATATTTTCCCTCTCCTCCCCCAGCATGACTGACATTCTCCCTGAACCACAGCACAGACAGCGGCGCAAGCGCTCTCGGTCGCCTTCATGTTCCTCGGGCCACGAACATGCTTCACCAGCTCACCAGCAGGAAGAAACGCTGCCGTCCCCAATTCGTGGAAAGCGACCACGTCTGCAACCACCTCCTGCGAGCAGTCCTGACGAATCTTCCTCATCTTCGGATGACTCTCTGGTCTTCTCTGTCTCTCTATCTCAACAACAACAAGATCATAGTGGTCCTACCATTTATCGAGAAGAGACACTCCTTGCCTACCACGACATTCGCCTGGTGAGCGCCGACAGCGAAACCATGGGCCGGCTGCGCGTCATTGAATGTGGGACGCACTCTCTCCTTGTCACACACCTGCACCCTGACGTGGTGGAACCCATGGGCCCCGTCCACCCGGACGATGACGGACGGCCTTTTTTTCTGCCTTATGACTTGACCACCCCCATCAACGTCAATGACGAATGGCACACGGCCGACCGCGCTGGTCTGTCGAAATTATGGCAGCGATGGAACCATGTGGTGACACCACCCCCGCTCCATCTTCTCTGTTGGATCTCTGAATTGCGTCGCTGCAATGGGACGTTGCCCGAAGAAATCGATATGGATGCAGCCAGAGATCGTCTCCCATTGTAATTTTTGATAATACACTCAACGTAGGTTAAACTTTTCTCTGTGACCACAGGAGTCAGTCCTGTTCATTCATTCTCTTCTTCTCCCACAATGGACAACAAGGAACCACGACTGGATTGGGAACCCGAGGCTCCCATACCACCACCGACTCCTCCTGTTCTAGCGACAGAACCCGCTGCTCCTGTTTCTGTCGCAGAAGAAGAAACAGGAGAAGAAGGAACAGTGGCCACGACCACGGGAGCGGTGCCTCGTCCCCAGCAACCCTTGTTTCCTTATGCCATCCCCTTTCTCGGCATGCAGACCCGGAAGGATTGCAGTGTCTGTCAACTGCCCCTCGAGTATGTGCAGGAAAAATGGCCAGACGCCAAGCCCGTGTATTGCCCGAAATGCGCACGCGTCTATTGTCAAAGCAACGCCAAGTGCCAGGGTATCTGGCAGGCACACCAATGCAATGACGCGCTGCGCTTCGATAATATTCGACCCACCATTGAGAAGCTCTACGAACCCATGCGCGTGCCAGAAGATGAGGCCTTGATTGAGATGCAGCAGAAGCCGGTTGTTGAACAGGAAGAGGAGAAGACGGAGAAAACAAAGGAAGTACCAGTCGAAGAGAAGAAGGAGGAAGAGGTTTTTATCACCGAGGAGAAGGAGGAGGAGGATGTGGAAAAAAAAGAAGAAAAAGAAATCCCCATTGAAGAACAAAACATGGCCGGTGATGAGCAACCTGCGCACATCCTCTCCCTTATCGACCCGCTGACCATTGCTTTATCCTTATGGGTCGCCGCCCGCCACATTCCGTTGCTCAACGAAAGCGTCAAGCAAGGCATGATTCACCGCATGCGGATGCGTGCTGGCTTCTGGGAACTCATGGTGCAACCCATGGTCAACCCAAACGCCGTCGAAGATATCACCAACGCGGAAGAAGTCGGCAAGGCCGCCGTCACTGCCCAAGCCGAGGCTCTGGCTCAGGGCAAGATCCCGCCATGCCTGCTCAAAATGGTCATGCAACGCCGTGGTCTGGTGACCATGGAGTCCACCGGAGAGAACAAGCTCATGCTCTTGTTTGGTGCCCATGTCGCAGCGGCCAATCCCAATGGCGACACGCTGGCACAGCTATTACATGCCTACCATACTTATTGGGATCGACAAATCTTGATTTTCAATGATGTCGCAGGACTGCTGGAGACAGCGAAGAGCGATAAAGGTGTCATCTTATTCTCTCCTGGAGAGATTCGCAAGCTGCGCTCGGCCTACCACCTCATCCAGGTGAGTGTCGATCAGCAATACAATCGCTACGATGCCACCTGCTATATCGACGTGAAACCGGCCAAGGGCACCAAGAGCAAGAAACCCGAGGAGATGCATCGCTCGCGTGGCATCATGAAAGTCATGTATGAGGATTGTTTTCAGGCCGCATGGGACGAGAAACAACAGCCCATGAATTACTTGTTTTTGATCACCCTCGTGCATCGTTCCAAGGAAGAGGCCGAATGTACCTTGGGCGTGGGCAAGTATGCGCCTGTGGTGAAAAAAGGGACGCCTGCGCAACCCAAGAAGAAAACAGAACCCAAAGCCCGTGCCATTGCCTGTCGTGTGTGTCGCAAGGAGCGTGTGAAACTCCATCATTGCCAACAATGCAACATGGTGACTTACTGTGGTCCGGAATGCCAGCTCCTGGACTGGCCAACACACAAGGGCCCATGCCGTGCCGCCCGAGGCAAGAAGTTGGCGGTGGAGGCCGAAGCGGCGAAACAGAAGAAGGAAGAAAAAGTCGAGCAACTCAACGAATACTTGGCGGGCCCGCGACCCATGTCGACCACGTTCCTCGTGCGCCTGTACGGCATGCCGGACGATCCTCAACTTGTCGTCATGCATCAACACACGACCTTCTACTCCCTGCGTCAATGGATGGATGGCAAGCTGCACACCGAGGCGACGGAGCGTCATGCCAGTGCAGAGGTGGGGACAAGGGCCGAAGATTTTGATGTCATGATCACGGAGGATCGCCGCATGGCCGAGGTGAAAAATCCCACTGGTTTCTTTGCTGCGCAACGTGTGAAATTCGTCGACCAACAACCCTACTGGAGCCGTGCCAACTTGCATGGTCACACCGATGGACGGAAATTCTTTGAGTTGCTGGATGAGTGTGCCGACGGCAACACGAAACCCAAACGACGCACCAAGGCCTATGCCGACCTGACGGGCGTGCACTCGCCACGACCCTTGGAACAAATGGCCGCGGTCGTTCTCTGTGCGGACTTGGCCAAGTAAAAATAAAATCTTTCATACTCTCTTATCATGTCCGAGTTTTTTCGTGCACGGCCGCAGCGCAATGCCCCTCCTCGTCCCCTGGAAGACGAAGAGGATGATGACTTTTGGGACGATGGCGAAGATCATGGCGGTGGCGTGCCTGAGGGTTTTGAACAACACGATGATAGCGACACGGAGGCCATTCAACAGGCTCTGCAGACCTGGGACAAGGAGGGCATTCGCACCGAACCCTTTTACATGGCGAAAAAGAAGAAGAAGGAGCCACCCAAAGTGAAGCGTGTGCGAACGGCAGTGGAGGTGACGCCCAATAATGTCGTGGATTTTATGAACAATGAATCGCTGGACGAGGACGATTATGATGCTGGTCGGGCCAGCCTGTTTCGTCACTTGTATGAAGAAGATCTCAAGCATCGGCGGCCGCCAGGGGAGGACGATGAGAAGAAAACAACAACAAAACCTCACACCACTCATAACCCCATCTTGGCTGACCGTCAGGTGAAACAGCGCAAGGCACTGCTCAAGCTGCAGGCGCTCGTGCCCAAGGATACGAAAACCAAAGTGCAATGGGCGGCGGCCGCGCAGACGCAAGCCAACAAGGCCGGGTACGATCACCTGAAACTCAAATCCATCCAGGTGGAAGCCAGTGTCCGTGCGCCACAGCCCAACTTGCAACCCTTTTATCGTGCCTTTTGGTCAGCGGCAGCACGACCTCCTTGGCCCGATGTCGCCACGCCCGAAACACAACGGCCCCCACTCCCCTTGGGTGCTCTCATGAGTTATGTAGAAGGCGAATTCAAGGCCAAACCCGGCGGTCTCCTCGTGGTGCACTCGCCGAACCGCGTGGCCCTTCTGTGCGACTACGAAATGGATGCACTGCGCCTGGTGGTGGCTGTGATCCTCATCCCAGCCAACGCAGCAGCCGTGGCTCAAGCGGCATGCACCGCCGGCACCCTGCATAACGTGGAACTGCCTGCCCCTACCCCTGGCAAAGAGAAGGAGGCGATTCAAGAGCAGAGTCACTGGCGCTTTGTGGGCATGACTCTCGCCGACCATGTCCTCATCTACCCTCCTGTTGTATAGAGAGAGAATTAAAGAGACACATGGGATTGACCAAGGGGTCGCCATGGATACATGAATTGCCTGCCTGTGACTTCTTTTGTATCTCTCATCAGCAGAGCTTCGTCCTGATTCCTTAAAAAAAATGACCGCGGCCACCCGTGCCCGAAACGGTGCGTTGGCCTTTGGTTTGCTTCTCGGTCTGGCCGCCGCCATCCTTGGCCTGGTCGGGATCCTGCTGCCACGGCCTGTGACACCTGCTGCTGCCGTGGTGCCAACACCAACGCCCACACTGTCCCCCAGCCCGACGCCTGTTCCGTCGCCGTTACCGCCAGGACCCCCTGCCATGCTCAGGCCGACCACAGGCATCCTGTGTTCACAGATGGCCAACTCGTTCAACACGGTCAATGATGCGTGCAATTTCACGTACGACCTCGACGTATGTATGAACTACCGCAATACCCAGAACGGGACCTGCATTCGCGAGCAGTGCACCAATGGAGCAGGGTTCTGGGGCTATTTTGGTGCGGACGACACCACCTTGAAGTTCGTCTACAATGTGTTCAATGTGACGTTTATTGGCCCGGAGACTGGCGACGGCAACCACTATCAGCTCGTCTCCCAATTCGTCAACAATAACACGGGCGGTGCCCCACAACAACTGGATTCGAACCCGACGTTTACCTCGGCAGACTATCTCATGGAGAGTTTTGCCGTGTCGTCGGGCGAGTATGGGCGGCAGCTCATCGTGGCCATGTGGAACTACGCTTTCAGTACCAACCTCTGGCCGACGTTCGCTGACCAAGAGGCGGCGTTCAAATATATGGGCGGGTTTTACCTGCTCCAATTTGGCATTGAGCAGAATCTCCTGGTCTTCAATCCCTGCGATGAGTGTCTGTTGACACACCCGGAACTCAGCCCCATTGCCTACATTCAAAACAACACGGTGCGCGTCGAAGACATGTTCTGGAGCTGTCTGGCCTTTTATGGAATGAACACGAGCGACCCCGACGTCTACAATGACTGGGAGAACCAGTGCCTCGATAATATTGCCTATAATCAATTCTGCAGTCTGTTCCCAAGCTACTATACGATTGACAGCTTGCACAACACCAGCGTGACCCCGTCCCCATTTGCGGATTGCACCTCGCTGCTGTCGGTGATCAATGACATGGCGCCCTCTTGTGGCCCATCCAGTGCATGTGTCGGTGTGGTGGTGCCGCCTGCCGTGGAGGACCATGTCATTTGTTCAACGCCCGCCGACAGCTACACCTTCGTGGACACGGGATGCACCACGTCCAATGCGAGTGTTTGCATTGACCGACGTAATATTACCGACCAGGCGTGCGTGTGGGAAACGTGTTCCAGGTTAGGTGCGATTGGCAGCGGCCTCTACGTGTTTGCGCAAGTCAAACAGAATGCCGTCACGGGATTCAATGGCCAACTCTGGGGCAGCAACAACAAGACCATGGACTTGATGGTATTGTACATGAGAGAGGATATGCAATGCCTCACTCTATGATCTAGGTCCAAAAATTTATGAACGAAAACAGTGATGCTGCGACGGCGCAGTGGTTGACACAGTCATACAATTTCACGTACTTGACGTACGCCGCACTCAACTCGTTCGCCACGGCTCAGAAGGATTTCCTGCGTCAAATCCTGGCGGCCGAGCTTGCGCTGACCATTGCGCTGGACAATGACGGCGACAATGCCCTGGCCTACAACACCATGCGGTCGGGCCTCGTGTTTGCGCCCGACACGTGCAGTGACACGGACCTCGCCGCCATTCCTTGGTTACAGGTATCTCACATTTATTCCCTCCCATCGCGTCTGACCCATTCTAAAAAAAAAGGACGGCTACGTGCTCGTGTCGTCGCTCATCAATTTTACACGCTGCGTCCTCGGCTACGATGTGACGGGCTTCTCGGGCGATTTCAACACGTATTGCAGCAATACACCGCCACTGGGCTGTTTCGGTGTGGTGGCACCCAACCCCGCCTTTCTCTGCAGCGTCCCGCTTGTTTACTATGACAATGATCCGACCGACCCGGCTTTCCTGCTGAGTCTGTACACGAGCCTATCCAATTACAACGGGGCCTTCTCCAACTGTACTAATCAGATCACGTCGGACTGCTACGCGACTCTCTATCCTTCCCCCTTTATTGTACCCTTCTAAACGAGCATTTTTGTAAAATAGATTTGAAATTGCATCGTCTGCCTGCTTTCGTCCTGTTTTTCTTTCCCACTTCTGTCGTCTCTGTGTTTGTTCCATTGTCGCCGCATTGACAAGGAGAAACATGGAAACGGCAGCAACAAACAGTGACGCAGTGTACGAACCCATTGCCTCCCCGCATGCCGTGTGGAAACACCTGCGTCGAAAACGCTGCTGGCTCTGCCTGTCCGGTGTTTTGTTGATGACAGGCGTGGTGGGTGGGGCAGTGGCCATTCTGGGGGGTGCTGCGGTCTTGTTTAACACAGGTGCTCCATTGCCGCATGTGGTGAATGTAACGATTGTGTGAGAAATAAAAAATAGATATGACACATGGTTCATTTTGCGGTGAGTAGGTAAGGAAAGAATTCTTCCAAGAGTGTCACGAGCGTAGTGCATTCTGTGTCTGTTAAAGAGGACAGGACGCCGCCGAACGCCCGACTGTTGGCAAGAATGCGAGAGACATTCAGGGAAAGTACGGCTTCTCGTGGGAAAGGAAGGGGGATAGCGGACAGATATTGGGTCAGTCGCAAGTGTCCGAGGGTATGCACGAAATCGGCATCGACAAGAGCTTGCTGTCCCAGTAAGTTAATGAGGTGATCATAGAATCGGGAGAGGCTGGCCACGTCAATGTCCTTGTGAAACGTCTCCGTAAGCCCAGGATACGCCTGACAGCACGCCAAGAGGGTATCCAGGTGACGCGTGTTTATGCAGGCATGCAAGAGGCTCACCGCCCGAGGCGTATTTGCAAAAAAACGAGGAGGACGGGTGGAATCAGCGGTGGAAAAACGTGTCTCTCGTGTGCGCACAATCCGTAGGCCATGTTCCCCTGCTCGCTCTACGATTGACTTGATCGCCTCCGGTCGCATAAATGTATCATAGAGGAGAGCAATGTCGGGGTCGATGCGGCCGGCATGATAATCGGGTTGTAGGATCCATCGAAAACGGGTCTCCAACGAAGTGATGTCCTCGTGAGGCATTCCCTGGGTTCGGACCAAGTCGATTAAATGGCGCTGATTCCCGCGATACAATGCTTGCCACAGCCAGTAACAGCAAGGACGGCCAGCAACGTCCAGTACGTCCCGCGCTTGTTGGAGGTTCACCAAAAAGACTGCCTCGTTACCACGATGACACAGACCGACAAATAGGCCCACAAAACGTTTCTCGTCAATCATGTCCTGTTTGTTCCAGAAGAAATTGAGATAGCGCGGCGCTGCTTGCCAACCCATGTAAAAGGCCTCATTGAGCATAGCAGCTTCTTGTGTCATCTGTGCTAAGCGCGTTTTTGAGGTCATGGCAAAAGCATGTCGAGTATGCGGGTCAAGCATGCCCAGGATCAAATGTTGCATATCCTCGACGAGCGCGAGAAAATCAAAATGCTCTTCTTTTTCCTGTCTCCAGGTGTGCCACATGCCATAATGGCTCAGTGCATCCATGTAGTATAAAAGAGTGAACAAAAGGAGGAGTAGTCTTATTTATTACCGATCCTTTTCCTTCTTTACCACATAGGGATCGTCACGATACGTGCGTTTTTCCACTTGTTTTGTGCTCTTCTTCTTCTTATTCGCCGTGATTGTTCCATGCACGGTATGAGGTGGCGTGAGCAAATCTCCCTCCACCGCCACATGACCCCAGGTTGTCGCCACCCTGCCATACACGTCACCGCCCACATGCACCTTGCCCCATGTGGTGGTCACATCCTGTGCATGGCCAGACACGGTGACTTCGCCCGAGGAGGTCTTGATGGGGCTGGTGACATTGCCTTCAATGGTAATCTTGAGGGAATGCGCCACGGGGGTTTGGACCACCTTGCCATCCGCTCCCGTCGTTTCATGCACTTTGCCATCCACATACAGGACGCCATTGCGTACTTCCAGTGTCCGTGCACCGACAGGAATGGGAATGCCATCGACGGTAATGAGTTGCGCCATATGGACAGCAAGTAATTCGAGATTGGGTGGGTCAGAAGAAGAAGAAGAAGTGACTGACCCATTCATGACCATGATGTTACTCACCGTAGATCGGGGTGTGGTAAACAAGGATAGAGTCTGTCCACGTTTCTGCAAGCTACGTATGCCTCGGATTTCGAGCGTGCCATCATAGATGATTTTTGTATCCGGCGTAATACTTCCCATGTCACAATTCGTGCCTGACATGAGCATGTTCCCGACGCGAATCATGGTTGGCAAGAGAACGACAGCGAAATGAACAAGATTTTATTTCTTCTTCTTCTCCTGCTTTCCCCCACGAAGACACCACAAGTCCTCCTCCCGTAGGAAATCCTCGTTGTTCTGAATGCTTGCTCGGCCGCTCGAGGACAAGACCTTCCATAATCTCCGGATGCGATCAGGGTTCTTCACTTGATCGCCGCCGCCTGAACGTTGATAAAATGCTTCATAATCCAGCTGCTCCTGTTCCATGTTCTGCTCAATCGGTAGACAGAAGCAGAGAGTCATACATGCGAGAAAGAGAAACACAAAGCTGACAAACGCAAGCAGGCCCAATTCAGGACTCAGTTTTTGATTGGGGTCACCCACCCAGAGGAGAGTACTACCACAACAGATGAACAGGATGAGAAAGACAGCACCGAGTTTATCACACCAAAGAGACATGAGAGGGAAAATAGAATGAATAAGCTCTTTTTTTATTGCTTCTCCTGCTGTTTCCTCCGTTGTGCCTCATCAAAGGCCAGCACAGCCGGGTGCGCAGTAATCTTAGTCCTGTCATAGGATTGTAGATACAGTTGAGACAGGCAGCCAATACGTGATAAAGCCACATACGCCTGACCATGAGCAAACACATGCCCCAAGTCGGTCACCATGTCACACGTCAACGTCCTGCCTTGTGATTTGTGAATCGATGTGGCGTAGCATAGGACAATCGGGATCTGGTAGCGTGTCGGCACTTGCCCCTGACGACTGCCACGGCGAATGGGGAAATCAACCCTTTTGAGGCGCACTTGAATGGCCACAGGCCGTGTGCCATACGGTGGAAAAGAAACAACGGGCCACGAAGGTGACTCGCCGGGTCGCTCGGGCTGGAAATCCATAATCTTACCCACACTGCCGTTCACAAGAATCATATCATCGGGCGCAGGGTGATACCCTGGCGGCAGAGGGCATTTCATGTCCTGGAAATCCCTCAGCTTCATGTTGCGCAACAGCATGACCTGAGCGTCCAGCTTGAGTTCCAGGCGCTTCAGGGCACGGCATTTGACAAAGGGATCTCGAGATTTACGTTCTGGTGTACCGGCGGCACGCGGAGGAGACTTAGGCACGTCATCCCTGGATTCATAAATATGGGATTGACCAGGGAGCAGGGCGAGCCGTTGTTGATTCATGCGATCGGCCGGCCCATTGCGTGGAAACAGGTAGGTCACTAGCTCGTCGCCGTCGCTGGGTGGATCAAGAACACGACCACGCAGGGCAGCGTCGGTCTCATCGGTCACGATGCCCCTGCGAATTTCCGACAGCATCTTGGCCCAGCGCGAATCGTTGCCTTGGCGATGCGACCCGGGCAAGAAGATGTATTCCATGTGATCACCCCAGGATGGGGATTGGAAGGCAAACAGAGGAGCCTCTTCTTCATCAAGATCGTCGTCTTCGTCATCCATGTCATCACTCCCTGCATCCACTGCCTCGGCATCTCCCGCCGCATCTTCTTCCCCTTCTTCCTTTTGATCATCAGGGACGGGCGGCAATTGAAAAAAATCACCCACGGCAATGACAATCATCCCACCAAAGGGTGTATTGGGCTTGCCGCGCACCGCACGTAAATAGAGATCCAAGTTGGTCCATGCTTGGGCCGGCAGCATGGAAATTTCATCGATAATCAGGTGCGTTGTCTTGAGGAGCAGGTTATGCAGGTAGCTCTTGTCGTACTTGGTATTGGTGGGTTTTTTGAGGACCTCCTTGATCTTGTCACGCAGCAGCTTGACATCGGTCGACGACAGGTCGGGGCCCATGCCCAGAAAACTATGGATGGTGTTGCCGCCAATTTCAAGCGCGGCCACGCCCGTGGTGCCTGTCACATAGACTTGGTAGTGCGGTACAGCGCTTAAGCGATTGATGGCGGCCTTGACCACGACCGATTTGCCGGCGCCCGCCTCGCCTGTCAAAAAGAACCCCTGGCCCTGTTTCACATTGGGATCACAGACGCGATCGACACCCTGCCGCTGCGCTGTACTCAACAAGGGAAGATCACGCCAAATGAGTATTTCAGGAGGTGGTGGGGCTGTTACAACAGTCCGTGGCGTTAAAGGGAATGCACGTTCTTCAGCATCACGGACACGTTTCATTTCATACAAGAGAATGAAGTTACAAAACAGTGACCACTAACCCACCACTGCGGCCCTTGGGTGGTCGTCTATCTGCTCTTTGCACACGCACCCGCACTGGTGGCACACCCGCTTGTGCCGGATGTAACACCAGGATTTTGGGGACCAACAAGTCACTGGGTTGGAACCATGCATTGGGACCAGAAGCACGCAACAACTTGATCCAAAAAACAGGACGCGGTTGGGCCAAGAGTCGGTCTCGTTCCTCTGTGGTGGGCAAAGGGATGGGTTCGCCTGGTGTCCATTCCATGGGATGCTTGTGAGTGGCAATACGATATTGCCGGCCCTGCACGTCGACCCATTCCCCCTCATGAAATTCTTGTGTGTTGGGATAGGGCTGCCGCGTCAGGCGTGCTTGTGTCTTGGGCTGTTCTCGTTTTTCCAGATGTCGCGCCGTA
>Ga0207641_10001246_pt1 | contig 25381 bp, 20 predicted proteins | sample KBSSwiS62_FD_184306 | JGI IMG/M metagenome (GOLD analysis project Ga0207641, IMG submission 184306) | Switchgrass rhizosphere microbial communities from Kellogg Biological Station, Michigan, USA - KBS Switchgrass S6-2 (SPAdes) (version 2) | ecosystem: Host-associated > Plants > Roots >... | reverse complement strand
TACCCCGGTTCAGCTCGACGATCCGGCCAGGAAGCGCCGAACGTCGGCCGCCTCCGTCTGGAGGGCGTCCGAGATCTGGGGCGACAGCGGGGCAAAGGGTGAGAGCGTTACCTCGCCGCCAGGCATCGTCCAGGTCGCCGCCGACCGTCCGGCTACCAGGGCCGTGGGGCGAAAGATGCCGTTGACGGTCACGACCGCCCGATGCGCGCCGGTGACCCACTCGCGGCGCGCCCAGCCGTGCAGGACCGGGTCGAACGGGCCCAGCAGCCGGGGAGGCAGGGAAGCGAGGTCCACCTCGTCCCAGGCCCGCCCGCCGAGGCCGAGCGGACGGCCGGGCAGGTCGGCCAGACGGGCGTCCACCCGCTCGATCTGACCGCGGCTCGCGGCCAGGGCCAGGCCATCGCGTGCATCGCGCAGCGGGAGGCCGGCCCAGGTGGCCAGATCCCGCTCGTCGGCCGGCCCATGGCTGCCCAGGTACCGCACGGCGAGCTGGGCCAGCGCGTCGTCACGGCCGAGCGGGGGTCGCCCCTCGCCCGGGCGCCCGGCCGCGCCCAGCCAGTCGACCGGGCGGGCGTAGGCCTGCTCGGCACCGGCCATCGGTCCACGGATCAGCTGCCCGCGCAGGCTGGCCAGGGCCAGGAGGTAGATGAGCGCCTGACCGGCCGTCGGGACGCCCGCCGCGGCCAGCCGGTCGCGCAGCCGGGCGCGGGTCAGCGGGCCGTCGTCGGCCAAGGCCTTGTCGATAAGCGTGACGCCGCGCTCGGCCTCGGCGGGTGAGACGCCCTCGTCGTCGAGCCGCCGACGGATGGCCGTCTCGTGTCGTGGCGCGGTGAGCGTGTGCAGCCACCGGTAGTCCTCGGCACGCACCAGGTGCAGCGTTCCCCGGTTGAGCCAGGTCACGACGAGGCGGCCCTGGGCGAACGCCCGGTCGACGTCCGCGACGGTCAGCCCGACCGTTCGCGACCTGATCGCGAGCCGCAGCCCGCGCAGGTCCTGCGCCTGGATCGCGAGTAGCCGGCCGACGACCTCGACGACAGCCTCGACCCGCCTGGCCGCTGGCCGCCCCTGCGGCGAATCGGCTGTCAGCGGCTCGGCCAGCAGCTGCGCCGCCAGCCGCCGTGCCGTGACCGCCGGCGGCACGTCGAGATCGGCCTCGCCGCCCGCCGCCTGTTTCTGTCGAAGGTGCTCCACTTCGCCAGCATCCCGCGCGGGTCCGACAGCCTCTCGAGCGCTCGCGCATGCCGGTCCGGGAAACCAGCCCGGCGTACTGGATTTTGGTGCTCGGAGCCAGTGTGACCGCGGTTGAGCGACTCTATAGTTGCCTCCAGTTTTAGGCCACAATGTGCTCGCGGGGGAGTGCATCGACGGTCAGCCGATGGTGAACGAACTACTCAAGGAGAACTGAGTTCGGCGGAGCAGATCCGCTTGTACCGCGAGGCCGTCGTCGATCTGGGTACACGATGGGATTACACCATCGACGCCCATGGACTCGGGCACTCCCCCGTCGAAACGCACATACCGGAGTCGACATGCGCGTCCCGGCAACTCATCCTCGCGTCCCCGTATACGGACAGCTGATCCAGCTTCGCCTCGGCACCGCATACCAGCCGGCTACCCACCGTCCACCCGGCGATCACCAAACGACAAATAATCATCACGTGCCCACGCGACTTCGCGGATTAAAACTCAGTAGCGCCGAAATAGTCGCGGCCTTATTCCCCCTTTTAGCGTGGTGCCCACGGAGGGTTACTGACCTATATGGAGGAGACGAACAGAAGGAGAACACCTTGAGCGAGAAGGACACTCAGCGGAAGGTCCCGGCAGAGGTGTCCCATACATCTGGTTTGACGCGCGCATTCCACACCCGACCGGACGTACTGGTGGCAGGAGCGGGCCCGGGCGGCTGCGTGGCGGCCCTGGCCTTCGCGGCGCGCGGAGCGGCCGTCCAGATACTCGACCCGCTGGCCGGTCCGCACCATGGTTTATCCGGCGAATGGCTTCAGCCTGCTGGCGTGTCGGCCCTGCGCCGCCTCGGCGTGGGACTTCCCGACGGCAAGTTCTCCTTCAACCGCGGCTTCATCGTCCATCCAGGTGACGGCGGAGCTCCCATCGAGCTGCCTTACCCCAGCGGTATGGCTGTGAGCATGCGGCATTCGGTCCTGACCGATGTTCTGCGCACCGCAGTCGAGGATCACGCGTCGATTACGCTCACGCGCGGCCGTGTGATCGGCGGTAGGCCGGCGGCCGGTGAGCTCCATACGACCTGCGGCACGCTGTACCCCGACGTCGTGGTCGGAGCCGACGGCCGGTCCTCGGCTGTCCGGCGTGCCCTGCGAGCAGACCATCCAGCCTCCGTGCCGCTGTCGCGCACGGCTGGGTTCTTGCTCCCCGGGGCCGAGCTGCCCAAAGAGGGCTACGGCCACGTTTTTCTCGGTGGCCTCGGTCCCATCCTGGTCTACCGGGTCGCACCCGACGCCCTCCGCATGACCGTGGACGTGCCGCTGGGAGCGCCGCATCCGCCTGAGGTGTTTCGTTACCTGCAGCGCGGCTACGCGGATGTTCTCCCTCCGCCCCTTCGCGAGGGCTTCCTGGATCAGCTTCACCCGCACAACGTGCAGTGGGCCGCTAACCGGTTTCTCCGCCGCACGGACTATGGGTACGGTCGTTGCGCCCTCGTCGGAGATGCGGTCGGGTACAGCCATCCGCTCGCCGCCCTCGGCATGGCCCTGGCGATCCTGGACGGCGAGTGTCTGGGGCGCAGCACCTCTTCAGCCGTCTACGCACGGGAGCGCACCGCACAGTCATGGTCCGCTGAACGGCTTGGAGCAGCCATCCACCGTGTGGTGACGGAGGAAGACGCCGCAAGCCGAACGTTGCGCCAGGCGCTGTTCCGGCTGTGGCGCTGCGACCCGGACGAACGGGACCGGACCCTGGCAATGCTGAGCATGACCGACGCACGCCGCCGGTCGTTCGCGGCATGCGTCGCACATTTAGCTTGGGAAGCATTGGGACTAAACGAAGAAGGCTCTTCCCTTGGCAAGAAGCCTGTCACGACCTCACGAAGGCTGGCCCCACTAGCCTCCTGGCTGTTTTGCCTGGCCGGACCATATGCTGGCGCTTCCTCCCTGAACCGGCAGTCGCCCGTTTTCGACAGGCCAGCCGAAAGGGTGGACCGACCGCGTTCACAGAAGATTCTTGTCTCAGAATGAGCGCGCGAAGAAGCGCGGAGTTTGCTGGCATCCAATAAGCTCCATCGCTCGGCATCTCCCAACGAATACTCGGTCACTTTCCACCACGAGAGGAACGCATCATGACGCATGACACCCATATCACCGAAGTCGCAGAGTTCGAAAGTCTCGTGGCCGATCCTGAGATCCCACTCCAGCAGCCGCCACGACTGCCTGGAGGGCTACCCGGGCTTGGGCACGCCATGGCTTTCTTTCGTGACCCGGTGGCCTTCCTCGTCAAAGGCCAGGACGCAATGCGCGGTCCGTTCACCTTCGACCTCCTGGGGAAGAAGGTGGCATATTTCTTCGGCCCCGAGGCGAACGCTGCGGTCCTCGCCGCAGGGGACGATGTGCTCGACCGTCGGATTGCTTACAGGGCGGCGATCGCCTCGCTGGGTGAGGGTGTCGGCATCGGCGCGGAACCGAAGCTCATGGCTGAGCAACTGGCGCCGCTGGTGCCAGCTCTCCAGCGAAAGGCCATGGAGCAGCATGTGCCGATAATGCTCCACGAGGTCCGAGAGTACGTGTCTGGCTGGGCCGCGAGCGGAGAAATCAATCTCGTGGACGTAATGCACGACCTCTCCGCGCACGTTGCTGCCCACTGCCTGGCCGGTCCCCAGCTTGCCTCCTGTCTGCAGGGCAGGCTCCCGCACCTGATGCGTGACTTACAAGCGGGTATGTTTCTCGGCTTGCTTGTCAATCCATATCTGCCACTGCCCCCATTTCGCAGGCGGGACCGGGCACGTGAGGAACTGGTTCGCGCTGTCAAGGCCGTGCACCGGGAGACCACCCCGGACGGCAAAGAACTAGGGTCAGACCAACAGGATCTATTTCGACGCTTCAAAGAAGTAAGATTTTCAGACGGAAGCCGGTCGGATGAAGATCTCGCCGCTCGACTCGTGCTGAACGCCATGTTCGCGGCCACCGAGACCACGGCCGCGCACGCCGCTTGGACAGGAGTGCTGCTCCTCCAGCATCCGGAATGGCTTTCATCACTCCAGATGGAGCAAGATCGATTAAGTCTCGACCAGCCTCAGATCACTCCACAGCTCTTCCATCAGATGGTGCACCTGCGTCACTGCGTCATGGAAGCGGAGCGGATGCAGCCCTCCGTGCCGCTCCTGATGCGTACAACCAAAGCCGACTTCCAGCACGGCCCCTACCGGGTACCACCCGGACAGATGATCATGTTGTCGCCCGCCGCCTCGCACCGGCTTCCCCATGTCTTTCGCGATCCAAATCGCTACGATCCCGGCCGTTTCGGCCCCGGACGTGAAGAGCACCGCTCAAGGCCCAGCCCTCTTGTTGGCTTCGGCGGGGGCCAGCACCCCTGCCTCGGCATGAACTTCGCGTACCAGCAGATTATGGCGATCTGGAGCGTACTGCTCCGGACATTCGACATGGAGTTGGTCAGTCCGTCTATGCGGCGAGACCGAAGCATCGCCGTAAACACCCCCCTCAGACCGTGCCTGATGCGTTACCGACGACGAGTGGGGCCGTCCGCCAGGTAGCCGAGGAAGTCTCACCCCTCGGTCGGTTGCGGCGAGGGCTGCGAACGCGACGGCGGCCGTCGGCCCACCGGGGTGGGGGCCGACGGCCGCCGTAAGTGTGCCGGGCCGGACCTTCCCCCACGGGCCGGGCGCGGCGGGGTAACCGGCGGTTTGCCCCTCCAACGGCGCCGTGGCGGGTCGCTGGCGGGGGCTGCCGCAACGCGGGGCGGCCCCCGGCCTGGGATCGGGTCGGGGGCCGCACGGGCAGTGCAGGTGGGTCAGAGGGTCGGGGCGGCCGTGACGAGATGGGAGCGGGTCCCCTTGCCGCGTCCGACGCGGAATCCGAGGATTCCGAGTAGCGATGCGAGAGCGTAGCCCATGACGTCGGGCAGCACGCTCTGTCGCCCTCATGGCTGCCTCCCTCGGTTGTCAGGCGGCCGGGGTGGCTGTGGCCTCGCGCAACATGCCCGCCGCGTGCCGCGCGGCGGCGTAACCGAAGGCCAGGCCCTGGCCGATGGTCGCGCCTGGACCCGGATAGACCCGGCCGAAGGCGTTTGCCGCGGCGTTGCCGGAGGCGTAAAGCCCGTCGATGACCGTGCCGTCCGGGCGTAGCGCGCGCCCGAAGCCATCGGCGCGGATCCCGCCGCAGGTGCCTAGGTCACCCGGTACGACCTTGACCGCGTAGAACGGTCCCCGGTCGATCGGCCCAAGGCACGGGTTGGGCCCGATCGTCGGGTCCCCGTAGTAGCGGTCGTAGGCGCTGCCGCCCCGGTGGAAGTCGTCGTCCCGGCCCGCCGCGGCCAGCAGGTTGAACCGCTCGACGGTTACCGGTAGGTCCGGCAGGCCGACGCGGGTGGCCAGCTCGCCGAGGCTGGCGGCCTTGACCGCGATGCCCGCGTCGTACCAGCTCTTGGGTAACGGCTGGCGGGGGAAGACGCCGCCGCCGAACACGTACCGGTTGCGGTATCGCTGATCGAAGATCATCCACACCGGGAGCTGCTGTTTGATGAGGATCTGCCCGGCGCTCATGTAGTTGACGGCCTCGTTCATGAACCGCCGCCCCTGCTGGTCGACGATGATCTGGCCGGGCAGCGAACGCTCGGCCAGCAGCGGGCCGGGCGTCGGACCGGGAACCGGCACGGCCGGGAACCACCAGGCCTCGTTCAGGAAGGCCAGGTCGGCGCCGGCGGCCTGGGCGATCGGCAGCGTGTCACCGGTGTTGTCCGGGTTGCCAAGGCTCCAGGCGGTGTCCAGCTGCGGCGACTGGTGCTCGTGCCGCAGGGCGGCGTTGCGGTCGAAGCCGCCAGCCGCCAGCAGGACGCCCCGCCGGGCCCGCACGCGGACCTCCTCGCCGTCCCGGGTGACCCGCACGCCGACGACCTTGCCGCCCTCGAGCAGGAGCTCGGTGAGCGGCGCCTCGAACCAGACCGGGATCCGCGCCGCGCAGACGCCGGCGAACAATCCGGCGGCGAGCGCGCCACCGCCGGCGATGTACTCGCGGTGCACGGCGAGGCCACCCAGACCGAGGCCGAGCAGTTTGGCGCCGGTCACCGCGCCCCGCGGATGGCGGGCGACCAGGTTGAGCCACTTGTAGGTGCGGCCAGAGACCGGCATGGGGAACGGCGCGGCGAGGGCCGGCGGGCGCAGCCGGGCGCGGTGGGGACCCAGTCGCCGGACGTCGAACGGCTTCGGCTCCATAGCGCGGCCGGTGGCCGACCCGCCCGGTAGCTCCGGGAAGTAATCGGCGTACCCGGTCATCCACTGGAACTTCAGCGGCGTCCGCCGGCGCAGCAACTCGACCGCGTCCGGGCCGAGGTCGATGTGCGTCCCCCACCGCGACTCCGGGGTCTCGCCGGCGACGACGTGGTGCAGGTACTCGCGTGCCCGTTCCGGGCTGTCGACGACACCGGCCTCGCGCAGCAGCCGGTTGTTCGGGATCCAGAAGCCGCCGCCGGACAGCGCGGTGGATCCACCGAAGTAGCGCGACTTCTCCACGATCAGCACAGACAGGCCGGCCTCGGCGGCGGCCAGGGCGGCCAGCATGCCGGTGCCGGCGCCGACCACCACGAGGTCGTAGCTCGACTCGCTCACGCCGACCACTCCTTCCGGACGGACCAAGGTTCGTTCTGAGCTGCAACGTAGGCGTGGCGGAACAACGGCAACCGATGAGGAGCGGTGGGGATCGACGCGGTGACTGGCATGCTGACACCGTTTCTGGTTTATCCGAGTCGACGACCCGAGCGCGCGGAGCCGACTCTAGGACGTCCGAGCCCGCACTTCTTTGGTGCCGCGAGCCAAATATCTGCCCGGCCATCGGCCCACCGGCCCATACATACGACCCGCGAAGGATGTCCGCACCATGCAGATCAAGAAGGTGCTCGCCGACGCGGGCCTGCGACATTCGAGACCTTCGCCCCAGCGTGTCGCCGGACGACATCCGTCCGCACAACACGTTTCCGGGGCGCTTGCCACAGCCAGCGTGCCTGAGGCAACCTGACGCTGTTGCCGCATATGTTCAGGCGCGTCGATTGAAGGTCGTCTCGGGGAGCGTGATGGGTGGCCGGGCTTCGCGCCGCGCCGGTGATTGCCTCGGCTGAGCGGGACGCCGAGTTTGAGTTGGACTTCGTCGGCGATGGCGGAGAGCGCCGCCGCGAGCTGTTGCTGCCTCACCGGCGCCCGGCGACAGGGTGCCGTGGCCACGCGGCTGACGGCGCGGACGCGGCCGGCACCCATGTTCACACCCTCGCATGGGATCGGATGTGCACAGTCTTTCTTTATCAGGAAAACACGAGCCCCGGAGGGAAGGTTGTCCGAAGTGCGCACCAGGGTTGACTACCAGCGTGAGAGTCACCGCAGAGCTGTCAGCCACCTGCTGTCCCAGCAGCACGACAGCGGCCCATGGGAGGGGGAAATGGTGTGGAACACCATGATCCTCTCCCAGTACGTCATCGTCCGTGCCATCATCCACAGGCCCATCCCCCAGGAGGTGCGGCCGGCGATGATCCAACACTACCGGAGCACCAGTACGGACCACGGGTGTTGGGGCATGCATCCAGAGTCCGGCCCGTCCCTCTACTGCACCGCGCTCGCCTACATCGCACTGCGATTACTCGGTGTGCCGCCCGAAGACCCCCTGTCCGCCAGGGCGGCCACCTGGATACGTGCGTGCAGCGGCGGGGTGCGAGCGGTTCCCTCCTGGGGGAAGTTCTGGCTCGCCGTGGCAGGGCTGTCCGACTATCGCGCGATGGCTCCCATTCCGCCTGAAGCGTTCCTCATGCCGGGCAGATCTCCCGTCCACCCGGACCGTCTGTACTGCCATACCCGTTCCGTCTACCAGGCCATGGCCTATCTGTACGGTGCCAGGTTCCAAGGCGACCTCGGCGAACTCGCCGGACCGTTACGCCAGGAACTGTACGGAGGGCAACCCGCGCATCGTTCCGATCGCGGTCTGCTGCATCGTCCCGATGTATATGTGCCGCCCAACTTGGCTCTACGCGTCGCCCAGAAGGCTCTCGCCCTCTACGAGCTGCGGCCGTCGCGACGCCTGCGCACCCGCGCCCTCGACCAGTGCGTCCGCCGGGTCGAACACGAGCAGCGCGTCACCAGTCAGATCGGGCTCTCCCCGGTCAGCTCCCTGCTCAACATCCTGGTGCTGTACGCGAACCGAGCCGAGCCCGACACCGTGGACCAGGCGCTCGCGGCAATGGATTACTGGCGCTGGCTCGACCCGGAGCGTGGTCTGCGATTCGCCGGGGCCCGCTCCCACACCTGGGACACCTCGTTCGCCATCGAGGCCCTTCTCGCCGCGGGAGATCCATCCGACGCGGCGCTGGACGCGGCGGACCGGGCCTGCGCGTTCCTGCGCCAAGCCCAGGTCACCGCTGAGATCGAGGAACCGGAGATAACGGCACGGTCGCCGGCCGCCGGCGGCTGGTGTTTTTCCGAGGGCGGTCACCGCTGGCCCGTGAGCGACTGCACCGCGGAAGCCCTCTCTGCCCTGCTGCACACCGAGCGACCTGGGAGAGCGCCGGCCCTGCACGCGCAGCGGCTGCAGGAGGCCGTGTCCTTCCTGCTGCAGCGGCAGAATCCGGACGGCGGCTTCGGCACCTACGAGGCACGCCGGGCCAGTGTCCTGCTGGAGGCGATGAATCCGTCCGAGATGTTCTCCCACTGCATGGTCGAAGGCTCCTACGTCGAATGCACCGGCTCTGCCCTTGTCGCGCTGTCACGTGCGGTCGGGTATCTGCCCACGCCGCTGCGGGAGCGGGCGCGGCGGGCCATCGATGACGGCACCCGCTTCCTCCTGCGCACACAACTCAAGGAGGGAGCCTGGCCGGCCGCATGGGGGGTCAACCGCATCTACGGAACGTTCTTCGCCATACGCGGGCTGCGTGCCGCCGGAGTGCCCGCGACCGACCCACGACTGATGGCCGCCGCGCGCTGGCTGGTCTCGGTGCAGCGGGACGACGGAGGCTGGGGAGAACACCACCGCGGCTGCCTGGAGGACCAGTACATTCCATATCCATCTGCACAGCCCGTCATGACCGCCTGGGCCCTGCTGGCCCTGATGGAGATCACAGGGCCCTCAGACGCAGCGATCGAGCGGGGCATCGGCTGGCTCCGCGACCACCAGCTAGACGACGGCAGCTGGACACAGCAGGCCGTCACCGGCGTCTTCTTCGGGACGGCCATGCTCAGGTATGAGCTGTACAGCGCCTACTTTCCGCTGTGGGCACTCGGCCGCTGGCTCAAACTCCGACAGGCAGCCTGAGACCGCCGACCCCGCGGTGCTCGCCGCCCACGCCCGCCGCTCGGTCTGGGTGATCCCGATCTGGACGGCGTGGCGCAGCCGGCGTAGCGGCTCGGCCGATGTGGCGGGCTCGACGGCGGTCTGGCTCGTGGCCCGGGCGGCGCTCGCGAGACGCTGCAGGTCGACGAGGGCGTCGAGGGCCTGGCCGGCCCAGCGCCATGCTCCGGGGTCGGTCTTCTCGACCACGGCGACCAGTTAACCGGCGACGTGGGCGCAGCAGAGTTGGTGGTCGGCGGCGACGAAGGCGCCATACGGCGCCCAGCAGTCGTGGACCACGACTCCGATGAACCCGCCCAGCACCCCGGCGAAGCCGATCCCTTCCCGGCCGCGGCGGGATCGACCACGACCAGGGTGAACTTCTCGGTACGGGCGCAGCGGACGAAACCTGAACAGCAGATGACGGCTCCCACCAATGTGTCGCATGTTTGTCGGTCTTCGGGGCGACGGTTTCGGCTCGGCGCCTTGGGTCCGCGGTCGGCGCGTACCTGTAGCAGGCCCGTAATGGGCGGGTCCTATGTTCGGGCGCGACGAGGTCGCGCTGGTCAGCAAGGGTGCGGCGCAGCGGGTGCGCGAGGAGGGGTCGCGTGGAGGTTGTCGAGTTCCGGCCGGAGCCGGAGCAGTTCGTGTGGACCTTCGGCGGGGCGCCCCCGATCAGGAGGGTGCGGCCGGGCACCGTGCTGCGGCTGTGGACCGAGGACGCGTTCGGCGGGCGGCTGCGGACGACGTCCGACCTGCCGAGCAGCTCGCTGATGATGCCGTTCGTCAACCCGCAGACCGGGCCGTTCTACGTCGAGGGCGCCGAACCCGGCGACACGCTCGTCCTGCACCTCGTCAGCCTCACGCCGTCCCGGGACTGGGGCGCGTCGACGACGATCCCGTTCTTCGGTGGCCTCACCGGCACCGACCGGACCGCGACGCTCCAGCCACCGCTGCCGGAGCGGACCTGGATCTACGAGGTCGACCGGGCGAGGGGCACGGTCACCTTCACCGCGCTGTCCAGCGAGTTCCAGGTCGACCTGCCGATGTCGCCGATGCTAGGGACGGTCGGCGTCGCGCCGGCCGCGATGGAGGCCCGTTCCGCGCTCGTCCCGGACCGGTTCGGCGGGAACATGGACACCCCGGAGATGCGCGCCGGAGTGACCTGCTATCTCGGGGTGAACGTCGAGGGCGCGCTTTTCTCGATCGGCGACGGGCACTACCGGCAGGGTGAGGGCGAGGCGTGCGGGACGGCCGTCGAAGGGGCGATGGACGTGACGCTGATCGTCGAGCTGGTCAAGGGTCGGGCGCCGCTCTGGCCGCGGTTGGAAAGCGACTCCCATCTGATGACGGTCGGCTCGAGCCGTCCACTGGAAGACGCCTGGCGGATCGGCCAGGTCGAAATGGTGAACTGGCTGTCCGAGCTGTACGGGTTGGAAACTCTGGACAGTTACCAGTTGCTCAGCCAGCTCAGCGAGGCGCCGCTTGCCAACGTCGTCGACGTCAACTTCAGTGCCCTGGCGAAGATCGCCAAGACCTACCTGCCGCCGGCCGCAGCCTACGACGGCATGCACAGCCACCTGCGCGAGCTGGCCGCCCAGCTCCCCCAGTGAGAATGGGGAGGTGAGTGCTGGGCGTCCGGCCGCCGGCGGCGGTCACTGGGTCACCGTCGCGCCCGAGCGGCTCGCCGGCTGGCTGGACCGGTTCGCCGAGCGGCACGGGCCGCTGACCTGGACGGTCCGTCCGGAGGCGGTCCGCGCCCTCGCCGCGGACGGCGCCACGGCCGACTGTCGGGTGCCGTTTCCTCCGCTGGCCGTTCCTCCGCTGGCAGCGGGAGGCCCGCCTGCGGCGGCGCTGGCCGCGCACGCACAGGCCGCGCGGCGGGTCGGCGTGCTGCTGGTCCGGCTGGGCGGGTACGCGGCCGGGGTCTTCGAGGGCGAGCGGCTCGTGGCGTCCAAGGTCGGAGCCCGGCAGGTCCACGGGCGCAGCGCCGCCGGTGGCTGGTCCCAGCAGCGGTTCGCCCGGCGCCGCGACGGACAGGTGCGGGAGGCGCTCGGCGCGGCGGCGGACACGGCGGCCGGCGTGCTGCTCCCGGTGGTCGCCGGGCTGGACGCCCTGATCATCGGCGGCGAGCGGCGGGCGGTCGGCCAGGTGCTCGAGGACGTGCGCCTCGCGCCCCTACGCGCCCTGGTCACCGAGCCGTTCCTGACCGTCCCCGACCCACGTCGCCGGGTCCTGGAGGACGCGCCGAGGACCTTCCGCGCCATCCGCGTCCGGGTCACCGAGCCGGACGCGGCGGCGCCCGGTTCAGGCCGTCGCGCGCCGGCGGCGGGCGATCTCGGCTAGCGCCACCCCGGCCGCGACCCCGGCGTTCAGCGACTCGACCGCACCGGCCATCGGAATCCGGACCAACAGGTCACAGTTCTCCCCGACGAGCCGTGACAGGCCCCGGCCCTCCGAGCCAACCACCAGCACGACCGGATCGGTCGCCGCCTCCAGCTCGTCGAGGCTGATGTCCCCATCCGCGGCGAGACCGACGACGAGCAGCCCGCCGTCGGCGTAGGAGCGCAACGTCCGGTTCAGGTTGGTCGCCCGGGCGACCGGCAGCCGGGCCGCGGCCCCGGCCGACGTCTTCCAGGCCGCAGCCGTCATGCCGGCGGCCCGCCGCTCGGGCACCACGACGCCCTGTGCGCCGAACGCGGCCGCCGAGCGTACGACGGCACCCAGGTTGCGCGGGTCGGTCACCCCGTCGAGGGCGACGAGCAGCCCAGGGCTCGCCGCGAGCGCCCGCTCCAGCAGGTCGTCGGGGTGCGCGTACCGGAACGGCGGGACCACGAGCGCCAGGCCCTGGTGCGGCGCCGTCCCGCACAGCCTGTCCAGCTCGTAACGGCCGATGTCGACGACGGCCATCCCGGCCCGCCCAGCCAGCTTGCGCGCCTCGGCGAGCCGCTCGTCGAACTCGAGACCACCCGCGACGTACAGCGTGGTCGCCGGGATCCCGGCCCGCAGCGCCTCGACGACCGCGTTGCGGCCAACCACGAGCTCATCGGTCTCGCCGTCCCGCCTGCCGCCTCGCGCGGCCGGACCCCCGTCGCGCTGGGTGGCGGAACCGCTCCGGGCCGGGGTTTCGCCGCGCCCGGCGGCCGCCGCCCGGGCCGCGCCCGCGGCGCGGCGCTGTGCGGGGTGGCCCTTGCGCATCTCCGCCGGCGGAGTCGCGCCCTTGCCCTGAAGTGCCCGCCGCCCCTGGCCGCCGCTGCCCGCCGAGGCACCCTTGCGGTGCGAGCCGGGCTTCGCCGCCCGGCCGCCCTGGCCGCCGCGGGCCACGCCTCCCCCGCCGCGCCGTCCGGTCGCCATCGTCGGGTCACTCCTCGTCAGTCACCACGTGCTCACACAGAAAGTCAGTCACACAGAGTCAGTTGACCATGGCGCCCGTCGTTCACGGTGCCATCTGCTCTGCCGAACACATCACGGTACCCGCTGGATCGGGCGAGAAATTGCCTACCCGCCGCGCGGTCGGCAATCATTGGCGCCATGCCAGCGTGCCCCGGGAGGCCACCATCCGTCCGCGGGGAGCCACGCGACGGTCGTGCCCGCGGCGCGCGCGAGGCCGCGCGCCGACGGCCGCCCGCGCCCGTATCAACGGATTCCCGCCGGTTGATCGCGGGCATCGACGGATCCGGGCCTATGCTGCGAAGATTCTCCCTTGAGCGCCCCGGCTGGCCGGGCCGGTCGGGGGCATGCCGGATCAACCATGACGGTCGGGAGGCACGACAATGGTGGCGCGCGCGCCTGCTGGGCACAGCGGGGTCCGGCCACCGGCGGCCTCATCATTCCCGGCCCGGTCGGGACGGGCCGGCATGCTGGGTCTCCCGCCCGCGGCGGGATGCCAGGAGAGTCGACGTATGGGACGCCGAGTGAGAACGGGATGACCGTGGAGCACGACGCCGCTGGAAGCTACGACGTCGGCGGATCCGGCTATCACGGCGGGTCCGGGTACGGCGGCGGGGCTGGCTACGACCTGCCCGAACGCGGCATGCCGGAGAGAGGACGGTCCCTGATCGACGAGCGCACCACCCGCTGCCCGCGTTGCGCCGTCGTCCTTTACGGCGACCCCCGCTACTGCGACTCCTGCGGCTTCGCGCTGCAGGGACCGCCCGTGGTCAACGGCGACTCGGACCATCTGGAGAAGGACCTCGGTCGGATCGCGGGTGTCTGCGACCGGGGCGTCCGGCACGCGACCAACGAGGACGCGATGGGCGTCGCCGAGGTGTTCGGGACGTTGATCGCCGTCGTCTGTGACGGTGTGTCCACGACGCCGGGCTCCGGCGAGGCGTCGAGCGCGGCCGCCGCGACCGCCACCGCGATCCTCGCCGACGCCGTCCGGGCGCACGGCCCCGGCCGGGCCGTCCCGCTCGGGCGGCCCGCCGACGTCCTCGAGCCCTTGGAGCCCGGCGACGACGAGGGCTACGAGGATCCGGTGACCGTGCCCGCCGCGCTGGTCGGCGGCTTCGGCCCGGAGGAGGCCGAACTAGCCCTGCACCAGGCGGTCCAGGCGGCGCAGGATACGATCGCCCAGCTCAGCGCGGCGGAGGGCCGAATGGCGCCGTCGTGCACGATCGCCGCGGCGATCGTCTCACCGCCGACCGCCGGCGGCCCGCGGACGGTCACCATCGGCTGGGTCGGCGACAGCCGCGTCTACCTGCTGGGCCCGCGCTGGTCGGAGCGGCTGTCCGCGGACGACACCTGGGCGGCCGAGGCCGCCCGGGCCGGCCTCATCCCGGCCTCCGAGGCGGAGACACACCGGCGGGCGCACACGCTGACCCGCTGGCTCGGCGGCGACGCCGAGGACGTGGCCCCGCACACGGCTGTCTTCCCGATCGAAGCTCCGGCGACGGTGCTCGTCTGCAGCGACGGCCTGTGGAACTACGCGTCCCGGCCGGACGTGATGGCGGCCATCGTCAACCAGCTGCCGCCGGACGCCCAGGCCCTCGATGTCGCCAGGCACCTGGTCGAGTTCGCCGTCGACCAGGGCGGCCACGACAACATCACCGTGATCGCCGCCCGCGTGGACCGTTGAAAGTCAGTCACCCGGAGGTCACCCGCCCGGCCGCGCGGGTGAGCACGGGTGGGTCAGTGTTGGCCGCCGGAAGGGCACTGCGACACTGGAGGCGAGGTAGCGGATGACCTGCCGGTGTCCCTAGCGAGTGGTGGTGTCCGTAGCGAGACAGCCGGTTCACGCCCACCTCGACGGGCACCATGGCGACCCGTCTGCTACTACAGATGCCGGTACAGATCGACAATCCAACAACGGGTACGGTTCGTCAAAGAAGCGAGGTTGGCCAGGGTGACGCGGGATCTCTCGTCGCCGGGCCGGCCAGGACCGTCCGGGTGAAGGTGATCAGGTGAGCGCACGCTGCCCGGAGGGGCACCTCTCCCAGGATCCCGACTACTGCGATCAGTGCGGTCTCCGCATCACGAGTGGTCAGGACAACTACGGCTACCGGTCGGACGACCGCAGCGCGTCCGTCGGCTCCTACGGGGGCGCGGCGGGCCGCGGCGGTGGTGGCGGCGGGTACGACCCCCTGGGCATCCGCCGGGGCGACGAGCCAGGCGGTCGCGGTTCGGCGCCCGGCGGGGACCCGTACGGCGGGGACCAGTACGACGCCAGCTACGGCTCCGGTTATGACGACCGCCCGGCGCGATCGTCATACGGCGCGGACGCGTACGACCAGGGCGGCGGCTACGGGTCGCCCCGGGGCGGGCGCGGCGGCGACGGCTTCGACGGCCGCGACGCGGGCGGTTACCGCGGCGTCCGAGAGGACCCGGACGACGGCTACGGCCGCGGCGTGCGCGGCGGCCGGGAGGCCGACAGCTACCCGGCGCGGGGCGGCCGGGACGACGCCGGCGGCCGGGGCGGCGACCAGTACGCCCGCGATGGCGGCGACGGTGGCTACGGACGCGGTGGCGGCCGGGCGGCCGCCGACGGCGGGCGGGGCGGCTACGGCTACGAGCCCGACCCGCTGGGCGGCGGCACCGACCGCGGGTCGGACCGTGGCGCCCCCCGGGGCGGCCGGTACCCGCAGTGCCCGAACTGCCGGGCCTACTACGAGCCCGGCGCCCGGTTCTGCGAGAACTGCGGCCTGGACTTCACCACCGGCCACCTGCCAGGCGGCGGGACGGGCGGCGGGCGGCGCCAGACCAACCCGCCGCTGGACGGCGGCTACGGCGAGCCCGTCATCACGGCAAACGCGGCCGGCTGGAACGGTGGCGGCAGTGCCGGCGCCACCACCTGGGAGGCCGTCGTCGAGGCCGAGCGGGACTACTACGACAGCGGCGACGACCACCGGGTGCCGTTCCCGTCGTTCTACCCGCGCCGAGTCTTCCCGCTGTCCGGGCCGCGGCTGCTGGTTGGCCGGCGCAGCGAGTCCCGCGGCATCCACCCGGAGATCGACCTGTCGGGCGCCCCGGAGGACCCGGGCATCTCCCGAGCTCACGCGATCTTCGAGCGGCAGCAGGACGGCAGCTACGCGCTGCTGGACCCGGGCTCGACCAACGGCACCCGGCTGAACGACGAGCCGGACCCGATCGAGCCGCACGGCCCCGTCCCCCTGCAGGACGGCGACCGCGTCTACCTGGGCGCCTGGACCCGCATCACCGTTCGCGCGCGCTGAGCCAGCCGAGAACGGCCCCCGCCCAGTTCCTGGGCGGGGGCCCGTTTCGCCGTGCGCGCAGGCGGGCTCAGGCAAGATGCCAGCGCTGGCCCTCCGGGGTGTCGTCGACGACGATTCCGGCCGCGCCGAGCCGGGCGCGGATCGAGTCGGCCTCGGCGTAGTCACGGCGGGACCTCGCCGACGAGCGCAGGTCGAGCACGATCTCCATCACGCCCTCCAGCGCCGGGCGCAGCCGGCCACCCGCGTCCGGCCACTGGGTGACCGGGTCGAGCCCGAGGACGGTCAGCATCCGGCGCACGACGGCGAGCCAGGCCGCGAGCTCCCGGCTGTGCGCCTTCGACAGCACCAGGTTCCCCTGCGCCACCCCGGCGAACAGCGCGGCGAGCGCACGGCTCGCCGCGAGGTCGTCGTCGAGTGCGGCGGCGAACTCCGCCCAGACCGCATCCGGGGCGACGGCACCGGCCGCTTCTGCCGCCAGGGTCTCCGCCGCCTCGGGGCCGCCCAGGATGTCCAGGGCGTTGCGGACGAAGGTTTCCACCCGGTCGTGCGCGGCGGCGGACTCGGTGAGGGCGTCGGCGCTGTACTCGAGCGACGAGCGGTAGTGCGCGGACAGCAGGTGGTAGCGCAGCACCTGCGGGCGGACCTTCGTCAGCACGTCCGTCACGAAGAACGAGTTGCCCAGCGACTTGGACATCTTCGTGCCGCCGGTGGTCAGCAGCCCCGCGTGCATCCAGTACCGCGCCATCTCGGGCTCGCCGGCGCCGCCGTGAGCCCGCGCCGCGGACCCGCAGACCGTCTGCGCCCGCTCGTTCTCGTGATGCGGGAAGACCAGGTCCAGGCCGCCGCCGTGGATGTCGAAGACCTCACCGAGGTACTTGCCGGCCATCGCCGAGCACTCCAGGTGCCAGCCGGGCCGCCCGGCGCCCCACGGCGACTCCCAGGCCGGTTCGCCCGGCTTGGCCGCCTTCCAGAGCGCGAAGTCGCGCGGGTCCTCCTTGCCGGACTCGGTTTCCGGAGAGGCCTGCATCGCGTCCGGCCGCTGGTTGGACAGCGCGCCGTAGTCCGCGAACCGGCCGACCCGGAACCACACCGACCCGCCGCCCTCGTAGGCGTAGCCGGCGGCCATCAGGTCGGTGATGAGGGCGAACATCTCGGGGATGTGCGCGGTCGCCCGCGGCTGGATCGTCGGCGGCAGGACGCCGACGGCCCGGTAGGCGTCGTCGAAGGACCGGGTCTCACGGGTGGCGAGCTCCCAGACCGAGACGCCCTCCCGCTCCGCGTTCACGATGATCTTGTCGTCGATGTCCGTGACGTTCTGCACATACGTGACCGTGAAGCCCGACGCCAGCAGCCAACGGCGCAGCAGGTCGAAGGCGACGGCGGAGCGCAGATGACCGACGTGCGGTGCGGACTGGACCGTCGGCCCACACACATACACGCCCACGTGGCCGGGGCGCAGCGGCTCGAAAGGCCGCACACGCCGCGTACGCGTGTCGTAGAGGTGCAGGCTCATCTGTCAAGAGTAACGGCGATCGGTTGGCGGCAGGTCACCCGACGGTGCTGGGCTCGTTGCCAGTTCCGGTCAGCCGGTAGTCAGGACGCGGGTAGCGGTCACCCGGATGACGACGCGGATGGCGTCGGGGCCGTCCCATTTGTAGGGCTCGCCGGTGTACTTGACGGCCAGCCGGTCGATCAGGTCGGCGCCGCCCTCCTCGGTCAGCGTCGCCGTGCCGCGGATCTCCACGTAGGAGTAGGGGTTCCGCTGATCGAGGAACATCAGGCCGACCCGCGGGTCACGGGCGATGTCGCGTTCCTTGGCCCGGCCGCGGACCGTCGACAGCAGCAGGTCGTCGCCGTCGCGCTCGATCCACAGCACGGTCAGCCGCGGCGAGCCGTCCGACCGCACCGTGGCCAGGGTCACGTACGTCGGCGCGTCCGCCAGCTTCCTGACCGTCTCCGGCAGTCGTTCACCCATGGGCGCTCCCAAAGTCCTGCCTCATCGCAAAACCGGCGTCGCGGCAACAATTTCACGGACAACCAATCGACACGAACCCGTTTGATGCCAATCTGACATCAAACGGGCGGCGCGTCGGCACTGGCGACGGTCAGCCGAGCCGGGCGACGAGAGCGGTGGCGACGGCGGCGAGCCCCTCGCCACGGCCGGTGAGCCCGAGGCCGTCGGTCGTCGTGGCGGAGACGCTAACCGGGGCACCGCCAAGCGCGGCGGACATGGCCGCCGCCGCCTCGTCGCGCCGCTTCGCCATCCGCGGCCGGTTACCGACCACCTGCACCGCGACGTTGCCGATCGTCCAGCCGTCCTGGGCCAGGAGCCGGGCCGTCTCGCCGAGCAGCGCCGCGCCCGAGGCACCCGACCACTCGGGACGGTCCGTGCCGAACACCTTGCCCAGGTCACCGATACCCGACGCGATCAGCAGCGCGTCGCAGGCCGCGTGCGAGGCGACGTCGCCGTCGGAATGGCCGGCCAGGCCCGTCTCACCGTCCCACTCCAGGCACGCAACCCAGCACGGCCGGCCGGCCTCGAACGGGTGCACGTCGACGCCGACTCCGACCCGCGGCAGCGCGACCGGGATGCGGACCGGAGTGGCCTCGGTGGCGTCGGCGGTCACGACCGGCCCGACTCGGCCAGCGGGCGGCGGGCCAGCAGCGCCTCGGCGAGGACGAGGTCCGCGGGGCGGGTGACCTTGAACGCCTCCTCGGCGCCAGGGATGGTGCTGACCGGCACCCCCAGCCGTTCCACCAACCCCGCGTCGTCGGTCACTGCCGGGCCGTGGTCGGAGCTGGCGTAGGCGGCCTCGAGCACCTCCCGGCGGAACCCCTGCGGCGTCTGGACCGCGCGCAGGCCGTCGCGGGACGGGGTGTTCAGCACCCGCCCCTGCGCGTCGACCTCCTTGACCGTGTCCGACACGGGCAGCACCGGGATGACGGCCGGCTGGCCGCCGAGCACCGCGGCGGCGACCGCGTCGACGAGCGCCGGCGGCGTCAGCGGGCGGGCGGCGTCGTGCACCAGCACGACCCGGATGTCGTCGTCGAGGGCGCGCAGCGCGCCGCGCACCGAGTCGACCCGCTCGGCGCCGCCGGGCAGCACCCGCACGTCGGGGCCCAGCAGCCGGCTGACCACCTCGACCAGCGTCGGCGGCGCGGCGACGACGATCTGCGACACGAGATCCGCGGCGGCCAGCGCCTGCACGGCGTGCACCAGCATGGGACGGCCGCCGAGTGGCCGCAGCGCCTTCGGCACTCCGCCGCCCAGCCGCTCACCCCGGCCGGCCGCGGACACCACGACGGCGACGCGCGCGTCGGATCGGGTCACCGCGGACCGTCCGTCACCGTGGGCTCGGCGGTCGCCGGCAACCCCTCTGTCACAGCAAACGCCGTCAACCCAGCCCTCGCTCGATCTCAAAGCTCGCCAGCAAAGTCTGACACGCAGGAGGCGGCGTGCGGAGGTCTCGCCGGAGCGACGGGGTCCCTGCCTGATCGACGAAGTCGATCTGGCAGGTCGTGAGGGCGAGGCCGGAGCACGCCGCCGACGGAGTGGCAGCGGTGGTACTGAGCCGAACCTACCGGCCGCCCCCGCCCGCCACAAACGCCAGCCCGACAGCCCGTCCGACAAGCCCAAATCGCCCCAAAACGAAACACGGGTCACCTCACTGCCGGCGAACCGGCAGTGAGGTGACCCGCACGTCGTATCCCAGCCCGTTGGTATCCGGGCCTGCTGGGCTAGCCGGCGAGGACCTCGTCGAGCATCGCCTCGGCCTTGTCCTCGTTGGTGCCCTCGGCGAGGGCGAGCTCGCTCACGAGAATCTGCCGGGCCTTGCTGAGCATCCGCTTCTCGCCGGCCGACAGGCCGCGCTCGCGGTCCCGCCGCCACAGGTCACGCACGACCTCGGCGACCTTGTTGACATCGCCGGAGGCCAGCTTCTCGAGGTTGGCCTTGTACCGACGCGACCAGTTGGTCGGCTCCTCGGTGTGCGGCGCGCGCAGCACCTCGAAGACGCGCTCCAGGCCGTCCTGGCCGACAACGTCGCGTACGCCGACCATGCCGATGTTGTCGGCCGGCACGCGCACGGTCAGGTCGCCCTGAGCCACCTTGAGCACGAGATAAAGTTTCTCTTCACCTTTGATGACGCGCGTTTCAATCGCATCGATGAGCGCAGCCCCGTGATGCGGGTAAACGACGGTCTCGCCGACTTGGAAAGCCATGTGTCACGTGCCCCTTCCGCCTCTACCAGCGTAACACGCACGCATCGCTGCAGGTCAGACGCATGCTGGGTCGGGCTGATCCCGGAGCCGGTTCGGACGGTCGCACCGGAGCGTTCTGACCACTCTGCGCAGACCACGAACACCCACCGACGTGGCCTCGCGCCGGGCGGTCCCAGGGGGCGGCCGAACTGACCGAACTGTCCGCCCGGCGCCGCGACCTGCTGAAACGCGTGCCACATCGGGCTGGCATCGCGCCAGCCCGCGGCCGAGCCGAGCCACTCGCGCCGGGTTGGGACCGCCCGTGCGACACCCGTCCGCGCGGCCGCGGCGAGTTCCGAACAGCCGGCAATGTGGCGGCGAGCGGGCGGGGAAGTGGCGGCCGGGAAGTGGTTGACAAACTCGGGATTGTCGTCTCCGCCCGCCGATCTGGCACTGGACCACGTCATGGCGGGAACCGTGCGCCCGATGTCTCTTGATCGGAACAGGCACGGATCCGTCATCACCGAACAGGGCGATCGACTGGCAAGCATTAGGAGCCCGAATGAATCGCGCGGGCCGATCCGCCGCGATCCCGCAGCTCTGGGACCGATCCCGGCGGGCAGGCGGCGGTGACGCGGCAGCACGCGGGAAGCACACCGGGTCAGCGGCGCGGGGCCACCGGAGAGTCCGGGATCACACCACAGCCGCGAAGGCGGCCGGCGCGAGGCACGTGCGGTTATCAGGTGGCTAGTGTTAGCGCCGAGCAGCCCGGGCGCCCGCGCGCGGCCGTGAGACCAGCGTGGTACCGGCCCCGAACGTCCCCCGGCTGCGCCACTGGACCAGCGTGGGCGCCCACCGGGTGCCGGCGCCCGCACGACAGGAGTCACCGAGCCGTGAGCCGCCGTCTGGGGGCGCGCAGCGTAGCCTTCCCGCGCCGTCCCGCCGTTTCGCCCGCCCAGCTCACCCCGAGCGCCGTCCGCCGTCCGCTGCGCCGGGGGGCGGCGGCGCTGGCGGTCGCGGCCGCGCTGTCCACCCCGGCACTGGCAGCCTGCGCCAGCGGCAACGACGCGATGACGAACCTCGCACGCACGACGACGAACACCGCGAACGGCGCCGTCGGCACGATCAACCTGCGCAACGTCTACGTCGCCGGCCCGGTCACCGCGGGCGGCGACGCGCAGGTGATCTCCGCGCTGTTCAACGGCGGTACCGAGAGCGACCAGCTGGTCGGCGTCTCCTCGCCGGACGCCACCGGCGGCACCCCCGGCAGCCCGGCGACGCTCGCCCCGGCCGGCGCGCGGATCTACATCGCCAACGGCGCCGCGCCGACGCTGACCGGTCTGAAGAAGGACCTGCCGGTCGGCACCGCGACGAAGGTGACCTTCACGTTCGCCAAGGCGGGCTCCGTCACCCTCGACGTGCCGGTCGAGGAGCCGCTCCCGGGCGCGTCCGCCGCGCCGTCGGTGACCGCGGCCCCGACGACGGCCGCCCCGACCGCGACCTTGACGGCGGTCACGACGGGCACGCCGACGGCGGGCGGCACCGCGACGGCCGGAGTCACCCCAACCGCCACGTCGACGCCCTGACCGGGACCCCGTGACCAGCGGCACGGCGGCCGGTTGAGCCGTCGGCCGGCCTGACATGTCGGACCCGGCGGCTACGTTCGGGGGCATGGCGGTTGCGCGTTCCAGCGGTGGTGGGTCGGCCCGATCGGCTGGGTCGGCCGGGCGGTCCCGGGCGGACGGCGGCTTCCGCTGTGCCGAGTGCGGGGCGGAGTCGATCCGGTGGGCGGGCCGATGCCCGCGCTGCCAGGCGTGGGGGACGCTGGAGGCGCAGCAGGCCGTGCCGCGCAAGGCCGCCGTCGCCGGCTCGGGGGCGACAGCGGCGGCGACGGTGACGGCCCCCGCGCGGCCGATGACGGAGGTCGACCCGTCGCCTGCCGCCCGCCGGCCGACCGGGGTCGACGAACTCGACCGGGTGCTCGGCGGCGGTGTCGTCCCCGGCGCGGTGATCCTGCTCGCCGGCGAGCCGGGGGTAGGCAAGTCCACGCTGCTGCTGGAGGTCGCGGCCCGCGGCGCCCAGGCGGGCCACCGGGCGCTGATCGTCACCGGCGAGGAGTCGGCCGCCCAGGTGCGGCAGCGCGCCGGGCGTACCGGCACCCTGCACGCCGACCTGTGGCTGGCGGCCGAGACGGATCTCGGGGCGGTGCTCGGCCACGTCGAGGAGGTCCAGCCGACACTGCTGGTCGTCGACTCGGTGCAGACGATCTCCTCTGCCGGCGTCGACGGGGTCGCCGGCGGCGTCAGCCAGGTGCGCGAGGTCGCGGCGACGCTGATCCGCGCGGCCAAGGCGCTCGGGCTCGCGACCATCCTCGTCGGCCACGTGACGAAGGACGGTTCGGTCGCCGGGCCGCGGCTGCTGGAGCACCTCGTCGACGTGGTCCTGCATTTCGAGGGCGACCAGCAGACGGCGCTGCGGATGATCCGGGCCGTCAAGAACCGGTACGGGCCGACGGACGAGGTCGGCTGTTTCGAGATGAACGAGAACGGGATCTGGGGCATCGCGGATCCCAGCGGACTGTTCCTGTCCCGCGGGGCGACGGCGAGCGCCGTGCCCGGGGTGTGCGTGACGGTGATGGTCGAGGGCCGCCGACCGCTGGTCGCCGAGGTGCAGGCGCTGGTCGCGCCGCAGAGCTACGGCCGGGGCGGGGCCGCCACCGGGGCTCCCGCCCCGCCACCACCCCGCCGGGCCGTCTCCGGGCTCGACGGCTCCCGGGTCGCGATGATCACGGCGGTGCTCCAGAAGCGCTCGGGCTTCGGGATGCTCGGCGGCGCCGACATCTTCACGGCGTCGATCGGCGGCGTCCGGCTGCACGAGCCGGCCGCGGACCTTGCCGTCGCCCTCGCGATGGTGAGCTCCGCGCAGGACCGCCCCGTCCCGCCGGATCTGATCGCCCTCGGCGAGGTCGGGCTCACCGGCGAGGTCAGGGCGGTCAGCGGCGTCGAACGCCGACTCGCCGCGGCGGCCCGGTTGGGCTTTCGGCGCGCTCTCGTTCCCAGACTGTCCGGAATGATCCCCGAAGGCATGGCCGTCACCGAGGTGACCGACCTGAATACCGCGATCACCAATATGTACGACGAATAATTGATGACGACATCGCGCCGGCAACCTGGTTGGATGCGGGATCACCCTGAACAGCACTTTCGTCCATATGTTTTCCGGATCTTCGAGGCACCCGGGCTGGAGGCCAGCCGTACTCGTACCGACCGCCTAGATACGATTACGGCCGCACCAGGGGATCGCCGGTCGTCCGACGAGGCATAGTCGGTCGTCCTGAGGGTCTCGGTAGGGAGTAGAGGACGCAGATGGCAGGACCACCCGGGGACGACGCCTTCCGGGCCACGCTGGCCGCGGTAGCGCCGGGCACCCCATTCCGGGATGGCCTTGAGCGCATCCTCCGCGGTCACACCGGCGCGCTGATCGTCGTCGGCCACGACAAGGTCGTGGAAGAGATCTGCACCGGCGGGTTCCAGCTCGACGTCCAGTTCTCCGCGACTCGCCTGCGCGAGCTGGCGAAGATGGACGGCGCGATCGTGCTGTCGTCCGACCTCACCCGGATCGTGCGCGCCGCCGTCCACCTCGTGCCCGACCCGACGATCCCGACCGAGGAGTCCGGCACCCGCCACCGCACCGCCGAGCGGGTCGCCCGCCAGACCGACCTGCCGGTGATCTCGGTCAGCCAGTCGATGCGGATCATCGCCCTCTACGTCGCGGGCCGCCGGTACGTGCTCGACGACTCGGCCGCGATCCTCTCTCGCGCGAACCAGGCACTCCAGACGCTGGAGCGCTACAAGCTGCGTCTCGACGAGGTCGCCGGCACGCTGTCCGCGCTCGAGATCGAGGACCTGGTCACCGTCCGGGACGCGATCTCGGTGCTGCAGCGCCTGGAGATGGTCCGCCGGATCGCCGACGAGATCGAGGGCTACGTCGTCGAGCTCGGCACCGACGGCCGCCTGCTGTCACTGCAGCTGGAGGAGCTGATGGCAGGCGTCGAGACCGAGCGCGAGCTGACCGTGCGCGACTACCTGCCGGCCAGCGCCAAGGTCGCCTCGCCGGTCGAGGTCCTCACCGACCTGGCCGCGATGTCGCCGACCGACCTGCTCGATCTCACGGTGCTGGCCCGCGCCCTCGGCTTCGGCGCCGGCGCGGACTCCCTGGACCGCCAGATCAGCCCGCGCGGCTACCGCATGCTGGCCAAGATCCCGCGCCTGCCCCGCCTGATCGTCGACCGCCTCGTCGACCATTTCGCGACCCTGCAGAAGCTGCTGGCTGCCGGCGTCGACGACCTCCAGACCGTGGAGGGCGTCGGCGAGACCCGAGCCAAGGCCGTCCGCGAGGGCCTGTCCCGCCTCGCCGAGTCGTCCATCCTGGAGCGCTACGCGTAGTCCTGAGGCTTCGCACGAGGCGAGCCGGCCGCGTCGGCATGTCGATCAGGGTGGCGCGGCCAGATCGCCGACAATCGCTGACATGACGGACACATCGGTGCTCGATCCTGACGGTGAGCCAGTCGAGATCGTCCCCCGGTCGTACAACGACGGCCGATTGATCGGCGAGGCGCTCCGAGAGAAGCGCGTCGTCGTCATCGATCTGCGATCCCTGGACGAGGCGGCGGCTCGGCGCCTCATCGACTTCGCCGCCGGCGCGGTGTTCGTGCTGCACGCGCGCATCGAGAGAATCGTCGACGAGGTCTTCTTGATCACCCACGGCGAGTTCGACTCCAGCGGGTTGCGACACCGCTTCGACACCTGACGCAGCTCGCTCAGGTTCGCCCAGGGGCCGTGAAGTGACAGTGGCGGCGTGGCTGGGACGATGGCGGCAATGAGTGCGATGTCAAGCAGGCCCGGCGCCCTGGCGGAAACGATTGCGCAGCCTTTCGCGCAGCCGGTGCTGGAGTGGTTTGGGCTGGTGGCGCGGGATCTGCCGTGGCGGCGGCCCGAGGTCAAACCA
>Ga0207641_10001245_pt1 | contig 25419 bp, 24 predicted proteins | sample KBSSwiS62_FD_184306 | JGI IMG/M metagenome (GOLD analysis project Ga0207641, IMG submission 184306) | Switchgrass rhizosphere microbial communities from Kellogg Biological Station, Michigan, USA - KBS Switchgrass S6-2 (SPAdes) (version 2) | ecosystem: Host-associated > Plants > Roots >... | reverse complement strand
GACGGATGAGCAGCGCAAGTCGCTTGCTTTGGACTACCTGAAAGCGTTCGATAACAAGGGAGTCACCTCAAGTGGGGCCAGCATCCTCGATCTGTTTGCGGACGATGCTCAGGTCTTCTTTCCAAAATGGGGGCTTGCCACAGGCAAAAAACAAATAGGGCAGTTGTTCGCGGACTTTGGTGGATTAATCGAAAGCATCTTGCACGATTACGCAACCTTCAACTGGATCATGACCGGTTCAGACATCTTCGCCTGCGAGGGCACAAGCGCCGGCGTCCATCGCGACGGTGCGTGGCGCGCCGGCGTCACGCACGGAGGCCGCTGGTGCGATGTCTTCGAAGTTCGTGACTTTCTGATTCAGCGTTGCTTTATCTACCTCGATCCGGATTATGCGGGCCTCGATACTCCACGTTATCCGTGGTTGTCTGCCGACGGTCGAGATCCATCCAAACCTATGGGAAGCCACTAGTCACCCGCCCCGCAGTGACCGTGATTGCATTCTGTCTACAGTAGCATTGCCCGCGAGCCGACCGGGAACACGGTCTTGAAATACATTATTATCTATGGGCAATGGCTTCGACAGAACGTCCACCTGGACGTCCCGATTATGGAATTGATGCTCCCGACGTTGTTCGCAATTTGTTTGTGGCTGGCATTGTCGGCGTCTCTGCTTGGGCGGTAACGACAGTCCTCGCCTTGTCGGGCCGATTCAACGTTCCCAAGCCGGTACTTGTGATCACTGGTATGGGATTTACAACCGGCATTGGGTGCAGCTTGATGGCGGGTTGCATGCTTTGGTACAGCAGAGTCGGCAAATTGCGTAGCCGCGACCGGTTGTTAAACCTGGTCCCGTGGTCAGGTGACGAGCAAGTACTCGATGTCGGCTGCGGTCGCGGTCTGCTCCTGATCGGAGCCGCAAAACGGCTTAATGCCGGACGAGCAACCGGCGTGGATATTTGGCAAGCCGAAGATCTTACGGACAACAGTCCAGAAGCCGCCATGGAAAATGCGCGCCGAGAGGGAGTAGCAGAACGCGTTGTTGTGCAAACAGCGGACATGCGGAAGCTGCCCTTCAATAACGAAACATTCGATATCGTGGTATCAAACGCGGCAGTCCACAATCTGTACAAAGCAGAAGATCGCGTCGAGGCCATCCGTGAGATCGCCCGGGTTATGAAGCCCCGAGCCCGTGCGCTCATCAAAGATATACGGCATCATCGGCAGTACGTGCTCATCTTTTCCCAAAATGGATGCTCTGATATCCGGCGAGTCGGATCGACACTTCTACACGTCTTTCTATTGTTGATTACATTTGGATCACTGCGACCCGCAATACTCGTCGTTCGTAAGGGTTGACCGATTGGTCTTCATCTACTCAAAACCCTGTGGTGTTTCGCGTAATGATGGCATCCGCGTTAATACGGCAAAGTGACGCACCCCAGATGCTTCCGAGCGAGCGTCGCGCCCTCTTTGCGCTTCATTAGCTCTCCGTGATGGCGGTTCTAGAGGAACTGAGATCCGACTTGTTCCTGACAAAGAGCTAAAATAAACCGCTCGCCATCTGGAGCTTGAAGTGAAGAACAAGATCGTCTTGCTTCTCGCAATTCTCAGCAGTGCAGGCGTGGCGTCGATATCGGGTCGGGTACCCTCCGACGCGCCTGTGGAAGCTAGAATTCCGTTCGCACCGATACCAGCAAAGATCAATGGGCAAACGATTATCGCGTACGAACTGCATCTGACAAATCTCATCGCCAGAGAACTCACGCTGAATCGGATTGAAGTTTTCAGGCAGGATACTCGTTCAACACCGATTGTCAGTTATCAGAATGACAACCTGCTGACCTTGATTGTCCAGCCCGGCAATCCGTCCACCACAATCGACAAACGCAAAATTGCGGGCGGCATGCGGGCGATCGTCTACATGTGGCTGACATTTGACAACCCAGAGGCCATACCCCACACGTTACGTCACAGGCTTGTCTTCACGCTTGAAGGGGCAGATGGGAAGACCGAAGAACACGATCTGGATGTCTCCGGTACAAATGTTCCACGGGGGCAACCGATCACGGTCGCATAACCGCTGAAATGAGGGTTTTGGTATGCGGTCAATGGCCCCTCCAATCAGTCTGTCCACCGCCGCGCGCTGTTGCCGGTAGCCGGTGAGGCGCATATTTCGCAACGCTTTGCGACAGACTGGACGAAGTTAGGCGACGATGGCAAAGCGTGGCACGGCGACTCCAAATCCAACGCGAATTGGTATGGCTACGGAGTGGAAGTTATAGCTGTTGCGGATGCAGTGGTCTCCGCAGTGAAAGATGGCATACCGGAGAACGTCCCGCTCTCGCCGGCGCGTGCTGTTCCGATTACCCTGGAAACCGTGGGAGGCAATCACGTGATCCTTTCTCTACGAAATGGTCATTATGCGTTTTATGCGCATCTTCAGCCCGGAAGCATTCGCGTTAAGCCCGGTGACCGCGTACGTCGAGGACAAGTTCTTGGACTCTTAGGTAACTCTGGAAATTCTGATGCTCCTCATCTTCACTTCCACATCAGCAACGGAGATTCACCGATGGGGTCGGAGGGAGTGCCATTTCTTTTCGATTCGTTCGAGGTACTAGGCAACGCGGAAATGGAGAAGGTTCTCATTCAAGGTTGGACGGTTCCCGCAGCAATCAAGCCGGACAAACGTCTCCGCGACATGCCGTTGAAAACCAAGTCGTCACATTCGATTAAAAAACGAAGGTCCGATATTAGTTTTCGCCGAGCGCAGCGGCGAGCCCTCTAAAAAATCGCTCGATTCAATTCTCGACTAATGGGACCATTCGCGACGTTCCTTCAGACTCAAATTCTGCCCCGCGTTGTTGTGGGGACGATCGATAGGAAGTCGGCCTACGATACAACATGGGTGGTGGGGCAGAACAACGAAAGCCACCCCTGGGGCGGGCAGAAAGGGTCGGAAGATTTCTTAGCTAACGATTCGGTAGGCCCTCTCCCCTGCCTCGCTCTTCGTGGACTCGACCTTCAGACCACCTTCTTCGTGATGTGGCCACTAACGAGGCCGCGTGGGGTGGTTAGGTCTTGGCACTGCAATCAGAAGATTTAGAATGAATGACCGCTCGCGGGCTCAGCGGAGAGTCCCTAGGTGAACTCAAGGACAGGTCGTGGCAGAACGAGAACATATTCTTTTCGTATGCAGTCGAAACCAGCTGCGAAGTCCCACCGGTGAGCGGATCTTTGCGAACTCGGAGCGGTTCGAGCCGCGATCGCGAGGACTCCGAGCGAGTGCGAATCGGCGACTCACAGCAGGAGATGTCTTATGGGCAGACTCGATCTTTGTTATGGAACGTGACCACAAACGCGAACTCCTTAGGAACTTCGGCAAGGAGGCAAAGGGCCGTAGGATTTTCGTCCTCGACATTTCCGATGATTATGAATTCATGGACTCGGAGTTAGTTAACCTCATCACCGCCGGCGTTCGAAGCGACCTTGGAGAGTAGCCGGACAAAAGCCGCCCCTTAGAGGCGGCTGGAAACGAGGTATGCGCGCTGACCAGCGGTCAGCAATCGAATGCCGAGCCTAACCGTTCGCGATGTTCAGCGCGTTCATTTTTCCAGGATGGCGGTTTACGTCAACTGACCACGAATGAGGGTTTACTAAAGCCGGAACCGTCACTTGTGCAACGGAGCCGGAGCGGGCCAATTCCATCCGTCAGATGTGCGTTTCAAATTACGGACTATGGACATCTTAGGTACAGCAGGATCGCGCGCAGGAGCGCCGCTGAGGACTACGTGATCGCCTATTCTCAATGTGTCGTAATCGATGCCGGCGCGGCGAAGCTGTGCGAGGGACAGCCACTCGACTGTGTATATCAGGGAATCTGTCGTCTTCAAGGTTAAGATCGAGTGAGGATTCATATACTTGATCTCCTCGATATTGCCTTCGATCGTGACCGTATTTTCGCGCTCAAATGCTGAGTATCCATGATGGGCCTGAATTGGCATGCCGACGAGCATCGTACCGAGCAGTGCAGCCAGTGTGAATCTCATTGCCGCCTCCTTTTTCCTCAAGAACCGAACCACGCAGGCTTTCCCTTTTCCTCAGAATCGCCGAACTTCGGGTAAGAATCGTTTGGCCTTCTTAGATGACGATCCTACGGATCTTTGAGAGCGGTTCCAATGACCTAAAAGATACCTTTACGGAGAAGTGTCGATAGCCCACGGGAACCCGAGCAAGAGGACGCCGAAGTGAAGCGTGCCGTTCTCGGCGGAGATCAATTCAGATGGGTGGCAAAACTGTAGAAGTCTTCTTGTTACTCGCTATCTGACGATGGCGCAGGACTGAGTTGCAGCGAGTTTACTGATGACGATGATTTCGCAACCGACGTTCAGGTCGGAGCGATTGAGTGAGAGTCATCGCCATGTGAGTCGGTCGCCCGACGTATGGATGTATTCGAGCTGATGGTCGGCAAGCCACTGCAGCTTGGCCGCGTCACCGTCGGCCGAGATGATGAGGATCTCCATGCCGTTATACGAAGCGCCGTCGAGGTTCGCCGTCACCGCGATCCACCGCCCGTCGGGCGACCAAGCGGGCCAGCCGTTCACTGCGACATTGGGTAACGTCGCGCTGGTCGCTGGCAGCGATCGCGCGTCAGAGCCGTCGACGTTCACCACCCACAACTTCCCGCCCTGCACGAACGCCACGCGTCGCCCGTCAGGTGAAACTGCGGGGCAGTCTGGAGTGTCGAGATTCGGGTCGAGCCGCCGTAACCCACGGAAGTCGGCGCCTGAGATATACACGCCCGACGGGCCGCCCTCCTTGGGATAGCCGACGACGATCAGCCGACCATCTGGCGTAAAGTTGGGCGCGGTGTAACCCGGGAGCGAGACGATCTCGCGACCCGAGCGCGCTCGTACTACCACCCGGTAGTTCTTCACGGCATCCCATGCCGCGTAGGCGATGGCCGATCCATCGGGCGCGAGCGCGAGGTACTCGCGGCGGACTGGGGCGTTCCAGTTGAACGCGCCCGACAACCCGTTGTTCGCCACTTCGGCGGCGAAGAGCGCCCCGGTGCGACCGTCTGCCGTGACGACGGCGATCTGCCCGGCGGCATTCATGTAGGCGAGTTCGCCGTTAGGCGCCGCGTAAGGCATTGTGCCGTCGGCTAGTGGAGCGACGCTGCCGCGCTCGACGAGCACTTCGTAGACGCGCCCTTCACGTGCGAACACCATGCGACCCGGCAGCCCCGGGTTGGGAGGCCCGTCTATCGTCATCTGTGCCGCGGCCGAGCGCCGCGAGCAGTAATTCGTTATGCCAGCGTCACTCGGGGAGCTCCGGTATCCGATCCGGATCTCGAAGGTGCCGTTCTTGGCCGAATAGGCCGATGTGAATTGCGCCGCGGCGAGGGGGCCGCCGAATATGATCGTACCGTCCGATCGCGCACTGTAGGTGCCTTGTTCCCCGCGTGGCGTTAGGCGGTATCGGCCGCCAGACTCCAGCACGAGCGTGCCGAGCGCGCTCGGAGCCAGGGAGAGATTGCTCCACAGCTCCGCTTTCTGGGTGAGCACGTTGTACTTCATGCCCGGCATGGTAGACGGGACGAGACACTGGTACTCCCCCAGCTCCGGCAGAGCGTAATGGATCGTCTGCGCGGCCGCGGGAGCGGCGCTGGCAACGACGAGAGCGGCAGTTAGGCGAACCAGGAACCGAGTCATCTTTTCTCCGATCAAGGAACGCACAGAGTGAAGCGCTACATTCGCTGCTTCGACCTTCGCCGCACAAGCCTGGCGCAGATCACTGTCACCCAACAGCGCGAGCCGCTCGCTCATCCGCCGGCTGTCTTCGTCAATCCAGTGGGAGAGGGCCAAAGCGTGCAACATAGGCGTAAGCATTTCTCGTGCTCAAGGTCTCGGATTCTCGAAGAGAAGCGCAAGCGTCCTAAACGCAAAGCCTCTCAAATAGAGAAGCGAGAAAAAGGACTGCGAAATATCATCTCGACCGGGCAAACTCGATAACTTTCAGTACAAAGCCGTTACATGACAGAAGAGGCGTACTCCAGGTCACGATGGCCGGAGAGCGGTATCATCTCTCTAAGCGCTATACTGTGGGTCTGCGCGCACTTTCTCTCCCAACTCCAAACCGACGCAGGCTGGCAAGACGCCTTAAGGATTCAGAATCAGTCGGCATGAACACATCGCATTGGCGCTCCTTTGGAACTCCAGGAAGGACTCCACCAAACTGACTCCTCTAGAACAGTCCCATCTTTCCGGCTGTGCCCGATGCATCACCGGATTAAACCTCTGTAATCAGTCGAAGACGCTCGAAGAAGCCGAGCGCCGCTACAAGGTATTTGTCATCAACAGTTAACTGGGTCTCCTAATGAGTGCGTGATACGCTAACTCCGTTTCGTACTGTCTCTCCCGACACGACCAACGCAAACTGAATAACAATTTCAATGAGCTGCACTCAAAAGGACGTTCTTTTAAGCGAGTATCGTGACACTGTCGCCGGGTATATCCGCATCGTGAAACGACTGAAAGCTAAAACTCCCGCCTTATCGCCGGTCGATTTTGACAGCTTGAGGGCCGAGGCGAAGGATTGCCTAGTGAAGTGCAAAGCTGCCCAACGGCTGCTTCAGCAGCACGTCGCTCAACATCACTGCTGAATCGTCAGGATCTCAAACAAATTAAACACGACTCTTTTCTCTCCCCGGCATCAGTGAAACTCCACCACACACCTGCTGCGTGCGCGTTCTCCGCGCCACATCCGGCAACCGGCCCTAACGGGTCGGGAGTCTCGCTGACCCAAGAAAGCTCGTCAAGTGATCTTCCGAAGAGCCGAACGATGCATGGGTAAGTTTCTTGCACTGCGGGCCTAACTCTCACTAAAATTTTCTGTACGAATCCGAACGCTTTTTGAGGGACTGATGTATGAGTGGCGAGGTTAAGTTTCGGATTAATACCCCAACGATTGCCTTGTTCAATGAGAAAGAGCGACAGGTAGCCCGCACGATTCCTGGCGGCGCTGAAGTCATTGTTAGTGATGAAAATGCCCTCCAGGAGAATAAGCTCATCGAAGTGCAGTGGGCAGAGAAGCGGGTCAGAATGTTTGCCCAGGACATTCGCGCACGGGGAGAACGGGTTAGCTCAGTCTCTTGACAAGCCATTTTTCGGGTCTCTCTTGAGCTGGCGCTGGTCCTCCATCCAATCGAGGATTGCCTGCCGGGTGATCGGCCCCTTGCCGTCAGCGAACACTCACCAAATCGGCCCATATCCCTGCGAAATGCTATTTCCCAAACCTTTACAGCCTTGCATTGGTCTGGCATCTTCCACACGTCAAAAAGGACCTCCCGAAGAACTGATCCAACATGAGAGCCACCTTTATTTCACCCATGCTCCTGCTTCGGCGGGAAACGCTACCGCAGGGCCCGGAGTGGCACTACGAACTGAAGCACGATGGTTATCGAGCCATCGCGTTCAAGTCCGATGGAAGGCTCCATCTCCGATCCCGGAACAATAAAGACTTCTCGAAGCAATATCCGCAGCTCCTGAAGGGGCTGGAAGAACTGCCTGACGAAACGGTCATCGATGGAGAAGTCGTTGCCTTCAATGAATCCGGTAGACCGTCGTTCAATGTTTTACAGAATTCCGCAACTGGCAAAGCCGAACTCGTCTACTACGTTTACGATGTGATGGTCCTGGCCGGAAAAGACGTCATGTCCGAACCTCTTGACAAACGCAGGATGATGCTCGAAAAGAAAGTACTACCCAAGCTCAAGGAGCCTGTCCGCTATTCCCAAAATCTCGATGCGCGTCTCGACGATCTCATCAGTTCTGTCAAAGCGACAGGTCTTGAAGGTCTGGTCGCGAAAAAGGGTTCGAGCCGATATGAACCGGGCATCCGATCCGGTGCATGGGCAAAAGATGCGAATCCAGACCGGACAAGAATTCGTCATCGGGGGCTACACGCTGGGGGGAACCACGTTCGATGCGCTCGTCTTTGGATACTACGAGGGAACGCAACTGTTGTATGCAGCACGCACTCGCAATGGATTCACACCCGGCTTAAGAGCAGCACTCTTTAGAAAACTGCGGTCGCCTGGAAATCTTGGAGTGTCCTTTTGTGAATCTACCTCAGACGAAAAAGGGCCGGTGGGGACAAGGCCTGACCGCCGAGAAGATGAAGGAGTGTCGCTGGGTGAAGCCGGATTTAGTCGGGCAGTTCAAATTTCTGAATGGACCGGGGACGATCACCTGCGGCATTCTCGGTTCATCGGATTGCGGGAAGACAAGAATCCCCGAGAAGTGGTTCGCGAACGCCACGAGAGCTAACCCTTCGGGCTTCGCTTCTTAGTAGTTTTCCTCGCCTTTGTGGAGGCCACACTTTTGGGAGATGTCTTCTTTCTCGAGCCAGACTTGGATTTCCGGACTCGAGACTTTGTTGGCTTCGTGCGCTCTTCCTGTTTAGTCGCTTTACTTCTGGAGGTCACCAACGCCGCAAGTTTTCCCGCGGCTTTGCCGATTGTCGCCGCGGCCTTTATCAAGACACCGTTTGTGTCTGGGGGAGCAACTTTTTTCTTCGCCATGCGATCCAATTTAAAGGTTACCGAGCAACCAGCCAAGGACGAACAGAACTACTATTCCCGCCACAACGAGATAAGTAACGATTCCCGCCACATTCGACCGGCCTGTTTTCCCATTGTATTTGGTTCCACAAGGAGTGCACTTCACATGACTAAGTAGTTTGGGGCCAACAAGGCCACCCCACCAGGTGAAGGTGACTGGGATCGCGTCAGTGCAGTGGCATTTCGGGCACGAGGCATAAACCGACATAGCTCTTTCTCCTTTGTAGGAGGCTAGCCCGGGGTCATGGGCAATTCAACGACCGGCATGACCAGGTGAGTTGAGCTTGCGTAGAGGGGGTGACGATATTACTCGCGCTGAATGGGCATGGATTGTGTTGCCACACATGAAGCTTCGGTTGGAATCAAACCACGGCGCACCGCAGTTCACTACCGGATCCTCGCCGGCAATTCTCCTCAAGCATGAGCCTGACGAAGTAGTCCTGACAGAACGCGGACGGCGTTCGAACTGCCAGCGATCTTGTCCGATAAACGTCGGTCGAGCCGCAGGCCGGAATTGGGGTAGAGGCGAAAGTCTGAAAATCCCCCGCGAGCTGCATCCATATATATAAGGATGGGCTTGCCATACCATACATTTGTTCGGTATATACATCGACTGAGGTTCGCGCCATGGTGTTTTGCAGAGAGTGCAAACAGCAGGTCGAGGACTGCGTGCACTTCGTCGCGCCGCTCCTCGTCCCCGCTGTTCAGGTCTACGATCCGAAAGTGCAAACGCTTGCCTACCAGGCGAAGGATCACATCCTGGAGATCACCTTCAAGAATGGACAGGTCTGGCAACTCTTCGGCGTGAAGCCTGACATCTACGACGAGCTTCTCCATGCCACGCTTTCGTCGTTTCTAAAGTTCATCGCGCATCGCTACAAGGCGGCACCGGTACGGAGGTCTACCGCGTTCAAGCAGGAATGCCCATCATGCAAGCGACCGATGACGGAGCAACATCGAACGACAGGTGGTGCGTTGCGCATCTTGTGGAAATGCCTTCCATGCAATCAGACCCTATGGCGAAGCTATGCGACGGAGTCGGTGCGAGAGCGTGGGAAGCGTTAAGATTTCATCGTCCGAAGACAGCAAAGACACGAACGAACTCATCTGCGATGACGAGAGCCAACTTCATTCCACCTATGCTTCTGCTTCGAAAGGAAAGGCCGCCCGAGAGGCCGGACTGGCGTTACGAATCGAAACACGGCGGGCATCGCGCCTTCGCCTTCAGGCCGATAGCGCCGCCTATCCTCGATCCGCAACAATACGGGTTTCCGAACGAGAACACGGGCTGTTGGATTTAACAGGCGTCTATTCCAGCCCGAATCTCGCTCTGCAGTTCCGTCGCCTCTTCCATGACTGGTTTCAGTAGTGCGAGCCACTGCTCGTACTGCATCGTGACCTCGGTGCCGTCTTTCGCGTCAAGAGTCCTCAAGAGGCTTTGAAGAGAATCCACGATATTACTCAGTCGGATCGCGTGTTCGTCGGTCAATACAGACTTGATGACGCTCAACCTTTGCCTCCCGTGCGAAACTTCGCAATTAGTTGTCGGTCATCGACATCTGGAAAGCATCCTTCGAGGAGTCCAATGAAAACGGCGTTATTAAACTAGAGCCCGTGCTGTTTTTCAAAGGAAAATCGTCGGAGGTCTTGCAGTCGTCAGTCCGTTAGGTCTATTTCTTTCTTGGACGACCGCCTGCGCGGACTTTTCTCATGCCTTGAATCTGCCGGTAGTAGTCCGGCCCTCGCTTCTTTGCGAGCGCCTTACCGGCAATTTCGGCACAGCGGCTAAGGACTCTCTTGTCGGAGATGGCCGCGCCACATTTGTTGCACTTCAGCATCAGTTCAATCAACCTACAGAGTCGGAGAGTGAAGCACGACCCTGGCAATCTCGTCAAATCAGATACGTCCCTCGCTTGTTTTTCTTCTCCTCACGCAGCGACCACGAAAACCACTCGAAAGTGTCTTTTCATATGTGGCTCACCTCGCGTCGTAGGACGCCACAAGACGTTTTTTCTTCCACGAAAAGGTATCACTATCCCTCGTAACCTTTACTCCCGGGCGGACGTATAAAAAAGATGATAATAGCGGCTCTAATTCGAAGAAATTGCTGGACTTCCGCGTGCGTCGGAAATATTCTTCGAGGCATTGTCGGTCACTAAATCATTGAAACAAAACTTGACTATGAAGAGATCCATAATTCTCTGCGCTGCGCTTGTCCTGATCACCGTCTCCCCGGCTGCTCCGCAAACCCGAATCGCTGCACAAACTCCGGTGCAATCGCCCGCAACTGCAGCGAATTCCTCCGAGCAATACCGCACGATGGTCGCGACCTATTGCGCGACTTGTCACAGCTCTCAGGCGAAGATGGGCGGACTTGCCCTCGACACCTTGAGTCTGGATGCCGTCGGCAAAGACGCGGCGACTTGGGAAAAGGCGGTTCGGAAACTGCGCGGCCGATTGATGCCGCCGCCTGGCGCAAAGCAGCCGGAGCAAAAGGAAGTGGACTCGCTTATCGGATATCTCGAAGCGAAACTCGACGCCAACACGACTCTGCCTCATTCCTCGTTCGTCGAGGTCCAGCGGATGAGCCGTACGGAATACATCGCGTCCGTAAAGGCGTTGGTAGGTGTCGATGTGAAATCGAAGGACATCCTGCCCCAGGACACTACGATTCTTGGCTTCGACAACATCGCGTCCGGGTTGGGTGTTTCTCCGACATTCGTCGAACAGTATGTCGAGGCGGCGCGCGTCATCGCGAAGCAGGCCGTAGGCGATATCAATCTCGACGATGCCACCTATCTCGCAGGCGCCAACCGCGGCGGTGAAGCCATGCCGCTCGGATTGCGGGAAGGCGGTATCCGGGTGAAGCACAACTTCTCGGCCGACGGCGAATACCGTTTTCAGATTCACTTCCCCGACCAGACGCTCGGGCTTTACACAGCCAACCTTGAAAACGAAGCGACCGTTGTTCTCTTGATTGACGGCAAAGTGGTGTTCAAGAAAGCGATCGGTGGCGTCGACGATTTGATGTTGAACAACCGGAAGGCCGGCGACGGGCGTGCGCAGATTCAGGCTCGGTTCGACAAGATACCGATTCAGGTTCAGGCCGGCATGCGCGAAGTCGTGGTTGGGTTTGTGGAGCGTTCCAGATTTGAGTCCACCTCCTATTTGGCCGGCGGCGGATTGGGCGGTGGCGCCGTATTCGCCGGTAGTGGCGGCCTACAACCCCTCTTCCGAGATGACGCCAACTCTTTCGTCCAAATCAAAGGTCCCTACAATCCGCAGGGCGTTTCCACTCTGAGTCGCTCCTTGATTTACGTCTGCGATCCCAAGAAAGCAGGCGAAGCGCCTTGCGCGAAGCAGATTGCGGAAAACCTCGCGCGCCGCGCTTTCCGCCGGCCGACGACGGAAGAGGATCTGGCCTCCCTGATGCCGTTCTATGAAGCAGGCCGGAAAGAGAAAGACTTTGATCGAGGAGTCGAACGACTCGTCGCAGGTGTGTTGGCGAATCCCGAGTTTCTCTATCGCGCCATTCGAGGACAGCAAACTGCCGCGACAAGAACCGGCGAGGTTGCTCTCACAGACTACGAACTCGCGACGCGGCTGTCCTACTTCCTGTGGAATACGGGCCCGGATGACCAACTGTTCAAGCTTGCCGCAACGAAGGAACTGAGCAAGCCCGCAGTGCTGGATGCTCAGGTCAAGCGCATGCTTGCAGATCCGCGAGCCGCCAGCCTTGCCACCAACTTTTCAATGAAGTGGCTCGGCCTGGACGGTCTCGAAAACATCAAACCGGATCAGCAGATCTATACGGGCTTCGACGATCAATTGAAAAAGGATCTGGTTACCGAGGCCCAGACGTTTATTCAGAGCGTCCTGCTCGAAAACCGGCCGCTCGTTGAACTGCTCACGTCGGATCGGACCTATCTGAACGATCGAATCGCGCGGCACTACGGCATCACGGACGTCACCGGCAGCCAGTTCCGATGGGTGAAACTCACCGACAAGAACAGATTCGGGTTGTTGGGCAAGGGCGCGGTCCTGATCAAGACGTCATACCCCGATCGCACGTCGCCCGTTTTGCGGGGTGCGTGGGTACTCGACAAGATCATTGGAACGCCCCCGACTCCGCCGCCACCGGGTGTGGAAACGGACCTCAATCAAAAGGCCGGCGAAACGCCGAAGACCGTGCGCGCGCGGTTGGAACAACACCGCGCCAATGCGACCTGCCGTCAATGTCACGGTGTGATCGATCCGATGGGTTTGGCTCTTGAGAACTTTGACGCAGTCGGGCAGTTCCGCACGACCGACAGTCGGGCGGCTAATGCACCGATCGATGCGAGCACAGTCCTGACGTCGGGCCGCACCATCGACGGGCCTGCAGAGTTGCGCGAGTTCCTGTCGAGCGATCCGTCAAGATTCGCGTTGTCGTTCGCGGAAAAACTGATGATGTACTCCGTCAATCGTCCGCTGGAGTACTCCGATATGCCGCAGGTGCGCGCTGTCGTGCGTGGCGCGGCCAAAGACAGCTACACGCTCTCTTCACTCGTTCAAGGTATCGTTCGTTCCGATGCATTTCTCAAACAGGGTCCTGCTCCCGCTCCAAAGGCGGCCGGGACGAAGGTTGGCAATTAAATAGAGGAGATATTCCCCATGTTTATTTTCAAAAAACATATTTCCCGAAGAACAGTACTCAAGGGCTCTGGAGTGACATTGGCTTTGCCGTTCCTGGAAGCCATGGTGCCTGCCGCAACAGCACTCGCGCAGACAGCGGCCAATCCGAAAATTCGCGCGGGGTTCTTCTACATTCCTCACGGCGCTGTTCAGCATGACACCAAGTTCGGGGCTGAGGGCGATCTGTGGACACCTAAAGGAAAGGGCGCGGACTTCAAGCTGAACAAGATCACGGCGTCGCTGGAGCCCTTCAAGAAATATGTGACGTCGATCGGTAACCTTGAGAACAACAACGGCTCGGGCGTGCACACGCGGAACCCGGGCACTTGGTTGAACTGCGCGCAGAACACCACGACGATCGATCAGATCATTGCCAAGAAGGTCGGTCAGGAAACGGCGATGCCGACCTTGGAACTGGCCTCGGAAACAAACAACCAGCAAGCGGCCGGCTCCGGGACCGCCACGACGCTCTTGTCGTTCCGCGACGCCAACACGTCGCTTCCTGCGGAATACAACCCGAAGAAGATCTTCAACGCGCTGTTCGGGACAACGACGCCGAAGGAGCGCGTCATGAACGCACGCGAGTCGGATAGCCTGCTCGACATGATTCTGGCGCGCACCAAGGCGTTCCAGGCGCAGTTGGGGCCCACCGATCGTGCAAGGATGGAGGAGTATCTGGAGAGCGTGCGCGAAATCGAACGACGGACGGGAATCATCGCGGCCACGGATATCTCCAGCATGAAGATCCCCGAACGCCCCGTCGGCGTGAACGACAAGTTCGACGAACAGGTTGATCTCATGTTCGATCTGCTCGCAATCGCGTACCAGGCGGATATTACTCGTGTCGCCACGTACCTGATGGTGGCTGAAGGCACGAACCAAACCTACAACCACGTGGGTGTGGCCGATTCGTTCCATCCCATTTCCCACCACGCCAACGAGCCGGAGAGAATTGCCAAGGTTTCGAAGATCCAGACCTGGCACATGGAACGCTTCGCCAACTTCCTGCAGAAGATGGCGTCGACCAAAGACGGCGACGGCACACTGCTGGATCACTCGGTCTTCATGTACGGATCGAACATGGGCAACAGCGACAAGCACAGCAACTGGCCGATTCCTACCGTCATCGTCGGCGGCGGTAACGGCAAGATGAAGATGGGGGGCCAGCACATCGACTTTGCGCAGAGAACGCCCCTGGCCAATGTGCTCCTCACGGTGCTGCACAAGTTCGGAATCGAACAGGAAAAGATTTCCGACAGCACGGGCATCATTTCGGATCTCTAGGATTCAGGAGGCTCCCTTGGATCGCAGACAAGTACTTAAAGGTGCGATGACGGGGGCGCTCGCGCTCTGGGCGTCTCCGTCGCTTCGTGCCGCCCAACAAGCGAGCGCGGCCGCAGGCGTAAAGAAGGTCACTGACAGGGTTTCGGTCATCGATGCGGGAACGAACGTTATTGTGTTGTCCGGTGCCGATGGTCTTTTGTTGGTCGACACCGGCGCTCCGAAGTCGGGCGACAGACTCGCCGCGGCGCTCAAGGGCATCGCGGCAAATTCGAAGGTCACCACCGTTTTCAACACGCACTACCACCTGGATCAAACCGCCAACAACGAATTGTTCTCCGCGGCGGGCGCAAAGATCATCGCCCATGACCGCACCCTCCAATGGATGGCGAACGAGTACTGGATCCCTGAAGAAGTGCGTTATGAGAAGCCCCGGCCCAAGGCGGCATGGCCCACTCAAACGTTCTTCAACAAGGAAGCCCTCAAGGCGGGCGACGAGCAAATCGAATACGGCTACCTTCTCGATGCGCACACTGGCGGTGACCTGTATGTGTTTTTCAAGAACGCCAACGTCCTCGCGGTCGGCGATGTTGCGTCTCCCGTGAAGGATCCGGAACTGGACTGGATCACCGGTGCGTGGATCGGCGCCCGAGTCACCGCGATGGACCTGCTGCTCAAGATCAGCAACGAGAAGACGCAATTCATTCCGGGTACGGGTCCGGTCATGACCCAGGCGGAGTTCAAGGCGGAACGCGAGCTGATGGAGATCGTTCGGCAACGGCTCTTCAAGCAAACCCGGGCCGGTGACGGTCCCAAGGATATGTTGGAGGCTGGCGTGTTGAAAGACCTCCCGCGCACATGGAAAGATCCCTATAAGTTCATCTACGCTGCTGCGAAAGGCACGTGGGGGAACAATAACAAGCTGGACCCGGATGTTGTCTAAAGTTCAAGTGGGGGGACCGGAGGGTAGTAAGAAGGCCGCTAAAGCGGTGTACCGATGCGATCCCGAGGGATGGGCCCCACGCCAAGTTTGGAGGAACGAGTGAAGCGTTTCATTCTCAGCATTGTTTTGATGGCTGCCTTGGTTGCCACAGCCCTGCCCCAGGCGAAGACCGGGCAGCTGGCCACCGCGATTCAAGAGGGCAAACGCGCAGCGGCATTGGAGATGATTCGGGCGGGAGCTGACGTGAATGAGGCTCAACCCGATGGGACGCGTCCGATTCACTGGGCGGTTTACCGCGTCGATTATGACCTCATGGATGCGTTGATCGCGAAAAAGGCGAAGGTGGACGTCACCAACGAGTTTGGTTCGACGCCTCTTGCCGAAGCGACGAAACAGGGCGATGTAAGAATGGTGAAGACGCTCCTGGCTGCCGGATCCGGAACCGAAGGCGCGAACACTGATGGCCAGACGGCATTAATGATCTCCATTAAGAATGGCGACCTGCCGATTTTCAATATGCTCATCGATGCCGGAGCGAAGGTCAACGTCGTCGAAAAAGTGCAGGAGCAGACGCCGTTGATGTGGGCTGCCGCAGCCAGTCGCAATGCACCGGAGATGGTGAAAGTCCTTATTGCAAAGGACGCCAATGTGAACGCTCGCGCCAAGTTTAACGACTGGCCCGGCCAGATCACTTCGGAACCTCGCGCCCAGTATCACACCTATGGCGGTCTGACGCCGCTTCTGTACGCGGCTCGCGGCGGTTGCTACGCCTGCGTTGAAGCGTTGGTAAGTTCGGGTGCAAATGTCAATACGCCGAACAATGAGGGTATGACGCCTTTGATGATCGCGCTCGACAACAGCCATAACGGTGTTGCGAAGTTCTTTCTGGATAAGGGCGCCAATCCACACGTTTGGGATATCTACGGGCGCACCGCGCTTTACGTTGCTGTAGACCATGCCCCCGGAGCCGCCGCTGCCGGCGGTGGTGGCGGACGCGGAGGCGCAGGCGGCGGAGCCGGTCGAGGTGGTCCCGGTGGAGCTGGTGCAGCTCCGATCCCCGCAGTTCCTGGTGCAGCCGCTCCTGCTGGAGCCAATGGTCCTGGTGGCGGCCAGGCTGCGGCTGGTAGAGGTGGCGCTCCTGGCGGCGGTGGCCAAGGTGGCCGAGGTGGCGGCGGTGGACGTGGCGGTGGTGGCGGCTTCGGTGGTGGCGGTGGTGCTGCCGCTGCCGCTCCTGCAGTAGATAGCGGCCCTCAAGTGTCGAGCATGGAGATCATCAACTTGTTGCTGGCTGCCGGTGTAAGTCCGAATTCGGAACTGCACGCGCGGCGCCCGGAAGCCGGTAGTGGCGGTCGTTTCGCCGATCCACTCCTCAGTTCGGGCACGACGCCGTTGCTGCTCGCCCTGGTCGGCAGCAAACCGGATGTCGCGAAGGTTCTGTTGGACAAGGGTGCGAATCCGAACATCTACGGTATGGGGATTTCACCGTGGCTGTATGCTGCCGGTCTTACTGCTGGGGTTCTTAATACAGGCCGAGGCGGCGCCCAGGGCGGTGGAGGAGGAGGCGCCACCGTCAATACTGAGCTTCTGGATCTGATGGTGAAGCATGGCGCCGACGTGAATGCCCAGGTGAACGGCGCCGACAAGTATTCCGGGCGCGTCTCCTATGCGTGGCGCGATCCCAATTTCACACAATCCAACGAAGGAATGACTGCGCTCCATGTCGCCGCTCGATCCCAGAATGCGACTCTTGTTAAATACCTGCTGGATCACGGCGCGCGTACGGATATCGTCGACGCATCGGGGAGGACTCCCCTCGATGTCCTGAATGGGGTTCCCGCGCTTCCGCCCCACGTGAATGCCGACGCGGAGGGACTGATCCCACGAGAAGACCTCGCTAAGGTGGCGCCGAACGCTCCCGCTACAAGGGGCGGCGCCAGAGGCGCGGCTGCCAACTCCGCGGTCGTGCTGGAAATCCGCACGCTGCTGCAGAACGCTGCGACAAAGCCTCAGTAGTTTTGCGATAACGAAAGGCCCCGCGAATAGCGGGGCCTTTCTCTTTAGTAAAAGCTTCGAATCGCGATGATGCTGCCGCATCTGCCCATGCCAGCGTTCCTTAATCCGTTTTCATTCTTTCTTGCCTGCCTCGCTGGCTGGCTCAATCAGCATCAACAGATCGTGATCGACTACCTGTCCATGGCGAATTCATACTCATGCGGCAATGGGTGTCTCATATAACCCGCGACAATGCTTCCGCCAGCGATAGGATCATGTATGGTGAGCTGTTGGGAGCTCGCACAATGGGTCGATCAGCAGAAACTTTCTCTGAAGACCGAGCATGACGCGAGTGCGGGGAAACTCGGCAAATTGGGGTAGAAGCTTCGATCGCCTGTTATAAACTGCTTCGACCCATGGCCCTCACTCCCGGCACCAAACTCGGCTCTTACGAAATCCTGCAGTCGATCGGCGCGGGCGGGATGGGAGAAGTATATAAGGCCACCGACATGCGGCTCGGCCGGCCGGTGGCCATCAAGGTTCTTCCCTCACAGTTCTCCAATCAGGAAGAATTCAAACAGCGCTTCGAGCGGGAAGCGCAGACGATTGCCGGGCTGACCCATCCTCATGTGTGCACCCTGTACGACGTCGGGCAGCAGGGAGGTGTGAGCTTCCTCGTGATGGAGTACCTCGAGGGGGAAACGCTGGCGGCGCGGCTCGAACGGGGAGCATTGCCCCTTGATGAAGCTCTTCGAGTGGCGATCCAGATTTCAGACGCACTCGACAAGGCGCACACGCTGCGTATCACGCACCGCGATCTCAAACCCGGCAACATCATGCTGACGAACACGGGCGCGAAGCTGATGGATTTCGGGCTGGCGAAACGGCGGGCTCCTTTTGAAGCCGGATCGTCGTCGAAAATGCCGACAGGCGTGTCCGATCTCACGGAACACGGGTCGATTATGGGCACGGTGCAGTACATGGCGCCCGAGCAAGTCGAAGGTGAAGAAGCCGATCCCCGCACCGACATTTTCGCGCTGGGCGTCATTCTCTACGAGATGGTGACGGGCAAGAAAGCCTTCTCCGGAAAAAGCCAGGCGAGCCTGATGGCGTCGATTCTGCATCACAACCCGCAACCCATGACGACCATGCAGGCGCTGACCCCGCCCGCACTTCAGCGCGTCGTTGAAATTTGCATGGCGAAGGAGCCGCGCGATCGCTGGCAGACCGCGCACGATGTGATGCTGCAGTTACGATGGATTTCCGAGGGCGGATCGATGGCGGGTCTGCCGCAACCGGTCGCGCAGCACCGGAAACATCGGGAGTGGCTCGCGTGGGCTGTTGCGGGGTTTGGGATTCTCGTGGCGGTTGGGCTCTCGTGGCTCTACTTCAACAAGGCACCGGACGAAGTTCGGGTGATACGGTTTGCTGTTTTCCCCAACACCGGAACCCAGTTCGGCCCGGAGAACGCAGGCATCCGTCCCTTCCCCGCAATTTCGCCGAATGGCAAGCTCATCGTCTTTATCGCGCAGGATCCCAACGGGCCTGTGTCCCTTTGGATCCGCTCTCTCGACAGCCTCGAGGCGCAGCGGCTGGCCGGCACGGAAAACGGCAGCATTCCGTTCTGGTCTCCAGATAGCCGGTACATCGCATTCACCGCGGATGACAAACTGAAAAAGATCAAAGCCACTGGGGGTGCAGTGCAGGTGCTCTGCGACCTCTCCGTAGGCGGTGTCGTTGCGGAAGGGACCTGGGGGTCTGACGGCACGATTTTGTTTGCGCACGGCGCGGGTGCCAGCGGTCCTTCAAATGAGGGAATCCTGAAAATTCCCGACAGCGGGGGCAAGCCGGCGGTTGTCATCGCTCCCAGTAAAGAGCGAAAGGAAACTGTGCTGCGGGCGCCGTATTTCCTGCCTGACGGAAAGCACTTCCTTTATATGGCGCAGGCCCCCAACGTCACCTGGCTCGGTTCGATCGATACCTCCGACCCACCGAAGCGCCTGCTTCCCACGGATAGCCGGGCAGTCTTTGCGCGTGAGGGCTATTTGCTGTTCGTGCAACAGGGAAACCTGTTGGCTCAAAAATTCGACTCAACGAAATTCGAACTTTCTGGAGCGGCCTTTCCAGTTGCGGAAGGCGTCCGCGCTAACTCAGACAACGGGCGCGCGGCATTTTCGATTGCGGATAACGGGACGCTGGTTTATCGGACGGGTGCCAGTCGACGCGAAAGCTTTCAGGTATCGTCGTATGACCGAGAGGGCCGACTGACTATATTGGGGAAGCAAACGGGAGATAATCGGATTCCCAGGCTCTCTCCCGACGAAAAACACCTTGCCGTAGAGCGTCGCCCGACTGGAGGTTCTGGATGCACAAACTGCACCGACATCTGGACAATCGATTTAGTGCGTGGAACAAACACGCGCATCACCTTCGGCAAAGGCGACCCGCGGCTTGGCGGATGGTCCGCGGATGGCACCCGGCTTTACTACGCGTCCAATCCCGAGGGCGGCCCCTATGCCATCTTTAGCAAGCTCGCGTCCGGAGTGGGAAACGAAGAGCTTCTCTTGAAGTTCGACCACGAGATTGCCTTCATTGCGGACGTGTCTAAGGATTACCTCTTCTTTACCGTTAACGAAACTCAGACAGGTACCGACATCTGGTATCTGCCCCTCACCGGCGACGACCGAACACCGAAGCCTTTCATCAATGCACCGTTCAATCAGGGTAATCCCCACGTTTTCTCCGATGGGCGCTGGGTCGCGTATCAATCGAATGAATCTGGCCGAAACCAGATCTACGTCCAGCCCTTCCCTGCGACGGGACAGCGAATTCCCATCTCGGTAGACACCGGAACTCAGCCGCGATGGAGAAGCGACGGCAAAGAGCTGATCTTTGTGTCAGGCGTCAGCGTTTTGATGAGCGCCGATATCAAGATGACGGCGTCAACTCTGGAAGCGGGAACTCCAAAGCGCCTCTTTCTTCTGCCGGATGGCGCCAACAACTCCATCCACTTTACACGCGACGGGCAGCGAATCCTGGCCTCAGCGCCGGCTGACGCGCTGAATGCCAACGCCGCGATCGCAGACACCGTGCCGCTTACAGTCGTCACCAATTGGACGGCTGCATTGCAGACAGGAGGGACAAAATAGCGTCATGCAACACCCAAGCGTCAGTCTGCGCGCGTGCAATCGCTGCGGCGAAACACAGGTAAAGGAACACGACGGACGCGCGCGATCCGGGTTGCCAGTGCATGGAAGACCCGGTCACGGCGTGGTGGCAATCGTGGCCATCGACGCCCGAAAGGCCCGTTCGAGGCCTGGGAATTCGATCGCCGGCGCCGTGTACGTAAAACGGAGGATGTGCCCATCGTAGACCGACGCCAGCAAGATGTGGTGTAGCTCCATACCGGTGGAGGATTCGGTGAGCTCGAGTTGGATCCAGTCACGTGTCCCCAGTCGGTGTACCTCATTCACCACCCACTTCACGTTCTTCAGACCCCGCTCGACATCGGCGGTGATCGCCTTTCGACCGGCTTCGAGGTCGCTTGAGGCGCGCCCGTCCAGCAGTTCGTAGGCGATCGTCGACGTACGTTGCGCGTTGGCCACGGCGTTGCGAGGGGGCCCCGGTCTCCGGTATTTCAAGGCAATCTCCTGGGCTGTCAACGCGGTGAAGCCGGGAGGCGCGGTGAACCCAATGCGGCCGTCCGCCAACGTGAACCGGCTGGCGCGCTCCGGACGTGCAGGTGGGCTTGACTCAGCGCCGGCCCGCGCAGACGACGTGGGGGGAGTCGATGGCATGGTGGCAATCGTCGCCATCGACGCCCGCAATGCCTGTTCGACAGTGGGAAATTCCTTGACTGTCGAATTGAAATTGAAGAGGAGGATTCGGCCTTCGTGCACCGACAGCAGCACGATGTTGTGGATGTCCTGATCATCGGCGGCCATCGTGAACTCGGCATACGCCCAGTCGCGGCTGCCGATTCGGCGGACGTCACTTGCCACGTACTTGAGCTTTGGCATCTGTGCGAAACCCTGCAGAAGCGCCTTTCGAAGGGCTTCGAGATCATTCGAGGGAGCGCGCAACTCCTGCAGGTCGTAGGCAATCGACGTCGTCCCCTGGGCGTTGCTCACCGCCTGGCGAGGGGCCCCGCCTCGCGGGTATTTGACAGAGATCTCGTCCGCCGTCAGGACAGTGAAGCCAGGTGGAGGCACGAAGCTGACGCTTCCGGCCGCAAAGGTGAGGCGGCCTGCGCTTGTCTTCGGTACCGTCTGCTGCGCCTCAGCGGCGGTTTGCGTCACGACAACGACAGCTATCACTAGCGCGGTTAGTGCCCTCCTGATGTTAAGAAGGTTGGCGCAGGGAGAACCGGACAACGAATGTCGAAGTATGGTCATTTGTGTAACCTCTTTTGCAGGTGGAGGACGTTTACAGGTAATGCATTTCGTCCACCAAGGCCGCGAGGCTAACAGACATGTGTTCACCGTGGGATAGGGCATGGGATGGCAGAAGTCTCCATCCTTTCGGATACTGCCGTATCCGATCGGTACTGGCCAAAGGCGTCGCAGGAAATCGACTCGGGTCGTCCCAGCGGCTTCGCCGCCTTGCACGTGTATATTAAGGATGCGGTCGCATACATTTGTTGGGCATAGAGATCACTGGAGGTTATCGCCGCCATGGTGTTGTGCCGAAAGTGCACAAGTTCCTAAAGGCTTGGAAAGGCTGCCTGATGAAACGGTGATCGATGGAGAAGTTGTCGACTTCGACGAATCGAGCAGGCCCGTCGTTCAATGTTTTGCAGAATTCCGCCACTGGCAAAGCCGGTTAATCGAACTCCTGCACCGGCCGGAATCTTCGTCACGTGCCCGCTGACAAACCCGCGGATGCTGTGATTCTGCCAGTCGGTCGCCATTGCCGTTTATGGTGACTGACTCCCTACGATCTAGCTCAGCTAGAGCCGGCCGGGTGCAAAAGCCACTCGAGGTCCCAGCCATGATAGTGGCTTAGGGCAACGAGTTCAGGCTGACCCCGTCCCTTTGACAAACGAGTTCGTCCCAATCGAAACCGCAGACGGTTCCTCTGGGGCGCCAACGCTTCCAATTCCGGAATTGCCCCCGGTCCCTCGTTCGATAACCACACGATGTCTCGGCCATGTGAAGCCTTGGCCAGCACCTCGCCAAACGCCGCCCGACGTTCCGCTGACACATACGGGAAAACCGCGGAGTGAAAAATTATAAGAGTCGCATCGTCTGGCGCATCCTCGATGAGTGCTGGGAGTTCGTCGACCAAATCACCCCGTTCTATTACGGGGCTCTTCCCCCGACAAAGATCAATTGCCGCTTCCAGGCGTCGCCGCCGCTCGACGTGATCTGGCCAGACGCATGCGAGTAACCATCGGACCTTTTCGGGATCGTTCAGGTCAACCGGATCGATGTCCAATCCCCGTCGCCAAACGATTTCTGGTAAATCAGGAGGAAGCGGGACCGGCGTTTCAGGCATACAGCGTAGAACAACGGGCGACGAATTGCCGATCCGCGTCGGTCCGTATTCATAATGATACTTGTCGAGCAGCAAGCATAGTCCTGCACTGGCTCCCACTTCGATAAGCGCGAGCGGGCCTTTTGGAAGTGCGGGAAGAATCACGGCACAACGGCCAACCTCGTTGGTTTGCGTGTGATGTGATCGCATTACCGCGGCGAGTACATCTCTACTTCCCCTCACAAATGCGCTTAATTCGGGGGCATTCGACGGCATCCTTTCCGGTCCGGTCAGGTACTGCACGGCAGCGAAAAGGAGGTTAGGCTGCTGGTCCGTCATCTCCGCAATGAAAGAAAGGATTTCGTTGTCTAACGCAACGGCATGCGCGAGTTTGACATAAAGAGCTCCATATTCACCGCATTCATTGTCAGCAAATCGGCGGTATCGCTGCTTGAGTTCTTCGATGATGTCCATTCACGTGATTGTAGATCCGCTTCGATCCTGAGACGATTCGCGACCTTGAGCAATGCGGGCGAAACGGTGGCCGAACGACAAAAGCCGCCCTTTTGGGCGGCTTCCTGAAGTTGGTTCGGTCTGACCTTAGGCCACGATCCGATATGTCCTCTCTCCGGCGGCATTCTTGGTCGACTCGACCTTTAGCCCTAGCTTCTTGATTTCGTGTCCGCTGACAAACCCGCGAATGCTGTGATTCTGCCACTCGGTCGCCTTTGCAATTTCCACCAGCGTCGCGCCTTCCCTGCGCTTCATCAGTTCCAGGACCTTCTTGGAGACGCTGCTCCTCTTTCTGAAATTGGCGCTCCTGGTTGCTTGCCGCGCTCGCCGCGCCGCCCCGGCAACAGGCAGCGAATTATATGCGATTGTCGTGGGAGTCAAATTTCTCGCTATTTCTTCTTCGGCGCGCCTCTCGGAGCGGCTTGCGGCCGGAGGTCTTCAGAGACGCGATTCTTCCCGGTTCGCTGCTGAACAGCCTGGCGCAATAGATATTCGATCTGGCCGTTGACGCTGCGCAGGTCGTCCTGGGCCCAGCGCTCCAGCTGGACCCAAAGGTCCCCGTCGATCCGCAGTAGAAAGGATTTCCGTTCACCCATGTTCGTCCATCACGTGTACAAGGTTCCCGTGTTGACCACGGGGTGGACTTCACTTTCGCCGCAAAGAACGACCATAAGGTTACTGACCATCGCGGCGCGCCGTTCGTCGTCGAGGTGCACGACGTCCTTGGAGGCGAGTTCTTTCAGGGCCATGTCCACCATGCTGACGGCGCCATGCACGATCTTCTCGCGAGCTGCGATCACCGCCTCGGCCTGCTGGCGGCGCAGCATCGCCTGCGCGATTTCCGGGGCGTATGCCAGATGCGTCAACCGCGTCTCGTCGACAAGCACGCCGGCTTTTGCGAGTCGTTGCTCTAATTCAGCCCGAAGGGCTTGCGAAACCTCTTCCACGTTACTTCTGAGGGCAACCTCGTCGGATCCGCCGTCGTAGGGATATTTGCTTGCCAGATGTCTCAAAGCAGACTCGCTCTGCATCGTGACGTAGTTTTCATAGTCGTCCACGTCGAACACGGCTTGCGCTGTATCGCTGACTCTCCAGACCACGACCGCCGCGATCTCGATCGGGTTGCCGCGCGTGTCGTTCACCTTCAGCTTTTCTCCGTTCAGCGTGCGGGCACGAAGAGAGATCTTGTTCCGGCTCGTCGACCGCCGGACACCCGGTTCAGTCTTGCGGGCCGCTTCGGCCAGAGAAGTCGAGGCCGACATTGGCCCGTTCGAGTAAAAAGGATTTCCCCAGTGCAACCCGCTTTCCCTCACAGTTCCCTTGTAACGTCCAAACAGCAGCAGGACTCGAGCTTCGTTCGGCTGCAGGCTGAAGAAGCCCGGGAGAATGAGCAGAATGGCTGCCAACGATAGAATGAACAACACGAGCGTTGGCCCCTGCAACGCCTTTCCGATGACAATGGCGATGTCAACCGCGAGCAACGCGCCCGCCCCGCCCAGCATCGTCCAACCGTTTTTGACTTGAACCGCGATCTCGCGATTCGCCGTTGTCTCCGGACTTTCCATATTTCGTCTCCGATTTTAGAATAGTATCTAAGTGATATCATATCGATATCTCGCTTGACAAGCTTGATCACGAATAATCCGGGCTGGTGGCTGGAAACGTACAAATGGCTCGAAAGCTTCGGAGATGTTACAGCGGTCGCACTCGAAGACTATGGTCTAGTTCATTCTCGTCGGCGTCTGGTACGAAGATGGTACAGAAGTTGAGTTTTGCATCACCATAAGCGAGTGGCTTCAAAAGGTCGCCCAAGCAGACGCAGAACGTGTGTGGAAGTATCGGGCAAAGGAAAAAACGACGCCTGCAGACCCCGCAGCGTGAACCCTTCGCATTTTCGCGCGGCAGCCTGCCGGCGCGCTAC
>Ga0207641_10001243_pt1 | contig 25436 bp, 29 predicted proteins | sample KBSSwiS62_FD_184306 | JGI IMG/M metagenome (GOLD analysis project Ga0207641, IMG submission 184306) | Switchgrass rhizosphere microbial communities from Kellogg Biological Station, Michigan, USA - KBS Switchgrass S6-2 (SPAdes) (version 2) | ecosystem: Host-associated > Plants > Roots >... | reverse complement strand
CCGGCCAGACCACCCAAACGCCGTTGTCCACCCCGAAGAACGCCGCGCTCGCCGGATCGAGTGCCGTGCTTAACCAGTACGCGCAGCAAATCCTCGATTCGATCAAGCGGGACGGCTTCTACGTCCGCGTTCCGGCCGGAAAACAGTTTTACCTCTACGTCACCCAAACCATCGACCTCGACCACGCGAAACGCGGTGAGTCGCTGGTTGATCTCAAACCCGAAAATCAAAAACCATGAAACTCCATTATCTGTTCCCCGCGCTCCTCCTCATGGGTTGCGCTTCCTCCAATCCTCCCACGCTCAATGTCAGTGGAGGTCCATTGCCGCAAAAACACGGCCAGTCCGACCCGTCCAGCGTCCGCACGCCAGAAAAGCTGAAAGCCTATCCGGTGGGCCGGTACGAAGATCCTAACAACCCCGATGTCATGCACGAGGGCCACACGGTCTATCGCGCTGAAACGTCGCCCGACTGGAATACCGACCCTAATGAGCCGACTTCCCTGCCATTGGGACCGGGCGAGATGGCAACCGCCGATCCCGCGAAACAACACACCGCGCTCACCGCGGAACTCGAACAACGCCTCAAGCAGGAGGACCAACTTCTTCAAACCACCTATGAGCAAAACCAAAGGCTCGCGGAGGAAATTAAGTCGCTTCAGGAAGCAGCTCCCCATTTGCGACTCCCCGTGCCCGATCCCCAGCCTGCCCCTCAACCTCCCGTGCCGGCATCCCAACCGAAGCCGCAGACGGATTCACCCTCTCAGCCATCGCCAGTAGCCACTAATCCGAGTTCCAAAACTTGGGGTCAGTGGTTCTGGTCGAAGCTTCACCCCACAACCAATCAGAAAGACAAATAACCATGATGCACATTACTGTCGCGCTGCCCGATGAGGTGGCGCAGGAATACTATACCGCGTCCGAAAAGCTGGCCGATGTCCTGAAGGATGTCGCCCCGGCGCCGAATGCCCAAACCCTCATGCGGCTAATGTTGGCGAGTTTCACCTCGCATGACATCGCGGCGCACTTCGACCGCGCCTTGCGCAACGTCACCGGCGCACCCATGCCCGACGAAGCCGACACTTGGGTCTTCAGCCCCGAGTTCGAGGCCGCTCCCTAATCCCCTCAACCGAAAGGAAAATTACCATGGCTCTTAAAACCAAAAATCCTCCACCCATCCCGGAGCAATCTCCGGTTCTTTCCGAAGAGCGCATCCTGCGGATCAATCCCGAGATCGACCGTCGCTTGGACGGCTTCATGCAGGCCAATACTAAGTTGACCGATTACTACACCCAGTTGGTCAAACAGAACCCCGACCGCGCGATTCGCGCCTTCATGTTGACCAAGATGTTTCGGCACGAAGCCGAGCTGCGCGTGGTCGCCCGCCAGGCTCCCCAGGCCAAGGAATGGCTGGAGCAGCAATCACCCGAGGTGAAACAGCGCGTCGCTGAACGGCTCGACAAAATCAGCCCGTTCTACCGTGAGAAGGCGGCTGTTCGCGTCATCTCCCAGGAGAAAGCCAAACTCGACTTCAGCCCGAGGGTCGGACAAAGCATGGCAGCGTAATAAGGCCCGGCGCGAAAGGCGGGCACGGCAGGAAAAAGTCGTCCTGCCGTCCCGCCCCTCGCGCTCGGGTTGGGCTGCGTGCCCAGAGAACCGGACTTCGTCCGTTTCCTCGGCCGTCACCGAAATCACATTTCCCATGGAAACTGTACCCCCTCTCAATGTCCGCTTTGATCCCGAGTCACGAGCTTGGATTAAGCAGCTCGCTCACCTCTTGAACTGGTCGGAAAACAAGGTCGTTCGCGAATGCGTTGCGCACACGCGAACGATGATCGAAAATCCGGAATCGATGGAGATTCCTAAAATTATTCGCTTAGCGCAGTCTGTTCATTACGGGAAAACAGATGGCGAGATCAGTCAGCCTCAGGCGATATTACCTGCCAACGGCTAAGCCTTTATACGCGATAGACACGCATCGATCTTATGAAATTGGCATGGTTAAGCGACATTCACTTGGAGTTCCTAAAACGTCCGAAAGCAGAGGCGTTTCTTGATGAAGTTCGCGAAGCGCGAGCTGATGGCCTGTTGCTGACCGGTGATATTTCCACCGCAAAGCAAATCAAGACCCATCTTCTCATCCTGGCGCGACTAGAAATCCCCATATATTTCCTTCTAGGAAACCACGATTTTTACCACGGTAGTTTTGCTTGGGTTGACGCGACCGTCAGCGACCTTTGCGCTCTTCACGCCAACCTTGTTCATCTTGGTTCCGGCGAAATCATCCAGCTTAGCAAAAGCACCGTGCTCATCGGGCATCGCGGATGGGCCGATGGGCGGGCGGGATTAGGGTCGAGAACAAATGTTTGTCTCAATGATCAGCTACTAATCGGAGATTTTATGGGAAAGAGTCCCCAGGAAACCTTCTCTCTTCTCCAAAAACTTGGAGATGATTCAGTCGCTTATATGCAGGAGATACTGCCCAAAGCATTTGCAGCCGCTGACACCGTCATCGTCGCCACTCATGTGCCGCCCTTTCCCGAATGCTCCTTATTTCAAAATGCTCCCTCTGACCCAGAACATGCGCCACATTTTGTTAACTTGGCGTTAGGCCAAGCGCTTCTACTGGCTGCCGCAAAGTTTCCGGCGAAGAAGATCCATGTCTATTGTGGTCACACTCACCACATTGCCCACTATTCACCCCTGCCCAATCTTACTGTTCAGGTGGCAGGCGCGGAATATGACCACCCAAAGATAGCCGAGATCATTGCTATCTAGCTTTCGCTAGGGCACTTGTCGGAGTCTCCAATTTCACGTCTTGACGTTTTTATACGCAAGTATAACGTGGCTCAAACGACGTCAACGGCAGCTCTCGTCCCTTAAGGGCGAGCGCCCTTACCGGGAGAAAGGCACCGTCGCTCACCTTCAGGAGCCTCGTGCCTCGTCTAGTTTGTTTCCTGGTTTCACTTCCCTATCCGCGCATTACCTGCCTGGTGTTGGCCGCTGTCCAACTCATGCCATTGCCCGATGAACGTGAAACGCAACCCGGACCCGCTCTCGGCATTGTCACAGTCGTTCCTGATCCGTGGTCGCAAAGGCCACCCTTGGAAGGAGGGATGTTTTAATGCAGCACGATGAAAAGCAATTATTCCAAATCGCCAACGAGCACCCGTACTACACATTCACCATGGAGGAGATCGCTATCCTCTGTAATGTGTCGAGGGATTTTGTCAGTCGGGTGCGATCAAGACCTGATAGTCCTTTTTGCAGCAACAAGTGCCGACCGGAATGGTTTGCGCGCTGGATGCGACTACATCCCGAGTTTCAGCTCACGAAGGAGATGCCCATGATTCCTAGGACAATGGGTGATCGGCACGAGACCAAACTCAGAACTCGACAGAGAAAAGGCCGCTCCAAGGAGTCCCATTCGTGATGTTCCTACACAACACGAAAGATTTGGAAAATCTCTAGCTCGTTTTCATCTTCTCCGCGAAACCGCGCACCAGTTCCACCGGGAAGTCGTCGAGGACGTGGTCATCCGGACACCGTGCGTAGACGAGGTAGAGAGCTCTGATCAATGAACGACCAATGGCAGCTTCTTGCCTGCCCACAATGGCAATTTCGCCCCTGTCGAATTCTTCCATGTGCGTTTCCAAATAGGCCATGGCCGCCGTCAACCGATGTAAATGGAAGAGGTAGGATGCGCCGTATTTGTTCTGGAAATAAAGAGGAATTAACCGCGAAGGAAACCCCACTTCCCCTTTCGAAATCAACTCAGTTTGCTTCGCGCAAAACCAGGCAATGTCTGTTTCCCAATCCTCCAATCCGTAGACACCCGGCGCAGATTGAATATTCCCATCTTCCATTCTCCAAACGTGCCCGTGTCTTACATGGGATCAAGTGGTAAATGACTTTGACGTGGGGCCAACTGCCCTCGAATAACGGAAGCTACTTACGCTGCAGTTTATTTAACTCCGAAACGGCGTGGAGAAGCCCCATGGCTTCGATATTTTGTCCCAGACTGAATGCCTCCTCGCCCGGATAGACGACGATCCTGCGGGTGACCTTGAGATCGGCGCACCCCGTGTGGAATCCCCTCGAAACACTTGGAGTTGAACCTCGTTTGATTTCGACCGCCCAACGTTCCTTTTTTCCCATTTCCAGAACCAGATCGATTTCCGCTCCGGCAGCGGTACGATAGAAACAGGGCTCGGTCCCAGCAGGCACGCTAGCGAGAAGATTTTCGATGGCGAAGCCCTCCCAACTGGCTCCGGCCACCGGATGACCGAGGACATCATCCGCCGATTTTAATCCCAAGAGGGCATGCACAATGCCGGAGTCACGAACATAGACCTTGGGACTGCGGATTTGGCGTTTGAGGGTGTTGCCGCTCCATGGCTGCAAACGCCGCACCAAAAGTAGATCGACCAGAAGGTCCAAGTACCGGGTGATCGTTTGTCCGCTGATGCCGAGCGAGCCTGCCAAAGTCGAATGGTTCAACAAGGTTCCTTGCGCGTGACTCAGCATGGTCCAAAATCGGCGCAGCGTTTCAGCCGGGACACGCGGCCCCAGGGTGGGAATATCGCGCTCGAGGTAGGTTCTGATAAACGCCAGACGCCATTGGTAACTGGCGTCGTCGCCCCGCGCCAGAAAACTATCTGGGAATCCACCCCGTATCCAAAGTGGGTCAATCGCTCGACCTGCGGCTTTTACCTCTTGGGCCAGAAGCGGAGTTAATTCCAAGGAAGCCAACCTTCCAGCCAAACTCTCGGAGGATTGTTTGAGTAAATCGAGCGAAGCTGATCCCAGGAGAAGAAATTGGCCCGCCAGTTTTCCCTTTCGTTTTTGCGCATCGATCACCCCGCGCAAGATCGGAAATAAATCGGGCTTCCTTTGAATTTCATCTAGGACGAGCAAATGTCCCTCATGGCGGGAAAAGTAGTCTTCCGCATCACTAAGCTTGGCCAAGTCGGATGGTAGCTCCAAATCGAGGTAGGTGGCCTTTCGGCTGCCTTCAATAAGATCAAGTGCGAGTGTCGTCTTGCCCACTTGTCGCGGTCCCAGCAAGGCGACAGCGGGGAACCGGGTAAGCATCTCGGCTAACTCAGGCTGAAAAAGTCTTGGAATCACAACCTTGTAATTCTTCCATGTCATGGAAGAAAAGCAAGGTGACTTTTGCTGAACATTCTCTGCCAGCAGAGTTAAATTGAACCTGTAAGTAACGCTTACAAGTTGCCTTTAATCCGATGGAATTCCTTCAGGAAGCTGAGCAGACGCCGCGCCGCGTGCTCGCGTCACATCGCCTGCGTTTTCCTGAGGATGTTTGTGCTGCGCATTGATCCCGGCCCCAGAAGGAAGAGGGGGCCAGGCTTCAATACGCAGGTAGGAGGGCGGCTTCCGTTGGTCGCCGCTCGCGCGATTTGTTCCGGTTTTGCGCCCCCGTCAAAATAATTCGCTCGGCGTTGGTCGTCAGAAATCGGCAATTATCGTCAATCATCGGCGAATATCGGCAAGCCAAAGTCTTCAAAAAAAAGGCCGTGTTGGACTTGGCCCATGAAAACCACCACTCCCAAGTCACGGAAGCACATCACTCACTTAGTTGATCGCGGCTTCGCCATTCACCAGCAACTCATTCTCCTTAACGAGGAGTTCAAAAAGATCAAAAGTCGCCTGAAGGAGGAGGCCGACTCACATCCCAACGAACATCTTCCTTTGTTGGAAAAGGACAGCGAGGGCAAACAGTGGATCGTCCACGGCCATGGCTGCGAATGCCGCATTGTCTTTCCCGATCCCAAGATCAAATCCGATCTGGATCCCTGCACTTCGGATTTTCTCACCATCCGTTCGCTGGCGGGAGATCGACTGAAAACCCTCTTTCGGAAGGTCACCGTATATCGTCCGATGGAAAAGAAGACCTTCCGGGGCCAGGTTAATAATCTCCTTAAACCTAAAGATGCCGCCGAGTTGTTGGAGCTGTGTTCGACTCCCAGTGAGACCAAAGCTGTTTGGAAGGCTCGTCCGCTCAAGAAAGAGGGTCGCAAGTGAACGCCGACAAGCTTGCCTTCTTCACGTACCGAGTCCTGCCGGCCCGCCTCAACGTGGTTGAGGCGGGATGGCTCCTCGGTTTTGGGCCGAAGGACATTACGGTTCTGGTTTCTCACGGGCTGCTCAAGCCCGTCGGACAACCCGCTCCGAATGCGACCAAGTATTTCTGTTCCGTCGAAATTGAGGTGCTTCGAACCAACGCCAAATGGATCAACCGGGCTTCAGCCCTGCTTTATCGCTACTGGCGAACGATGAATGCGCAAAGGAACGTCGACGAGGAAACCCCCGTTGCCAAGGGCGACCGTCCGCTCCAGACCGTAATTAAGAGCCGGAATAAACTCATTCGCCTCAAGGCCGCATGAAAAATTCTGCCACAGTTCAAATCAAGCCGTTCACCGTTCGACCCGAGACGGCCGCCGCCCTGTTCGGCGCACCGCACCTTCTGCAGGATATGGTTAAAGCCGGTTGGGTGGCGCCCTGCTACAAGACACATCGCTGCACGCTCTACCTTGTCAGTGATCTTGAAAAATGCGCCGAGCGCTTGGCGCAAGGTGACAAGCCCGATCTGGCGCCCTAGTGAACAAAAACGTGTCAGTTGGAATTCTTGCCAAACTAACAGCCAAGCCGGGAAAGGAAGCCAAAGTTGAAGCTTTCCTGAAAAGTGCACTATCTCTCGCAAATCAAGAGGAAGCCACCACCGTTTGGTTCTCCCTCAGACTTGGACCGTCGGCGTTTGGGAGTCTTTGACGCCTTCGCTGATGAGACGGGAAGAGATGCCCATCTTTCTGGACCTATTGCCTCGGCTCTAATGGCAAAATGGCGCGAGGTTCTTTCGGAGCCTCCAATTTTGCGAGAGATATTGTGCAGTCCTAAAGTCAGGAAGAAGCTTGTCCCATCTCGCAGGACGCACATCCAATGTGCGTCCTGCATAATTCCCGTCAGGGCATATTTGAGTGGAAGCGATGCGATGACAGAAGCGCACCAGCCGGAAAGTTGAACTTCCAGAATAGAGGCAATCGCGACCACCTCCGCATGACCAAGAAGCTCCGATGGGAGTCACCGGGCCAGGCTGACAGTCACGGCGGTCATTGTTCGCGACTCAACGCATGCCCCCCGAAACTGTGAGAATCTCTCCTGTCATCCAAGCCGACGCACTGGAGGCCAAGAACAGAGCGACGGGACTCAAGTCGGAAGGGTGACCCGGGCGCTTTCCAAAAGGTGTAGCTGCAACAAGCTGGGCCTCCAGTTCTGAGCCTTTTACACCAATAGCGCGGGCACCCTCCGTATCGAAATAGCCGGGCATAATGGTGTTTATACTGATTTTTCGTTCAGCGAGTTCGAGCGCCAGCACCTTGGTAATTGCGTTAACCGCTGCCTTCGATGCGGAGTATACGGCACTGTTAGGTGCATTCCCCTTAGCAGCTAGGGAACTGATATTGATCACGCTGCCACCCTCGGGGTTGAAATTTGCGATAGCGACCTTGGTCGTCGTCAAAAGACCAAGCACATTGGTGTTGAAGATGTGATGAAAGTGCACTTCATCGATCTCTGACAACGCTTTGAAATCGTAAACTCCAGCATTGTTGACGAGGATGTCGAGCGGACCATAAGTTTCGGTGACTTTTGCGATCATGGCCTCGATATCTGTTGCTTTGGACAAGTCGCACTGAACGGGGATCGCCTGACCGCCCGCCGCCTTGATCTCGTCCGCAACACGTTCTGCCCCCTTGTTGTCGCGACCGAAGCCAACAGCGACTTTTGCACCAGCGGCGCCAAGCGCTGTGGCGATACCTGCGCCAATTCCTTTTGATGCGCCTGTTACCAGGGCGACTTTGCTATTTAATTCTTTATTCATATTTTGGTTTTTCTGTTGATGGTATAGTTGCGTCTTACTTTCGCAGACGCGTTTGGTTCTCGGAAATTGGACGGTTAGCTTCTCCCGCACCTTTCGTCCCGCCGGTCACAATGACATTCTTTCCGATGAACTCATCGCCGCCGGCAGGGAAAGTTGGGCATTCTTGCTTCACTGAATTGTAAGTTTTGCGATTTTCCCTTGGCGCAGGAGGAAATCGAACTTCAGCTCCACCGGGCTTCCCGGAAACTGGCCGGCGACTTTGGCTGTGAGCATTACTTTTTCACCGTCCTTCTGCGCTCGAGTCACAGTGGCGTGGGGTTGATACTTCTCACTGCTCTCAGAGATCAATGTTTCGATCGCTTTGATCCCAATATAATCTTGGTCTTGGTCGCGGAGGACCGCATCCGGAGCAAAGCAGGCAGCGGCGGCGTTGGCATCAAAGCCGTTAGATGCCTCAATGTAGCGCGTAACCGTCTCAGGCAGAGACGTGGCGAGATCTGAGTTCATTTGGTTCATGTCGCCAACGTATTCGCTGTAGTTAGTCTCGCCCAATGCTCTCTTTTTTGCCTCGCTCATACTTGCGGTATGAGCGAGACTGCAAGCATGGAACTCCGCCATCTTCGATATTTCGTAGCGGTCGCAGCGCATGGATCATTCAATCGCGCTGCGCAGATTCTATATCTCACCCAGCCAGCACTCAGCAGGCAGGTAAAAGACTTGGAGGAGGAGCTTGGAGTGCCGTTACTCATCCGTGGAAAGAATGCAGTTACGCTGACGAAAGCCGGCGAGCGATTTTACGAGGAGGCCCGCGAAGTGCTGGCTCGCGCAGAGTTGGCTATACAGCGCATACGCAGTGAAGCTCGGATAGAAGTTCTCCGAATCGGATATGCTCCTTCGGTGACAGCAGATATTCTCCCACAGGCACTGAAAAAATTCCACGCACTGCGACCCGGGGTGCGAATCGAGTTAGCTGATCTATCTCCGGAAGAGACGATCCGTATTGCCGGCGATGGACAATTGGACCTCGTGATTGCACTTGAACCGTCTGTTACTAAGATTCCTGGCTTTGAATGGTCGCAACTTCGTCGTGTTACTTTGGTGCTAGTGATGCCTTTAGACCATAGTCTTACTAAGTTGAAGCAAGTTTCGCCAAAACGCCTGCGGGATCTTCCATTGGTCGGGTTGGCTCAGGAAAGTTTCCCGGAATATGTTCCGCACATGCGTAATATTCTAAAACCGTTCGGCATCAGTCCTCGCTTTGTGGCCTTAGAACGTGACGGTGTTTCGACATTGTTTGCGAGCCTCGCAGCAAATAATGCTGCCGCAATTCTAGCGGATAGTGTGGTAGCCTTGATGCCAAGATCATTAACCTCCCGGCCTTTTTCTCCAGCATTTGATCCTGTGATTGCAAAAATCGGGCTATCGTCGATCAAATCGAACCCTCATGCAGAGCTGTTCTCGACTTTATTGCAGAAGGAAGCCAAACGTCTAAAATCCATTCGGAAGTCCCTCGGGCTAGACGGCCGTCAGGCCACCGTCGACAGGCAAGTCGATACCGGCGACGTAGCTGCTTAGATCCGAGGCAAGGAACAAGGCGGCAGCCGCGATCTCTTCGGGAAGTCCTTGTCTGCCCAATGGAATCATCGCAGTGATCTGTTTTTTGGCTTCGGCAGCGCCCTCTTTGGACGGGAACTGCCCTTCGAACAGGTTGGCTTGGGACTTCCCTGATCTGGACGCGAATTTGGCCCGTCCCCGCGTCAGGTGGCGTCACCTTGTCCCGCCGCAGCGCCGTAGAGGAAAATACTGAACACTTCACGCGCTTAACGGAACAATCGCCACCTTTATTGTGAAGCTTGCCAGCCGAATTTGACGAAGAGGTTGGTAGGCTTCGCTCGCCATGAAGGCGCGGAAAGCGCTTTCCGAGGGCCAACGCTGAATCACGAGAGGAGCGAAATTAAGTTCACCATCTACGGGCTCTCCGCCACGACCGATAATTTCTCCTCCCAGGGGTCCAATCAGTGCACCAACGCGCTCCTGATAAACTTTCCTCCCAGCGGGATCTTGAACGGAAATAACTTCTACGATGACGAGCACGGGGGGCTCTTGCATACGCTCAACGTACCTCCGCTATCAAGCCTCTGCAAACGGGCCCATCGTTTCGGCGTGACGTTTTGCAACCAAGGCAACCTCCTGTTTCGCATCCGGATCGTGCGTCGAGTTGACGATTTACGTATCCATGGTCTGGTTACGTAACGGATGTGAATGCCCCGTGTTTTGCAGGAATGTCCCACAAAGCTGGTTGGACACCTTCACTCCGACATGAATTGGACGATTATATGGCCCAACGCGAAGCAATCTTTCCCCCTAACCGACATGCCCTCTACGAGACCCACGGCTATTCCGCCGCTGTGCGGTCGGACGATCTTCTGTTCGTGTCGGGTCAGGTCGGTGCCCGCCCTGATGGTTCACCCGAACCCGATTTCAAGGCCCAGGTTCGCCTGGCCTTCGCCAATCTAGAAGCCACGCTACTCGCCGGAGGGTGCGAGTTCGATGATATCATCGACGTCACGACGTTTCACACCGACCCCGAGAAGCAGCTCGACACCATGATGGCCGTGAAGGGCGAAGTCTTCAAAAGCGCGCCTTACCCGAGCTGGACCGCGCTGGGCGTCAACTGGCTTGCGGGCTTCGACTTCGAGATCAAGGTAACCGCACGCATTCCGTCTCATGCATCAACGTCGGTGAGCCGCCGCAACCCTCCAACAATGTGGGATATGACAGCGCTTGGGTTCTCGCACATCAGTGTCGCGGAACCAGGCCGTTTCGCCTTCCTGTCCGGCCAGATCGCAGCGACGCCTGGACGTGAGGACGTGCCCGAAGACCTTGCTGGCCAGGCAAAGCTTGCTACCGCCAGCCTCGCCGCCGCACTCAAAGAACTGAAGGCATCTCCGCAAGACATTGTCATGCTCCGAGTCTACGTCGTGAATGCGACCAGCGAAGCGTTCGGGCAGGCCGTCGCCCCTCTACGTGAACTGCTCGGGGACGTGATGCCCAGCATCACGACGATTGGCGTGCAGGCACTTTATAAGCCGGAAATCAAGGTTGAGATTGAAATGGCGGTGCGTCTTCCCTGAGCCGATTACAGCAACGAGCCTTTAAGAAGCTAGTTCGCGCATCGAGGGACGTGAATGGGCCGCTCGTCACTTACCTAGAATAAGGGGCACATAGCTTCGAGCGTCTTGCAGCAGTTGCTCGCGCGCAATACCGGCCTTGGCGCGAAGCTGCAAACCCTGCATCAGGTCAACGAGCGCACGGCCTCGCACCTTGGCAGAGGGTGTGCGAGTCAGGCGACCCGCCTTCATTTCCTGCTCGAACCGCTTCGCGAAAATGTCAGCGGTTGCCGTAAGGCCCTTCGCGACATACGAACGGATCTCCGTTACTCGCTCCGACTGTCCCAGCGCAGCGGCGGCCATCATGCACCCCCCGCGAGCCCCACTCGTAGCGTTGTTGACGATTGCCTCGGAAAAGGCAGTCACCGCCTTGTGAATGTCCGGCTCGGTCTGAAATGCTGCCATCATGGGAGCGATGTACGTTATGGCATAACGCTCGACCGCCTTGAGCAACAGGGTGGGCTTATCTCCGAAGGCTCGGTAAAGCGAGGGTTTAGTGACTTTCACGGCCTGTGCAATCCGCTCGACGTCAACTCCTTCATACCCATGCTCCCAAAACATCTCAACGGCACGGTCGAGTGCTTCGTCCTGGATGAAGCCTTTTGGACGGCCAGGGGCGCGCTTTGATACATTAGTTACCATAGGGTACGAAACTCCTTGCGTTGCTGTAGGAAGTAAGGTACTCTCCCGTACGTAATGATTCAAGTCAGATAAAAACAGAAAACAACATGGCTATTATGAATAACGAAAAATACTTAGTGATTGGTGCGACTGGAACCGTCGGCTCCGAACTGGTCAAGATTTTGAAGACCAAAGGCAAAAGTGTACGTTTAACGAGCAGCAAGGCAGCAAACGGCCCAGATTTCGCCCACATTAACTTGGCGACAGGCGAAGGAATGTCCGCTGCTTTTGAAGGGATTGAGCGCGCCTTTTTTCTCTGCCCTCTCGGTTTCGTAGATCAATATGCAATTCTTTCTTCCCTAATCCAGGAAGCTAAAAGGCGCGAGCTTAAAAAAGTCGTTTTGTTGACAGGAATGAGCGCGAACGAGGATGAAACGTCCTCCATGAGAAGGGCCGAAGTCGAGCTTGAAAACTCAGGACTCACCTACAACATCCTTCGTCCGAACTGGTTCCTGCAAAACTTCAATACGTTCTGGGTTCAGACCATCAAGGAGCAGGGCAAAATTCTTCTTCCGGCTGGAAATGCCAAAACTAGCTTCATTGACGCCAAAGACATTTCCGCAGTTGCCGCGGAGCTTCTGACTTCAGATAAATTCAACAACAAGGATTTCGACCTTACGGGTCCTCAGGCGTTGGATTTTAACGAAGTCGCTGAAGAGATTTCTGCGGTAAGCGGAAAGAAAGTTGTCTACCAGGAAATTACGCCGGAGGAACTTCGTCAAGGGCTATTAGGAGCTGGTATGCCTGCGGACGTGACAGAGTTCTTTCTGAAAATTCTTGGTTATCTAAAAGCTGGACACTGTAGCCGCACGACCAATTGCGTGGAGGAAATCTTGGGAAGAGAGCCTCGATCCATCAAAGATTACACCCAAGAAAACAAGCAAGCTTGGGCATAAATCCAAACCACGGTTCCAAAAAACGAAAACAACTTAAAGGAGAGTCATGGCTGCATATATCGTACTGTCACGGACAGAAACACTAGATCAAAAGGAGATGGAAATCTATTTTGACAAGGTAAAGGCAACGTTTGAAGGGCATTCCATTGAATTGCTAGCTGCCTATGGAAAACACGAGAACATCGAGGGAATACCTAGCGAGGGCGTTGTAATTGCTAAATTTCCAAATATGGAAGCGGCGAAGAAGTGGTACTTCGGTGATGCCTATCAAGCCGCACTAAAGCACAGGAAAAAAGGCGCCATTTACAATGGGGTTATTGTTGAAGGTCTAGAATAGAAATAGCCTGCGCCTATTTCATACTCAAGTAGCTTGAAAGGATTCACTTATGCGTGCAATGGCTTTAAGAAAATACGGACCCCTAGAGGAGATGGAGAAAATCGATCTGCCTCTACCTAAGCCCAAAAAAGGCGAGGTACGTGTTCGTGTTCATGCATCTGCTCTTAATCCCGCCGACTATAAAGTTGGGCTCGGACAAGTGAAATTCCTGCGTGCCCGTCACTTTCCGATGGTTTTGGGTAACGATTTTTCAGGGGTGATTGAAGCCGTTGGTGAGGACTCCGACTGGAAGATCGGAGAATCCGTCTTCGGGTTTCTCCCTTACGGTCCTTTTAACCGGAAGGGAGCATTTGCGGAAACGCTCATCGCACGAACCGATGAGATCGCCTCCAAGCCTTCAGGAGTATCTCACATCCAGGCCGCCGCCGCGGCAACCCCAGGGCTGACAGCGATTCAAGGAATTCGGGACGCTGGAAAATTATCCTCTTCCGGAGGACGAGTTCTCATCACGGGCGTTTCTGGAGGAGTCGGATCGGTCGCGGTATCCGTTGCCGGAAAGCTCGGGGCCGTTTCAGTGGGGGTCGGTTCGGGACGCGGCATTACGCTTGCGAAACAGCTCGGTGCATCCGATGTGATTGATCGCAAGCAGCAGGATGTATTCGCCTTTTCGGGTGCTCCATTCGACGTAGTTTTCGACGCTGCTGCCGCTTACCGCTGGAAACAGTGGAAAGGAAAACTCAAATCAGGCGGAACGTATGTTACGACTCTGCCGTCTTTGTCCTTCCTCGCTGATAAATTGCAAAGCCTCGGAGCCGCCTCGGGAGCTGCAATGGTGAGTGTCAAATCCAAGCCATCTGACCTTCGCTTATTGGGAAGCTGGTTGGACTCCGGACTCACGATCACGATCGACTCAACGATCCCAGTGCGTGAAGCCGCACTGGGGCTTGCCAAGCTTCAACGTGGAGAGGTGACGGGCCGAATGGTCGTGGATGTCATCAACGGTTTTTGAAATCGCGTGCAAAAGCTCCAGATAAGACATCAGTGAAGGAATGGTATGGGAGCGAGGCCTCCCAAAATGGATCGAGGCACAGGCAAAACGGGCCATTTACCACGGTCATATTGTCGAAGGTGTGTAAGTCAGAAGCCCTAAACTTAGAGAATGATTGAAAATGCAAAATCCCACTTTTAAGAGCGTATTGATCACCGGAGCCAACACCGGCGTTGGCAAAGAGGTGGCCCGTCAGCTCGCGGCGAAACCAGGCGTAGAAACGATCTACCTCGCTTGTCGCAACGAAGCAAAAGCACTCCGAGCCAAAGATGAACTGGAAACGAGTACCGGCAGGAAGATATTCAAGATCATCCTGATGGATCTTTCAAGCATCGCCGCTGTACGCGCCGCGCTTGCTGAGTTGAACGAGCCTCTCGACGCAGTGATTCTTAATGCGGGAGGTACTGGAGGAAGGACGCCGTTGGCGATTACCAGCGATGGTGTGACACACGTTTTCGCCCAGAACGTCCTCGGCCATGCTGTGCTCCTGGAGAGCTTGCTCCGTCAGGGTCGTTTGACTAAAGCGGCAATCCTTGTCGGGAGTGAATCGGCGCGTGGTTTCCCAAAGTTGGGCATGAAGCGCCCAGACGCGACAACCCCTGAAGCACTACGGGATATCATCACTGGGAAAGCGAAGAAGGCAGATGTGTTTTCCGCCTACGGCGCGGTCAAGTATATAGGTGCCCTCTGGATATCCTCGCTAGCTCGCAAATATCCGCAGATTCGGCTGGTCACCATTAGCCCCGGCGGCACCAAGGGAACCAGCGCTTATGACACGATGCCAACACCCTTGCGCATCTTTGCAAAAATTATCTTCAAGCCCATTCTCTCTCCGCTCATGGGCCTCGAGGATTCCCTCGAAAACGGCGCGCGGCGAATTGCCGACGGGCTTTTCGATCAATCGCTTCGAAGCGGGCACTTCTACGCTAGCAGCGCGAAAGTGCTTACCGGACCAATCGTTGACCAGATCGATATCTTCGCGAACTTCGGCGACCCAAGATTACAAGATATGGCAGCGGCCGCCGTCCGGGAGTTTGCGACGTGAAAGCGGCGGAAGGCCGTGGAAACCAAATCCATGGCAACGAATTTTCAGCTCGCTTGCGTCGGGCCGGTCTACGGGCCATAGGTTCATCGCAAACAAAAATATCGCGATAGGGAAAGTGTTTGGACCCATCGAGCGGCAAGTTAGTAAGAAGTGGTAAGCGAGAAAAATTGCCATCAGGTCACGAACCTGACGAAATTTCGCCGAACTTTTCGCCTTTTTCTTACCAATTCTCTTACCACTTACTTACTAAATTAGCTCGTTTCCATAGCAAAATATAGGCAAACATAGGATTTTGGGCTCACCAGAGGCTTGAGAGATAAATAGCTGAAAATAAATCCCTTACAAGGAATTAAAGGGTTGCGGGGGCAGGATTTGAACCTGCGGCCTTCAGGTTATGAGCCTGACGAGCTACCGGGCTGCTCCACCCCGCGATTGGGTAGGCGCAACTTACTGAACCAAGGGGCTTTCATCTCGCCCGAAGTTGCGCGGAGTCCTAATATCCATCATCCGGCGTTAATGGCAAGGTGTTTCGCAAAAACCTTTGCCCATCCCGGCCAAGTTCTGGGCTGTCCTCCAGACGTACGATGGGGTAGAAAATTTCATGTCTTCTTCCCGGATACAAGTTCGCGTGCCAGCCAGCACCTCCAACCTCGGGCCCGGTTTCGATTGCCTCGGCCTCGCTCTGCGGCTCTATAACACGACCACGATTTCCCGCATCGACAGCACCTCGATACCGGAGGGCATGATCGGCGAAACGGCCCACGCTTTCTTTGAGCGCGCCACGACTGAAAAGATCAAACCGTTTGGTTTCGAGGCGCGGGTGGAAGGTGACATCCCCACCTCCCGGGGGCTGGGCAGCAGCGTCACCGTGCGTCTTGGCATGTTGATGGGCCTCGCCGAATTAGTGAAAGATGTCGCCCCCGTTTCGCGCGAGCAAATCCTCAATCTGCTTATCGAACTGGAAGGGCACCCCGACAATGCGGTGCCTTCGTTCCTCGGTGGATTCGCCGTCAGCGCCCATGCCTCCGACAACCCGGCGGACGGTTTTTCCTACACCCGGGTTCCGGTCAAGTCGGAACTCTCGTTCGTCACGCTCATCCCCGATCTCAAGCTCTCAACTGAAACAGCCCGCGGTCTTCTGCCGAAGGAAGTTCCTTTCCGCCATGCGGTCGAGAACGCCCAACGCACGGCCTTGATCGCGGCGGCTTTCTGCACTGGCGATTACGCCTTGCTGCGCGGACTGTTCGTCGATCACCTCCACCAACCTTTCCGTCAGGTGCTCATTCCCGGCTTCGCTTCCATTCTCGGCGCGGCACGCGAGACAGGCGCGCTCGGAAGCTTCCTCAGCGGTGCCGGCTCCTCCCTAATGGCGCTCACGATTAATAATGAGGATGCTATTTCCGCCGCCATGCTTGAGACCGCCCGCCAGCATAACCTGGCCGCCCGCGTCATCGTCCTGAAAGCGGACAACGAGGGTGCGTTGGTTTTGTGAAGCCAGACGGATTACCTAGACCTTGATCTTCAGTCCCCGCCGACGGTAGGTCGGCTGGTCAAGATTTTCACCGCGATACATCGTCTCGTGGGTCTTTTCAAAACGTCCGCGAGTCGCCGACTCGAACTGCATCTCTTCCTGCTTGGCAACAAAGCGCTTCTTTGTACGTGTAGAGGTCTTGATCGAAGCCTGATTGATCGGTTCGGCTTCCAATGTCAATGCTTCGGGTTCTTCGGCAACGGCATAAGCTTCAACGGGAACAGGCGCAGGTTTCACTTTGGCCGGGCGAACCGGCTTGGCGGGCAGCGGCGACGGTTGCGTAATTGGCGGCTCGATCTCTCCTTTTGCAGGCATTGGGCCGGTCTCGGCAATGGGGCGGTTTTTCTTCGCGGAAACGGATGGGAGCTCTCCTTCACCGGCCAGTACGGGCGCCGTCATGGCCAGCAGAACGCTCATCCGAACCTTGTCGTGGTTGTCCTCATCGAGGCTGGCCGAAGTCGCAATCGGAACGTTCGCCGGCAACCGGTCCTTGAGAATGCTCACCATTTCCTGCACATCCGAAAGCCCCAAATGGCGAGTACCACTGACCGCGACAATGGCGTGATCGATTTGCTTCCAGATTTTTTCATCGGCCAGCAAGGGACCTTCGAGCAATTCCGCCACCAAGTCCTCGGCGCAATCGCGCATGTCGCCTTCCACATGGGCGACCCAGCAATTTTCCAGCACCTCGGAACCGGTATAACGCGCGTAAAGGCTCCGCACGTCGGCGAACGAAAGTTGGATCAACCCCCGCTTGCAGACGACCTGCCCCAGGGCCTGCGCCGTCTTTGCCATCAACCCGTGCATCAAATGGAAACCGTGCCGGATGTTTTTAACCGTGACCGGATGTTCCGCCAGCCGGTCGTGCGAAAGGACCAAGACGCTGTCAGCTTCCTGGCGCAGCGCGGCAATCGCCGCAATCGCCTTTTCCCGGCGGGTCCAACCCTCAAAACCAAAGGGCTGCACTCCCACCACGATGATCTTTGCACCCGTTTCGCGCGTCAGTTCAATCAGGCGTTCCGCCAATGCCACGCCGGTGGCACCGGCAAAACCCAATACCAGGACAAGGAAATCACAGCCCCGCACTACATGCGCCAGTTGGTTTTCCTCCTGCACCACAATTTCCCGGGCAAGGTCGAGATCGCCGTTGCAACCCAATCCGCGTACCAACTTGCTCCCGAGGAGATGACGGTTGGGCACGATCGATCCCTCAATCGTCAACTGGTCCGAATCGAAAACCCACAGGTCCTGTCCGGGGCGCCCGTGCAGCACAAGTTGGTCACACACTGCGGCGCCGGTCTGACCGAGGCCAATGATGCGCACTCGATCAGGAAAAAGGTGGTCGACCTTTTCCGCAAACGGACCGTCCTGGGTGAATTCAATCATGGTTCATTCTCCTCTCGGCCCTAGATCAGCTTCATGCTGGCGAGGGCCTTACGCAGCGACTGGCCGACCCGGGCGAATCCCCGGGCGGATGGAAGTTCCATCTCGGCCTGCCGCGCGTACTGCAACAGACCCAGCACCGTGCTGAGGTCCGGACGACGTCCATAATTCTGGTCGCCATCAAAAGGAGACTGGTGCGCCAATTCGACCGGGCACGGGAAAATCTGCGAAGCCAACTCCACAAGTCCCTTGACCTGCGACGCGCCGCCGGTGATATGAACCGTCCCGGAAAAATCCTCCCAGAAGGGAGCGCTCTGCAAGTCTTCGAGGATGATCTCGAAGATTTCCGCCTGGCGGGCCTGCATGATCGTGTTCAACGAGGCACGGTGAATCTGCCGTTCCTCAAAATTATAAGCGCCCGGCAGCGTGATGCGTTCGTCGCTTTCACCCGGATGAAGGATCACAGAGCCCTCAGTCTTCTTCAAGGCCTCCGCCTTCGCGTAGGGAATTTTCAGCCCGTAAACAATGTCATTGGTCAGGTGGTCCCCGCCTACGCCCAGCACGCCGGTGTGCACGACCGCGCCCTTCTGGTACGCGATGTAGTCGGAGATTCCACCACCAAGATTGATCACGACCGCGCCAATCTGCTTCTGGTTCCGGGTCAGCACGGCCTGCGCTGTCGCGTATGAGCTCAAAGCATAATTCTTCACGTCGATGCTGAGTTCCTTCACGCAGCGGATCGTCGTCTGCAGGCGCGTAGCCATGCCGTAGACCTGATGGAAATGGGCCGTGAGTTGTTTCGAGGCAAGACCAACCGGATTGTCCGTCTTCGTCCCGTCATCAAGCACGTAATACTGCAGCAAGTGATGCACAATCGCATGGTCGGTCGGCAGCGACTGCGCCGTGGCCATGTCCTGCAATTCCTGCAAATGCTCATGCGTGATCTCGTCACCGTCGTTGCCGATCAATGTCGTCACCCGCGTGTTCGACGAGCGGACGTGCGCGCCGGAGATCGCGAGATAAACCTCTGCAATCTGCATGTCGGTCTTCTGCTCCGCCGCGTCCATCGCGTCGCGCACGCAACCCTGCGCCACCTCAAAGTCGACGATCTCACATTTGCGGATCTGGCCCGAAGCCGACTCCCCGATGCCGAGCAGCGCCAGCGTCCCATCAGGCCGGATTTCCCCGACCGCCGCGGCTACTTTCGTGCTGCCCACTTCGAGGGCGACAATGATGTTGCGTGATTTTCCCCAGAACATAGTGATTGGTTTCAGGTTGCTGATGTTATTGGCTTAGATTGATAGGTACGTTGCGGCTGGCGGTAAGATCGACCGTTTTGACCGAACGCTGGAGATTGTCCGCGTAATCAAAAATTACCTTGAGCCGGCGCAACTGCTCGTCGATGCAGTCGAGTTGGAACCGGATCGACATGTCCTGCGTCGTCACCATGGTAATCGCCAGTGGATCGCTCAGGTTGATCGTCCGGATGTCGATGGTCGTATGCAGCTTGCTGTGGTCGATCGCGTCAAGAATTTCCAGCGCACGGGTCAGGCTCGGCTGGTCGAGTTGCAAGCCGGGCTCGAGCTCGGCGTTGGTCAGGCCGATGATCTCCGGCAGGACCGGAGCGGTCTCGTGCTCGCGGGGCTTAAGTACATACCGGTCGTGATCGAGGTAAAACAGTTCACGCGTTCCCAAGTCGCTGTTCAAACCGACGATCTTGACCATCGGCACGCGCTCATGAATGTAGATGGTCAGCTTGTCCGGGAAATGGCGCTCGACCTTTGCGCTTGAAACATACGGGAGCGTCTCCAGTTGCTTGGTGATCTGCGGCAAGTTCAAGGTCCAGAGATTTTGCCCCTTTTCCAAGTTGGCTGCCTGCCGGATGATGTATTCCGTGAAGCGGCCCCGCGGCTCAATGTCAATATCAGCCAGATTATAGCGCGGGTTGGTATAGAGCATCTGCTCAAGCAGCAGATTAATCCCCATGCGAAGACTCAGCCCAATCACTGCGATCATGGCCAGAACCAGACTGCCCCAGACCACGTATTGCGTAACCTGCCGCTGCGAATGCCGTTTCTTGGTCGTCGTGTGCAGGATGTTGATCTGCTTCTGACGAGTACGTGTGCGATGGCGTCGGTTCATGCGGCCCTCTCTTTCTGCCGTACGGCCCAGGATAACTCGACGATCCGGCGGCATAGTTGCGGGAAAGTGATACCCACGGCAGCGGCGGCCTTCGGCAAAAGACTCGTGGCCGTCATGCCAGGAATAGTGTTGATCTCCAGGCAATAGGGATGAGTGTCATCCTCGAGAAGAAAATCGACGCGCGAGTAAACCGCCTCCCCGACGGAACGATGCGCCGCGAGCGCGTGTTTTTGCACGAGGGCGGTGGCTTCCGGCGAAAGGCGGCCCGGGCAGAAATATTCCGTGCAGCCCTTCGTATATTTGTTTTTGTAATCGTAAAAGCCCACGAGCGGATGGATTTCGACGATCGGCAATACCTGGTCGCCCAGCACGCTGACGGTCAATTCCTTGCCATGGATGAGTTGTTCCACCATGACCTCGGAGTCAAATTTAAGGGCATCCGTCATCGCTTCCGCCAGCTCCGCGCGTGTTGAGGCTGAGCGGGAACCGACGCTCGATCCCTGGCTGTTCGGCTTGATGAAAACTGGTAATGGCACCGTAATTTCCTCGAACGCCTTCACCAACTGCCCCTTGGGCGTGGGCACACCGTGCTGCCGGAATTTTTCCTTGGTCTTTTCCTTGTCGATGGTGATACGGCTCACCTCGGCATTCGCCCCGGTAAAGGGAATGCCCTTCTCGCTTAAATAAGTTTGGACTTGTCCGTCTTCTCCATAGGTTCCGTGCAAGGCCAGGAAGGCCATGTCGATTTCCGCGGGAAGAGGAAACCGTTCCGTGTCCACAACGACTTCACTGACATCGTAACCGGCTGCGGCCAGTGCTTCCATGGCGGCTTTCCCGGAACGCAACGAAACCTCGCGTTCAGGAGAAAGTCCTCCCATGAGAACGGCGATGCGTTGTGGCTTGTCACTCATACTAGTTTTCCTCCCCGATCACGATGACTTCCGTATGCAGGTCGATCTGTCGCGCTTCGCGCGCGCGACCCTGGATCAAGGCGATGAGTTGCAGCACATCATCCGCGGTTGCCCCGCCGTCATTGACGATGAAATTGCCATGCACTTCCGACACACGTGCCGGCCCGACCGAAAGATTCTTGAGACCGAGCTCGTCAATCAATTTGCCCGCCGGCATTGGCCCGGGATTCTTGAAAATGCATCCCGCACTCGGCGCGGCCGGTTGCGATGTCCAACGCTTGCCGGAATAAGCCTTCAGTTTCTCGTTGATCTCCTCCTTGGAACTCGGCTTGCCCTTCAAGACGGCCGAGACCGCAATATGCGTCTGGAAATGAGGCACGTTGCGATAATGAATTTCCAGGTCGGCTTTCTTCACTTCATGCACATGACCCAGCATGTCTACGCTACGGATGCTCTCGACCACTTCCATGGTCATCCCTTGCATGGCCCCGGCGTTCATGCGCAAGGCACCGCCCATGTTGCCGGGAATACCTTCCATGAATTCAAATCCACCCAGGTCGTGCTTGCGGCCTTCCGCGACGATCTGCTTGAGACGCGCCCCCGCGCCGACGGTGACCAGATCACCCTCGACTTCGATGCGGTTGAAATAAGGCCGGCCCAAGTGAACGCAGAGTCCGAGGATACCGCCATCGCGCACGAGTAAATTACTGCCACGTCCAATGAATGTCACGGGAATGGCGCGGTCATGCGCGAAGCGAAGTCCCAACTTGAGGTCTTCTTCGTCCACCGGCTCAAACCAAAGTTGTGCCGGGCCTCCGATGCGCATCGTCGTGTGCTTGTGCAGCGGCTCGTCGCGCTTGAGAACACTTTCCGGCCTGAGAAGGTTTTTTAGTTCCGCGTACCAGGTCAGTCCCTGCGCGAGATGCAGCGCAACCCGATGGATATCGCCCGCACCCAGTGTGATGACCAGATCGCCCGGCTCGAGCACCGAATTCACGGCCCCACGCAACCGTCCCAGTGTCGGCTCGTAATGCACTTTGGGATGCTTCGCATCGCGGATTGAATCAGCAACCGATTCGCCGGTTACTCCCGCCATGGCCGCTTCGCTCGCCGCATAAATCTCCGTAATGAAGACTTCCGACGCATCATGGAATGCCCCGGCAAATTCACCAAGCAACGCCTTGGTCCGCGAATAGCGGTGTGGCTGGAACAACGCGAGCACCCGCTTCCATCCGCTGTTCTTCGCGGCGGCCAGCGTTGCCTTGATCTCGGTCGGATGGTGCGCGTAATCGTCGACCACCATGTAATCAGCGGAACGGTACTTCACTTCGAAGCGGCGCGACGCTCCACGGAACTCACCCAGCGCGCTGACAATTTGATTCCAGGGCACGCCCAACTCCGTCGCCAGCGCAATCACACCGAGTGCATTGCTGACATTCTGCGCGCCAGGGATGTTCAGTGAAACTTCGCCCAACAATTGGCCGCGCCGCAACACAGTGAAGCGTGATGTGAAATTATCGGGACGGACATCGAGCGCACGATAGGTCGCCAGTTCGGACAGGCCGTAACTCTCCGCCTGCGCGCAGAGCGAGCAGAGCAACATCGCGTTCTTGTCGTCCGCGCAATAAATGATCGGGCCTTTCGTCCGTTCGCACAGTGTCGCGAAGACCTGCACGATCTCCTCGATGTTGTGGTAGAAATCAAGATGTTCCTCCTCTATATTGAGGATGAGGCTCGCCTGCGGAGCGAATAGCGCCAGCGTACCGTCACTTTCGTCTGCTTCCACAACGAACGGTTTGCCTTCCGTCCATGCCGCATTCGCGCCCAGTAGCGGCACCTGCGCCCCAATGTAGTGCGAGGGATTCAGGTCCGCCTGGCGCAGGACATGGGTCAGCATCGAAGCAGTGGTCGTCTTGCCGTGACTGCCCGCTACCACATAGGCGCTCTTGGCATCGGCCAGGACCACAAGGCACTCCGCTCGACGCACACTGAGGATGCCTTGCTTGACCGCTTCCTTACGTTCCGGATTTTCCGCCGCAATCGCCGAGGAAAAGACCACCAGGTCCACGCCCGCAAGGTTCGATGCGGCATGGCCTTCAAAGTAATGCACGCCATCCGGAATGTAGGCCGAGGCTTCCGCCTGCGCGACCAGGTCCGAACCGGAAAGCTGGTGTCCTTGGGCCAGAAGCAGACGAGCCAACCCGCTCATGCCACTGCCGCACACGCCGATGAGATGGATCCGTTGCGGTCCATTCCTCAATAGCTGTTCAAGACGTTGTTTCAATTCCGGTTGCATGAAGCTTCAATCTCCTCCGCCACACGGCGAGCCGCGTTATCGCCCGCCAGTTTTCCGGCCGCCTCGGCCATCTTGTGCCGCTGCGTGGTGTCACCCAGCATTCCCGCGATGACTTCGTAGAGTTCCTCGGGCGTGGTCTTGCTTTCGACCATAATCCGACCAGCCCCCGCTCGCTCGAAAATCCGTGCGTTGTACGACTGATGATCATCCGCCGCCGCCGGGTAAGGAATCAGGACGGACGGCAGCCGGTAATGGCTCAACTCCGTCAGCGAGGCAGCCCCTGAACGGCTGATCACCACGTCCGCGAGACTATAGAAATGTTCCATCTCCGTCGAGAAAGCCTGTACCACCGCGATCAGCCGCTGGCGGCGATAATTGATCTCCGCGATATTGGCATCGGCCTGTCCGGTCAAATGGATGAACTGCACGTCGTCGCGCCGGTTGTGCCACATCGGCAGAGTCTTGAGCACCAGTTCGTTTATGCCGTGCGCGCCCTGGCTTCCGCCCATGACGAGCACAATGGGAAGAGCAGGATTCAACCCAAATTTTTCCGCGGCCACCGCTCGGTCGATTCGCGCCAGTCCTCGGCGCACCGGCGTGCCGGTCACGACGCAATGGGCCTTGCGCAGGTAATTGGCGCAACTGTCAAACCCCAGCAGCGTCTTGTTCACCCACGGCGCAATTATCCTCGTCACGCGGCCGGGATAGGCATTCGATTCGTGGATCAAAGTCGGCAGATGCAGGCGGCGTCCGAGCAAAAGTGGAATCGCACTCGTAAAGCCGCCCATGCCGACCACGGCGGTCGGTTGAAATTCGCGGTAGACTTGGCCGCATTCGCGCCAACTGCTCAGAAGGTTCAGGCCAAAAGTAAAGATCCGGGGCGAAAGCACCCCCGGCCAGCCGATTCCCGGAAGGGCACGTGATTGCTGCTCGCCTGCGCCCTTCAGCGCGATCGCATCAATCTGCTTGGGTGACACGAGCAAAAGCGTGTCATGACCGCGCTGCCGCAGTTCCTCTGCGACCGCCAGCCCCGGAAAGAGGTGTCCTCCGGTTCCCCCGCATGCAATGGCAATTTTCATGAATTCGTTTTTACATTCTGACGCTGTATGACGTGGACGCAAGTGCAGGTGCGCTTTGCGTCTGATAAATTCCTTGTCGGTGCAAATTGAACAACAGGCCGATCGCGGCCAGGCAGGTCAGCAGGTTCGATCCACCATAACTGATAAAGGGAAGAGGAATGCCCTTGCAAGGCATCAATGAGGTCACCACGGCGAGGTTCATCAAGGCCTGCAACGCGATCATGATGGTAAGACCCGTACCCAAAAGCACGCCGACCGGATCGGGCGCATGGGCCGTGATCCAGCCGCTGCTGAGAATCAGAATCAGGTAAGCCAGCACCACGGACAGCGTTACCCACATACCCAACTCTTCGCCGATGATCGGGAAGACAAAATCGGTGTTCACCTCGGGCAGCCAGTACATTTTCTGGCGGCTATTGCCAAGACCCAAGCCCGACATGCCACCGGATCCCAAGGCAATGAGGGCCTGCTTCTGCTGATAGCCTTTGGCAATCACAGCCTGTTCTTTTTTGACCAATTCCTGCAGCTTGGCATCGTTGGTCGTCAGGGCGCTAAGGGTCTGCGGCGTATTTTCCACCATCAAGTCGAGAAAGAGTGGGTTGCCCTTGATAATTTGCTTCAAGGTACCGGAATCTGTTTTGGCCAGGGCGGACAGGACCTGCGGCTGATATTTGACAATGAGGGCCAATTCCTCCGGATCGCCTTTCTTCAGGACGGCCAGAATCTGATGTGAATCATTTTTGCCAATGAGGGTCTGGACTTGTTGCTTGGCCTCACCAGCCGTCAGGCTGACGTCAGATTGATGCACAGTCGACCACCATGCCTTCATCCGCCCCATGCGTTCGTGATTATAGGTCGTCGTAACGACCAAGCCGGCCAAGGCCAGCAAGGCCACCAGCCCCAAGTGAAGCACGTTGGTCCCGCCACAGAAAAGGATCGCTCCTGTGATCGCGAGCATGATGGCGGTCGTGCCAAAATCCTGCTGGATGACCATCAGTCCAAACAGCGGAGCCGTGCA